>VOFC01007075.1_pt1 | contig 64864 bp, 85 predicted proteins | sample 5384161 | NCBI WGS metagenome assembly VOFC01 (sample SAMN12384722, study PRJNA508395) | human gut metagenome | isolation source: healthy gut B | host: Homo sapiens
TCTATGATATCCATCAGATTCATCCGCCCCTGGGAATCGAAAGGTTGTATACCAAAATCATCCAGTATAAGCATATCCAACCTTTCGATTTTTTTGAGTTCTTTGCAGGATTGTACCTTTTGCCTTGGGCAACCTTTTAAGCATCCCCATAAGTCTGGATGTATTGGCATATAACACTTTTATATCCTTTTTGGCAAGCCTGGAAGCCAAAAAGCTGTTGCCACTTTAACCTGTTCCGGTACCAAACAGGTCCGGCGCTTTCTGACAAAAAAAGGTAATGCCAAAACGCAGGGTAAGGTTTCTTGTCCAGCGAGAAGTTCTATTTCTTCAATGGTGGCCTTGTATCTGAAGGGAGGCCTGACGGATAGCCCTCTCTACCGCACGGTTTCTGGGTCGGTCATCCCCATTCACTTGAAACCAGCCACTCTCTGTCCGATGTTTTCCAAACTTGTTTTAAAAGGCATAATACATACCCAGTTCATTCTAACCCTTTTTCCAATGTATCCTTGATTCATTTCCATATTGCATCTGGTTGGTTTTATTGCAAATATTCTTTTCCTCTGATATTCTCATGGGAAGGCATCTCCGTTTCTTGCCCGGCACTGTCTTCAACAGGAACTCATCCTGCCGGTTGTTAAGGATGCGCTCAATGATGGGGATCGGCATAGTTCCCGGCCTGCAGATGGGAAAGGGCTTCCTCCGCCGTGTCCACGCAATTTTTGATTTTGGACAGGTCGGCGTTGTTTTGGCAGCAGAGCATACAGGCGGCCCCTTCCAATGCGGCACGGAGCTGATAATGTTCCCGGATGGTCTTTTCGGTCACACCCAGCACGATCGCACACTTATTCTGTTTTACTTCCAGCAGACCGTCCCGCGCCAAAATCTGGAACGCTTCCCGTACCGGCGTCACAGAAACGCCCAGTTCCTGTGCGGTGTTTTCCAGCGTAAGTTCTGCGCCCTCCGGGATGCTTTTGGAGATGATGGCCTTGCGCAGGGCCGAGGCGACCCGCTCGCGGGCGGGCAGCAGTTTAATGGGTTTCAGTCCCAGCATATTGGCTCCTTATCGTTAAAATCAGATGCAGCAGTTCTTCTTCATAGGTGTTCCATGCATTCAGCACATCAGGGGAACCCTGACGGTCCAGCGCCAGCAGGCGGGGCAGGCGGTCGGTGACTGGTGCCGGGCGGGCGCTGACGGCGAAGGCGATGTAGGTCTCCTGGATGCTTTCCAGCAGCTTGCGGTGCAGCGGGACCGACAGCGCACTGCGCAGCGTCCGGTGCTGGAGCATTTCGTCTCCCGCCAGCGCCGCATCCTGGGGCAGGCATCGCATAGCCTGCCGTTCCAGCTGGGCCCCCAGCGCCAGCACCTGACGCAGGGCGTCCTCGTTCAGGTCGGCGGCCTTGACATGGTTATTGGGCAGGCGGAGGAGCAGCCCCTGATATTCCAGGATCATCAGGGCTTCCCGCACCGGCATCCGGGAGACGCCGAGGCTCTCCGCCAGCTCGTTCTGGGTCATCTCCGTCCCGGCCGGGATCTGCCCGGAAAGGATCGCCTGCTGCAGAGCTTCCACGACACCGCCGTTTTTCTTCTGGATCCCGATGTATTCCATAACAAAGCTCCTTTGTTCTCGTACTCTTTATATTGTATCCAATTCCAAGAACAAATGCAAGACGCAGTTCCCCGGAAGCGGCAGAAAAGGGACGGCCCCGCCGGATTCAGCGGAACCGTCCCTTTGGATGTATGCACAGCCTTCGACGCCGGAGAACGTGGCAGAGCCCCCGGGGAAGATGCGAAAAAAGTCACAGAAGCCCGCCTGCCAGCGCATCCTCCACCACATCGAGGAGCTGCGCGGGATCCAGCTGGCCGGAAGTGCAGAGTTCTGCAAGCTGCCGGACCGGTGCCGGGTTGAGGGAAATGTCGGAAACGGACCGCAGTTTCTGTTTCCGTCCATCGGCGGCTGAGTAGACCGCAATGCCGAAGGAGGTGTAGATGCCGACCTCCGGATCGTGAAGCTGTTCCATGATGCACTGATAAAAGAACACGAAGATCACCTGCTTTCCCCAGAATTTCCCACCCCGATCCGGGAAAGAAAACCCTTGTCCGGCGGCGGATGCTGTTTCGACACGTTTTGTAGAAAACGGTACGCCATCGCCCTTTGAGATGACTGACAGGAGAATGCGGATGTTCTTTCCTCGGAATCGTTTACAAAATATCGTTTACAAAATTTTATATATCACATCCGGGGGTACAAAGTAAACAGCCATCTTACATGGAAAATGGCGGCGCAAAATGCGCCACCGGGAGAAGCGGGGGTCGGAATGGGGCGAATCGGGGGAAGCAAATGAAAAATAGGTTGAATTTGTCCTATCGCAAGGCTAGAAATTAGTGCAGCTGTAACAGCATATCTGCGATATGCAAACCAACGTTGTTGCTGTTGCATTAAAAAATTGGTTTGCTATAAAATATGAGCGTACTACCAATAGAGCGGAGGAATGGATGGGATCCGGGATGAAGGTCTGCTGGATTGGCCGAAAAACCCCTCTCTGAAATTGCGAAAAAATGCGTCATTTTGCGTCACGGACACCTGAAAACTGACGCATTCAGGCCAGATCGGGCGGTTATCGGGGGGAATCAGGGGGCAGAGAAAAGTTTCTCGACACATTTTGTGAAAAATGCCTATTTATCGCCATTTTAGGGGTCCTTGACAGGAAGTGAAAAAGTGGGTATTCTTTCCTCAGAAGGATATGCAGGATGCTGCAGAGCGCATCCGGGCTGCGGCGGAAAGCACCCCGGAATCGCGGACAGATTTTGGACTGCAGGACAAATAGCAGGTCTGCGGTCGGCAAGCCGGCGGTGCGGCTGCATGGAAACGCTGGTTTGCTCTGAGTGGGAGGGATATCAGGTGACGGATTATCGGATCAGGGCAGGAGAAGCCATCGCGTTTGCGAGGAACTCCGTGGGCAAATCGCAGCAGGAACTGGCCAATCTGCTGGGGCGTGACAAGCGGACGGTGCAGAAATGGGAAAAGGGTGAGATCCGGGTCACGATGGAGGATTTCTGTGCGGTCCTTGATGCGCTGAATCTGCCGGATGAACTCTATTTCCGGTGGGTGTGCCACCCGGAACTGTTCCCCAACGGGGTGGAAGACCTCAAAAAGCTGGACCCGGACGACAAACGGGAATCTCTGGTGGAATACTATGCCTGGCAGGCCTCGCCGGTGGAAGTTGAGCAGGCCTATTTTGTGCTGTTCAGCGACCACGGCAGCAACCATTTCGGGATGCGCCAGCAGCAGATCGCCAACCTGCAGACGCCGCTGCGGGACCGCAAGCGGATCTGCGCCCAGGTCATCGAGAACTACAACTATGCCAAAGCGACCCGCACCCTGACCGACCCGGACGGGCCGCAGCCGCTCATGAAAGTGCTGGAAGCCTGCTATGATGCCAGCGCCGTCAGCGTGGAGCGGGGCGATAACCGGTACAGCATCGGCGGTGTCGGGATGACGCCGGAGAAAAAGGAGAGGACCCGAAGCCGTGAGGGCAGCCCCCTGTGCCTGGGGCAAAATCGAAAAGTGGACAATGGGACCGGATCAGGAGATGAACGAGATCGTCTCCGCCGGTCCTTTTTTTGCGCTCCGCTCCGGTTCCGCCTTGGTCAGCATCTGCTGGAACTTGCGGGCTGCCGTGTTCAGCGGGCGGTGATGGTCGTACACAAGGCAGATGGAGCGCTGAGGGATGATCTCCTGCAGATGCAGCTGGACGATCTCGCCCCGGTCCAGCAGGGCCTTTGCCATGGGTTCCGGCACAAAGGCAAGCCCCAGCTCGCTTTTGACCAGCGTCAGCATCTGGTCGGTCGTGGCTGCTTCGGTATCCGGGTGCAGCACCGCGTCGTGGTCCAGAAAGAACTGCCGGTAGAAGCTACGGGTCATGCTCTCGTCGCTGAGGGAGATCAGGGGATAATTTTCCAGCTCTTTCAGGGACAGGCTCTGGCTGGCAAGGGCGGTGAAGGTCTTTCCGCCCACCAGCACCTCGTAGAACGGCTTCAGCTCGATCATCTTCAGGCCCGGCTCCACCTCGGCCGGGGTGGACACGATGGCAAAATCCACCTCGCCGTTTTTCACGGCCTGCACGGCCTGCGGGGTGGAGTGGTTGGAGATGCGCAGGCGGATGCCGGGGTACTCGGTGTGGAAGGCCCGCAGCTTCTCCGAGAGGTAGATGTTCAGGGCGGTCTCGGTGGTGCTGATGCTGATGGAGCCGTGCTCCAGGGTGGCGGTGGCGCTCAGCTCCGCCTCGGCATCCTGGATCTGCACCGCCGCCGACGCAATGCGGGAATAGAGCATCTCGCCCTCCGGCGTCAGGGTCACGCCCCGGTTGGAGCGGATGAACAGCACGCAGTTCAGCTGACTTTCCAGACGGTTCATCGAGTGGGTGATGTTGGGCTGGTTGTTGCCCAGCACCCGCGCCGCCCGGGTGAAGTTCTGATATTTTGCGACATAGTAAAAGATTTTATAGTACTCCCAATCCACATACATTAGAAAATGCCCTTCTTTCATACCAAAATCATATCGTGACCATGTGCAGGATACTTTTTACACATTCTCCCGCTGCTCGTATAATAGCACTGCAATCGGAAATTGCAAGAGGGAAATCGAAAAGGAATAAAGTTGGTCTGAATGGGAGGCGGAGTCATTATGTCCGAGGTCAAAAAGGTCGTGCTGGCATATTCCGGCGGTCTGGATACGTCCATCATCATTCCGTGGCTGAAAGAGAACTACAATAACTGCGAAGTCATCGCCGTCTGCGGCAATGTGGGCCAGAAAGGCGAATTGGAAGGGCTGGAAGAGCGCGCCAAGGCAAGCGGCGCTTCTAAGCTGTACATTGAAGACCTGACCGACGAGTTCGTGGAGGATTATGTCATCCCCACCATGCAGGCAGGCGCAGATTACGAGGGCTATCTGCTGGGCACCAGCTTTGCCCGCCCCATCCTCGCAAAGCGTGTGGTCGAGATCGCCCTCGCCGAGGGCGCGGACGCCGTCTGCCACGGCTGGACCGGCAAGGGCAACGATCAGGTCCGTTTCGAGCTGGCCATCAAGCGATTCGCACCGGACATGAAGATCATCGCCCCCTGGCGGGAGTGGGACATCAAGTCCCGTGACGAGGAGATCGACTTCGCCGAAGCTCATCACGTCCCCCTGAAAATCAGCCGCGAGACGAACTACTCCAAGGACAAGAACCTGTGGCATCTGAGCCATGAGGGCCTGGACCTCGAGGACGCGGGCAACGAGCCGCAGTATGAGAAGAAGGGCTTCCTCGAGATGGGCGTCAGCCCCAAGACCGCCCCGGACAAGTCTGAGTTCGTGGAGCTGGAATTCGAGAAGGGTGTGCCTGTCTCCCTGAACGGCGAAAAGCTCAAGCCCGCCGCCATCATCGCAAAGCTGAACGAGATCGGCGGCCGCAACGGCATCGGCCTGTACGACGTCGTGGAGAACCGTCTGGTGGGCATGAAGAGCCGCGGCGTGTATGAGACCCCCGGCGGCACCATCCTGTACAAGGCTCACGAGGTGCTGGAGACCCTGACGCTGGACAAGCTCACCGCCCACAAGAAGCGCGAGCTGGCCATCACCTTCGGCGAGCTGGTCTATGACGGCCAGTGGTTCAGCCCCCTGCGCAAGGCCCTGAGTGCCTTTGTCACCTCCACCCAGGAGACCGTCACCGGCAAGGTGCGTCTGGAACTGTACAAGGGCAACCTGATCAACGCAGGCGTCTGGTCTCCGTATTCGCTGTACCGTGAGGACATCGCCACCTTTGCCGCGGGCGGCGACTACAAGCAGAGCGATGCCACCGGTTTCATCAGCATCTATGGTCTGCCCACCAAGGTACAGGCTATTGTAAACAAGGAAAAAGAAGGTAAGTAAAGTATTATGCTGACCGCAGTTACTGGTATCAATTGGGGCGATGAGGGCAAGGGCCGTGTCATCGACCTGTTAGCCGAAAACGCCGATGTAGTGGCCCGCTATCAGGGCGGCAACAACGCCGGCCACACAGTCGTCACGGAGCAGGGCAAGTTCATCCTGAACCTGCTGCCCTCCGGCATCCTCCACCCGGATGTGACCTGTGTGCTGGGTGCGGGCATGGTCATCGACCTGGACCATCTGGCCGGGGAGATGCAGGCCAGTGAGGCGCGGGGCGTGAAGGTCGGCCCGGAGAACCTGAAGCTCTCGGATAAGGCGACCATCTCCATGCCGTGGCACAAGGTGCAGGACGGTCTGGAAGAGGACCGCCTTGCCAAGAACGGCACGGCTTTCGGCTCCACCCGCCGCGGCATCGCCTACGCTTACAGCGACAAGTACCGCAAAAAGACCCTGCGTCTGGGTGACCTGCTCCATCTGGAAGAAAAGCGCACCCAGGATCGTCTGCGGATGATCCTCGACTCCAAGAATATGGAGCTGGCAGGCTGCTATCATCAGGAAAAGATGTCCTACGACGCCCTGCTGAGCTGGTGCAGAGCGCAGGCGGAGCGGTTTGCGCCGTACATCTGCGATGTGGGTGCATTCCTGCAGCAGGCCCACGACAGCGGCAAGCGCATCGTGCTGGAAGCCCAGCTGGGTGCCATGCGGGACATCGACTACGGCATCTTCCCGTTTACCTCCAGCTCCAATACGCTGGCGGCCTATGCACCGCTGGGGGCTGGCATCCCCAACTGCAAGCTCGACCATGTGGTGGGCGTGCTGAAAGCGTATTCCACCTGCGTAGGTGCCGGTCCTTTTGCCGCCGAGAACGCCATGGGCGAGGACTGGAATGAGAAGCTGCGCAAGGCAGGCGGCGAATACGGTGCCGCCACCGGCCGGCCGCGCCGCGTCGGCCCCTTTGACTGCGTGGCCAGCCGGTACGGTCTGGCCTGCCAGGGTGCCGACAAGATCGCCCTGACCAAGCTGGACGTGCTGAGCAGCATGAAAGAGATCCCGGTCATCACCGGCTACAAGATGGACGGGGTAGAAGTCCCCCGCTTCGATCCGCTGTCCGACCTTGACCGCGTGGAACCGGTGGTCACCCTTCTGCCCGGCTGGAATCAGGACATCTCCGGCTGCGGAAGCTGGGACGAGCTGCCCAAAGAGGCAAAGGCCTATGTGGAGTTCCTGGAGCAGCAGCTGGACCATGAGATCCAGTTCGTCTCCACGGGTGCCGAGCGCGAAAAATTCGTGCTGAAAGGCGAGTGGCTGTAAGATTGCCCGCTGACTGAGAAAATAAGATCCTGCAAAAATACTCCCTGCCGCGCCGTGCGGCAGGGAGTATTTTTGCTTGAAAAAGTAAAACAAAAAAGACAGCTTCAACTTGAAGCTGCCCAAAACTGGTGCGGATAAGAGGACTTGAACCTCCACCGAGTTGCCCCGATTAGAACCTGAATCTAACGCGTCTGCCAATTCCGCCATATCCGCATATTCTGTTTTCTGTTCGTGACCGTTTCGGCCGGGAACGTTTGTTATTATACCATGGATGCGAAAAATGTCAAGCACTTTTTTGAGAAAAGTTTTGTGTACCCGGAAAGCAGGAAGGTTACCCGTCCATCCGCTCTCCCGATGTGTGCAGGACGCCATAGGGGTAGCTCAGGTCAAAGGTGATACCGGCTTCGTCAAAATGGCCGATGGCGGTGTAGTCAAAGACGGACCGCAGGGTCTTGAACTGGCCGGAGAAAACACAGCTCCCGTCCGGCTGCAGCCTGCCGGTGCGGCCCTGCTGATGCCCCAGAAGCTCCACGGTGCCCTCAAGCTGTTCGCCTGTGGCAGACAGGGTGAATTTTCCCTGCTTGATGCCCAGGGGCGTTTCAAGATGGATGCGGTACTGATAGGTCTCGGTTTTCGGTTCCATACGTTACCTCTTTTGGATGTGCGTTCTTGCTGTGGATTCACATGGCGTGATTATACTGGGACCGCCCGGGCGGAACAACGGACAAACCGGCCCGGTTTGGGGAAATACGGACAAAACCCCTGCATCTGTGGGGAAACAGAAAAAGCCGCAGAGGCATTTGACCTCGTATGTCAACAGCATCATCGAGGACCTGCACTGGCTGGGTGCCGACCCCAACGGCGGCATCTTCTACGGCAGCGACTACTTCGACAAGTGCTATGAGTATGCCGAGCAGCTCATCAAGGAGGGCAAGGCCTACGTCGATGACCTGACCCGCGAGGAGATGCGCGAGTACCGCGGCAGCGACGCAGGCAAGCCCTCCCGTCCCTCTCCGTGGCGCGACCGCACCCCGGAAGAAAACCTCGACCTCTTCCGCCGGATGCGTGCAGGCGAGTTCAAGGAGGGCGAAAAGACCCTCCGCGCTAAAATCGACCTGGCCAGCCCCAACATGAATATGCGTGACCCGGCCATCTACCGTATCAAGTACGCCGAGCATCATCGTCAGGGCAATAAGTGGTGCATCTACCCGATGTACGACTTCGCCCACCCCATCCAGGACGCCATCGAGGGCATCACCCACAGCATGTGCAGCCTGGAGTTCGAGAACCACCGCCCCCTGTACAACTGGGTCATCGAGAACATCTTCGGCACCGACTTCCCCAAGCAGCGCGAGTTCGCCCGCCTGAACATGACCAACACGGTCATGAGCAAGCGCTATCTGCGCGAGCTGGTGGAGATGGGCATCGTAGACGGCTGGGACGACCCCCGTATGCCCACCCTGTGCGGCCTGCGCCGCCGCGGCTATACCGCCTTATCTTTACCTTTGTGCGCGAGGCCGGCATCTCCAAGTCGGACAACCTCATTGATATGCGCCAGCTGGAGGCCTGCATCCGCAGCGAGCTGGACCTGACCGCCCAGCGCCGCATCGCCGTGCTGGACCCCGTCAAGCTGGTGGTGGACAACTACCCCGCCGACAAGACCGAGTATTTCGACATCGCCAACAACCCCAACCGGGAGGCCAACGACGCCACGACCCGCAAGGTGGCCTTCACCAAGGAGCTGTGGATCGAGAAGGAGGACTTCGCCGAGGTCCCGCCTCCGAAGTTCAAGCGCCTGACCGTCGGCGGCGAAGTCCGCCTGATGGGCGGCTATATCGTCAAGTGCGAGAGCGTCGAGAAGAACCCCGACGGCAGCATCGCTGTCATCCACTGCACTGCCGACCTCGAGACCGGCAACGGCAACCCTGCCGATGGCCGCAAGGTCAAGGGTACCATCCACTGGGTGAGCGCCGCCCACGCCGTGGACGCCGAAGTGCGCCTGTACGACAAGCTCTTCACCGAGGCCAACATGAACGCCATCCCTGAGGGCAGCGACTACAAGGATTATCTGAATCCGGAGAGTGTCGTCGTCCGGAAGGACTGCAAGCTGGAAGAGGCTCTGGCCGACGCAAAGCCCGGCGAGCAGTTCCAGTTCGTGCGCACCGGTTTCTTCACTCCCGACTCGAAGAACCCCGGCGTGTACAATCGTGTCGTGACCCTGCGCGACAGCTTCAAGCCCGCAAAGTAACGAGCGGACCCCAAACATCGCAAAAGGAGCACTTCACAGACCATGAAAAAACACTTGACCCGCAACATTATCCTTATGCTGGTGCTGGATGTCGTCCTCGGCATCGTGCTGGCCCTCTATATCGCCAACACCGGCACCGTGCCTGCTGCCGATAACGCTGACACCTACACCGACGGCACCTATACCGCCAGTGCACAGGGCTGTCTGAGCGAGGTGGGCGTTACCGTGACCATCACCGGCGGCAAGGTGACGAATGTTGTGATAGACGCTTCCGGCGAGACGCCGGAGCTGGGCGGCAAGGCGGCAGAAGCGCTGTCGGCCTCCCTGCTGGCGGCTGGCTCGACCGGGAGTGGATGCTGTTTCCGGCAGCACCATGACCAGCGACGCGGTATTTGCGGCAATGAACGATTGCCTTGCACAGGCCGCACAGTGATGAAGCTTTGAATGGAGCTGCTGCACGGCGTGTCTGTCTGTGCGGCTTTTTTAGCTTTTTTGTGAGCGAGGTCTTATGATACTGGGATATTCTGCCGCTGGCGGAGGCCGCTGGGGGCACGGCGGCTGGCCGCTGAAAGCCCGTGGCGTAAAAAGAGCGGGCCTTGCTTTTGTGGGCTAGATATTCTGCCCTGGCGTAAAGCCTTGCCCGGGGCTGTTCCTGCGCCGGAAGGGGAGGGGGCCAGTGGCCCATCACCGAACTGGGCGACTACTGCTTTTCGGAAAAGCCCCGGGGTCTGCCCGGGCCGGAAAAGATCTGCCGCTATGAGCTGGCCGAGGACGGCACGCTCTGCACTGTCTGACCCGTGCTTTTGGCCGGGATGTGAGCGGCAAAGAGCGGTACAGCTTTGACTTCGACGCCCCCGCCGCCCCGGTGCAGGACGACGACCTGCACCCCATTTGCGGGAACTTCCTGGAAGAAGTCTCCCTGCCCGACAGCCTGCGGGTCGTAGGCAGCTGTGCGTTCTACAACTGCCGGAAGCTCCGCCGTCTGAGCGCCGGGGCGGGGGAGCTGACCATGGGCAGCGACGTCTTTCTCAACTGCTTCGCGCTGGAAGACCTCATCGTCCGGGCAGCACCCGAGCAGCCCACCGGCCTGTTTGCCATTGTGGGCAGCATCACCGAGGCGGTGCGGGCGCTCTTCTGGCCGGTGGGGGAGGCCGCACCCCGGGCGGGGCTGTGGTATCCCGCCTACTGGGAGGACATCGAGGAGACGCCCGCCCACATCCTGCTCCACACCTTTTCGGGGCAGGGCTACCACTACCGGCAGTGCTTTCTCGAAAATAAGCTTCTCCCGGCGGAGTACGACGCCATCTTTCCGCAGGGCCACGACGCCGACGACGCTTCCGTGATGGCGATGCTCTGCTTCGACCGCCTGCGCTGGCCGTGGCAGCTGAGCGATGCCGCCCGGGATGCCTACCGGGACTTCCTCAAGACCAACACCGGGCGGGTGCTGACCCGTCTGCTCAAGGCGCAGGACACCGAGGGCATCAAAGTCCTGCTGGCGCTGGATGTGATGGATACGGATGCCTTTGCCGAGGGTGCTGCCCTCGCGGCCAAGGCCGACAATGCCGAAGCTGCCGCCCTGCTGGCCGACGCAGAGCACAAAAAGCGTGCCGCTGCGCCCCAAAAGAAGAGGTATGATTTTGATTTCTGAGAAGGAAACGTTTTTTGACCCCCGCAAGCCCTTCCAGTCGGCCCGGCCCGAGACTCACGAAGAGTGGCAGGCCCGGATGGGCGGCGAGGTGCTGGCCGTGGTGCGCAGCGGGCTGTATCTGGACTTCCGCTTTTTAGACCAGGCCCTCTCGGCCCTGACGCCCACCGCCGACGAGCGGTGCGGGGTGCTGGCGACGGATGGAACCATCCTCTGCTACCAGCCCAGCGCTCTGCTTCGGCTCTACCAGAAGAACCCCAAATATCTCAACCGGCTCTACCTCCACACGGTGTTCCACTGCATCTTCCGCCATCTCTGGCTGCGCGGCAAGCGGGACACGCCTGTGGGACCTTGCGTGTGACATTGCGGTGGAGAACGTCATCGACGGTCTTGGCCGCAAGAGCGTCCAGCGCCCCCTGACGTGGGTGCGCCAACACGCCTATGAGGAGATCATCGCGCAGGAAAAAGTGGCTGCTGCAGCTCCCATCTACCGCTGGCTGGTGCGGCAGACGCCCGGCGTTCTCCGCCAGCTGGAAAAAGAATTCTACACCGATGACCACCGCCTCTGGCCCAAAGATGCCCCCGAACAGCCCCAGCAGATGCCTGCACCGCTGCCCCAGAAGGACGTGGCAAAAATCGGCGAGCGGATGCAGACAGAGCTGGAACTCCGGGACAAAGAGGCCGGTGAGGGCGCGGATGCCATGCGGGAGCAGATCAAAGCCGCAAACCGCAGCCGCCGCAGCTACGGCGACTTCCTGCGCCGGTTCTGCGTCACCCGGGAGGAAGTCCACCTCGACCCGGACGAGTTCGATTTGAACTTTTACACCTATGGCCTGTCGGTCTATGGCAACCTGCCCCTCATCGAGCCGCTGGAGACCCGGGAGAGCAAGAAGATAGAAGAGCTGGCCCTCGTCATCGACACCAGCTATTCCACGTCGGGCGAGCTGGTGCGGGCCTTTCTGGCTGAGACGTACACTCTGCTGAAGGGCAGGGAGAATTTCTTCCACCGGATGAATCTCCACCTGATCCAGGCCGACAACGCGGTGCGGCAGGATATTCCCGTCAAAAACGAAGACGACCTCATCCGTGCCATGAACCACTTCGAGCTGCGGGGCGGCGGCGGCACCGATTTCCGGCCCGCCTTCGAGTACGTCAGCCAGCTCTGCGCCGAGAAGAAGTTCTCAAACCTCCGGGGCCTGCTCTATTTTACCGACGGTATGGGGACCTACCCGGCCCGCCGCCCGGCTTACGACACGGCATTTCTGTTTCTGGGCGACCGCTTCGACGACGCCAATGTGCCGCCCTGGGCGATGAAAGTGGTGCTGGACGAAGAAGAATTTACCGGTGAGGCCGCCCGCAGCGCCTCGGCCCTGTCCGAAGCACTGGCGGAGGAGGACGACCTCTACCGCGACCTCAACAATTCGTGATAACGAGGGAAAGAATATGAACATCAAACGAGCCAAAGAAGAGATCGAGCATACCGTCAAAGCGTACCTCGCCAAAGATGCTCTGGGCGAATACGCCATCCCGGCCATCCGCCAGCGCCCTATCCTGCTGATGGGGCCTCCGGGCATCGGCAAGACCCAGGTCATGGAGCAGGCGGCGCGGGAGTGCGGCGTGGCGCTGGTGGCCTATACCATCACCCACCACACCCGCCAGAGCGCCGTGGGCCTGCCCTTCATCCGCCAGCGCAACTACGGCGGCCGGGACGTCTCGGTGACGGAATACACCATGAGCGAGATCATCGCCAGCGTCTACGCCAAGATGGAGGCCACCGGCCTGAAAGAGGGCATCCTCTTCATCGACGAGATCAACTGCGTCTCTGAGACGCTGGCCCCCACCATGCTGCAGTTTTTGCAGTGCAAGACCTTCGGCAATCAGGCCGTGCCTGCGGGCTGGGTCATCGTGGCGGCAGGCAACCCGCCGGAGTATAATAAATCCGTCCGCGATTTCGACATCGTCACCCTCGACCGCGTCCGCCGGATGGACATTGAGCCGGATCTGCCGGTCTGGAAGGACTACGCCCGTGCAGCCCACATCCACAGCGCGATCCTGAGCTACCTCGAACTGCACCCCCAGAACTTCTACCAGATAAACGCCGACGTGGACGGCACCCAGTTCGTCACTGCCCGCGGCTGGGAAGACCTCTCCAACCTGCTCAATACCTATGAGTCGCTGGGCCTGAAGGCCGACGAAGAGCTGATCCGCCAGTATATCCAGCACCAGAAGATCGCAGAGGACTTCGCGGCCTACCTCGACCTCTACTACAAGTACCGTGACGACTACGGCGTGGAGGATATTCTGGCAGGTCAGGCCAAGCCTGCCGCTTTTGCGCGGCTGCTGCAGGCCCCCTTCGACGAGAAGCTGAGCCTCGTGAGCCTGATCCTGTCCGGCCTCGAGACGCGCTTCTCTGCCTCCCGGCGGGCAGACGCTGCGGCCGACAGCTGCTATGCCTTCCTGCGGGAGACGAAAAAAGCCTTTGCCGAGATGCCCGCAGAGCTGGCGCAGGAGCCGAACTGCTGGGCGCAGCTCTTTGACCAGATGACCGCCGACTATGAGGCCGAGACCCAGAAAAAGCGTGCCGCCGGCCTGCTGGATAAGCCCACGCTGGAAGCCCGCTTGCAGACTGCCAAGACCCTGCGCAGCTGGGAGAAAGAGCTGCTGCGTGCCGCCGCGCCGGACGCAGACACCGCCTTCAAGGTGCTGCGTGAGCAGTTCGGCACCCTGTCGGATGCCCGGGACACCGCTCAGCAGACGGCCAGCGCCGCGCTGGAAGCGGCCTTCGACTTCATGGAGCAGGCATTCGCCGAGAGTCAGGAGATGGTGGTCTTCGTCACCGAACTGACCCTCTCGCCCGCCGCCCATGCGTTCATTGCCGAAAACGGCTGTGAGCGGTATTTCCAGTACAACAAAGCCCCTGGCCCTGCTGACCACCAAGGGCCGGCGGCCCTGAATCAGGCCACCTGGAAGCCGATGATCCAGCGTCGGCACGGGATGCTGGGCTTTACGGACCAGAAGCTGGGGCACTGCTGGTGATGCTGGGCAGCATCACCACCCCGTTTTTATCATGAAAAAGCAGATGGGCCACGAGGGCACCCTCTCCGGCTCCGTCTGCGCTGCCACCACCGTGTTAGCGCCCACCCTGACCTTCTGGGTCTTCTGGGCCAGGAGCGGCGGGTATATTGCGTAAAACCGATTCGGAAAAAAAAAAAACGGGACTGCTGTGTGGATACAGCGGCCCCGTTTTTGCGTCCGTGTGATCGAAAAAGGTAACAAAAAAGCACCCTGAATATTTCCAGGATGCTTGGTGGTTGCGGGGGCCGGATTTGAACCAACGACCTTCGGGTTATGAGCCCGACGAGCTACCAGACTGCTCCACCCCGCGATATTTACTTTTCGCTGTCGGCCTCTCGCTGACTGCTCAAGTATAATACCACAGGATGGGGCGGATGTCAAGGTTGTTTCGGAAAAGTTTTTTTACTTTTTTTCTTTCTGGGGTGACGGACGCGGTAGAAGATCACGCCGCAGACGGCACCGATCAGGATCGCGGGCCAGCAGCTGAACAGGAACACCACCACGGTCTGCGCCCCGGAGACGAAGCCGGACCAGCCGCTGCGCAGGGCGTTCAGGAGCCGTGCCGGAAAGCTGCTGCCGGGGGGGTGGGTGTCGACTTCATCCAGCGTGATGTAGACCGTGGAGCACTCCACCTGCTGGCTGTACCAGTTCAGCTGCGACTGCCAGCTTTCCAGCTGATACTGCACATCGCTGAGGGAGGACTCGATCTCCAGCAGGTCGGACAGGTTGTCGGCCTGGGCCTGCAGCTCCTGCAGGCGGTCGCGCTGGGCGGTCAGGTTGGAGAGCCGGGCCTCGATGTCCATATACTGGGTGGTGACATCATCAGCCTGCTGGTTCTTGTCCAGGTCACGCTGCCGATCTGGGCGGCGGCAGACAGGAAGGACTGGTAGTTCTCCTGCGGCACCCGCAGGTCAGGCTGGCGGTGCGGGTCTCGTCGGCCCCGGAGGATTCATTGCTGGATTCCAGATAGCCGTCGGCGTCGGACAGGGCGCTGTCCAGCGCAGCCCGGGCAGAGTCGAAATCCCTGGTTTCCAGCGTGAGGTTTGCCGTGTAGATGATCTTGGCGCTGTCGGCCGAGCGGGAGGCTTCTTCGCCCTCCACTTCGCCGGAAGTCAGCAGGGCGCTGCTGCCGGAGTCATCCGCCGCAAAGTCGCCGCCTCCGGCGGCCAAGTGGCGATGCCGTTGCAAGGCCGCTGTTAGACGGGCGTACCGGCGTCGGCCGTGGAGTACAGGGCTGTCTCAGGGGCGATGGCCGCCGTACTGGCAGCGGAGGACTCCGCAGAGTACTCCAGTGTGCTGCCGGCCCGGAACAGACCGGTGCTGGTGACCTTTGTGGCGGAATACAGGCAGACGCCGCACACGGCCACGCAGGCGGCCATGGACCCAGCGCCGGGCCGGGAAGCGGATGGGGCTTTCTTCTTATTGACCGGGGCGTTTCCGGAACAGGGGCCGGTGCCCGGGTCCCTGGGGGGTGTCGGCGGCAGCGGCCTGCATGGCGAGCAGCCTGGCCTTCAGGTCATCCGATGCGTGAAGGTCGTCCACCTCCATCTTGTACTCATACCACCTCATCTTCGATCTCCTCCTTCAGCATCGTATGTAACTGTGCGCGGGCCCGGCGAAGCCAGCTGAGCACCGTGTTGGTGGGGGCACCCAGCATCCGGCCCACCTCAGCCGCCGTGTATCCCTCGTAGTAGTGGAGGTAGACCGCGTTGCGGTAGTTTTCCGGCAGAGCGCGCACCGCATCAAGCACACTGCCGTCCTCCGGCGCAGCCGGAGCAGGGATGATTTTCGTCCAGTTCGGTGTCCTTCTGGCGCGCGGCCCGGGTGATATCCCGACAGCGGTTGATGGCGACCCGCAGCAGCCACGCCTTGAGATGCTCCTCGCTTTCAAAGCGGCCCTCGTAGCGCAGGAGCTTTTCAAACACATCCTGCACCACGTCCTCGGCGTCAGCGGTGCAGCTGCAGTTGTGCATCGCGGCGCGGAATACGGTATCGCTGTATCGCTGTACAGCCAGCGCAAAAACTTCGTCTTTGGTCAGCAGCTCGTCGTGATTGCCCTGCTCCACGATGTGGCCGTCTTTCATCACAAGGATGACATCGGCCTCCGCGGATGGTGGAGAGGCGGTGGGCCACGATGAAGCTGGTGCGGCCCCGCATCATCCGGGCAAAGGCGGCCTGGATGCGCACCTCGGTACGGGTATCGATGGAGGAGGTGGCCTCGTCCAGAATCAGCATGGGCGGCAGGCGCAGCATCACACGGGCAATGCACAGCAGCTGCTTCTGGCCCTGGCTGATGTTGCCGCCGTCCTCGGTGATGACGGTGTTGTAGCCCTCCGGCAGGCGGCGGATAAAGCTGTCGGCATGGGCAGCCTTGGCCGCGGCGATGATCTCTTCGTCGGTGGCGTCGGGGCTTGCCGTAAGCGATGTTCTCCCGCACCGTACCGGCCCGGAGCCAGGTGTCCTGCAACACCATGCCGTAGCTGCCGCGCAGGGAGGCGCGGGTCACATCCCGGATGTCGGTGCCGGAAACTTTGATGGCACCGCCGTTGACGTCATAGAACCGCATGAGCAGGTTGATGAGGGTGGTCTTGCCGCAGCCGGTGGGGCCCACGATGGCCACCCGTTCGCCGGGCTTCACGGTCAGGTTCAGGCCCTCGATGAGGGGGCGGTCCGGCAGGTAGCGGAACGAGACATCGTGCAGCACCACATGGCCGTCCGGCTGGAGCGCGGCAGCGTTTTCGGCCTCGGGGATCTGGTCGTCTGCATCCAGCAGCTCAAACACACGGGCCGCGCAGGCCAGCGCGTTCTGCAGCTCGGTGACCACGCCGGAGATCTCGTTGAAGGGCTTGGTGTACTGGTTGGCGTAGCTCAGGAAGATGCTCAGCTGGCCGATGGAGATGCCGCCGCCCACCGCGTAAAGCGCACCCACAAGGCCGACGCCTGCGTAGACAATGTTGTTGACAAAGCGGGTGGCGGGGTTGGTCATGCTGGAGAAGAAGATGGCCTTGAGGCTCACGTCCTGTAAACGGCCATTCACTTCATCAAAGGCTTCCAGGCTCTCGGCCTCGTGGCCAAAGGCCTGTACCACTTTCTGGCCCTCGATCATCTCGTTGACCAGAGCGGTCTGCTCACCACGGACGGTGCTCTGGCCCTGGAAATACTTGTAGCTGCGCTTGGCGAGGAAACTTGCCACGACGAGGCTCAACGGGGTGACACAGACCACCACCAGCGTGATGGGCACGTTCTGGAACAGCATGAACAGCAGGGTGCCGAAGATGGTCAGCAGGCCCGAGAACAGCTGGGTGAAGCCCATCAGCAGGCCGTCGGCAAAGGTGTCCACATCCGCCACCATCCGGCTGACGATGTCGCCGGAGGGGTGGCTGTCGAGGTAGGAGAGGGGCAGGGTCTGGATCTTGCGCATGGCCTCGTTGCGGAGGTCGCGGCTGACGGAGAACGTGATACGGTTGTTGCAGACACTGAGCAGCCACTGCGCAAAGGCGGCGGCCACGGCCACCACGATGATCTCCACGACGATGTTCAGGACGGCGGAAAGGTTCACGCTGCCCTTGCCCAGCATAAAGTCGATGGCATTGCCGCAGAGGATGGGGATATACAGCTGGGCGGCCACGCTCACGGCGGCCACTACCAGGCTGCACACCACAAACAGGCTGTAGGGGGTTTGATCTTATGCAGGACACGGCGCAGCGTGGCATTGCGCTGCTCCGGGGTCAGCTTGCTTTTTGCTTTTGCACTCATTGCCGCGCATCTCCTTTCTTGAACTGGCTGGCGTAGATCTCTTCATACACAGGGCAGGAGGCCAACAGCTCGGCATGGGTGCCAAGGCCTGCCAGATGGCCGTCGTCCAGCACCAGGATCTGGTCAGCGTGCTGCAGGCTGGCGGCGCGCTGGCTGACGATGAAGACGGTCATGCTGCCGGGCAGGGCGGCCAGTGCTTGCGCAGGGCGGCATCCGTGGCGTAGTCCAGGGCGCTGGCACTGTCGTCCAAAATCAGGATCTCCGGCTTGCTGACCAGCGCGCGGGCGATGGTCAGGCGCTGCTTCTGGCCGCCGGACAGGTTGCGGCCGCCCTGCTCCACGGGCTCGTCCAGCCCAAGGGGCTTCGAGTGGACGAACTCGGCGGCCTGCGCCGTTTCCAGCGCGGCCCAGAGGTCTGCATCCGAGGCGTTTTGATTGCCCCACAGCAGGTTGGAGCGGATGGTGCCGCCAAAGAGCTGGGCCTTCTGCATGACGACGCTCACCTTGCCGCGCAGCTCCTCGCGGGGGTAATTCTGCACCGGGTGGCCAAAGATCTCCACACTGCCCTCGGTGGCATCGTAAAAGCGGGGGATGAGGCTGACGAGGCTGGATTTGCCGCTGCCCGTGCCACCGATGACGCCGATGGTCTGGCCCTTTTCCGCCGTGAAGCTGATGTCGGTCAGGCTGGGTGCACCGGCCCCCGCATAGGTCAGGCCCACATGGTCGAACCGGACGGCGTCGTTCTGCTTCTCGGCGGGCACCTCACCCGGTATCTCTTGCGGGAACTGCATCCCGGGCTTGGTGTCCAGCACGGCCTGCACACGGCCCGCGCAGGCCAGCGCCTTGCTGATCTGCACGATGAGGTTGGCAAGCTTTACCAGCTCCACAAGGATCTGGTTCATGTAGTTCACCAGCGCGATGACATCGCCGGACGCCATGCCGCCCACGTTGATCTCGCATACTGCCCACGTACAGCAGCGCCACGATGGCAAGGTTGATGAGCACATAGGTCAGCGGGTTCATCAGCGCCGAAAGGTGGCCGACATGCAGCTGCATCCCGGTCAGCAGGGCGTTGGCGTCCTCAAAGCGGTTCACCTCGGTCTGCTCCTTATCAAAGGCGCGGACGACGCGCGCCCCGTCAGGTTCTCACGGGTCAGGCCCAGCACCCGGTCCAGCCGGGTCTGCACGGTCTTGTACAGCGGGCGGGTGACCACCATAACACCAAAGACCACCACGCTCAACAGTGGGATGGCCACCACAAAGATCAGCGCGGCCCGCACATTGACGGTGAACGCCATGATCATGGCACCAAACACCACAAACGGGCTGCGGAGGAACAGGCGGAGGAAGAGGTTCAGGCCGCTCTGCACCTGGTTCAGGTCGCTGGTCATCCGGGTGATGAGGGTGCTGGTGCCCAGGGTATCCATCTCGGTAAAGCTCAGGGCCTGGATATGCGCGAACAGCGCATGGCGCAGGGGCGGTGGAGTAACCCACCGAGGCCTTGGCCGAGAAGTACTGGGCGGTAAGGCTGCAGGCGAGGCCGATGATGGCCAGCAGCAGCAAAATACCGCACCGCATAAGGATATAATGGAAGTCGTGCGCTGCAATGCCCACATTGACGATGTCTGCCATAACCAGCGGGACAAACAGCTCAAAGGAGGCCTCCAGCATCTTGAACAGCGGCGCAAGCACGCATTCGCGCTTGTAGCCGTTCAGATGAGTTTAGCATTTTGTTCAAGGCGATACGCTCCTTTTTGGATGAGTGAATTTTGGAGGAAACATTCTACAACACCTTATTATAACGCGCATATTATAAAATGCTATGGATTTGACAAATAAACCCTGCTATACTATAAAATGATTTTATTTTGGGAAAAACGGTAAAGCAATGGGTGAAGAACATGGGGCGCGGCTGCGGAACCCGGCGGTTCCGGTGGTGGACAGCCGGCGGCATGGCGCGCCGGAGTATGGCCCGGCTGGGACAGGGCTGCCCGGCTGTGGAACAGGCGGTGACGGCTGTATAAAGCCCAGAACGAGGACTTCTGGACACTGATGAACGCGCTGAGTTACGCGCTGGAGCTGGATACCCGGGTTCCTGGTGCCGCTGCAGGCCGCGCCGGACCTCGGAGAAAGGGGCGCCTCCTGGGCAGAACACCCGGTCCCGGCGGAAAGCGCGGGACCTGCCCCTGGTGGACCCTGCGCACCCAGAAAGGCAAAAACTATCTGCCCATCTTCACCTCCGTGAAAACGGCGGAGGCCGACCGAGGCACGGCGGCCCGTCCCATGGCGGAGCTGCTGCTGGTGGACGCCATGCAGAAAGTGCTGGACAGCAAGGAGATGGACGGTATCGTGCTGGACCCGTGGACGACCTCGGCCACGCTGGATGCCAGCCTGCTCAACGGCCTGCTCCACGCCAGCCGGGACACCGATGAGCCCGGCGAGGAAGAGCTGCACAAGGGCAGCCAGGCTGCTCTGGCACGGGCAGTGGGCCGACGCGCTCCACTACTACGAGCAGGCAGCCGAACAGGGCCGAGCCGAAGCACTTTCCATGCTGGGAGAGCTGCTGTATGAGGGCAAGGGCGTCCGCCGCAGTGCGGTGCAGGCCCGCCGGATGTGGAAAAAGGCCGCCGAGGCCGGGGATGTGCTGGCTATGATCGCCCTGGGCGACGACTGCATGGCCTCTGGCAAGGGGCCGGGGGCGGCGCTCCGGTATTACCGTCAGGCGCAGACGGCGGCCCGCCCCACGCCGGATATCGCCTACATGCCGCAAGTGCGGGCTCCGGATGGCCCAATACGAGAGACACAGTACCTCTCCCGGCCCCGGGCGCTGGCCGAGATGGCCGAGGCAAAGCAGGGGTTCAAAATTCAGCTGGGCGAGGGAGACCCCGGATGCCGCGGAGCAGTGGCTGCAGGAGACGGAAGACGCCATCCGCAGGGCTGCTGGGCGACGAAAAGCGGTAAACACAGTTTCTTTACATTTGCTCTAAGAAATTGTCATACGGAACCGGTAAGATAAACATGGAAAAATACACGCGCTGCAAAAGCAGAGAGGACGACGAAAATGAGCAAAGTGATCGGAATTGACCTGGGTACCACCAACTCCTGTGTGGCAGTGGTCGAGGGCGGCAAGCCCGTTGTCATTGCCAACGCGGAGGGCGAGCGGACCACCAGCGTGGTAGCCTTTACCAAGGATGGTGAGCGTCTGGTGGGCGGCGCAGCCAAGCGCCAGATCGCGACCAACTCCGCCCGCACCATTTCCAGCATCAAGCGCCACATGGGTTCCGATTACCGGGTCCGGATCGACGGAAGGGACCTGACTCCGCAGGAAATCAGCGCCATGATCCTGACCAAGATCCGCCGGGACGCCGAGAGCTATCTGGGCGAGCCGGTGACGGAAGCCGTCATCACGGTGCCCGCCTACTTTGACGACGACAGCCAGCGCAAGGCCACCCAGGATGCCGGCCGCATTGCGGGGCTGAACGTCCTGCGCATCATCAACGAGCCCACCGCGGCGGCTGTGGCTTACGGTCTGGAAAACGAGGAACCCCAGAAGATCCTGGTCTACGATCTGGGCGGCGGCACTTTCGATGTCTCCATCATTGAAATTGAAGATGGCACCTTCACGGTGCTGGCCACCGGCGGCGACACCCACCTGGGCGGCGACGATTTTCGACGAGCGCATTGTGGGAATACGCCGTGGCCGAGTTCAAGAAATCCGACCGCATTGACCTGACCCGGGGCCCTGCCGCCATGGGCCGGTTGAAAGAAGAGGCCGAAAAGGCAAAAAAGAGCTTTCCAGCGCGCCCCGGCGGCCCAGCTCAACCTGCCCTTCATCGCGGTGGGCAAGGACGGCCCCATCATCTGGACCTGAGCCTGACCCGGCCCCAGTTTGAGATGATGACGGGGGATCTGCTCTCCCGCACGGTCCAGCCGGTGCAGAACGCCCTGCGGGACGCCGGCATCTCCGCCAGCCAGCTGGGCAAAGTGCTGCTGGTGGGCGGCAGCACCCGGATGCCCGCCGTGGAGCGGCAGGTCAAAGAGCTTCTGGGCCAAGTGAGCCCAGCCACAGCCTCAACCCGGATGAGTGCGTGGCCATGGGCGCTGCCGTACAGGGCGGCCTGCTGCAGGGCGGCGGCAAGCTGGCCGGTGCCACCGGCGCGGCGGCTCAGGGCCTTGTGCTGATGGACGTCACCCCGCTGACCTTGTCCATCGAGACGCTGGGCGGCGTGGCGACCCCGCTGATCACCCGCAACAGCATGATCCCCACCCGCAAGAGCCAGATCTTCACCACCGCCCGTCCCATGCAGACCAGCGTGGAGATCCACGTGCTGCAGGGAGAGCGCCACTTTGCACGGGACAACAAATCGCTGGGCAAATTCAAACTCACCGGCATCCGGGCCGGCTTCTCCTCCAAGCCTCAGATCGAAGTCACGTTTGATATCGATGTCAACGGCGTGGTCAAGGTCTCGGCGAAAGACCTTGGCACCGGCCGGGAGCAGAACATCACCATCACGGGCAGCACCAACCTTTCGGAAAATGAGATCCAGCGTGCCATGGCCGATGCCGCCGCTTACGAGGCGGAGGACAGCCGCCGCAAAGAGCGCCTGGAGCTGCACAATCAGGCCGAGGTGCTGGCCTACAAGGTAGACGAGGCTCTTTCCAAATGCAAAAAGGAGCTGGACAAGGACGAGAAGAACCGCATCAAAACCGACCTCGCCAACCTCCGCCGCTGCCTGCGCAAGGATAAGCCCGAAAAGATGAATGAAAACGAGGAAGCCAATCTCCGTCAGGCCAAGACCCAGCTGGAAGAGAGCGCCAACCATCTGATGGTGCTGTATACCAGTGAGCAGGGCGAAAGCGGAAACGGAGAAAATAATCTGTAACACGTAAAAAAGGTCGCCCTTGACAGAGCGACAGAAAAAAGTTATACTACAAACAGAAGGGGCGCTGACTGCAAAGGTCAGCTTTCCATCCCGTTAGTCAAAAAGATTGACCGCTCGGCTGGTAACTGTAGGCGGTCAATCTTTTTTGTTATCATCGCTTTTCGTCTGGGAAAACTTTGCCATAACCTCGACGGTCAGGCGGATCACATCCACGATCAGACCCAGCAGCGTGAGAATGAACGTAAGCAGTGCGAGAGTTTCCAACAGAGTCATCCGATATCCCTCCCTTCGCCTTCAAGGCTCCGGGCAGGGTACTTCCCCAAAAAAGTTTCCTCCCGGAACCTCTGCTTCGTTCTATGTGAAAAGAAGCAGCGATACGGGATAGAAAGCATGACCACCAATTTTGCAATCAGCGCCTTATTTGAATTATACCATAATTTTTGACGAAGTACAACAAAACGCTCCGCTGTGTTTTTGCACAGCGGAGGTTTTCTATGTGGAAAAGTATTACAGCATCTTAGAAAGGAATGCTTTCAGTCTGGGATGCTTCGGATTCGTGAACAGTTCCTGCGGCGGCTCGTCCTCCTGGATCTTGCCGTCGTCGATGAAGATGACGCGGTTGGACACCTCACGGGCAAAGCCCATTTCGTGGGTGACCACCAGCATGGTGATGCCGGTGTGGGCCAGCTCCTTCATCAGTTCCAGAACCTCGCCCACCATTTCGGGGTCGAGGGCGCTGGTGGGCTCGTCGAACAAGATTACGTCCGGATCCATGGCAAGGGCACGGGCAATGGCAATACGCTGCTGCTGGCCGCCGGACAGGCTCTTGGGGTAGGCGTCGGCCTTGTCGGACAGGCCTACGCGGGCCAGCAGTTCGTCGGCCTTGTCGGAAATGGCCTGCTTATCCTTGAGCTTGAGCAGGGTGGGGGCCAGCTCAAGGTTCTTCTTCACGGTCAGGTGCGGGAACAGGTTGAAGTGCTGGAACACCATGCCCATCTTCTGGCGCACGGCGTCGATGTGCGCCTCGTCCACCTCGGTGCCCTCGAATTTGATGCTGCCGGAGGAGGGAATCTCCAGCCGGTTCAGGCAGCGCAGAAAGGTAGATTTTCCGCAGCCGGAGGGGCCGATCAGGCAGACCACATCGCCGCGGTAAATATCAATATCGATGCCCTTCAGCACGTCCAGAGTGGGGGTGGGCTGCTTTGCGCCCGGCTTCTTTTCGCCGCCGTAGGTTTTTGTCAGGCCGCGGACTTCCAGAATTTTATCGGTCACTTTGAGCCAGCCTCCTCTCAAACTTTGCCAGCAGACGGGTGAACAGCATGACCAGCACAAGGTAGATCAGTGCATCACCCAGCAGCGGGAACATGGGTTCGTAGGTGCGGTTCATGATGCCCTGCGCGGCGTACAGCAGCTCCTTGCCGCCGATGACCGTGATCAGGGAGGTATCCTTCAGCAGGACGATGAACTCGTTGCCCAGGGCGGGCAGCACGGCACGGATGGCCTGCGGGATGATGATGACCACCATGGTGGTCATGTAGTTCAGGCCAAGGCTGCGGCCGGCCTCCATCTGGCCGGGGTCAACGGCCATCAGGCCGCCGCGGATGATCTCCGAAACATAGGCACCGGAGTTGATGCCCAGTGCCAGCGCACCCACCATGGTAAAGTTGCGGCTGTTGGCAAAGATGACCATGCTCATGATGAGCAGCTGCACCATCATGGGCGTGCCGCGGATGATGGTGGTGTACACCTGACACACCGCGCATTGAAGAAGCCCAGCACGGGGTTTCGGCGGTTGGGGCGCTGCTGGTCGTGGGCCACACGCACCAGAGCCACCACGCTGCCCAGCACGATGCCCAGTGCCAGCGCAATGGCAGTGACCAGCAGGGTGGTGCCCTACTCCGTTAATGTACTGGAGCCAGCGGTCTTTCAGGATGAACGCCTGATAAAACTTGAAAAAGAATTCCTGCCCGAAGTTGAGCGTAGTGCCGCTGTTGAGCAGCTCTTTGAGCAGTTCGTATTGAGCAGCCATTCGCATCCTCACTTTCCTGTTCTGATTTTGTTAATCTTTTTTGTAACCACTTATTTAAAAAAGGGGAGGTGCCCCAGTTGGGGGCTGCCTCCCCGTGGCTCAGATGTCAGCCGCCGGATTATTCAGCGGTGATGTACTTGTCCACGATGGCCTGCAGGGTGCCGTCAGCTTTCAACTCCTCCAGAGCAGAGTTGACAGCGTCCTCCAGCGGAGAGTTCTTTGCCATGCCGATGGCGTAGTCTTCCTGGGCGTAAGCGGTGTCAAGGATGACCAGGCCGGGGTTGGCCGCAATGAACTCCTTGGCGGGAGCGTTGTCGATGACGACGGCATCCACCTGACCGTTGTTCAGAGCCTGCACAGCGGTCAGACCGTCGTCGTAAGCCACAACGTTCTCGTCGCCGAAGTCATCAGAGCAGTAGATGTAGCCGGTGGTGCCGCGCTGGGTGCCGATCGTCTTGCCAGCCAGATCGTCGGGAGAAGCAATGTCAGAGCCCTCGGGCACGATGATGGACTGGATGCCGGTAGCATAGCTGTCGGAGAAGTCCATGACGGCCTTACGCTCGTCGGTGACGGTGACACCAGCCATGACGATGTCGGCCTTACCCTGCTGCACACTCAGCAGTGCGGCGTCGAAGTCCATGTCGTCGATCTGCAGCTCGAGGCCCAGCTTGTCGGCGATGGCCTGAGCGGTCTCAATGTCGATGCCCTCAAACTCACCGGAATCGGTGGTCATCTCATACGGAGGGAATGCAGCGTTGTAGCCATGGTCAGCTTGCCGGCCTCAACGGTGGTCAGCTCAGCGGCGGCAGCGCTGGTGGAAGCAGCCTCGGAAGAAGCAGCAGAGCTTGCAACGGAAGATGCGGTGCGGGAAGGAAGGAGGAACCGCAGGCAGTCAGGGCCAGAGCGGCAGCGGTCAGACCAGCGGCAGCCAGGAAGCTGCGGCGAGTAATCTTTTTTCATATTCAAACACTCCTCTGTTGATTGTATAATCTTTCACTTTCCCGGACGATGCGATTCATCGTGATACCGGGGAACGGAATTAGTATAGATTGTACAAATAAAAAAGGTGGGATAGCCGAACGCCACCATGAAGGCCAGCTTCTGGGGCTCCTCAATGCCCAGCAGCTCGGTCAGGGCGGGCTTGTTGATGGCCCCCATGATGCAGCTTCCCACGCCTTTGTCCCAGGCGGCCAGGGTCATGTTGGCCAGGGCGATGCCGGTGTCGGTGTTCAGGTCGCCGGGGATGGAGGTGTCCTGCACCACGGCGGCGTACAGGGTGGGCAACTCCTCGGCCTTCGGGGTGCCCTGCTCCGGCGGCAGATAGGCGGCCCACTTGACCAGCGGATGGACCTTTGCAGCCATCTCCGGGCTTTGCACCACGATCAGCCGGACGGCCTGCCGGTTGGCCCCGCAGGAAGAAAGCCGGACGGCATCGATGAGATCCTCCACCACGTCCTGCGGTACGCTCTTCTGTTCAAAGCGCCGGTAGGTGCGGCGGGTGAGAAGCTTTTCCATAACAGACATTGATTCAGCACTCCCTTCGTCTGACAAATCAGACCTCTTTTCGCGGATGATCTTGCTGAAACCAGTATAGCGCAGGTCGGGAGGATGCGCAAGAGTTTTGGAAAGCGGCGGCCGCATTTGTGAAATATGGGCCCCGGCCGGGGCGGGCCTTGACAGAAATTTGCTGCAAATGGTATAATCGGGCTGCAAAAAACAACGCGGCAACGGAAAAACTGACCGAATTTAACCGCGCTGCCCGCCGGGAACGGCGGGGGAAAGGAATCTGTTATGAGAAACCGTGTTCTGAAAGCTCTGGCCGCTTTGGGCCTGTCTGTCTGTGTTCTGGCAGGCAGCGCCGTGGCAGGCATGGCGGAGGGCACGCCGGGCGAAAAAGGCGGACTGCACCGAGCATGTCTGGAAGACCACGACAGAGTATAAGTACGATTGTGTGGAGACCGCATTCCGGCATCAGCTGCCGGACGGTACGGTGGAGACCCTGAAGCTCTGCCCCGGCTGCGGCAGGGAGGACGGCACCGCCCGCCTGAAAAAAGGTGAATGGCGCGTTCTCCAACTTCTCCGGGCTGGAGGTATATTCCGGCACCCTGAAAAACGGCGAGCAGGTGATGACGGTGGCGTTCTACTACCCCACCACCATCCGGAAGGTCGTCTGTGAGAAGTGCGGTCTGGTGAAGAGCGAGACCACTACCCCGGCCCGCTGCATGGCATCGCAGGTGGAAGCATCCGTCGAGCTGCCCGCCAGCGCCGTGGAGGGGTACACCCTGATGCTGGTCCATGCCGACGGCACCGAGTCGCCGGTGGAGCTGAGCCGGAATGAGGAGACCGGGAAGGTCTTTTTCAAGCTGGATCTGACCTCCGGCGCTCAGCTGCTGCGTCTGGCGGCAAATTCCTGAGCCTGTAAAACGAAAAACGGGGCTGTTGCACATTGCGACAGCCCCGTTTTTTTTGTTGTTGTTTTTTCGGGAAAGGGAGCCCCAGCACCAGAGCGATGCCCACGGCCAGTGCGACGGCGACCTTGAAGGTGGAGATGCCGTTGGCCAGCGAGCGGGCGTTTTCGCCTTGGATGAAGTAGTAGGCCGTGTAGTAGATGCCTGCGCCGGGCACGAGGGGGAAGATGCCGGACAGCAGGAACACCGTCACCGGCGTCCGGAGCACCACGGCAAAGATGCGGGCCAGCAGCGTCAGCGGGATCACCGCCAGCAGGGAGGCAGCAAAGCTTTCCATCCCGTACAGGACGGCCAGCTCATAGACCACCCAGCCCACGGCACCCACCAGCCCGCAGTAGGGCAGGGCGCGCTTGGGGCAGGCGAACAGGATGGTGAAGCTCAGGGTGCCGGCCCCGGCAATGAGGAACTGGAGCATCAGGAAGCCCAGCGGCTCCCCGCTCGTAAGAAGCTGTGTCATACCACCGTCACCCCCCGTCAGCATGGAATACAGGCTCAGCACCAGACCGGTGCCGATGGCGATGCTGGCCGCAATGAGCAGGGCATCGATCATCCGGATGGTGCCGGAAAGGTAGTCGCCCTGCACGAAGTCCCGGATGCCCATGGTGAAGGCGATGCCGGGGGTCAGGATCATCAGGGTGCCGATGATGGCATGGCTGGATTCGATGCCCAGCAGGCCGCAGCCCAGGATGCAGACCAGGGTGATGAGGGCGGCCGTGGAGATGGTGCGAAACCCGCCGCCGACCCCGTGCCGCCCGCAGAGCAGCAGGTAGCCGTTGGCCGCAAAGCCCGCGGCGGCGGCCGCCAGCGCCGCCCGCAGGGAGCCGCCGAAGATCAGCGCAAAGCAGAAGGCACCGGACATCCCGGCCGCCAGCTGCACCCAGTCCTTCGGGAACGGGATCCGCTGGGCTTTCACCAGCTGGCTCTCGGCTTCGTCGATGGTGACGATCTCCCCCGCGGCGATCTGGCGGGAAAGCTGGTTCACCGCCGCCACCCGGCCCAGATGGGTGGTGCGGGTGGGAACGTTGCGCACTTCGCTCATCTCAGCGGTGCCAGCGCTGGCAAAAATGCCGTTGGTCAGCACATAGACATGGAACTCCGCAGATGAAAGGAGCGGGCCATGATCTCCATGGTCTGCTCCACCCGGAATACCTCTGCGCCGTTTTCCAGAAGTGTCTGACCGGCTGCCATGATAAAATCCATGATGCGGCGGCGCTGCTCGTCGTCCGGATGAATTTCTCTGCCTGTCATTCTGTCTCTCCTTACTGTGTCCGCCGGGCGGACAGGTCTCTCCGTATACTGTAACATAAAGTGGGACTTTTGTCTATCCGGAAGCGCAGCGCCGGGGGCGATGGCGCAAAAAAGGGCAGGCACGGAGGTGTGCCTGCCCTTCCGGGAAATCCTGAAAAACTGGAACGATCAGTTCTCGGCCAGATTGCCGGTGTAGAGCTGATAGTACTTTGCCCTTCTTGGCGATCAGCTCGTCGTGGCTGCCGCGCTCGATGATGCGGCCCTGCTCCAGCACCACGATGCAGTCTGCATTGCGGACGGTGGACAGGCGGTGCGCGATGACGAAGCTGGTGCGGCCGTACATCAGGCCGTCCATGCCGCGCTGCACCAGAGCTTCGGTGCGGGTATCGATGGAGGAGGTAGCTTCGTCCAAGATCAATACCGGGGATCTGCCACGGCGGCCCGGGCGATGGCCAGCAGCTGCCGCTGCCCCTGGGAAAGGCTGGCGCCGTCCCCGGTCAGCATGGTGTTGTAGCCGTCGGGCAGGCGCTGGATGAAGCCGTCGGCATTGGCGAGCCGGGCAGCGGCGATGCACTCCTCGTCGGAAGCGTCCAGACGGCCGTAGCGGATGTTCTCCATCACTGTGCCGGTGAACAGGTGGGTGTCCTGGAGGACGATGCCCAGAGAGCGGCGGAGGTCGGCCTTCTTGATCTTGCCGATGTTGATGCCGTCGTACCGGATCTTGCCGTCGGCGATGTCATAGAAGCGGTTGATCAGGTTGGTGATGGTGGTCTTGCCGGCACCCGTGGAGCCGACGAAGGCGATCTTCTGGCCCGGGCGGCCGTAGAGGTTGATGCCGTGGAGAACGGTCTTTTTCGGGCACATAGCCGAAATCCACATCGGTGAAGGTGATATCGCCTGCCAGCTTGTGGTAGGTGGTGGTGCCGTCGTGGTGGGGATGCTTCCAGGCCCAGATGCCGGTGCGCTCGGCAGTCTCCACCAGCTGGTCGTTGCGGTCGTACTTTGCGTTGACCAGGGTGACATAGCCTTCGTCGGTCTCGCTGGTCTCGTCCATCATCTTGAAGATACGCTCGGCACCGGCCAGAGCCATGATGATGCTGTTGGCCTGCATGGACACCTGACTGATGGGCATGTTGAAGCTCTTGTTCAGGGAGAGGAAGGCCATGACGGTGCCCAGCGTCATGCCGCCGACATTGCCGACGGCCATGGCAGCGCCCACCAGAGCGCAGACCGCGTAGCTGATGTTGCCCAGCTGCGCCGTGACGGGCATGATGATGTTGGCGTAGCCGTTGGCCTGCTTGGCACTGTCCTTCAGCTTGTCGTTCAGCTCACGGAAATCGGCCAGGGTCTTCTGCTCGTGGGTGAACACCTTGACGACCTTCTGGCCTTCCATCATCTCTTCGATGTAGCCGTTGACCTTGCCCAGGTCCTTCTGCTGGGCCACGAAGTACTTGCCGCTCATGGCGGTGATCTTCTTGGTGCAGAACAGCATCAGGGCCACCATGCACAGGGTCACGAGGGTCAGCTGCCAGCTCATCAGGCACATGCTGGTGAACACCGACACGATGGTGATGGCGCTGGACACCAGCTGGGGGATGCTCTGGCTGATCATCTGGCGCAGGGTATCCACATCGTTGGTGTACACGGACATGATGTCGCCATGGGGATGCTGGTCAAAATACTTGATGGGCAGGCTTTCCATGTGGGTGAAAAGCTGGATGCGCAGGTTGCGCAGGGTGCCCTGGGTCACGTTGACCATGATGCGGGCGTTGAGCCATGCGGCGATGACGCCCACGGCGTAGATGCAGCCGATCCGCACCAGAGCGTCGGCCAGAGGGCCGAAGTCCGGGTGGTCTGCTGGGTCATGGGAATGATGTAATCATCCACCAGCGTCTTGAGGAAGAGGCTGGCCTGCACGTTGGCCAGCGCGCTGATGACGATGCAGATCAGCACGAGGATGCAGTGGGGCAGATAGTGCTTGAACACTTCGCCCAGGATCCGCTTGAGCAGCAGACCCGGATTTTCCACTTTGGGTCTGGGGCCGTGCGCGCCGCGGGGGCCGGGGCCCTGAACTGCCTTTGCCTGAGCCATTACTGCTCACCTCCCTGTTTGTCGAAGTCGCCGCCGCCATGGGTCTGGCTGTTGTAAACTTCCTGATAGATCTCGTTGGTCTTCAGCAGCTCCTCGTGGGTGCCCAGACCGTTGATCTGGCCATTGTCCAGCACCAGGATGCGGTCGGCATCCTGCACCGAGGAGATGCGCTGTGCAATGATGATCTTGGTGGTGCCGGGGATCTCTTCCCGGAAGGCCTTGCGGATCTTTGCGTCGGTGGCGGTATCCACGGCGCTGGTGGAGTCATCCAGGATCAGCACCTTGGGCTTACGCAGCAGGGCACGGGCGATGGTCAGACGCTGTTTCTGGCCGCCGGAAACGTTGGAGCCGCCCTGTTCGATCCAGGTGTTGTATTTGTCGGGGAAGCGCTCGATGAATTCATCGGCGCAGGCCAGCTTTGCCACCCGGATGCACTCTTCCTCGCTGGCGTTCTCATCGCCCCAGCGCAGGTTGTCCAGGATGGTGCCGCTGAACAGAACGTTCTTCTGCAGCACCATGGAGACCTCCCGGCGGAGGACGTCGAGGCTGTAATCCCGGACATCCACGCCGCCGACCTTCACGCTGCCGGTCTCAGGATCGTACAGGCGGGGGATCAGCTGCACCAGACTGGATTTTGCACTGCCGGTGCCGCCGATGATGCCCAGCGTTTCGCCCGGATGGATGCTGAAGGTGATGTCATTCAGCACCGGCTGGCCGGAGCCGTGCTTGTACTTGAAGGTGACGTGTTCGAACTCGATGCCGCCGTCCTTCACTTCCTGCACGGGGGGCCTTGGGGGCGGGCAGGTCGGTGGTCTCGTCCAGCACTTCCACGATACGCTTGGCGGAAGCGGCGGACATGGAGATCATGACGAAAGCCATGCTCAGCATCATCAGGGCCATGAGGATGTTCATGATGTAGCCGAACAGGGCGTTCAGCTGGCCGGTGGTGATGGCACCGTTCAGCACATAGTGGGCACCGAACCAGCTCAGGGCGATGTTGCAGCCGTAGACCGACACCAGCATGGCGGGGTTGTTGAAGCTCAGGCGGCTCTCAGCGTTGACGAACTGCTTGTACAGGCTCTCGCAGGCCTTGGTGTACTTCTCATTCTCGAAGTGTTCCCGGACGAAACTCTTGACCACCCGGATGCCGGAGACGTTCTCCTGCACGGAGGCGTTCAGGTCGTCGTAGTTGCGGAACACCCGGTCGAAGATGCCGAAGGTGGGGATCATGATGGAGGCCAGCACCGCCACCAGGAAAGCGATCGCCACCACGAACACCAGAGCCAGCGGGCCGCCGATCATCACGGACATGATCAGCGCAAAGATCAGATGGACGGGGGCGCGCACACACATCCGCTCGATCATCTGGAAGGCATTTTGAACGTTGGTCACGTCGGTGGTCATGCGCGTGACCAGACCGGCGGTGGAGTATTTGTCGATGTTGGCGAACGAGAAGCGCTGGATGTTGCGGTACATGCCATCGCGCAGGTTCGCGGCAAAGCCGGTGGAGGCTTCGGCGGCAAATCTGCCGGCCAGGACGCCCAGCGCCAGTGCGGCGGCCGCCACCAGGAAGGTGAGCAGACCGTACTTGACGATGGCGTTCATATCGCTCTTTTCAATGCCCTGATCGATGATGAAGGCCATGATGGTGGGCATCAGCACGTCCATCACAGCTTCCAGAGCCGAAAAGATCGGTGTCAGGATCGCGGCGCGCTTGTACTCGCCCAGATGTGACACTAGCTTTTTGATCATCTGTGGTTTCCTCCTGAAAATTTATTTGTTTGGTACAGAACAATTCTATACAAAACATTCGGGTTGTCAACAGGCGGGGAGAAATTTCAAAAAAAACTTCACGTCTGTCTTTTACATCAGACCCTCCCGCAGCTTGTTCAGAAGCCGCAGCAGCTCCGCGTTTTCCTCTTCGGTCAGCAGTCCGGCCACGAATTCGTCGGTCTGCTTCAGCGAGAGCATGGTCTTTTTCATGGATGCGGACCCCCTCTTCGGTGAGGATCAGCCGCTTCAGCCGGGCGTCCTGCGGTACGCTCTGCCGCTCGATATAGCCCTTGTGCTCCATCAGCTGCAGGATGTTGGTGACGGTGGAGCGGGTGATGGAGAACTCCCGCTCAATGTCCCGCTGGTAGACCGGCTCGTCCTTGTGCCAGTACAGGTAGCTCATGATCCAGTCGTGCATGGGGGTCACGTTTTCCACGTTGTTCTCCCGGTGGAACTGGTTGATCTTGCGGAAGATCAGGTTGTTGACCCGGCGCATCTGGGCCGGGACGACCTGCGGCGGCTCCCAGGGGGGGTGCAGCAGACCGCGGTATCTTCTTTTTATCGCACATGATGTTTTTCCTTTGAATTGTTGATGGATGGGATTGTTTTGCTTAAAACTGTTTGATGCCGTACAATATGATAGCGCACATTCTGTCCGCTGTCAAGGGAAACGCGCAAAAAAAAGACGCTGCGGTGTGCAGCGTCTTTCGGATCGGGAGAATATGGAAGGGTCAGGACCCGCTCTGCGTTTCTTCCAGCCAGACCCGGATGGTGTCGGGACGGTCGGTGACGAAGCAGTCCGGCTGAAGGGGAGCCAGCGAGCGGACGGCGTTCCGGGTGTTCACGGTCCAGAACGCCACCTTGCAGCCGACGGCGTGGAGCTGGTTGACCACCTCCGGGTTGCTGAAGGCGGTGTGATACTCACAGCTGACATAATCCACCTGAAAATCCAGGGTCTGAACATAGGCGGCGGGGTCTGCCTGAGCGGAGAGGGTCGAGATGATCTGCCGCACCGACATCTGCGGGTAAAGGGCGGCGATGAGGGTCAGCTTGTCCGAGATGGCGCTGGAGATCAGACCGGCCTGCCGCTTCAGAGCGGGGCAGTTCTCCTCGTCCAGCGGCTCCTCCATGCTGTTGACAAGGCCCAGATCTTTCCAGATCACGGGCGGGGGCAGCATGGTGCTGAGCAGGTTGCCCAGGGTCAGGATGCCCACCCGGAGTTCCGGCATCAACTCTTTTGCGGTTTTCAGCAGGTCGTGCCGGAAGGAGACCAGGATCAGCCGGTCGCCCAGGCCGGAAGCCCGGATCTGGTCCACCACCCGGGACACGAAGTCCGGGTCGTTGAGGATGGGGGCCTTCAGCTCCAGCTGGATGCGGCAGTCGCCCAGCCCCTTGCAGAAGGTCAGGGCCTCCTCCAGCGAGGCCAGCTTTTCGGTGGTGAGATCCACGCCGTTCCACTTGGTCAGGTCGATGTTTTCCAGCTCGCCCATGGTCAGGTCGTAGATCTTGGCGGAGATCTCGGTGCCGATGTCGATGAGGTAGTCGTGATGGATGATCAGTCCCTGATCCTTGGTCTGCTGGACGTCCATTTCACGCCGTCGGCCCCCAGGTCGATGGCGTTCTGGAAGGCGGACAGGGTGTTTTCGGGGGCGAGATAGGTCGCGCCGCGGTGTGCGATGATTTCAGGCTGGGTCATGCAGTATGATATGTCCTTTTCTGTTATTTTCGCTCAGGGCAGGCTTCGGGGTTCAGGCCAGATCCTCGCCGTTGGAAGCAATGACCTTCTTGTACCAGTAGAAGCTGTCCTTACGGCTGCGGGCCAGGGTGCCCTTGCCGTCGTTGTCCTTGTCCACATAGATGAAGCCATAGCGCTTCTTCATCTCGCCGGTGGAGGCGGACACCAGGTCGATGGGGCCCCAGGTGGTGTAGCCCAGCAGGGGCAGGCCGTCCTCATTGATGGCCTTTTCCATCTGCTCGATGTGAGCCCGCAGGTAATTGATGCGGTAGCTGTCGTGGATGGAGCCGTCGGCCTCCACCTTGTCCACGGCACCCAGACCGTTCTCCACGATGAACAGGGGCTTCTGGTAGCGGTCATACAGGCTGTTCATGGTGATGCGCAGGCCCACGGGGTCGATGGCCCAGCCCCAGTCGCTGGCTTTCAGGTAGGGGTTCTTGACGGCAGCCATGACGGCGTTGCCGTTGGCGTCGTTCTTGAACTCGGGGTCCACCGTGGTGCAGCGGCTGGAATAGTAGCTGAAGGAGATGAAGTCCACGGTGCCCTCCCGCAGCAGCTGCTCGTCCTCCGGCAGGGTGTGCAGGGTGATCCCGGCGCGCTCCATCCCTTTCTTGGCCCAGACGGGATACTCGCCCCGGGACTGGACATCAATGAAGAAGTAGTTGTCGCGGTCGGCCTCGGCAGCTGCCTGCACATCGGCAGGGGCGCAGGTGCGGGGGTAGTACTGACCGGCAGCCAGCATGCAGCCCCATGGCATCGGGCATGATCTCATGGGCCAGCTTCACGGCCTTTGCGCTGGCCACCAGCTCATGATGCGCGGCCTGATACTTGACCTGCTGCACATCCTCGCCGGGCTCGAAGAGCAGACCGGCCCCCATGAAGGGCATATGGAGCAGCATGTTGATCTCGTTGAAGGTCAGCCAGTACTTCACCTTGCCCTTGAAGCGGTGGAACAGTACCTCGCAGTAGTGGGTGTAGGCGTCCACCATCCGGCGGTCTTTCCAGCCGCCATACTTTTTGATAAGAGCGATGGGGGTGTCGAAGTGGCAGAGGGTGACCAGCGGCTCAATGCCATACTTGTGGCACTCGTCGAACAGCTCCTCGTAGAACCGCAGACCCTCCTCGTTGGGGGTCTCGTCGTCGCCGTTGGGCAGGATGCGGGTCCAGGCGATGGAGAGCCGGTAGCACCGGAAGCCCATCTCGGCAAAGAGGCGGATGTCCTCCCTGAAGTGGTGATACATGTCGATGGCTTCGTGGGAGGGATAGAAGTGCCCGGCGTCGCAGTCCAGCATCTTCAGCTTGCCCAGCGCCACCGGGAAGCGGTCGGGCCCGAAGGGGACCACGTCCACGCTGGACAGCCCGCGGCCGCCCTCGTTGTAAGCGCCCTCGCACTGGTTGGCGGCAGTGGCACCGCCCCACAGAAAGTCTTTCGGGAATTTGCCCATAGCTTTTGTCCTCCAATTCTGATGTGTCGGGTTGCGCGTTACTACCATTCTATCATGGAATGCGTGGCTGTCAACGGGGAAAGTACGACTTTTATCGTCAATACGACGAAAAACGCGGCAAATTTTTGACAATTTTCACGAATTAAATCCAAATTAAAGCGGATTTTCCTTGGAATCTGTTTCTTCCCAACGGACAGGAAGTGTGATACCATAAAAAAGGAAAACCTGTACGCCCCCCGCCTGCCGCGGCATACCGAACGCGGCGGCGGGAGAGACTGCCGATAAGAGAATCAGGAAAATGGAGTGTTTTGCTATGACTGAATTCAAGCCCATCAAGGAAGGCAAGGTCCGCGAGATCTATGACAACGGCGACAGCCTGATCATGGTCGCCACCGACCGCATCTCGGCATTCGACGTGATCCTGAAGAACAAAGTGACCAACAAGGGCAAGGTCCTGACCCAGATGAGTAAGTTCTGGTTCGACTATACCCGGGATGTGCTGCCCAACCATATGCTGAGCGTGGACACCGCCGATATGCCAGAGTTCTTCCATCAGCCCCAGTTCGAGGGCCGGTGCATGAAGTGCCGCAAGCTGACCATGCTGCCCATCGAGTGCATCGTCCGCGGCTATATCACCGGCAGCGGCTGGGCTAGCTACCAGAAGACCGGCAAGGTCTGCGGCATTGCCCTGCCCGAGGGCCTGAAAGAGTCCCAGAAGCTGCCGGAGCCCATCTACACCCCCTCCACCAAGGCTAAGATCGGCGACCACGACGAGAACATCAGCTACGAGCAGAGCATCACTGTGCTGGAAAAGCAGTTCCCCGGCCATGGCGAGGAGTACGCCACCAAGCTGCGGGACTATACCATCGCTCTTTATAAAAAGTGTGCCGAGTACGCACTCTCCCGCGGGATCATCATTGCCGACACCAAGTTCGAGTTCGGTCTGGACGAGGACGGCAATGTGGTGCTGGGCGACGAGATGCTGACCCCGGATTCCTCCCGCTTCTGGCCGCTGGAAGGCTATGAGGCCGGTCACGGCCAGCCCTCCTTCGACAAGCAGTTCGTCCGCAACTGGCTGAAGGCCAACCCCGACAGCAACTACGACCTGCCGCAGGACGTCATCGACAAGACCATTGCCAAGTATCTGGAAGCTTACGAGATGCTGACCGGCAAGACCCTGTAAGGCCCGGCACCTCCGAATCCCCTTAAAATCAGTATGGGACCGCTGCAGCGTCCCCGGAGCCGATGGAACACCGGCCGGGTGATGTGCGGCGGTCCCTTTTTTCTTGACTTTTCCAGGAAAAGGTTGTATTGTTGAGCTGTTTCGCAATCAGAGATCCGAAGTCCGGAAAAGGAGAATTATGAACGCAACAGAAAACAAATCCAAGCTGATGACAGAGGGCAGCATCTGGAAGAACATCCTGCTGTTTTCGGTCCCGCTGATCCTCGGCAACCTGCTGCAGCAGCTGTACAACACCGCCGACAGCATCATCGTGGGCAACTTTGTCGGTGCTAACGCGCTGGCCGCCGTGGGCTCCAGCGGCTCTCCCATCTACCTGCTCATCGGCTTCAGCCAGGGCCTGGCCGTAGGCGCGGGCGTGGTGGTGTCGCAGTTCCTGGGGGCCCGGGACAGACAGGGGGCTCACATCTCTGTCCACACCTCGCTGGCTCTGGCCACCATTCTGGGGGCCATCCTCACCGTCGGCGGCATCGCCATCAGCCGGAACCTGCTCACGGCCATGAATACCCCGGCAGAAGTGCTGGAGGATGCCGTGACCTACATGCAGCTTTATTTCGGCGGTACTGTTCAGTGTGGTCTATAATATGGCGGCCGGTATCCTGAATGCGGCCGGCAACTCCCGCCGCAGCCTGCTGTATCTGGGCTGCGCCTCGGGTACCAACATCCTGCTGGATCTGATCCTGATCGCCGGCCTGAAGATGGGCGTGGCGGGGGCCGCCATCGCCACCGATATCAGCCAGCTGGTGTCCTGCGTACTCTCGCTGCGGTTCCTCATGCGGGTGGATGCGGATTACCGGGTCACGGCCCGGGAGGTCCGGGTGGACCGGAAGATGGCGGCAAAGATCATCCGGGTGGGCCTGCCCACGGGCATCAGAACATGGTCATCTCCCTGTCCAACATTCTGGTGCAGGCCAGCGTCAACGGCTACGGCGCCGCCGCCATGGCCGGGTTTGCGGCCTATATGAAGGTGGACGGCTTCAACATCCTGCCCATCATGAGCTTCAGCATGGCGGCTACTACTTTTGTGGGCCAGAACTTCGGTGCGGGCCAGATCGACCGGGTGAAGAAGGCCCTGTGGGTCACGATGGCCCTGAGCTTTGTCTATACCGTCATCACCGGAACATTGCTGCTGCTGGCGCAGGACCCCATTATGCACCTGTTCACCGGGGACGAGACGGTGGTGGCCTTCGGGCGGCAGGCTATGCACTATTTCTGCCCCTTCTACTGGCTGCTGGGGATCCTGCACGGCCTGGCCGGTACGGTGCGCGGCACCGGCAAGAGTGTGCCGCCCATGGTGGTGCTGCTGGTCTCCCTGTGCCTGTTCCGGATCGTCTGGATCCGGTTTGCGCTGTCGGCCTTCCAGGGCATCGACGGTGTGTTCATCCTGTACCCGGTCTCCTGGGCGCTGGGTGCCGTGCTGATGATCCTGTATACCTGGCGTGGAAACTGGCTCACTGCGGCGTGAAAAATTCTGCGACGCTTTCGGCTTTTGACGGAAAAATGTTCCGTATAATGAAAAAACAGACGCAGATAAATTGAAAACGAGAAACTTCCAAAACGGGTTTCCGCAACGAAAACGATTGATTTTTGTCGAGGGAGACCGTATAATAAAGACGTATCGCCAAAAGGCAGTACGGCACATCGGAAATGGATGAAAGGAAGTGTTTTGGATGGAGCCGACACAGACAGAATTGCTTGAACAGTACATCCAGAACCTGCGCACCGTGCGGTCCCTTTCCAAACCCATCTTCTCCGACCGGACATTCCCGGCAGAGGTTCTGGCGGATCCAGAACAACGCGCTCCAGAGCCATGCCCTGATGCAGGAGAACAACGCCCTGCTTCAGACCTGTGTCTACGGCCGCGACCCGGCCTCCCTGACCGACGAGGAGATCACCGGGCTGGAAGCCTTTGCCGGGCGGCTGTTCAACTATTCCAACAGTGAGGATGTTGCCCTCTCTCATCGGGTACACCAGCTTCTGCTGGAAGCAGCCCGGTCCCGGGGCAATGACCCTATGATCATCAAAGAGCTGTACCTCAACGGCGTGACGCTGCATTATATGAACGTCCGGGATGAGAATCTGGGGATCAATCTGCTGGGAGATCAGATCCAGGCCTTCTTCCACGAGGGTGCCGATTACATCCGGCAGTACGAGAAGCTGGACAAAACGACCCGGCAGTATATCCTCCGCTGCATTGGGAATATGCGGCTTGGGATCTCCCGCGGGAGCTATGAGAAGTCCCGGGAATATCTGAAACTGTTTGATCAGGCCATGGGGATCTTCAGCTCATCCTATTACCGCGGTCTGGACCCGGAATTTCCGTGGGACAGCTATATCTACTCCATGCACATGGACCGGATAACCCTGATGGAGCGTCTGTGCATCACCGGGGACCCGGAGCTGGCGCAGGAGGTTCTGAAGTCGGCAGAATACGTCTGGGAACACTGGGAACACCAGAAAAAAGACGAGAAGGAAGAAGCCCGCCTGCAGAACTGGAGGGTGAGTTATTTCTATTATGCCGCCCGGTTCCATGCCGGCGTGGGTCCTGTGACGGAGCTGCTGGATGCGCTGCTGGAGGCGGAGACGCTGGCGGACGACAGGGATTTTTTTCTGTAGATGGAGTCTACCATAACCTGACGGCTGCGGCCTACCTGCTCAGCTATGCAAAGTTCCTCACGCCGGAGGAAAAAATCTGCTATCGGCCGGTACTGGAGCAGGTCCGGGAAAAGGCACACCGGTATCTGGAAGCCATGCCGGCCAGCCAGTATCCCCGTGTGGTGGGTAATGCAGCCTGGGAGCTGACCATTGCGAATTCCGGCGCGGATGAGACCGAGAACCGCCGGATGCTCAGCAGTATCCTGGCTGGGCACAAGCCTACTTATGTCCACTCGCTGATGGTGGCCTGGCTGACCCGGACTTTGGTGCAGCGGCTGATCGAGTGCAGCCCGGAGCGGCTGGTAGGCCTGCTGGGCTGCCGGGACGCTGCGGAAGTGCAGGCCCGGCGGAAGGAACTCTGCCGCACGGCCTACGAGTGCGGGCTGTACCACGACATCGGCAAGAGCGGTCATCATGTACATCGACAACAATGCCCGCCGCCTGCTGGATGAAGAGTTCTGCTGCATCCAGAGCCACCCCAGTATCGGCAGCAGGATGCTGGAACGGGTGTGCTGCGGCAGGAATCTGGCCCCGGCGGCGCTGTACCACCACTGCTTCTACAACGGCAAGGGCGGCTATCCCGCCGGAGCAAAGGCCTGCCCGGCAGAGATCAAGGGGATCGTGGATGCGTTGTCCGTGGCCGACTCGCTGGACGCCGCCACCGACAACATCGGCCGCAGCTACAACGCGGCAAAACCCTTCCGGGCCCTGCTGGAAGAGCTGCGGGCCCAGAGCGGCACCCGCTATGCCCCCTATGTGGTGGAGCTTTTCGAGAACGAAGGCTTCTGCGTCTACCTCGACCACACCCTGACCTCCGAGCGGAAAAAAGTCTATCTGCAGGTCTATCACGCAGACCCGAAAAAACGGAAGCATAAAAAGTTGCTGTTGCATTAAAAAGTTGGTTTGCTATAAACTCAAGGTTTTTCTGAGAGCTGTGGGCGTACCCGCCCGGGTCATCAAGACCATCCGGGACGACCAGCTGGCCTACAACATCGAAAACGCTGACGCCTATGTGGAGATGGGGCGGCAGCACACGGCGCTCGTAAGCCCCTGAAATATATTTCATCAGCTACTTGTTCTTTGCTTCGGTTTGTGCTATTATCAGTTTAGGGATCCTTCGTTCCATTCTGCAAATATTTATTGGAGGTAGCTATTATGAGTATTGAGATTTCTCGACGCAATTTTCTAAAAGCCACTGCTGCTTCGCTTATTTTAGAAGGGGGGGCATTAACTGGCTGCGACAGCAGCAAGGACAATGACACCAAAAACCCCCAGTTCGTAAAGCACGGGAAAGATGATGCTTTTACTTTCAATGACGGCACGAAGGTTGTTTTCTATGATATTAAAAAGCCGTGCAGAGGGAAAAGCTCCCCTATCATGCAATCACTTTCACATTTACTGCGCCAGACAATGCAACCGCTACTCTTTATCCTCTCAATTTTGCTGCTTATGTGACTGCACCGATGCCTTGTATCGGCATAAATACAACTGCCACCAAGCCATCTGAGTCCACTCCCGACTCCGTGATTACATCCAGTACTACGATTAAAGCCGCTAAATCCAAACCAATTCTCGCCAAGTTCAACTATGTGGAAGGAACACCCACATTCAAGATCACATACAACGGTCAGAGCATCAAGTTCAAAGAAAATGCAGACAGCGACAAAACCGATAAGCCCTATCTGTCTACCGGTATCTACACTGATATTTTCTGATTTCCGTAATTGTAGTCTTCCGGCTGTGTAGCTGAATCGTAGGGGCTGTTGCACATGCGACAGCCCCTATTTTTGCACGAATAGGCGTAAGAATCAAACAGTATCAATGTCCAAAACAAAAGCATGTGCAACAAATTTTCTCGAAAATCAGAAATTTTCGATGGATTTGTGATGCACATGCTTTTTGAATTGTTTGATTATACGTTTAATTTTGAAAACGACTGCTGCACTTTCGGCTAAAACGATGTGCAACAGCCCCTTTTACGTCTCGGAGGAAAGGCCGTACAGCACCGGAAGCTGCTGCCGGAACAGATCCAGCATGGCTTTCAAAGGGGCGCTCTGGTAGTCGCTGCGGGGGTAGACAAGGCAGAGCGGGCGGCTGCTCTCCACCCCGGCCACCGGAAAATAGCACAGCCGGTCGGCATAGAGGCCCCGCTGGGCAAAGACCTGCGGGGCAAAGGTGGCGCCGAGCTGCTCCGAGGCAAGGCTCAAAGCCCGGTTCACGCTGCTGCACTGCAGCCGCAGATCGGGCAGGAACCCGGCCTGCTCGCAGATCTTCTGCCCAATGCTGCCCAGCAGCTGCTCCACCGGCAGTAGGATGAAGGGCAGCCCGCTGACCGTGTGCAGGTCGATGGGCTCTTTGGGCGGCGGGGTGATCCGGGACAGAAAGCTGCGGGGGACGGCCAGCAGGATGGACTCGTCCAGCAGGAACTCGTTGCAGTAGGTCACGGTGTCGGGGTGGGGGATGTCCACGATGAAGTCCAGCTCCTTTGCTTCCAGCATGACCCGCAGCTGCACGGTGGACATCTCCATCGTGTGGACTTCGCAGTGGGGGAACTGCTGATAGAAGGCCGTCATCAGCGGGGGCAGGAGCAGGTCGCCCCGGTGGGGGCTGATGCCCAGCCGCAGCAGCTGGCGGCGGCCGGCGGCAATGTCGCTGAGCTTGGTGTTCAGCCGCCCGTAGGAAGCGTGGGTCTCGGCGGCCCACTGGCAGAACAGCTGCCCGGCAGTTTTTGCTTGATCAGATCAGGGTGAAGCTCTCCCAGTCCGCTTTTCCGGGGCAGTGGAGCCGGAAGAAGAGGGGGAAGATGCCGGCCGGGGCCTCAAACGCACCGGAGACCTCGTGCCAGCCGTCGGAAGCTTCAAAGGCGAGGTCGGCGGCTTTCCGGGTACAGGCTTCGTCCAGCCAGACTGTCATGTGCCCGGCGGCGCTGGCCCGCAGACGCAGGGAGATGCGGGAAGCTGCGCCCAGTGCAAAATATTTGAACCCGGCCAGTGTGCCCTCCTGCATGTTGGCAATATAGTGCAGGGCGTCTTCCCGCTTCCCGGAGGGGGCGGACTCTTCGAAGATGTGGGGCTGAGTGTCCCGTACACACTTGCGGATGGTGAGCCGCTCTTTGCCGATGGTCTCGTGGGTCAGGTTGCAGGCGTAACAGGCATTGTAGCAGCCGGTGCCCGCCAGCGGGCCGCCGTTCAGGCCGCAGCTGGTCATTTCGGCCTGATGGAACCGGCCGTCGGCGTCCAGCGTGACGGGCTCGGCACAGCCCTGACGGCAGCATTCGATGTACAGGAACACCCGGCCGTCCTCGTCCACCAGCACCCCCGGGTCGAACATCTTGGTGCCGGGCTCGGTGCCGTCCGGGAAGGCGACATTGCACAGGTAGGTGAATGGCCCCTGGGGCGTGTCGCTGACCGCGACTTCGCAGGCGTTGAACCGGCCCCGGTTGTAGTAGAGGTAATACCGGCCGTCGGCACCCCGGGCGCAGTCGGGGGCGGCCAGATTGCCGCCCTCTTCCAGCGAAGCGCTGGTATTGGTGTAGGGATAGCTGATGCCCTCGTACTTCCAGTCGCCCAGATCGTCCAGCGGGGCACTCCAGACCACATAATCCCCCTCGCAGAACTGGGTGGACCCGGCGATGTCGTGGCTGCCGTAGAGATAGAGCCTGTCCCCGAACACATGGGGCTCCCCGTCCGGGACATACTCCCAGAGCGGCAGGTAGGGGTTCATTGCCTGATGCTTCATAAAAGATCCTCCTTGCAAAAGAGCCCCCTGACGCGCACGTTTTCGCTTCCCCGGAAGGGGGGCCCTGAAACGTGAGCCGTCAGAAGGCTCTGTGATTCGATTGTCTTTATTATAGCAAACCAACTGTTTTAATGCAAGAGCAACAACGTTGGTTTGCATATCGCAGATATGCTGTTACAGCTGTGCAGATTTCTGGCCTTGCGATAAATCAGATGCCGGAAAATTTGTCAAGCACCGGCGGCCGCATCGCTTCAGCCGGGGTACCGCGTCACTTCCAGCAGCTCCTCAGCCCGCCTGACCTGCTCCGCCGTGGGGGGAACGGCATCGGGCAGGGGATAGGGGATGCCCAGTTTCTGCCACTTGAACAGTCCCAGCGTGTGGTAGGGCAGCACCTCCACCCGCTGCACCGTTCTCAGACTGCGGATGAAGTCCGCGGTCCTGCGCAACCCTCCTCGTCGTCGGTGAGGCCGGGCACCAGAACGTGCCGGATCCAGAGCGGGACGCCCAGATCGGAAACGTGCCGGGCCATGGCAAGGATGTTGGCGTTGTCCTGCCCGGTGAGCTGGCGGTGGCGCTCCGGGTCGATCTCCTTGAGGTCCAGGATGACCAGACTCGTGGAAGCCATCAGCCGGTCGAATGCGGCCAGATAGTCCGGGTCATCGGGCCGGAAGGGCTGCCCGGCGGTGTCCAGCGCGGTGTGGACGCCCTTGCTCCGGGCCAGCGCAAAGAAGGCCGTCAGAAACTCCATCTGCCGCAGCGGCTCGCCGCCGCTGACCGTGATGCCGCCCTTTTTGCCCCAGTAGTTGCGGTAGCGCCAGACGCGCTGGAACAGACTCTCCGGGGTCCATTCCTCGCCGCCCGGGCCCCAGGTCTCGGGGTTGTGGCAGTATTTGCAGCGCAGGGCACAGCCCTGCAGGAAAACCACGAACCGGACCCCCGGTCCGTCCACCGAGCCGAAGGATTCCAGAGAGTGGACGTAACCGACCGGGTTACAGGACGGCATGGCAGGTGCGGGAGATGACGTCCATCTGCTGCTCGCGGGTCAGGTCGATGAACTTGACCGCATAGCCGGAGACGCGGATGGTGAAGTTTGCATACTCTTCCTTCTCGGGGTGTTCCATGGCGTCCAGCAGCTTCTCTTTGCCGAAGACGTTCACGTTCAAGTGGTGGGCACCCTGTCCGAAGTAGCCGTCCATGACCTGCACCAGATTCTCCACGCGCTCGCCCTCGCTGTGGCCCAGGGCGTCGGGGTTGATGGTCTGGGTGTTGGAGATACCGTCCAGTGCCCAATGGTAGGGCAGCTTTGCCACCGAGTTCAGGGGAGGCCAGCAGGCCGTTCTTCTCTGCGCCGTAGCTCGGGTTGGCACCCGGAGCAAACGGAGTGAAGGCGGCGCGGCCGTCGGGCAGGGCACCGGTGTACTTGCCATAGACCACGTTGGAGGTGATGGTCAGGATGGAAGTGGTGGCCTCGGAGTTGCGGTAGGTGTGGCGCTTCTTGATCATCTCGAGGAAGGTGCGCAGCAGCCAGACGCCGATCTCGTCGGCGCGGTCGTCGTCGTTGCCGTACTTCGGGAAGTCGCCCTCCACCTCAAAGCCGGTGGCAAGACCGGTCTCGTCGCGCACCACCTTGACTTTAGCGTACTTGATGGCACTCAGGGAGTCGATGACGTGGGAGAAGCCTGCGATGCCGGTGGCAAAGGTACGGCGGACATCGGTATCAATGAGGGCCATCTCGGCTTCCTCATAGTAGTACTTGTCGTGCATATACTGGATCAGGTTCAGCACGTTGACGTACAGGCCGGCCAGCCAGTCCAGCATCTGGACATACTTGGGCAGGACCTCGTCATAGTTCAGGTACTCGCTGGTGATGGGGGCGTAGTTGGGGCCGCACTGCTCATGGCTCTTCTCGTCCACGCCGCCGTTGATGGCGTACAGCAGGCACTTGGCCAGATTGGCGCGGGCACCGAAGAACTGCATCTCCTTGCCGGTCTGGGTGGCAGACACGCAGCAGCAGATGGAGTAATCATCGCCCCAGACGGGCTTCATGACGTCATCGTTCTCGTACTGGACCGAGCTGGTGTTGATGGACACCTTGGCGGCGTACTTCTTGAAGTTCTCGGGCAGGGCGGAGGAGTAGAGTACGGTCAGGTTGGGCTCCGGGCGGGGCCCATGTTCTCCAGCGTGTGGAGGAAGCGGTAGCAGTTCTTGGTGACCATGCTGCGGCCGTCCATGCCGATGCCGCCCACTTCCAGCGTGGCCCAGACGGGGTCGCCGGAGAACAGCTGGTTGTAGCTGGGAATGCGGGCGAACTTGACCATCCGGAACTTCATGACCATGTGGTCGATCAGCTCCTGGGCCTGGCTCTCGGTCAGGATGCCCTTGTCCAGATCCCGCTGGATGTAGATATCCAGGAAGGTGGAGATGCGGCCCACGCTCATGGCGGCGCCGTTCTGGGTCTTGATGGCGGCAAGATAGCCGAAGTAGAGCCACTGGCAGGCTTCCTTGGCGTTCTTGGCGGGCTGGGAGATGTCGTAGCCGTAGGTTTCGGCCATCTTCTTCATGCCCTTCAGGGCGTTGATCTGGCGGGCGATCTCCTCCCGCAGGCGGATGACGTCATCGGTCATGGTGCCGTCGCCGCAGTTGGCAAAATCCTCCTGCTTGAACTGGATCAGGGCGTCGATGCCGTACAGGGCCACCCGGCGGTAGTCGCCCACGATGCGGCCGCGGCCGTAGGTGTCGGGCAGGCCGGTGATGATGTGGGTGTGGCGGGCCTTCTTCATCTCGGGGGTGTAGGCATCGAACACGGCCTGATTGTGGGTGCGGGTATAGTCGGTGAAGATCTTGTGCAGCTCCTCGCTGGGCTGGTAGCCGTAGGTGGTGCAGGCCTGCTCAGCCATCTTGATGCCGCCGTAGGGCATGAAGGCACGCTTCAGGGGCTTGTCGGTTTGCAGGCCGACGATCTGCTCCAGATCCTTCAGGTCCTCGTCGATATAGCCGGGGCCGTAGGCGGTCAGGCCGCTGACGACTTCGGTCTCCATGTCCAGCACACCGCCCTTGGCGCGCTCGGCTTTCTGCAACTTCTGCAAAGCACCCCAAAGCTTGTCGGTGGCTTCGGTGGGGCCTGCCAGGAAAGACTCGTCGCCGTCATACGGGGTGTAGTTCTTCTGGATGAAGTCGCGCACGTTGACTTCCTCTTTCCAGATGCGGCCTTCAAAGCCTTCCCACTGTTCAAAATTGATCATTGGAACCTCCTTGCTCCATTCCATGCGCTGGTTAGCGCAATCTAACTGTTGAGCCTTTGAAAAGCCGCTCTCGTGGCGGCTTTCTGGGGGCGGATCGGTTTGGGTCGCCGGTGCAGGCAGTTCACCCGCCCCGTCAGCCTAGTATTATAATAACAAGCATCCGGCCAAAAAGCAAGAGGAAAGCAGTGGATTTTCCACAAAGGCGGCAAAGCTTTTCCGGCACCCTGTACAAAAGCGGGCGATTTTCCGGCCGGCAGAAATTTTTTGAGGAAATTTCAAATCAGGGCTTGACAGCCATGACAAACTATGATATCCTGTTGTCACGGCAAGGTTAGTCAAATCTAACCAAGGCTGACAGACCTTCTGCAAGAGGTCTGATTCCTCCATTCCATACTCTCTTTTTCTTCTGGCAGGGGGCGGCATTCTGGTTTGCTCCGCTCTCTCCTGCGCGGCAGGGGCGGCTCTGGTACGGCAGCTCCTGCGAAAAAACAGAAACAAAAACGGGACACTCAGCTTGACCACCTGAGTGCCCCGATTTTTGTTTTTTACGCCACCAGCTCCCGCAGCTGCTGGTAGAGTTCCGCGGCCCCGCCTTCTGCGGAGTGCAGAAGGACAAAGGAGCCGTTGACCTGACAGACGCCGTCGGAGTAGACGGTGAACAGCAAGGTCTGCCCGGCGTCGTTGGAGTAGCGGAGGGTGACGCAGTGGGCTTCTTCATCGTGGGAGTAGGAGACAGCATTCTGGTTGAACCGCTTGTAGCAGTCGGTTTTCTGCAGGATGTCGGAAAGCTGGAGGTAGACCGAATCCGGGCCGTCGTCCGCGGGGAAGAGCTTTGAGGAGATCTCCGGCGGGCTCAGGAGGACGGTGTCCTCGATGCTGGCGGAGACGGCAGAACTCCGGGCGATTGAGGTCGATCCTGCGGCTGGGAAGGAACAGGACCGCAAACAGCAGCAGGCAGAAAGCGACGGTGATGTAAAAGCGAAGATCCCGTTTGGTCATAAGATCACCTTTCTCAGGATGGATCGTTCTGATCCAGATGTTTCTGTGCGGCAAAGGTGCCCACGGCGCTGGCGGCGAATACGAAATAGTAGCTGGCGATGCGGAAGAGCATCAGGGTACTCATGGCCTCGCCCCGGGTCATGAAGCTGCCGAAGACCAACAGGAAAGCGGTCTCGATGGAGCCCATGCCCGCCACATTGGGCAGGGCGTTGGAAAGGAAGAGCATCAGGCTGGTGAGCAGCTGCACCTGCCAGAAATCCAGTCCGCAGGACAGCCCCATGAACCGGATGCAGAACCAGGGCAGGGTGAACATCAGAAACAGCTTGCCTCCCTGCAGGGCGAGAAGCCGACCGCACCGGCGCTTGTCGGCCAGCAGATGGCGGCTCTCCCGGCTGAGATTGTCCAGCTGCTCCAGCCAGCTCTCCCGGCGGAGCTGCCATTTTTCCGTTTTGGGCAGATAGCCCAGCGCCCACCGCGCCAGCCGCTGCATCAGCGGCGAAACGCAGAGCAGCACCAGCGCCGCGATGACGGCGGCCACCACGCAGTAGGCGGCAGGCAGATAGGTCATGACGCCGGAGGTGTTGGCGGCGAGCCACCGGTGCTGCAGCAGGAGCATCACCGTGGCATAGAGCAGGACGGCGGACTTATGGAAAACATACTGCAGGGTCATCAGCCCCACGCCGGTGCCCAGCGGCAGGCCGCAGCGGTACAGGTAGTAGGACTGCATGGGGACGGCACCGGCACCCAGGCAGACCACATTGCCGAAGGTACCCATGAAAGAGTTCCCGAAGCCGTTCCAGCCGGAACCCCGGCAGGCGGCTCGGACGATGTCCCAGCTGACGACACCCTCGATCAGAGGGTAGGTCAGGCCGATGGCCAGCACCAGCAGCACCTGCCCGGCGGACAGCTGCGCCAGCGCCGAGGAGATCTCGGTCCAGTGGCTCCGGAAAATAAAAAACAACGACACAGGTCAGCGCCAGCAGCACCAGCAGAGAAAGGATCGTCTTTTTGCGGGAAGGCTGCTGGGGGCGGGGGTCTGATTCATGCGAAATAGGCTCCTTTCACGATACTTTGCGGTATAACACAGGGGCGGTTTTTGTGAACTGAAACAAAATTTTTCTCGTCACTTTGTGTGATATGATAAAAGAACCGCCAGGCTCACTTCGTTTGTGAACTGCGGTCCCAGCAACTTTTTCCGTCAAGATTGTGTCTTGTGGATAAAAAGAAAATAACAGAGCGACATATTTCCGCCACTGGCGGCGGTTGTTGCTGTTGCCCCTATGAGGAGAAGTGGCATTGCGAAGCAATGACGGGAGGTTTTTGTGTTACTTTTTCGCTGTCAGATCTTCCACAGCAGCCCGGAGCGTCTGCTCAAAAGGATGCCTTGGAAAAATACTTTTCGTACAATTTACGGCAGTCTGTCCGCATGGAGGCCAGCTCTTCGGGGTGTTCAATGGCGTGCTCCAGCAGGACAGCCAGCTGCTGCGGGTCGTCGTTGTGGTAAACGAAGCCGTTCCGCCCCTCGGTGATCAGCCCGGCGGTGCCGGTATGCTCCGATACGATGGCAGGCTTGCCGAAGATCAGGCCCTCGGTGACGAAGGTGGGCATGGGGTCATCGCGGGAGGCGCAGACCAGACAGCTGCACTGCTCCATCAGGCTCTTGATCTCGTCACGGGCGAGCCGCTTGCAGTAGTACACGTTTTCCGGGTAGTCTGCGGTCAGGGCGCGGACGGAGTCCATCATCTCCTTGTCAGCGGCCTGGCCGACAAAGAGGAAGGAGGCCTTTTCCCGTACCTCGGGCGGCAGCAGGCGGATGGCCTTGCAGAAGATATCGTGGCCCTTCGGCGCTCAAAGGAGCCCACCGTGGCAAACAGCGGGCGGCCGCGGTTGTAGCCCAGATCGGTGCGGACAAAGTTCTCTGCCGCGTAATCAGGCAGGCCGTAGATGAGCGGCCGGATCTCGAACTCGGGCCGCACGGCGCGCATGGCGTTGGCGGCGTGGCTGCCCACCGAGTAGACCCGGACATTCTCTCCCAGCTGGGTGGGGATCTGGTGGGCAATGTGGGGATAGCCTGCAAAGGCATCGTGGAGCCACCACAGCACTGGCACGGCGGTGCCGCTCAGGGCACGGACAGCTCGGGCCATGACCACTGTGTTGGCGATGACGAAGTCGGCACAGAGAGCCATGCCCCAGGCATCGGAGACATTGCGGCAGGACGACCGGGTGATGACCGAGGCCCCGGCATCCAGGAAGAGATGCAGGGAGCCGCCGTCACTGGGGCCCAGCACAAGTACCTCATACCCCATGCTGCGCAGCACCGGCACGGCACTCACCAGCACGATGGGTGCGCCGGTCATATCCAGCACATGGCTCATAATAAAGGCACGTTTGCCGTGGGCCGAAAACGCATCCTCGGCGCAGATGCCGCGCTCGTAGTGGAGCAGGGCCTGCGGGATGAGAGTGGGCTTAGTGCAGAGCCGGGCGGCCAGCGCCAGCAGCTCGGCCACATCCTCCGGGTCCCGGGCGGCTGCGCGGCAGCGCTCCAGCAGGGTGCGGCTGACCACGGCGCAGCGGTTCTGCGCCTGCAGCGGCTGGCTCTGATAGAGGGCAGTCGCCCCGCCAAAGCCGAACACAGCATTGCAGGCGACATAATCCGCGCCGTCCTGCAGGGCTTTGGCAAAGTACATCAGGGCGGTGGACATCAGCTCCACGTCCTCGGCGGCCAGAAGCACGCCGTCTACGCTTGCGGTCAGCTCCCCGCCCAGCCGGTCCACCAGCCGGAACTTGCGGTGGAGCTGGTCAGTCAGGGTGGCTTTCAGGGCCGTGCTGCGGGCCGATGCGCAGACCAGCAGATAGGTGCTCTGGGTGTTGCTGTACTCCTGCAGGGCCAGCTGACGCTGCTGCAGGGGGTGTAATTGTTATACATGGCTGTTCCTCCGTTCCGCTTCTCAGTTTCCACGGTGGAACAGGCGCATCAGGCTGCGGATGGGAGCAGTGAGCTTCCAGCTTTTACTGGAAAACACGCTTTCCAGCGAGGTCTCGTAGGCAGTGCTCCGGGCCTGCAGATCGGCGTTTTTTTCTGGTGCAGCTGTGCGATCTCCTGCTGCAGGGCGGCCACCATCTGCTGCTGGGCGGCGGCGTTCTGCTCCAGCTGCTGGATATGCTGCTTTTCGCTGTCCTTGCGCAGCTGGAGCTGCTGCACGCCCTGCAGCACGGCGCAGAACAAAGGCTCGTCCGTCAGGGTCTCCAGCGGGAAGTAGCCATAGCTCACCACCAGCTTCATCCCGGCGGGGTAGTGGGTGGTGCCCTCCAGCCGGTAATTGGGGTCATCGCCCAGGGTGCTTCCACCGGAAAGGTTCAGGCCGTTGGACGGCACGCAGAGGATGCGGTCATCCGAGAAGAGCAGCTCCGTGATGCAGCAGGGCAGCTCGCCCGGGTCAAAGCGCAGCGCCTGTGCAGCTACGGGCAGCTCAAAGGTGGCGGTCACGGCACCGGTCAGCTCGTCGGTGGTGCAGTCGGGCGCGGTCAGGGTGTCCTTTTCCGAAAAGCCGAAGCCTGCATCATAATAGAGCAGCGGCTGCAGCAGAGTGGGCGAGTCGGTATGCATCTCGCGCTGGGGGTGTGCCGCAAGGTAGGACTGCACCTTCTGTTCCAGGGCAAGGCAGCGTTCTGCCAGATGGGAAACGCCTTCGTCCGAAAGCTTGAGCTGCTGTTCCAGCTCGGCGATCTTTTCCTGCAGAGCCGCAGTGTTCTCAGGAGCTGCGTTGTTCATAACCGGATTCTCCTCATAATATTATTTCACTTCAGCAGAGGGTGCACCCTCTGCAAAAATCAGTGTTTTGCCGCAAAATGACGCTCAGGCGCTTCGGTGCGGGCGCTGCGCCGGCGGGGCGCTACCGCCGCCTTCTGCTCCCGGCGGGAGGTGAGCCAGAACTTCAGGTCCCGGCGGCGCACCAGCAGCTCGCAGATGAGCAGGGTGGAGCCCAGCGAAAGGGTGAATTGCAGCACCATGCCCAGCACCGGGTGGGCGGCGAACTTCGGGGGCATCAGATACCAGGGAATGGCCGTGAGCTCCACGGTGTGGACGCAGAAGATGAACAGCGAACGGCGGCCAATGGCCTGAATGGCATGGGTGACAACGTTCTCCACCCTGCGCTGGAACCAGATGACGATGGAAAGGATGCCCAGGCCCGTCACAGCATCCAGCAGGATGCTCACGGGGCCGAGGGTCCACTCGGCCATCGAGACGCAGTCGGTGCTCTTGGTAAGAAGCACCAGTGCGGCCACAGCCAGCGCCGCCGCGATCATCCCGCCGCGCAGACGGGGCGAGGGGGCTTATCAAAGAGTTTATGCTTCTTGGCAAGATAACCGACATAGAGGGCAGGGACGGTGACCATGCCCTGACCGATGCAAAAAGGAGCCTCCCAGGTGATACAGATGCCCCAGCCTAACAGCATGGTACCCAGCACCGCCCAGTTTATGTACTGCTCCGGGAAGATATTCAGGATGAGATCCAGCAGGACCCATGCGATCATCAGCGAGAGCAGATACCACATGGGGACGCAGGAGAAGAACAGCTGGCCGAAATAGGTGGCCGTGTGGGGCAGGCCCAGTGCAAAAGCCGCCCAGCACCTTGTAGGTCTCGTAGGTGGCGTTGTGCAGGCTGCCAAACAGGCTGTAATGGATGATAAAATGGAACACGGTGGTGGCAATGCCGGTATAGATGTAAGGCTTGAGCAGCGTCTTGACCTGCTGATCGATGCACTTGCCGAGGGAGCGCTTGCGGAAGCCGTAGCCGCTGGCGATGTAGAAGGCGGCCATCAGAGCTTCACGATAAGCAAACATGAAAAAGGTCAGCGGGTTGATGTGGCTGGCATCGCCCATGGGGTAAAGCTCACCGGTGGGGCAAAGACGATGGTCAGCATGCCGACACCCTTGAGCAGATCGAACATGCCCAGCGAATTTGCGGCACGGCGTTTGGTTCCCTTCATGAAAAGGTCCTCCTTTGCGCCGCAGATCACCCCGGGAGGGCAGAATTGCCGGATTTTTGGCGCATCATGTTAAAAAATTGGAAAGAGATATTTATAATAAGTATAATGCTTTTTTGCCCTTGCTGTCAATCAAACGCGGCCTGGGAGAAAGCACGGTGGGCGGATACCGGGAAAAGTGTACCACACTCACGGCCTGCCCGCAACAAAAGGCAGGATTTACATCCAGGTGCACAGATTGAGTGCAAGCTAAAATTGCATATTTGTGCAATTAAATCTTGCATTTGAGCCCTCTATGCGGTATACTCTGAGGCTAGAGTGCCCAGAAGATTCCATTTGGCGGAAACAAAAGGAATGATTTAACAAAAATAAACAGGGAGTGTAAAATAATGGCAAACAAGGCTTGTAACGAAGTTGTGACCGTGGCAAATATGCCGATGACCGTTTTTGATATGATCTCTGCGATGCAAAATAAATATGCCGACCGGGTGGCGTTCCGCTATGTGGAAGGCAAGGATACCGTGGTGGAAAAGACCTATGCACAGTATGTGCAGGATATCCGGACCATGACCGGCTACCTGCAGCAGGAGCTGAGGAGTGCCGGGAGAAAAAGGTCGTGATCCTGAGCCGGACCAACTATGAGTATGGCGCGGTCGTTTTCGGCACCATGATGTCCGGGGCGGTCATCGTGACCCTGAACCAGGGCAAGACCTGGCCGGAGCTGGAGTACGAGCTGGATCTGGTAGAGCCGGACCTCATCTTCAACGACGGCATCGACTACGGCTACCGCGCCCAGCTGGAAGCTGCTTACGGAGAGAAGCTGCGCCCCATGGATGCCTGGATCGCTGCCCCTGAGGCTGAGATGGAAAACCGCATCGACCATGAGACCCTGCTGATGCTGATGTTCACCTCCGGCACCACCGGCCGCAGCAAGGGCGTCATGCTGTCCGAGAAGAACTACTTCACGGCCGCCAAATGTACATCAATGGCCAGAAGTGCATCATTGGACGATGGAGGAGAAGCTGGCCCCGAGTATCTGGACCAGACCATTGCCCACTTCACGCTGGTGCCCATGTTCCATCTGGCAGGCTTCATCTGCTATTTCGTCTACGGCATCCAGGGCTGGGTCCTGAACCTCTGCTGCGATGCCCGGGACCTGCGCCGGGATATGAGCCTGATGCACAGCGATGCCATGTCTACCCCGCCGGTGCTGGTGGAGATGATCTACAACGAGATCCGGCGCGGCCACAAGGAGCGCCTGAACGGTCTGTGGAACCTGAGCTGCAGCTCTGCGATCCTTGATCCCGCCATCCTGAGCGAGCTGGTGAAGAACGGTTTCTGCATCAACCAGTGCTACTCCATGACCGAGCTGGCCGGCTATGGTCTGCTGAACGTGACCCAGGAGGGCGACCACCTGCGTGCCCTGGGCAAGCCGGACGGATTCTGCGAGGTCAAGGTGGACGAGACCGGCGAGATCTGCGTCCGCGGCGGCTGCGTGATGCTGGGCTACTATAAGGACCCCGAGGCCACTGCCGAGACCATCGACAAGGACGGCTGGCTCCACACCGGCGACCTGGCCCGCGTGGACGAGGAAGGCTACTACTATATGACCGGCCGCAAGAAGAACCTCATCATTCTGGACAGCGGCGAAAACGTCAGCCCCCGAAGAGCTGGAAAAGCTGCTGGGCAAGTGCGATGCCATCAAGGAGTGCATCGTCAAGGAGATGGGCAAGAAGATCGGAACCGTGGTCTGTTGCGAGGAGGAAAATCAGCAGCAGGTGAAGAGTTTGTCACCGAGCTGAACCGCAGCCTGCCGCTGTACAAGCGCATCTCGGTGGTGGAGTGCAGCGCCGAGCCCCTGCCCCGCAACGCGCTGGGCAAACTGCTGCGCAAGTAAAACCAAACGGGAGAAAAAGGAGCAGACCATGGTAAACAATGTCTATGATCTTGTCACCCGGACAATGGAGCAGGAATTCCCCGGGCGGATCGCCTTCCGCTGGGTGGACGATGCCACCGGGCCGTACAGCAGCGCACTTATGCCGAATATGTGCAGGATATCCGCCGGGCCGCCGCATGGTTTGCCCGGAACATCCCGGACATCGCGGGCAAGCGGGTGGTCCTGCTGAGCAAAAACTGCTATGAGTACGGCGTGAATACCTTTGGTGCTGTGCTGGCCGGGGCTGTTCTGGTGACGATGAACCAGAAAAAGACCTGGGACGAGCTGAGCTGGGAGCTGGAGCTGGCAGAGCCGGCCCTCATCCTGAATGATGGGGTGGACTACGGCTGCCGGGCGCAGCTGGAGGCTGCGTATGGGGAGCGCCTGCAGCCGATGGATGTCTGGAAGGACACCGCCCCCGGCGGGCTGGAAAAGAAGATCGACCCCAATGCCCTGATGGTCATGCTGTTCACCTCCGGTACCACCGGCCGCAGCAAGGCCGTGATGCTGGCAGAGCGGAACTTCTTTACCGTGATGCAGATGCACGTTGCCATGGGCGACCATATGATGGCTTTCCGGCAGGAGCATCTGCCCCAGCGGACCGAAGAGGCCCTGAGCAACTTTGCCATCCTGCCCCTGTTCCATCTGGGCACCTTTATCTGCCTGTTCTCCTGGCCCTTCAAGGGCTGGGCCCTGAACCTTTGCAGTGACCTGCGGAATTTCTACCGGGATCTGGGCCTGATGCACAGCGATGCCATTGCCGTGGCCCCGGTGCTGATGGAGTCTATTTATAAGGATGTCAAGCGCGGCCGCGCCGACAAGCTGAACGGTCTGTGGAACCCCTGCGGCAGTTCAGCCATGTTTGACAGCGAGGTGCTGCTGGGGCTGGTGGAAAACGGCATGTACATCACCCAGTGCTACGGCATGACCGAGACCTGCGGCGATGGTCTGGTGAACTACGCCCAGACAGAGCCCCATATCCGGGCGCTGGGCAGGCCGGACGGCCACTGTGAGTACAAGCTGGATGAGACCGGCGAGATCTGCATCCGGGGCGGCTGTGTGATGCTGGGCTACTATAAGGACCCCGAAGCCACCGCTGAGATCATCGACAAAGACGGCTGGCTCCACACCGGCGATCTGGCCCGTGAGGACGAGGACGGCTATTACTACATGGTGGGCCGGAAAAAGAACCTGATCATTCTGGGTACCGGCGAGAACGTCAGCCCCGAGGAGCTGGAAAAAAGCTCAGCGCCTGCCCTGGGGTGCAGGAGTGCGTGGTCAAGGAAATGGGCAAAAAGATCGGCGCGCTGATCTGCTGTGCCGAGGAAAAGCAGGCGGAGGTCCGGGCTTTCCTCACCGGGCTGAACCGTACCCTGCCGCTGTACCAGCGGATCACAGCGGTGGAGTTCAGCGCCGAGCCCCTGCCCCGCAACGCCATGGGCAAGCTGCTGCGCTGATTGCGAAAAAAGGCAGAAAACAGCGGCATTCCGGTTGCAATTCCGGCCTGAAACAGGTATTATAAAAACGGTATGCAGGCCCGGGATGGTTAAAACGGCCCGCTGGGTGGCATACTGAAGCTGCGCCCGGTAAGGCGACAGAAAAATCCCTCACGGAAAGGAAGATTTTTTGATGGAAAGAGCAGAAATCGTGTCTCAGATCCTGGCAATTCTGGAGGATGTGGCAGAGATCTCGCCCGAGGATGTCAATGAAAACAGCGTTCTGATGGACGATCTGGATCTGTCCTCCATGGAGATCCTGACCATCGTGGCCGATCTGGAGGAGACCTTTGGTCTGCGCATCCCGGAAAAAAGAACTGCGCAATTTTGTGACCATCAGCGACCTGGCAGATTATCTGGCGGAAAACGCGGGGTAAGGCCGGATGGATGCTGCGCAGCGTGCGGTGTTTCAGGGCATCGTCTATTATTATCGTGAAAATCAGGTCCTCTGCCGGTATCAGGCCAGTCTGCGGGACCCCGTGGACCCGGTCCTGCTGCAGGAAGCGCTGGACGCGGCCCGTCCGCTGGCGGAATACTATTTCTGCCGGGTGGTCTGGGAAAAGCGGGAAGCCCATCTGGAACCCAATGATGCGCCCTGCCGGGTGCGGCAGGGCAGCGTCCAGCCCCGCATCCCCGAGGAAACGGAGGATTATCTCTTCTCCCTCGGGTGGGAGGGGGATACCATCTATCTGGACTGGTTCCATTTTCTGGCCGACGGCCGGGGCGGCTCGCCTTTTTTCACCCTGCTGCTCAGTCTCTACTGCAACCTGAAGTATGACGCAGGCTTTGCCTGCGGGGTGCTGGCCTCCGACCCGCCCTATGACGTGGAGGAGCTGCTGGCCCGCTTCCCGGACAGTCAGGTGGCCAACGACCTGCAGAAGGACGTGCTGCAGATCAGTGAGGGCACACCCCATTTCCTCCGCCTGCGGATGGACCGCCAGAGCCTTGTGGATCTGGCCGTGCGGGGAGGGCGTTGGGCCTTTCAGCGCCCTGATGGGGCTGACCTGTCAGGCCGCCCAGCGCTATCTGGAAAAGGACGAGCTGATCTACAGCTGCGCCGCCGATACCCGCGCCGCGCTGGGGGTGCCCAACGCCCTGTACAACTGCATCGCGTCCTTCCAACTGTCCCTGCATCTGGAGCCGGGAGCCCGGCTCCACGGCTTTGTCCGGCAGCTGGATCAGGACATCCGGCAGAGCCTGACCCCGGAGCGCCGCCTGTTCCGGATGGCGGAACAGATGGGCTGGGTCTATCAGGTGTTCCGCCAGAAAGCCGCCCTGAAGATCAAAAAGAGGATCTTCCAGATGGGCGAGTACATCAGCGGGTTCCCCGCAGATTTCTGGGTCAGTTACATCGGCAGCCCCTGCTGCCCCGCAGCCCGGAGCTGGAACAGTACCTGACCGATTTCCAGACCTGGGTGCTGCCGGACGGCGCGTCCCTTGCCATGGAGGTCACCAGCCTGCACGGTGTGCTGACCTGCTGCATCGAGAACAAGGTCGACCGTCCCGGCTATCTGGAAGCCCTCCGCTCCGTCCTGGAGCAGGAAGGCGTCCGTGTCCTGGAAGCCGTACAGCTTTCTTAAAACGAACCATAAAAAGCACCCCCGATGTCATTCCGGCATCGGGGGTGCTGTGCTTTTTGCAGAAAATACGTTATTTCATCTTCTGTGCCTGGTTCCAGACCCGGATGACCTCGGCGCGGCCGATGGAAGCGTCAGCAGCCTTATCGGCAGAGAGAAGCTGGTTCTCGACAGCCCAGGTCAGGGCCTTCTGCTCGCTGGTGGCATCCTCTTCCAGTACAGCTGCGGGTGCGGGCTGGCCTGCATCGTTCCAGATCAGCACAGCCAGTTCGGCGGTATTGGCGGGGATGGATACGCCGGACGGCAGGGCATATTTCAGGTACAGCTCGGTGCCGCGCATATAACCCTGATAGCCAAGCACTGCGGCGCTGACGCCCACAGTGCCGATCATGGCAGCGGTGCCCAGAATGCCGGGGCCGTCATCCTCAATGGTTGCGTCCCGGTACTGGGCTTCCACGGTAACGGTCTTGCCGTTTTCCACCGCATTGGCCGGGATGGTAAAGCTTTCGGCGTTGTAGGCCACCTTGGGGTTGCCCAGCAGGCTTTCCTCGCTGATGGTCCACTGGTCGAACACCATGCCCTCCGGCACGGCATCCGGGTTCAGGGTCACTTTTGCTTCTGCATCCACCGGCACGGTGCCGCTGGTCAGCGCATCCCTTTCGCCGGTCGTAAAGCTGCCGCCCACCACTTTCAGGGTGTAGGTCTCCGGTTCCGGCTCGGGTTCCGGGTCGTTCAATTGCAGCTCAAGGTCAGCCGTAAGGGGCAGCTGTACTTCCCGTACCTTGCCGTTGCTCAGGGTCACATACAGGGTGCTATCGGTGGGGGTGCCGACCACATAAATCTCCTTGGCGGCGCTGTTTAGCGCAGTCGTTTTACCGCTCATTTTCAGCGCAGTGATTTTTCCGTTATCAGAAACGGTAATTTTCTTGGCGCTGTTTTCGCAGCCGGTGGGAACATTCAGGAACACGCCGTTCAGGGCGCTGCCGGTGACTTCTTTCAGGAAAATGCCGTTGGTGATGGTGGTGTTGCTGTCCACCGTAACCGGGCAGTTCACTGCCACCCCATGGGGGTTCAGCTCGGGGCTGGTAAAATCATAGGTGCCGGAGCTTAACGTCAGGGTATCATTACTGCTGACATAGCTCCAACCATTACCGGTATAACTTGCCCGGTTGCCATCCCAATTCTGTGCAGTGGCCGGGTAACCGTCCTTGTCAATCACCAGCCGGGTCGGTGGACTGATGGTTACGGTTGAGCCATCTGCAGCCGGTGCGGTGAAGGTGACTTCATAAGCTCTGCCGTCGAACTCAATCTTGAGATCACTCCCACACCAGTCGGAAAGAAGCATGTGCTGTGCATGATCGATGGCTACATCAAGTGGTGGGAGTGATGGAAAACCACTAAGATCGTTAAACATATAAACAATCCCGACAGAAGCAGGATATGTCTGGTTCGGGATGACATAGCATGAATTGAGATACCCATTGACCAAAACAGATTCAAAATCGGTGGGCTTTTCTGCTGCGAGGGTATAACCCAGTTCTATGCCACTTCCGGTTGGCTTATCTTTGAAAGTGCCGCCGTTGATCGCGCCGCCATTGTTTGTAACGGTGCACGAAAAATCCCGATCACCAAGCTGACCATTTTCAACGATGCCATCAAATTCATTGGTGACTGAAGAGCAGAAAATACCGCCAACGATTTTGCCATGGTTTGTAACAGCATTGTCAAAGTTGCCGCCAGTTATTGTGCCCTTGTTCGTAACAGAACCTGTAAAAATTCCGTTTGTAACAGTTGCATTCTCACCAATTACCAAGGCGCAGTAAGTCATAGTGGAGTACCCTGTGTGAATGACAAAAAAATCATAGCTTGTTGGGGCGTTGGGGCACAGGGTCAGCGTGGTGGCAGTTTGATCGTAAGTCCAGCCGTCACCGGTATAGATTTCGTGTTCGTTGACTGTTTTGTGAGGGACGTTGTCCAGAACGGGAAGGCAGTCTTGTCCGATTTTAAGTTCGACGTTGCTGCTATCCTCCGCTGCTGCTGCGGTCAATGCCGACACGGGCAGGAACGTCAGCACCATACTGATTGCCACCAGCAGGCTGAGTAGTCGTTTTTTCATGGGGGATTCCTCGCTTTCCTTGCGCCGGTCTCCCGGCTGGGTGGTAGGGGGGCTTATACTCTTCTACTTCCTATTATGCAAAAAATGAGAAATCCTTTCACCTGACTGGAAATTTTTTTTTTTTTTTGAGGACGACCTCAACAATCCGCCACTGGCGGCGGTCGTCGTCGTTGCTCCCGAAGGGTGGAGCCAAGGGCAATCCCGGATTTGGCAGCATCTACCCTCTGTGATCCACCTCACCCCGTTCTTGCAGGCCGGATGCTGACTTCGCCGTGGCGGAGGGCTTCCTGGCGGCCGTTTTCCCGCTCCACCACAAGGCGGCCGCCGTCGTCGATGAACAGGGCGCGGGCGGGGTAGGTCTCGGCTCCGGTGCAGACGGTGACCCAGTGGCCCGGCACAAAGCAGCGGGCCCGGTACTCGTCCAGACAGTCGAAGGCCGGGCAGAGGGCCAGCAGCTCCCGGGCGATGGCACCGGCCAGAGCGGCCCGGCCCACCGGCGCGGGGCCGCCGGGGTAGAGGCTCCCGGCGATGCGGGCCAGCTCCGGCGGCCAGTCGGAGGGGGAGGTGGTCAGGTTGAGCCCGATGCCCACCACCAGCCATTCCAGCTGGCCGCTCTCCATGTCGGTCCCGGCTTCGGTCAGGATGCCGCAGACCTTTTTGCCCTGATAGTACAGGTCGTTGACCCACTTGATGCCCAGTTTCAGCCCGCAGAGGGCTTTCACGGCCCGGGCCACGGCCACGGCGGCCCCGATGGTGACGGTCTGGGCATCGGCGGCGGAAAGGGCCGGGCGGAGCAGCAGGGAGAGGTAGACTCCTTTCCCGGCGGGGCTCTCGAACCGGCGGCCCAGCCGCCCGCGTCCGGCCTGCTGCCGGGACGCCAGCACCAGGGTGCCGTGGGGGGCACCCTGCAGCGCCAGCTGCTTGGCGGTCAGGTTGGAGCTGTCCAGACTGTCATAAAGGTGGATGGGGGGCGGGGTACTCGCCCACGGCCTCGGCGCAGAAGGGGTCGCCCCCGGCCAGACGGTAGCCCCGGCGGGGGCGGACTCCAGCGCGTAGCCCTGCGCGGCAAGGCTCTGCGCGGCCTTGTGGACGGCGGCCCGGCTCACCCCGAGGGCCTCGGCCAGCTGCTGGCCCGAGATGTATGCGCCCTCTACCGCCGAAAGGGCCTGTAAAAGTGCCTGCCGGGTGTTTCCAGCCATGGAAAATCCCTCCCTCCTGTGATATGATAACAGTATAGCATATTTTTGGACTTTTTGCAGGAAATGCCGCCGCTGATCCGTATTGGATTACAGAGCGGCAGGAAAGGAGGGAGGCAGGCTGTTGACAACACTGGAATTCAATGCACTGGTGCAGAAATATCAGGGGCTGGTCTATACGGTCTGCCACCAGCTGGTGCCGGACGAGGGCGATGCTCAGGATCTGGCCCAGGAGACCTTCCTGTCGGCGTGGAAGGCCATCGACCGCTGCCCGGCCGGGTACGAGAAGCAGTGGCTGGCCCGCATCGCGGCCAACAAGGCCCGGGATTACCTGCGCAGCGCCTGGGTGCGCCGGGTGAACATCCCGGGGACGATGTCCTTGCGCTGGAAGGTGCCCCGCCCGGCTCCGACCCGGAGCAGCTGGTCCTCGATGCAGCGGGCGGGCAGGCCCTGCGGGAGAAGATCCTCGGGATGCGGGAGCCATACCGTACCCCCTGCCGCCTGATGCTGCTGGAAGGGCACACCGCCGCCGAGGCGGCAGCCCTCTGCGGCAGGCCGCAGAAGACCGTGGAAGCCCAGATCTACCGGGCCAAGAAAATGCTGGCGGAGCAGATCCGTCAGGAAACGAGGAGCGAGGATGGAATTGTTTCGTGAAGACGGCTGTCTGACCGACGCCGGACTGCAGGCCATGCAGGACGGGCAGCTGGATGAACTGGGGCGGCTGGAAGCGGCCGAACATCTTGCCTACTGCGACCACTGCATGGACCGCTATACGGCCCTGCTGACGGCTGAGGCTCTGGAGCCGCCGCCAAAGGGGCTGCGGGGGGGCCGTGATGGGCACCATCTGGGCCCGGCTGATGCAGAACACCTGGGGCCGGGCCGCCGTGGCCGGTGTGGCCGCCGTGCTGGCACTGACCCTATGGCGCAGCGGGGCACTGCTGCAGATCACCCAGCTGGGCGGCGGCTTAAAGACTGGACCGGCCGAACCGTCGGCCGGTCAGAGCCAGCTCTACCAGCCGGTGGAGGATGAGCGGCCGACGTCCCCGGAAGTGACCGGAAAACCGGCCGAGACCGGGCGGGACCGCCGCTATCTGGCCGAAAAAACACCTTCGCTGCTCCAGAAGCTCCTTTCGGGCATCGCCGGGACCGATGCCGCATCCACCCAAACGACTGAGAAATGAGGGAAACTGATATGAAGAAAAACGGATTCCTGACCCTGCTGTTTGCCTTTATCCCGGGCGCAGGGCAGATGTATCAGGGATATATGAAGCGGGGCCTTTCGCTGATCCTGATGGCTTGCACCATCTGTGTGGCAGCGATGCTGTTCTCGCCCCTCGCCTTCCTGCTGCTGGTGGTGTTCATGTACAGCTTTTTCGATACCTTCAACCTCCGCGCCCAGATCAGCCTGGGCACGGCCCCGGAGGACGATTATCTGGTTCACTTTGATCCGCAGGACAAGCGCCTGGCCCGGATGCTGCTGGACAGCCACAAGCTGATGGGCTGGGTGCTGATCGCCGTGGGCGTGCTGATCGCCTACGAGAACATCATCATGAGTACGCTGGGCGATATCCTGTGGCGCTGGGGGCAGAAAGCCCCGGCATGGCGGGCCGTCTATCTGGTGATGGATGAGCTGCCGGAGGTGGTTTTCTGCGTGGCGCTGATCCTCTGCGGCATCTGGCTGGTGCGCGGCCCGAAACCGGCCCGGAAGCCGGGCAGCACCGCTCCGGCCGATGCGGAAGAGAGCGCAGATTTTCAGGAGTACCGTCCGGAGGGCAGTGTCCGGAATCTGCTGAATGATTTTGCCCAGGAGATGCATTCGGAGGACGACGATGGACGAGAAGACGAATAAGGCCCCGGAAAAGGGTTGGAACGTCCCGGTCCGCCGGGTGGGCAGCCTGACCCTCGGGGTCTGCCTGATCGCTTCCGGGGTGCTGTTCCTGTGCTATTTCTTCCTGCCGGGGTTCAACTGGCAGCTGGCGGTGAAGATCGCCCCGGCAGCCGGGCTGATCCTGCTGGGGTGCGAGGTGCTGTACTTTGCCGCAAAGCCCCAGCGCTGGAAGTACGATTTCCTCTCCGTGCTGCTCTGTCTGGTCCTGATGACAGCCTGTTTCGGGGCCGGCTGCCTGATGATGGCGTTTGACGCTTACACCCGGGAGTCGGAAGAATACTGGCAGAGCGATGATGTGCAGGATGATTGGGAAGACAGCGCCCCCCGCCTGCGGGAGGATCTGGACAACGGCACCGGCCCGGATCTGGACGAGGAAAACCCGATGTCCGCCCGCGGGAGGCCGCGCACCGGAAGATCTGAGCCATATCGGACGGATATGAAGGCGATACGAAAAATACCTTTACAGATGCACCCGGTTCCGGTATACTGTGACCGTACCCGGACGAGGGGTGCTCGAAGAAGTAAGTGTAAAAAAGCGAACCGCTGCAGCAGAGATGCCGCAGCGGTTCGCTTTTTGTGTCTCGTTTACTTCTGGCGCTTTGCGTAGAAAGTGCGCCGTGCCCGGAAGTAGCACTGCGGGCACATGCTGACGTACTGAACGTCGTTTTCCAGATCAATGGCCACCTGCTCGCCCTCAAAGACGAACTCGCCGTTGACCTTGCGGCAGTTGCAGGTCGCTTTGCGGCCGCAGGTGCAGATGGTCTTCATCTCCTCGATGGTGTGGGCCAGCTCCAGCAGACGGGTGGAGCCGGGAAAGCCCTTCAGGGAGAAATCCGACCGCAGACCGTAGCAGATGACCGGGATGTTCAGATCCACCGTCACCATGAACAGCTGTTCGGCCTGCTCCGGGGTGAAGAACTGGCTCTCGTCGCAGAGGACGCAGGCCAGGGGGTTCTCTTTGCTGCTGGCGGCGCGGACAGCCTCGAACACATCCACCTCAGGGGGATCAGCAGGTCGGCCTTGCGGCGGACGCCCAGACGGCTGACCAGCTCCCCGCCGCCCTTGGTGTCGACCTGGGGCTTCAGGATCAGCACCCGCATCCCCTGCTCTTCGTAGTTGTGAGCCACCTGCATCAGAGCGGTGCTCTTGCCGCTGTTCATTGCGCCGTACCGGAAGTATAGCCTTGCCATGAGGGTTCTCCTTACAGAACAAAGGCTTCCCCAGCAGGAGGGAAGCCGGTTGATTTCGGTTCGTGTCAGTCCTGATTGCGCAGACGGTAGCCCAGGCTCATGAGGCTGTCGCCCAGATGGACGTTCTCCACCACCACTTCGGGGTAGGGGACGGAGAGGTCGTAGTGGGGAAAAGTTCCAGAAGCCCTTGATGCCCATGTCCACCAGCCGTCCGCTGATCTCCTCGGCGCCGCTGCGGGGCAGGCAGAGGACAGCGACTTCGGGCTTGTGCTCGGCGCAGAAGGTCTCCAGCTCGTCGATGTGGAGGATCTGGATGCCGTTGATCTCACGGCCTACCTCACTGGGGGAGTTGTCGAAGGCGGCGATCAGCCGGTAACCGTTGGTATCGGTGGTGATGAAGCGGCTGACGGCCTTGCCCAGACGGCCGCAGCCGATGAGGATGGTGGGCAGCAGTCGCCGTTGCCGAAGAGCAGCTGTTCCAGAATGGAAAGCAGATTCTCCACCGAGTAGCCGATGCCCTGACGGCCGTTGACATCGCCGATGCAGTTGAAATCCTGCCGCACCTGCGAGGCGGTGGTGCCCATCTGGGCGGCCAACTCGCGGGAGGAAATGCTGGTGATGCCGTCATTCTTGAGGGTGCGCAGATAGCGGTAGTATTTGGGCAGCCGCTTGATCACCGGAAGGGAAGCTTTGCCGGGGGTATTCATGGAAATATTCTCCTTTCATCCGTCATCCGAAAGCTGCCGGATCTCTGCGCCCCGCAAGGTGCGCCGACAGTTGAGCGGGTTTCGATACAATAATGATATATCTTTGTCAATCTTGTATTTGTATAAAGTATACCGCATCTGAGAAGAATGTCAAATCCCTTCGGGCATTTTTTTTCAAAAGCTAAGAAATCTTAGCTGCCGCATAATCGGCCCGGCCCGGGAGACACTGAGAAAAAAGGAGGGATTTTTATGCCGGAGTACGAAAAGAGACTGTGGACGGGCAG
>VOFC01006693.1_pt1 | contig 64826 bp, 96 predicted proteins | sample 5384161 | NCBI WGS metagenome assembly VOFC01 (sample SAMN12384722, study PRJNA508395) | human gut metagenome | isolation source: healthy gut B | host: Homo sapiens
CTTTTAATAATGTAACGTATTTTGATAAAATTGATGCAATAAAAAATGGACATATAGATACATTTAATGCGTTGCTTCATAATGAAGGGATATCTAGGTGGGGCTTGGATGATTTTGAAGAACTATGTGATAGTTATGATTCGTTTATATCAAAAGCCAATAAGGAATTGGGAGATGGTGTAGATGCAACCTATGGTATAAAAAGGCCAAGCAGCAGAATGGGGAGATATGACTGGTGGAGCGGGACAAATTGTTACTCCTTTTGGTGGAGATGTATTAGAAAAAATAGGAATATTAAAGGAGAATTAAGTGTGGATAAAAACGAATTAATTTCTAGTATGCTATCATTTAAAGATAACATAGGCATGTGGAAAATAGTATTAAATCAAATTACAGATGCAGATTTTGTTATAGGATATGGTTTTGATAATAATGAAATCAAAACAGAGAAAATATAATTTCTGTTTTATCATTGCTTTATTGCGAAAAGTGGATAACTTTTCAATGTGACTGCCAAATACTTTTTGTCTGTGAATTACTAAACAATAAGGCCTTGATTACAGCCAGATAACGTTTTATTTGTGGATTTTATCTGAGTGTTATCGGCAGTTAATCTCTGATTTTTACTGTTTATCCACCGTCATTTTGACAGTACATCCAAACCTTACAATTCGCTTTTTAGCACATTTTCCGTTAAAATGGAAGTAGCAAATTTTAACGGAAGAAGGTGGTCTGATTGACAAAAGATGAAATGAATAAGCAGTTATTACAGCAGGTTAATTCTTTAACATCAACTGTAGATTCCTTGAATGCTACGATCAATACTCAAACACAGTTAATCGTTCAGCTCAATCAGACAATACAGGAACTGAAGGAACAGCTTAATAAAAACTCCAAAAACAGTTCCAAACCACCTTCAAGTGATGGCTATAAAAAACCTGCTCCTAAGAGTCTCCGCAAACCATCCGGAAAAAAGGTCGGTGGACAAGACGGACATCAGGGGACACATTTAGCGGTAATAACAGCTCCGGATGAAATCGTCACACATATGCCATCCGCATGTAAAGGATGCCGACATTACCAGATGTGCAAAGGCACCGCCTGCATTGCTGAGAAACGACATGTCATCGATGCGGTTGTCACAGTAAATGTAACAGAACATCAAGTTCTGGAACTTCCAATCTGTATGCTGCACGGGGATACCCGCAGAGGTGAGTTTCCTGCTGATGTAAAAAGCAGCCGTACAGTATGGCGAAAACCTTCAGTCATTAGCTGTTGCGTTGAATACCGTAGGTGCAGTCATTGATCGTGAGAGTTGGAAATGGATGAAGCAGGCTGGGTACCAGTTGGGCAATTGGTGGATGCTTTGAATAAGGATGAGAAGTGGGAAAGATAAAACAAATCAAAAGGAATTATGAAAAGCATAAACAATGTATGAAATCTTCCCCGAATCCCTTGACGCAAAACGGTTGCCGACTTACAGTTATTAATAGGATAAATGTACTTGCGGCGGCTGTAAGTACAAGGAAATGGAGGAAGCGGCCTTGGGTAAGGTAATAGGAATAGATTTAGGAACAACAAACAGCTGTGGGGCGGTACTGGAGAATGACCAGCCGGTTTGTGATTACAAATGCGGAAGGCTCACGTACGACGCCTTCCGTTGTTGCATTTACAAAAAAATGGAGAACGTCTGGTAGGGGGATACGGCAAAGCGCCAGGCTGCTGTCAATGTAGATCGGACCTTTTTTTCCATTAAGAGAGAGATGGGCACCAATTATCGTGCGAAGATTGATGGAAAACAGTATACACCACAGGAAATTTCTTCCATGATTCTGCGAAAACTGAAAAAGGATGCAGAAGAGTATCTGGGAGAGACAGTTTCAGATGCCGTCATTACCGTACCGGCGTATTTTAACGATGCACAGCGGCAGGCGACTAAAGATGCGGGACGGATTGCTGGGTTAAATGTACTGCGTATCATCAATGAGCCGACTTCTGCAGCATTGGCATATGGTCTTGACAACGGACAGGCACAGAAAATACTTGTGTATGATCTTGGCGGAGGAACATTTGATGTTTCGGTGATCGAGATTGGCGATAACCTTATCGAAGTACTTGCGACAGCCGGAGATAACCATCCCGGAGGCGACGATTTTGACGGTCGTGTTACAGATTATCTTGTGATGGAATTTCTGCATACACAACGCATTGATCTGCGCAAAGATGCGACAGCGATGCAGCGTGTCCGGGAAGAAGCAGAAAAAGCAAAGAAAGTATTATCGTCCTCTTCGACAACCAGTATCAATCTTCCTTTATCACTACGGTAAAAAGGAGAACCAAAGCACATGGAAATGACACTTACACGGGCAAAATTTGATGAATTGACAAGAGACCTCGTGGAGCGTACACGCGGTCCGGTGCAGCAGGCGTTAAGTGATGCCGGAATTACGGCGGCAGATCTTGGCATGGTTCTTCTGGTCGGCGGATCGACCCGTATGCCATCCGTATACGAGGAAGTTACAAGGATCACGGGCAGGGAACCGTCGAGAAATCTGAATCCTGACGAGTGTGTGGCTTTAGGCGCAGCCGTACAGGGCGGCAAGTTGGGAGGTGCACTGGTTGCAGGTTCCTCCGCAGCAGAAATCATTCTGATGGATGTAACACCTCTTTCGTTGTCAATTGAAACGATGGGTGGAATATCCACAAAACTGATCGATCGTAACACGACAATCCCGACAAGGTACAGTAAAGTGTTTACAACTGCATCAAATTTCCAGACTTCTGTGGATATCAAAGTTTTGCAGGGAGAGCGGCAGTTTGCCAAAGACAATAAATTACTGGGACGATTCCAGTTGCGGGGCATTAAGCCGGCACCGGCAGGTGTGCCACAGATTGAAGTGACATTTGATATTGATGCAAACGGAATTGTGCAGGTGTCTGCAAAGGATTTGGGTACCGGAAGACATCAGGAAATCACAATTACTGCAAGTTCCAATCTGTCTGATGCGGAGATTGAGCGTGCCATCCGTGAGGCAGCAGAGTATGAAGCGACCGACGGACAGCGTAAGGCTTACATTGACAGCCGGAGTGAAGCCGACACCTTGATTCGTCAGGTAGAGAATGCTTATAAAGAAAAAGAAAAAGGGCATGGATGGAGCCAAAAAGCGTCAGATCAAGAGCAACCTTTCTTATCTGAAGAAACTTGTGAGCCACACCAAGCCCGGTAATGTAACAGAAGAGCAGTCCGCAGAGATCCGCCGCGCCACGGCAGAACTTCGTACGGCTGCAGCAGAAATTCTGTAATTTATTCCAGTTGTCCGTCGACAACGTGAACTGCATATTTTTTTAAATCGACTTTACCATTAAGAACCTCGATTCCATCTGCCCTGAGGCGGTTTGCCTGTTCATCAGCTCCGCCAAACGCAAATGCGCCGGATAATTCGCCTTTGGCATTTACGACGCGATAGCAAGGAATTTCGGATGGATCGGGGTTTTTGTGTAATGCATTTCCGACAGCACGGCACATCTTTTTTTATTTCCGGCGAGTTCAGCAATCTGACTGTAAGTGGCGACTTTTCCTTTTCGGTATCTGTTTGACGGCTTCATAGATCCGTCTGGTAGGATTATCTGTCACGATCGCATAACTGTCGGCAATCATATTTTTTAATCGCATCATCCGGAACGGTGCCGTCGAGAATGATGGTATTCCAGTTGTCTTTATTCTGGTGCCATCCCGGTATGACGGACGCAAATGCATCTCTCCAAAAATCACGCCATGCAGGGGAGACTTTTACATTCAGGTTTATGAAACCATCCTTCTCATAGGTCCATAAGAAGGCTTTTTACTGCCTTTTACCCGCACAAGCTGCCAGTTCGGATCATGAAAAGGCGCCTGCTGATAGGTGTCTGGAAATGTAAGTGTATAAGTTAATGCTTCGGATCTTGTGCGCATAGTTGCCTCCCGTAATTGATATATTTTTATTAACTATTATTCAGTTACTGCTTTTTAGTATAAGTCGCCGGTAGCCCAATGCGCAACAGGATCGACAAATAAGATTACCAATTTCATTATCTTGCACATCGGGGAATGCATTCGTTATAATGATTTGTAGTACATTTAAGGAGAAAGAAAATTGTGAAAAATGAAGAAATTTTTGATGACAACTTTATGTGTGACGATATTGGCAGGATCTCTTGGAGGATGCGGATTTGGCACAAAAACCCGGGAAGCGGATATTCCTGTGGAAGTACAGGAATCCCAGGAGGAGACAGAGGAAAATACACAGATTGAAATAGAAACGGAAACACAAGTCCCGACGGAGACAGAAACAGAGATTGAGACCGAAACACAGACAGAAACTAAAACTACGGAAGAAACGGAAAGCGAGACAGCGGACAATGCACACACAAAGCATTTGATTGCAATCGATGCAGGACATCAGAAGACCGCGAATACCGATAAGGAACCAGTGGGACCGGGAGCTACAGAAAAAAAAGGCAAAAGTTGCAGGCGGAACGCATGGTGAGACCAGTGGACTGGCAGAGTATCAGCTTACCTTGCAGGTAGCATTGAAATTACAGAAAGAATTGGAAAGCAGAGGGTATGAAGTGTTGATGATTCGTACCTCAAATGATGTTAATATCAGTAATGCGGAGCGTGCACAGATGGCAAACGATGCCAATGCAGACGCTTTTATCCGTATCCATGCAAACGGTGCGGAGAATACTTCTGCCAATGGTGCGATGACGATCTGTCAGACATCTTCGAACCCATATAACAGTGCGTTGTACAGTCAGAGTAAGGAGCTGTCGACGGATGTACTGGATAGTCTGGTAAGTGCCACCGGCTGTAAAAAGGAGCGCGTGTGGGAGACAGATACGATGAGTGGAATCAACTGGTGCCAGGTGCCGGTCACAATTGTTGAGATGGGTTATATGACCAATCCAACAGAGGATGCGCTGATGGCAACGGAAGATTATCAGTATAAAATTGTAGATGGAATTGCAAATGGAATTGATCAATTTATGGAGCAGTAAGGAGTAGAGATGGGAGTACAGGATGATACAGAGAAAGTGCTTCGTGCACTTCATGTGATGTTGGCGAAAGGCGAACAGTATCCGAAAGAGCCGAGCAAGGTAATTGTTGATAAGCAGCAAATGTTAGATTTATTGAGTGCATTAAATCAATGCATGTATCAAATGCAGGAGAAGTACGAACTGACAAAAAGCAGTCGCGACAAAGCAGAGAGAGATTTCCGCAAGCAGGGAGACACTATTATCATGGATGCCAGCCACAAGGCAGAAGATATCTATGCGGCTTCGGTAATGTATATGAATGAAGCCTTGAATCATATGCGCGATATTATGAAAGAATCAAATGAGAATGTTTCCAAAATCTATGCGGATCTGAATGAAAAAATGGATATAGAACAGCGCCGTATCAAGACAAATCAGCTGGAGCTGAAAAGTCAGATGCAGGATCTGGTCGATACAGAGAAATATCTGAAAATCATAGAGGAACGTAACAGGGAACTTGAAAAGCAGAAAAATGAAGGCAAACCAGAAGAAGATGAGGAAGTTTCTATTTATGCGAACCGTCAGACGGAGATCAAAATTAATCAGGAATATCTGGATAAGCTGGGACTGTCAGTAATTGATGAGACGGAAAAAGAAGTGGAAGCGGACAAAGGCGTAAGTTATGCGGACGATGACGACGAGGAAGATGAAGAATTGAAACAACTTCAGGCAGAAATCCGTGTAAATCTGGATGCTGATTATTTCCAGTGGAAAGAGGAGCAGGAAAAGGGAGAAGAAAGAGCGGATTCCGACAAGACAAAAAGAGAAAACAGATGGAATACAGAAGGTGTGGAAAAATCTGATAGGAGGACATCAGCATGACGATTCTGGTATGTGATGACGACAAAGAAATTGTTGAAGCAATTGAAATCTATTTACTGCAGGAGGGCTTTTCGGTAGAAAAAGCATACGACGGGGAGCAGGCGCTTGAGATATTGAAAAAGAAGTCCATTGATCTGATGATCATAGATGTGATGATGCCGAAACTGGATGGTATACGTGCAACATTTCAGGTGCGGAAAACGAGCAGTATTCCAATTATTATCCTTTCAGCAAAGACGCAGGATACGGATAAAATCCTTGGTCTGAACGTAGGAGCGGATGACTATGTCTCTAAGCCGTTCAATCCACTGGAGCTGGTTGCCAGAGTAAAGTCCCAGCTGCGCAGATATACAACATTGTCGAATGGTGCACCGGGAGAGACGATATATGAAGAGGGCGGCCTGGTCATCAATGATGATTTAAAGAAGGTTACCGTTGATGGTGAGGAAGTAAAGCTCACACCGATTGAATATAACATCCTTCTTCTTTTGATGAAAAATAAAGGAAAGGTTCTCTCTATCAGCCAGATATATGAGGCAATCTGGAATGAGGAGGCAATTGGAGCAGACAACACGGTTGCAGTACATATCCGTCATATTCGTGAGAAAATCGAAATCAATCCAAAGGAGCCACGTTACCTGAAAGTTGTGTGGGGCGTTGGATATAAAATAGAGGCGGGGGTATAGCCGCCTATGAAGGAATATTCAAATGGAATCAAAGGCGCGGCAATCGTGATCCATCAGATGTTCTTTGTGTTGATGGTGTGTTCTTTGTATGGGGTTGGATATGACATTGCACACCATATCAAAGGAATAGCGGGACTGAGTACGTTAATCGTTATTGGATTGGTGGGTGGCTTTGTGATGCTGGCATATCTGACAAGTGTTACGGGAAGGCATGGAGCCGATGATCCTGAGGTGTATCTGAACTTTGTGGACCGGATTTATACGGATATTCAGTTGTTGGTATTTGGCTTTTTACTATATGGAGCAATTTATGTATGCCGGGAAATTGGAAGAATGGATTTCGAATTTTCCGGACTGCTTGTGGCGGTGGGAACTCTCGGCTATCTGGCTGACGTTGTCTTTCTTTTTTCTATCTGAGCATTGTGCGCAAGGCAAAAAGCAATACACTTTTGACACACAGCCTGATTTATCAGGGGATTGTATTTGTCCGGGAAGCAATATCTTCCAAACAAAACCCACGCTATTGTACACGTAAGGCAAGAGAGCGTTATGAGATACAGAATGCAATCGAGGAAATTTCCAAAGGCGCATTGGATACTACATTAAATGTGGATGATTTTCAGGGACAGGAGCGGGATATCGCCATTGCAGTAAACAATATCCGTGAGGGGCTGAGCGAGGCTGTTATGGAGCGGATAAGAAATGAACGCATCAAAGCCGATCTTATCACCAACGTATCCCACGATATCAAGACGCCTCTTACTTCAATTGTCAATTATGTGGATTTGCTCAAGCGCGAAAATTTAGAAAATGAAAATGCGCGGAACTATATCCGTATTTTGGATGAAAAGTCCCAAAGGCTCAAACAATTGACGGAAGATCTTGTGGAAGTGTCCAAGATTACTTCGGGAAATGTGCATCTGGAGATGCAGACAATCGATATGGTGGAGCTGATCTACCAGACAGGCGGAGAATTTAACGAGCGTTTTGAAGCAAGAGGCCTTACGATTGTGACAAAACTTCCGAATCAGGCGGTACTTGTCAATGCGGATGGGCGTCAGCTGTACCGTGCAATTGAAAATTTATATACAAATGCTGCAAAATATGCATTGGAGAACACGAGGGTGTATGTGGAGCTTGAAGTTGAAGATACCACAGCTGTATTTACCATAAAGAATATCTCAAAGAATCCACTGCCGGAGAAGCAGGAAGGTGGGAAGGATCTGACAGCCCGTTTTGTCCGGGGGGATGTGTCACGTACCACGGAGGGAAGCGGACTTGGCTTATCCATTGCCAAAAACCTCACGAATCTTATGGGTGGCGAGTTTAAGATTCAGACAGATGGGGATCTGTTTATTGCAAAAATTCAATTTGAAATTCTGAACAACTTATAAAATCTGTGGGAATGCTTGATTTCAGAGCGGGCAACAGATATAATTCAAACTAACTGGTTTAGATACGTACAAGGAGGAAAAAAAAATGAAACTTTATGAAAATGGCGCATATCTGATTCAGGGAAAAAGACATAGTAATCAATTCCCCGGAAGCTGTTGCAGCAGTAGCAAGTAAGACCGGAAAGCAGATTTCTGCAGAAGAAGCAAAGAAAGAAACCATCGCTTACGGCATTTTAAAAGACCATAATACATCTGGGAATATGGAAAAACTTCAGATTAAATTTGATAAACTGACATCTCACGATATTACATTCGTAGGTATCATTCAGACAGCACGTCATCCGGACTTGAGAAATTCCCAATCCCATATGTATTGACAAACTGTCATAACAGTCTGTGTGCAGTAGGTGGAACGATCAATGAAGATGACCATATGTTTGGACTGACCTGTGCAAAAAAATATGGCGGAATCTACGTTCCACCACATCAGGCAGTTATCCATCAGTTCGCAAGAGAAATGCTTGCCGGCGGTGGAAAGATGATCCTTGGATCAGACACTCATACACGTTATGGAGCACTTGGAACCATGGCAGTCGGAGAAGGTGGACCGGAGCTGGTTAAGCAGCTTTTGAATAAGACATACGATATTGATATGCCGGGTGTTGTAGGTATTTACCTGACCGGTGAGCCAATGAAGGGCGTAGGTCCACAGGATATCGCACTTGCAATTATAGGTGCCGTATTTGCAAACGGATATGTTAAGAATAAAGTCATGGAGTTTGTCGGACCGGGTGTCTCAAATTTAAGTGTAGACTACCGTATCGGTGTTGACGTAATGACAACAGAGACAACTTGTCTTTCTTCTATCTGGAGAACGGATGACAAGGTAAAAAGAGTTCTATGAGATTCATGGAAGAGAAGAAGACTATAAGGAGTTAAATCCGGGTGAAGTTGCATTCTATGACAGCTTTATCGAACTTGATTTAAGCACTATCAAGCAAATGATCGCTATGCCGTTCCACCCGAGCAACACTTATACGATCGATGAATTGAATGCAAACCTTATGGATATTCTCGATGACTGTGAGAAGCGTGCACAGGTTAGCTTTGATGGAAAAGTGAAGCTGGATTTAAAGAGTAAAAAGTAAAGAACGGAAGACTTTATGTTGATCAGGGAATCATTGCCGGATGTGCCGGTGGTGGATTTGAGAATATCTGTGATGCTGCTGATATTTTAAAGGGAGCATCTATCGGAGCCGATGAATTTACGCTCAGCGTATATCCTGCATCTACTCCAATTTATATGGAATTAGTAAAGAATGGTGTTGTAGCAAACCTTCTTGCTACCGGAGCCATCGTAAAGACTGCATTCTGCGGACCATGCTTTGGTGCCGGAGATACACCTGCAAACAACGCGTTCTCTATCCGTCATTCTACACGTAACTTCCCGAACCGTGAGGGATCTAAGGTACAGAATGGTCAGGTGGCTTCTGTTGCACTTATGGATGCACGTTCAATTGCAGCAACAGCAGCTAACAAAGGATATCTGACTTCTGCAGCAGATATGGATGTAAAATTTCTCAAAACCAAAATATTTCTTTGACAAGGCAATTTATGAGAATCGTGTATTTGACAGCAAGGGCGTAGCAGATCCAAGCGTAGAGATCAAGTTTGGTCCAAATATCAAAGACTGGCCGGCAATGAGTGCATTACCAGAGAATCTGGTATTGAAGGTCGTTTCTGAAATTCATGATCCGGTTACAACAACCGATGAGCTGATTCCTTCCGGTGAGACTTCTTCTTTCCGTTCCAACCCATTGGGACTTGCAGAGTTCACACTCTCCAGAAAAGATCCGGAGTACGTTGGCCGTGCAAAGGAAATCCAGAAGGCACAGAAGGCTGTAGAAGCAGATACCTGCCCTGCAAGTGTTGTACCGGAAGTTAAGGCTGTCATGGATACCATTAAGACAAAGTTCAGCGATATAAGCCGCAAGAATGTTGGATTTGGTAGCACAATTTTCGCTGTGAAGCCAGGTGATGGTTCTGCCAGAGAGCAGGCGGCCTCCTGCCAGAAGGTACTTGGCGGCTGGGCAAATATCGCCAATGAATATGCGACAAAGAGATATCGTTCCAACCTGATCAACTGGGGTATGCTTCCATTCATCATTGACGAGGGAGAACTTCCATTCAAGAACCTGGATTATCTGTTCCTTCCAAATATCCGTACAGCGGTAGAAGAAGGAAAGAGTGAATTTGATGCATATGTAGTAAAAAGACGGCGAGCTGAAACCATTTACACTTAAGATGGGTGCGCTTACTCCGGATGAGAAAAGAGATTATCAAAAGGGTTGTCTCATTAACTACTATCGCGGTTAGGAGGATTCTGTGTTGAATGATACAGAAAAGGAAAAAGTAACACAGACGCAGGAAAAAAAAAAAAACTGGACGGCAGACGTGAGAATGTTCATCTTGCCAAGATTGGTTTGATGGTGTTCATCACATTTGTCTGCTGTATCCTGTTTTTCTTTAGTGTGTTGCGTTATCAGGGATTCGCAAACGGATGGCATAAAGTGATTTCCGCAGCGCAGCCAATTATTATTGGTCTTGTGCTGGCTTATCTATTGAATCCGGTTATGAAATTCCTGGAACGGCATTTGTACAAACTGTTAAAAGACAGAGCAAAGACTGACGGAAAAGCAAAGAAGATGGCGCGTGTATTTGCCATTGCAGGTGCAATTATTTTCATGATTGCAGTAATTGTGCTTTTGATTGCAGCAATCGTTCCATCTGTGACCGACAGTATTATGGGAATTGTGGATACATTGCCAACGAATGTTGCGAATCTTGTAAAGATGATGCAGGAAGGCCGTCTGGGAAATTATGAAGTTGCAGATACGATAGGTGATGCTCTTACAAAGCTGACTGATTATGTGGAAAACTGGGCAACACAGACATTGCTGCCACAGGCCCGGACATATCTGATCCAGATTACCTCCGGTGTAATCAACATGGTAAAAGCAATGTTTAATTTTGTCATTGGAATTATTGTGGCAGTCTATGTTCTGATGATTAAGGAACGCCTGATTGGACAGAGCAAGAAAGTAATCTATGCGATATTTAAACCAAGGCAGGGTAATATTATCGTGGAGACCATGCACAAGGCGGACGATATTTTTGGAGGATTTATTATCGGAAAAATTATCGATTCAGCCATTATCGGTGTGATCTGCTATGTGGGATGTTCCATTTTAAGAATCCCGGATACAATGCTGGTTTCGGTAATTATTGGTGTAACAAATATCATACCATTGTTCGGACCGTTCATTGGTGCAATACCGGCGTTACTGCTTGTAGTAATCCAGAGTCCATGGCATGCATTATATCTGTTGATTTTTATTATTGTATTGCAGCAGGTGGATGGAAATATTATCGGACCCAAGATTCTTGGAGATTCCACAGGTCTTACTTCTTTCTGGGTCATGTTTGCAATTCTGATCGGTGGAGGAATGTTTGGATTCCTGGGCATGCTTCTTGGAGTTCCGGTATTTGCATTGATTTATTATATTATGCGCAGACTGGTAAATCATGGTGTTGCAAAAAAAGCACTTTTCAGTAAGGACTGCGGACTATGTAAAAGTGGAAAAAATTGACGAGCATACAGGTGAATTTCATTTGTATGAAGAGAATAAAAAGAAAAAACACAGTGCAGAGAAAAAAGAAAATTCTGACGAAAGAACTGAAAAATAAGCAATGAGAAAAAGTGTTGGAAAATGAGAAAATTGCATTTTTCCGACGCTTTTTTTTTTGTCTTTTTCTTTTTTTGACACTATATGGTGCCTATGGTATACTAAAAATTAGATAGTTAGACCTATTTTGACTAGAGAAATCCAAGTTGTGAGAGAATTTGGAAGATATTTCGAGGTGACAATGGATAAATATGAATACAATTTGAAACTGGATCAGATGAAGTCTCTTTATGCGGAAGAGAAATACGAAGATGCAGCGGATATTGCAGATACAATAAACTGGAACAAAATAAAAATGTAAATGCTTTAGTAAAAGCTGGAGAGATTTACGAGAAAACAGAACGTTACGAGGACAGTCGGGAAGTATTGTTGATGGCATATGACCGTTCCCCAATCGGTCGTATGATTATCTACCGCCTTGCAGAGGTCGCAATCAAGATGGGAGATTACGAAGGCGCAGAAGATTATTATCAGGAATTTGTGGAGATCGCACCACGGGACAGTCTGAAATATGTTCTACGCTATGACATCAAAAAGGCCGAGGGGGCTTCTTATGAAGAACTGATACCGATCCTTGAAGAATTGAAAGAACAGGAGTATACCGAAGAATGGGCTTATGAGCTGGCTTATCTGTATCACAAAAGCAGGAATGAGTGAAAAGTGCATTGAGGCCTGTGATGAATTGATTCTTTGGTTTGGTGATGGTCCATATGTAGAGCGTGCATTGGAACTTAAGATGCTTTATCAGCCATTGACAAAGACGCAGGAGGAGAAGTACCGTACATTCCGCAAAGCGAAAGAATCCAGAGATGGGCTGACGCATATCGATGTGGATGAAATGAAGAATGCGGGAGAGTATGAACACGATCCGGTAGCGATTCCACCAGTCAAAGTAAATCCGGAACGGTTTAATACAGTAAATCTTCAGCAGGAAATTGCCAGGGGCATGCAACAGATCATGGAGGCGACAGAGAAAGAGACTGTAACGGATACCATGGACAACATCAATAAGATAGTGGAGGAAATTCCATATCTTAAGCTGCCCAAAGAGGAAGAAAAGCAGCAGGAATCAGACGAACACATCGAGACAGATGAAGAAATCGATGGTTCTCTTAAGATGAATTTTAAGGAGATGATTGGAGAAGATTCTGATGGTCAGATGAGCATGGTCATGGATGATAAGACATTGGTTGAACATCAGATCACGGGTCAGATTACAATCGAAGAAGTTCTTGGTGAATGGGAGAAGACAAGACGTGCTGCAGAAGCCGCTTTGGAAGAAGCAAAACAAAGAAAGCTGGAATCCGCGAAAGCACGGGCTTTGCAACAGGCGGGGGATATTATGGATCGCCTTACCGGTGTTATACCAAAGTTAGATGCTGGTGTTACACCACGGGAATTGTTGGAGGAAGAGTATTTACAGGATGATCCGGGTAAGGAAAATCCACTAGAGAATACTGGAAAAGAAGTAGCACAGACACCTGTTGAAATGGAACAGGATATACCGGAAACTGATATTCCTGTAGAGAAAGATGCAACAGAGTTACAGACAGAGGAAACTTCATTGAACACAGCAAATGAAGTTGAGAATGCAGGAAAGCCCGTAGAAGATGCGTACAAAGAGCTACCAGAGGAAAACTTCAATGAAGCGGAAGTTACGGATGATGAAGAGCTGCCGGAAACCATGATGAGTGATGAGGAGGCAGACAGTACATTAGAGGAAAATGAAGTGCCGGCAGAAGATGAGTTCATGCCGGAAGAGCAACTGGAAAGTGAGGCAGAATCAGAACAGAATATGAGTAATTATGAAGAAGAGGATATAGATGAAGCAGAGGAAGAACAACTAATTGTTAAAAGAAAAATCAAATGGAACGTTCTTTTTGGAAAGGCAAGACAACACGACTCCCAGAGATTTCGGAACCAGAGAATTTAGGAAAACAAAATGGGACAAAAACGGCAGAGCCGCTTATGACGTTGACTGAGAAAGAGAAAACGATATTCTCTTATTTTATGCCAGTCAAAGGAATGGAAGCACAGCTTCGTCAGGCACTTACGGGTGCGTCCAGACATCTGGAGGAAGACAAGACGGCGGCAACCGGAAATCTATTAATCTTAGGAGGACATGGAACGGGAAAGACAACGCTTGCAACATCCATTATCAAGGTGTTACAACAGGAGACCGGACGGATTGAAGGAAAAGTCGGAAAGATTCAGGCAGAGACATTAAATGGCAAAAACGTCGGAGAGATTATTCGACAAGTGGAAGGTGGATGCCTGATCATTGAAAAAATGCCGAGGAACTGACCAAGGAATCAGTTGTTACACTTTCCCTGCTTTTGGAACAGGAATCCAGTGGATTGTTTGTGATTCTCGAGGGTACATCCAAAGGAATCCGGAAGTTGATGGCATCGGATGAAGGATTTGCCAAAAAGTTTACGGAGAGCATTTCGGTACCGATTTTTACAAATGATGAGTTAGTGACATTCGCAAGATCTTATTCGAGAGAGCTTGGATACAAGATTGACGATATGGCGGTGCTTGCTTTATATAACCGAATCAGTAACATCCAGAGACTCGATCAGGCAACAACACTGACAGAGGTAAAGGATATTGTAGATGAGGCAATTGATCGCGAAGCACATGGGGGCATTAAGAAAGCGATCAGTATTGTGACTGCGAGTCGTTATACAGACGATGATCGTATTGTACTACGGGAGAAAGATTTTTGAATAACATGTAACGATCCTAAGCAATATTGTGGATTAGTTATCATAAAATAGAGAATGTGGAGGAGAGTATATGAGCAATTTTACAGAAATGGACTGTTATCTGTTTGGACAGGCAACACATTATGATATATACCGTAAAATGGGCGCGCATGTCATGACTGTGAATGGGGAATCGGGAGTGTGCTTTGATGTGTGGGCACCACATGCAGACAGAGTATATGTGATTGGAGAGTTTAATGGATGGAATGAAAATTCCCATGAGATGCATCGGGTGGAACCAGATACGATGGGGGTGTACGAGCTGTTTGTACCAGGAGTAAAGCTTGGATGCATGTATAAGTATCTGATCATTGCAAAGGATGGAAGACATTTATACAAAGCAGATCCATATGCCAATTATGCACAGCTTCGTCCGGAGACGGCATCCATTGTAACGGATATCTCTCATTTTAAGTGGACAGATACTACATGGATGAAACACAGAGCAACACTTACAAAACAAACAATCTACGAGCAGCCGATGGCAATCTATGAGGTACATCCGGGTTCCTGGATGCGCCACCCAGGAAGAGATGATGATGGTTTTTACAGTTATCGTGATCTTGCAAAGTCTTTGATATCATATGTAAAAGAGATGGGATATACCCATATTGAGTTGATGGGAATTTCAGAGTATCCGTTTGATGGCTCCTGGGGCTATCAGGTAACTGGTTATTACGCACCGACTTCCCGCTATGGAACACCGGAGGATTTTGCTTATCTGGTAAATGAGTGCCACAAGAATAAAATTGGTGTCATTCTTGACTGGGTACCGGCGCATTTTCCTAAGGATGCACATGGTCTTGTTGAGTTTGATGGAACAGCAACTTATGAGTATGCGGATGCAAGAAAAGGAGAGCATCCAGATTGGGGAACAAAGATTTTTGACTACAGCAAGAATGAGGTTAAGAACTTCCTGATTGGAAGTGCACTGATGTGGGTTGAGAATTACCATGTAGATGGATTACGTGTAGATGCAGTTGCGTCCATGCTTTATCTGGATTATGGTAAGGAAGATGGTCAGTGGGTTCCGAATATTTATGGTGGAAATAAAAATCTTGAGGCGATTGAGTTTTTTAAGCACATCAATACATTGATTCTCGGTAGAAATCCGGGTGTTGTAATGATTGCAGAGGAGTCTACAGCATGGCCGAAAGTGACAGGTCCAGTCGAAGAAGATGGATTGAATTTCACTTATAAATGGAACATGGGATGGATGAATGATTTTCTGGATTACATGAAACTGGATCCATATTTCCGCAAAGACAATCATAATAAGATGACATTTGCCATGAGTTACAATTATAGTGAGAAATACATTCTCGTACTTTCTCATGATGAAGTTGTACATCTGAAATGCTCCATGCTGAATAAGATGCCGGGACTTGAAGGAGATAAGTTCAAGAATCTTATGGCAGGTTATGCATTTATGATGGGACATTCCGGCAAAAAAAGCTTTTGTTCATGGGACAGGAGTTTGCACAGGTACAGGAGTGGAGTGAAGCGCGTGAGCTTGACTGGTATCTGCTGGAAGATCCAAATCATAAGAAAGTACAGGATTGGGTAAAGGCACTCCTTCATCTGTATACATCAAATCCATGTATGTACGAACAGGATACAACATGGGCGGGGTTCGAATGGATCAATGCAGATGACAGGGACCGCAGCATCTTCAGTTTTGTTCGAAAGAGCAAGGATGGCAAGAATAATTTGCTATTTGTTATTAACTTTACACCGGTAGCACGTGAGGATTATCGTGTGGGTGTACCGAAGAATAAAACTTATAAGCTGGTGTTAAACAGTGAAGATCCGAAGTTCAACGGAACGGATAAAAATCGCAAGGAGTCTTATAAGGCAGTAAAGAAAGAATGCGACGGAAGAGATTATTCGATCGCTTACCCGCTTCCTGCGTATGGAGTTGCAGTATTCAAATTCTAAATTTGTTTGAGTGGTTAATTAGAGGGAAAGAGAGACCGTACAGGGTTTTATCAAAGTGATAAAATCCGTGCGGTTTCTTTAGTTTTACAGGAAAATGACCGATATAAAACATAGAGTGTCAGTCTTCGAAGACACAAGCAGAGACTGATGTATAAGGATGGTGAAAATATGCAGGTTGAACAGAAAAATTTGTGGGATAATGTAACACGCAGTTTGAGTGATGATGCAACTGCAAGAGGGATTGCGGCATATCAGGCAAATGTTGCGGAATATCATAAATCCACTGTCGTACAGCAGGAACATTTTGAAAAGACAGTAGGAGTTTCTGCAAATGGAATGATAGATATGGCAACCTATGAAAAACCGGGAGCAAATCGTACTGTTGCTCAGGAAGTTGATCAGCATAAGGATATGAAAGCTGATGATCGAAAGAATGAGATTGCTGTACTTGCAAATACAACTTCAGCAGCAGATTACAAAGCAATGGAGGAAAATGGTTTCTCCATCAATGAAACAGACAGTCACACGATTATAACAGTAACAGATAAAATCAAGGCTGTACTTGCGAAGGCGGGCGTTGACATTTCAATATACGGAGATCGTCTGACAGAGGAACAGCTGCAGGATATTACAGGGGATCCGGCAGTAGCGCAGCAGATTATGCGCACCTTGGAAGGAAACGACCTCCCAACGACAGCTGCCAATATCCAGGATAGTATGGATGCACTTTCACAGGCGGTATCATTAGATGGAATCAGCGATAAAATGTTGAGCTATCTGTTGAAAAATGATCTTCAGCCAAGCATCAGCAATCTTTATATGGCACAGTATAGTGGTGCGGCCAACAGTGAAACCGGTGTAGGAACAAGTGAGATTTCTGATGGCGATTTCGCAGATATGGAAGGACAGATCTCGGCAATTATTGAGAGTGCTGGTTTGGAAGTTAATGAAGAGACGCTTGCAAACAGTAAGTGGCTGATTGAAAATCAGATTCCATTGACTGGAGAACATTTGCAGTCGTTGAGCGATTTGCTGGAATTGTCACAAAAAATTGAGAATGGTGAAATAGACTGGAATCAGCTGTTGGATCATATGGCAAAGGCGATAGGGGAAGGCAAACGACCAGGAGATGTCAATATGATTACATCCCAGAGGCGTATGGAAGAGAATCGCTTGATTATGACTACGGAAGCGGAATCTACAATGGGAAAGCTTGGAGTGGAAGCTGATATCAAATCTATGGAAGATACAGTGGAATCTTTTAAAAGACCAGGAAAAGCAATATTATCGCAATTTAATGGACAGCATGGGTATTCCATCCACAGATGAGAATGTGGAAAAAGCAGTTGATACCATATCTGTGTTTGATGCATTAAAGGGACAGCCGGCATATGTGATCGGGCAGATTGATGCAGGCACGACCATTGAGGAGATTTATGATAATGGAAGCCAGATGCAGCAAGCGCTTGAAAAAAGCAAACGAACGGTATGAAACTTTGATGACTGCTCCGCGTCGTGATATGGGAGATTCCATACAGAAAGCTTTTTTCTAATGCAGCAGAATCACTCCTCAAGGATATGAATCTGGAAAACAGCGCAGCAAATCAGCGTGCGGTAAGGATTCTTGGATACAATGGAATTGATATTTACGAGGAGAATATACAAAATGTAAAAAACGCTGGATGAGCAAATGCAGCGCATTTTAAAAATATGACGCCTGCGGTAACCCTGGAGATGATTCGTCGCGGAGAAAATCCACTTGATATGTCAATGGAACAGTTGAATCAGGTTGCGGAAGATATCAAACAGGAAACCGGAAACGAAGATCAGGAACGCTTTAGCCGTTATCTGTGGAAGTTAGAGCAGAACCATGAAATTACGGAAGAAGAAAGAAGCGGATATATCGGAATCTATCGTCTGATTGCGCAGGTCGAGAAGACGGATGGAGCCGCACTTGGTGCATTGATGCAGCAAGGAAGTGACATTACAATGCGCAATCTTCTGACAGCAGTGCGCAGTAGCAAAAAGAGCGGAATGAATTATGAAATCAATGATAATTTCGATGGTGTGCAGGCAAAGGAAACAGGCATAAAGATTGATCAACAGATTGAAGTTGCATTTCAGACGAATTGTGTGCGGGATATTTTGGATTTGATTAGTCCGGAAAAACTACATCTTTTAGGTGAGAATCAATGGCAGAATATGACGCCGGAGCAATTGGCAGAAGCTTTGTCACAGATAGAGGAAACTCCAGAGGTACAACAGGATGCGCAGCGGTATGCGCAGGAGCAATTAGAGGAAGTGCAGCAGGCACTGAACGCATCGCAGGAGGTCTATGAATATCTGGATCGTTATGATATCAGCAACAGTGTGGCAAATATTATGGCTGTCAACAATATGCTGCGCCATCCAAATCAAATGATGGACAAATTGTGGAAAGAATATAATTTTTCTACGGATTCTGTGGAAAAAATCGAGGATTTAAAGCAGCAGGTTCTCGACGCATTTGGTGAATCTATAAAAACGCCGGAGGAATTGGCCGAGGCGCAGGAGACACTTGCAGAAGTGGCCGAACATGTTATGGAAACAATGATTATCGAGGATCCGGATGTGAATACCATAGATGTGCGTGCTATGAAGCAGGCAACGATGCAGTTTCAGTTATGTGCAAAGAAGTCCAAAGAAGAAAGTTTTTTATGATTCCGGTACAGACCGGAGATGGAGTTACGGCTGTATCCTTAAAAAGTCGTCCGTGGAAAAAGGAAAAGGGATGGGTGGACATCCTGTTTGATACGAACAAGCTGGGAAAAGTTGCTGCTTCCTTTCAGGCAAAAGAGGACGGCGTATCTGGTATGATTGCTGTAGATGAAGAAGATACACAGATGTTTTTGTCTGAGCATCTGGATACACTCACGGAAGCACTACGCGAGGGTACCGATGCCGAAACAAAAAACATAGATATTAAAATTGCATATGTAAGTGATCTTTCTTTGGAACACTATGAAACATCACAGATTACCAGAGAAGCAAGGCTGAAAAAAAAGAAGGCGGGCTTGCAACAAATGCGAATAATCCGGTACAGACAAGACGATTGTATCATATTGCAGAAGGTTTTATTCAGTCGATACAGAAGTTGCAGAACTAGTCAGATAATTCCATGCACCTGTATAAATGGCGCGGGCGAGTTTTTCCTGATAGGATTCATCAGTCAACTGTTGTGCTTCTGTTTCATTACTTAGGAACCCACATTCTACGATAACCGTAGGTGTGGGTGTTTTTTTGAGAATATAGTAGTCATCGTTTGCCTTACAGGCTCTGGGTTTTTGGTGGATTGAGCGAGGAGTTCAGACTCTCCTGTAGAACAGAAGCAATTTCTGCACCTTCTTTTGATTGTTCAAAATAGAAAACTTGTGGACCAGAAATGGATGCATCCGGAAAGCTGTTTTGATGAATGCTGATTGTCATGACCGGCATGGTTTCCGTGATGAGTGCGACACGATTTCGCAAATCTTCAATTTTGACATTTTTAGAATTTTCATCGGCGAGAACTGTGTCATCTTCTCGGGTAAGTACAACACGAAATCCTTTGTTTTCAAAGAGTGTTTTTTAATTTGTGGACAATAGACAGATTGACATCTTTCTCTAAGATATCATTGCATCCGACTTTGCCGGGATCTGCACCTCCGTGTCCAGCGTCGAGGACAATACAAAGATTTTTTGTATTGAGATTTTTCGCACATACATATGCGGCACCAGCGCGGGCAAGAAAGAATGAACAGATAAAAAGACAGGCAACCATGAAAATTTCAAATTTTTTTTTTGCATAGCGCTCCCAAAGATTGTATGAAAAAGCCTTTTGCGTGCTTGCAAAAGGCTTTTGTATTAGTTAATTCAATTTATGCAGGAAGGCTAGTTTGTATACTTAATAATTGTATTCCAGATATCACTCGTTTCAAAACCAAGTTTCCAGAAGGAGGCACCTGCAAGTTTGTTATCTTTCACGATCTTTAAACGTTCCTCTGCTGAGTTGGCATTTTCCAACCATACTTTGAAAGTAGAATCACCACTGGTAAACTCCGCGTAATTCTGACCACTTTCTTGATCCCAGGTCTTTGTCACATCATTGTCTGTAAGTAATGCATCCGCAGCGCGCATACCATAAATTTTAGAAGAAACATCGTATGAGCTATCATTGCTGTCAGACGAATCTTTGGAAGAAGTATCCTTTGGTGTCAGCTGCCATACTCTTGTGTAGAATGGCATACCAAGGATTATCTGATCAGCCGGAACTTCTGTAAGCGTATCCGCTACACCCTGCTTTACCCATCCAATGGAGGAAACGGAACCAGCATCGCCACCTGCATAATGTTCATCGTATCCCATGATTACGATAGTCCGCAAAAAGTTTGCCTGCTCGGCGCGGTTGTAAAAAGGCAGTATAACTAGTTGGAACGTAATTATCTACAGAAAGCACAATTCCATTGTTGGCACATTTAATCGAGAGTTCGCGAACAAACTCGATATAAGCATCCCCGACTTTTGATTGGTTTAAGGATTCAAAATCAAGGTTGATACCATCTAGATTGTATTGGATTGCCATAGAGACAATCTGGTTTACCAGATTCTGGCGCTTAGAGGTGTGTGTCAATACTTCTGCGGAATCTGCATCTTTGTTTTCAAGGTTGCTGACAAGTGCCCAGACTTCCACACCCTGTGAATGACAGTAATTTACATAGTCCAGACTTGCAAGGTTTGCAAGATTACCATTGTTATCATTTAAATAGAACCAGGTCGGAGAAATTACATTGACTCCTTTGGTGGATGATAAAACAGAGGCAATATTTGCATTTGCAGAAGAATTGGTTACCTGATGCCATGCCATACAGATATTAAAATCTTTGGTGATATGTGCGAAAGTATCCGGTGTAAAATCACTGGTACGTGTTTTGGTAGAAATATCCGACATTCGTTTATTTTGCACATAACCAATGATGCCATCGGCAGTAAGGATCTTTGACCATTTGTCGCCCTGTTCAATGACTGTAACATCAGTGGTTTCAGTGATATCCTTTAAAATAGGACTTTTAATTCCGCCTTTGACACGAACAGTCGAATTTTTTTTTTCACGGAGGCTGTCTCGTAGTCTCCCCATTGGTTGGTAATGATAATGCGGTTTGGGTCCTTAATATATTTGTAAGTCAAATCGGTATATTCTTTTACAAAGTCCAAATCAATATATGCAGAATCGGAATTTGCCTTTACAACAGGTCTTCCATAATCTACGGATGATTTGGTAATTAAATATTTGTTGCTGTCTGCTTCAGCCGAGATCAAATCCCGGGAGGTAGCATAAAGAAGAATATTTTCGTTATGATCCCAGTAAAAACGGAGTTTAAAGTGTCGTGAACGAAATTGTAATCCACGTAAATATGGCCATCAATTAAAGTGGCATACGAGGAGGTAAGTTCATTGTTCAATACAATTGCAACCTGATTATCTGCGGTAATATTATAATATGAGGTTAAATCTTTGTGTTCTTTGCTTGGTGTATATTTGCGAAGAAGCACGGAACCGCCGATGATGGCTACAATGATTACGATAAGAGCACAAACAGTTAAAATCGGTATAGTTTTTTTTCTTCATATGTAATCCTTCCTTATGTGTAATCAGTTTCCAATCCGATTATAGCATTGTGCTTATATAGATTCAAATGATATAAGGGAAAATTAAGAAATGTGAAAACAGTTCTTTCTTATAATAAATGAATGCATAGGGGACAGGGTATCTCTAAAATACGCCGGTCCCCTGTATATTTTTTTTCATTCAAACGGTTAAGAGTCTGATTTGCATTGAGACCCCTGCCTGAATCTTTTCCATGTTTATATTTTGTTTTATATTTTGAGGACCAATTGTTATTTGTTATTTTGTATTTGGTAAAGGCACATCAGAAAATGTAACAACAAGTGCCTGATATACCTCTGGCCGAAATTCAATAAGCAGCTGAAAGTTATTATTGTTTGGCATTGTGATAACTATTCTCCTTTCATAAGTTGTTCAAAAAAGTGAAAACATCCAGAGGTAATGTGAAATGGATTACAGAGAAGAGGGGCAGGTTCAACCCGGATACCATATTGCTTGTAAATCTGTTCCTGATTTTTCTTTATCATATCCCCATATGCATTTACAAATTTGACCTCCTCCAAAGGCACTTTATATTTTTTTTAGTTTGTGAACAAATTTATCAAATTGTGTGGTTTTCCATGGGCTGACATTACATAAGACAATCCGTTTGTCACAATGCAGAAATTCCGGCCTGGTATGTGGCGTCAGAACTCCGAAATCCAGAATGGAATATTCATAGTCTCTGTGAAGAAGTTCTGTCATTTTACGAATGGTAAGATCCGGGTAATAGTCGACACCTTTTTTCCGGAAATAAAGCTTTGAGTCGAGTGTGGCTTCTTCCCTTTTATTGAGAAGAGCAATTTCATGACTTGCATTCATTTCCATATAGGCGGTGGAAACAAGGTATCTGCTATGTAAAAAAATTAGACAACGCAATACATAAATGTGTGACTCCGATATTGACACTAACCCCGCAGATTCCTACGGTAGCAGGTGTCGGAAAAAACGGTTTCTTTTTACTAAATGTAATAATGAATATTTCCTGCCTTTCTCTAAGGATAGCCAGTGGACAAAGTCCAATTTATTCTCATTTGCCTGAAATATTTTAGTATCAAACGGATATGGATATACGGGCGATGAGAATTTTCTGGCGTGATAGATAGCAGAATTGCGATCACATAAATTAGCAACGAATTTCAGGCGTGAACCCAAATGTTTTAGTATTTGATCTTCAATCATTGCATCGGCCCTGTGCCAAAGTGCACCACCACAGACATAAAGAACAATGTCTGCAGAAATAAGATCTTGAAGCGTATAAGTGCATCCATAATCCATCACGCAAAGAACACCTTCGGGAGAGGGAACTTCGATGCCGGTATCATATTTGGGGTAGCCCTGAAAACATTGGTAATAATAGCATCCATTGTGTTCCTGAATCTGATCCATCTCAAGCAGTGCTTTTCTCAGACAATTGGTCCAGTTTTCTTCCTGATACACAGCGTGATGACCGAGATAGTTCAGCGTGGAGACTAGGGATATTGCTATATGTGTGCAACCGCATCCGGAATGACTTCCGATTACAGCGATTTTCTGCAAGAGATGCGTTTTACCCAAACTTTCTTTTTTGTTTTATTAAGTGCATCAGACAGTTCACAAACCGTCTGATAACGGAACATTGGTTCCGGATTTGTTGCTTTTTGGGTAATATACAGAATATTTCGGGAAAGAGGGGCATTTACGAAGGGAAGCATAAAGTCAATGATCTTCCCGATGCTGTAAATATCGGACACGGGGGTAATAGGCTCGTTCAATGATAGTTCAGGAGCCGAAAACGCGTGATTTCCCAAATGATTGAAGTCATTTCCAGAGTTGGCAATAAATGAAGCAACGCTAAAATCGATTAATTTAATTTGTAATTCACATACTATAATATGCTCTGGTTTCAGATCCTGATAAACAATTGGATTTGGGCATAAAGTATGCAGATAAGCAAATATATCGCAAAGCTGCTCGCAAAAATTAAAAAATAAATTCTGGGAAATAGACTGTTGATGGAGTAAAAAATTCTTCTAAAGAAACACCCTGGATATATTCTTCCACAAGATAGAAAAAAGATTCATCTTCTTCAAAATCATAAATAGTTGGGATTCCCGGATGCTGGACTGTCTTTAAAATTTTTGCCTCCGAAATAGCGAAGAGTGAAGGTGCTCCTTTTTTGGGAAAAAGTTTCAATGCACGATTCATCTCTAAAGATTGATGTCTGACCAGATAGACAATTCCATCATTCCCATGGCCGAGGGTATCCAGAATTTCATATCGTCCAGACAAGATTAAATTTTTATTTTCCATACGTTTTATTGGGGAGTAAAACGCATCTCATGCATAAACTTATAGCATACTTGTTTTTTAAAAGCAAGCATTATTTTAAAAAAATGTTTTTGAGTTTATAAATTTTTAATGCCTGCAAACTTTACAACAAAGAATCATTTGATTATAATAAGTGTACAATTTACAAGAGATTTTCAAGGTAAGGATGTGATTGTGATGAAAATTGAAAAAGTAAATGAAAATCAGATTCGTTGCACATTAACGAAACAGGATCTGGCGGAGAGACAGATCAATCTCAGTGAGTTAGCTTATGGATCTGAGAAAGCAAAGGGGCTTTTCCATGACATGATACAGCAGGCCAATTATGAGTTTGGCTTTGAGGCAAATGACAATCCACTGATGGTAGAGGCCATCCCGTTGTCTTCCGAATCTCTTATTCTTGTGATTACAAAAGTGGAATATCCTGAGGAATTGGATACGCGCTTTTCAAAATTCACCGAACCGGATGATGATGAAATGTTTGCACAGTCTTCCGGTAATCAGGGAACCTTGGAAAATAAGGGGGCGGATGATATTATCGGCCTTTTTAATAAAATTCGCGAGAAGAGTGAAGCTGCAAAGGAAGAAACAGAACCGGATCAGACAAAGAGTCAGACAACAGAAGTTCCAACTGATCTGACAAAAATGTTTGAATTTGTAAATATGGAGCAGGTGGAGAGACTTGCCCATGTGTTGGAAGGATATTATGAAGGTCGCAATGACCTGTATAAGAATGAGCAGAAGAATCGCTTTTTCTTAGTAATTCATAAAGACGGACATACGCCCGAGCAATTTAACAAAATATGCAACATTATTTGCGAGTATGCAGTTCAGCGGAATTACACACCTGCAGCTGGCGCACATTTAGAAGAACATGGAAAATGGATTACAGGATCGAGTGCACTGAAGACACTTGCACAACTGTAATGACCCAATAATAAAAAAGACTGCACAAATTGTGCAGTCTTTTTATTATTAAGCTAAATCATGCTCTAAGAAATCGTTAATATCATTCACCAGATCGTCAGGCTCAATTCCGTGAACCATAGCAGCCTCAGCAATAGTTTCCATCTGTGAAGATGGGCATCCGAGGCGATGCATGCCAATATTTAAAAGCATAGGTGCAATATCTGCGTCGATCTGAAGAAGCTCTCCAATCATAGTATCCTTGGTAACCTTAGCCATTGGATAAATCCTCCTTTGCAAATTGTCTTTATAATGGTGCTATTATAATACGATTTCCCATGAAATGCAAATTATACGTGTTATGTGGTTAAAAAAATACAAAAACGGGACGATATAACAAATAGATGAATTGACAGGCATGATCAAATTCTGGCATGGAAGCCAAATTTTGTATGGAAGGAAAATTTTATGAAGATTAATCGTAATATGTCCGCAGTAATCACCAACAAACAGTTACTTCGGACCGAAAATAAGCTGAGTGCTTCTATGGAACGTTTATCCAGTGGTTATAAGATCAACAAGGCAGGAGATAATCCGGCGGGTATGGCCATTTCGAACAAGATGAAAGCACAGATTGATGCTTTAGATCAGGCAGAATCCAATGCGGCGGATGGAGAATCCGTACTTAATATTGCAGATGGCGCATTAAATGAAGTGAGCAGTATTTTTGCAGCGAATGCGCGAACTTTGTGTGCAGGCGGCGAATGGAACAAACTCACTAAGTGATCGTGAAAGTATTCAAAAGAGGTTGATAAACTCAAAGAAGAAGTAGATCGTATTTCTGCGGATACGGAGTACAACACAAAGACACTTCTTGATGGATCGTGTGATGTGCGTGTGTATTCCAAAGAAGTAGATCGTATGGATATTTCAGACAGCGTGACACCGGGCACCTATACATTGCATGTTGATCAGGAAGCACAGGCTGCCACTTATGATATTCCTCAGCCAACCGGAAATGTAGATGGAAAAATCACTATCAATGGCATAGGTGTGGATTATACAAAGGGAATGTCTGAGGATGCTTTTTTTGAGCAGTTGCGGAAATCAGCAGAACAGGCAGGATGTACGGCAGAGCGAAATGCCAACGGTGGCTATTCAATTAAAACTACAGAATACGGATCCAGTCAGGCAATCAAGGTTTCTATGAACAAAGAATTTGCAGAAGATATTAAAATGGATCAGAATAAAGATGCAAAATATGATGATAAAACAAACAATTATACATTGAACAAAGTTGGTACAGATGCGCAGGTGTCGCTTGTTGATGGCATAGGTTTTTCTAAGACAACAACTGTTGCCACAGATGGAACACGCATCAAAGTAACGGATATCGGCGGTTTCTCTATGGACTTCAAACTGAAGGAAAACGCGCAGCAGGACATTAAGATTGATGTGACGGATATCGGTGCTATGTCAATCCAGATTGGTGCAAATCAGTATCAGGATGTGGATATTCGCATTCCGGAAATATCGACAGAGAGCATGTATCTTGACACTGTTGATGTAACTGTTTCTAATGGACCGGAAAATGGTATGCGTACGCTGGATGATGCAATTGCAAAATTAAGCGATGTGCGTTCAAGAATCGGTGCTTTTACCAATCGATTGCAGTATGCGCAGAATAGTCTGGCAGAGACACAGGAAGATCTGACGGCTGCATATTCGAATATTCTTGACACAGATATGGCAGAGGAAATGACAGAATATACCCAGCGAAATGTGCTTGAACAGGCATCTATTTCAGTATTATCGCAGGCAAATGATCTGCCGCAGCAGGTGCTGTCACTTTTGCAGTAATTGGAGGCTGAAAAAGAATGAAAAACGAGTTAAAGCAGGACTTTACCAGGCGGCTTAGTCAATGCAATGCAGGGGAAATGATTGTGATCATTTATGATATTCTGTTTGCATATCTTGATGATGTAAAGGAGGCTCATGAAGAGGACAGTCACGAGCAAATGAAAGTGGCAATCCGCAGAGCGCAGAATGTATTGGATGAGCTGATTCACAGTTTGAATTTTGCGTATCCACTGTCAAAAAAATCTGCATTCGCTTTATGTGTTTTGCAAAAACCAGCTTGCGCGTACCATGTATGAAAACCGGTTGGATGGATTGATGGAAGCAGAAAAAATTCTGCGGCGCCTGTATGGTTCCTTCGTGGAAGTCGCCAGACAGGACACCAGCGAACCATTGATGCGTAATACGCAGCAGGTTTATGCAGGTATGACGTATGGCCGTGCCTCGTTAAATGAAAATTATATGGATGATGATCAGAGAGGATTCTTCGTGTAAGAATCCTCTAATTTTTTTTTACACATCCAAGCAAAAATTTGTATCGCATCTGGACGGCTTTTGCCTGGTAGATATAGTAGTCAATCAAATCAGGCTCTACTACATTTTGTAGATTTTCATATACGATTTGTAAATCGGCGCTTGTTTTGTGGAGGCTGTCGATCAGCATGTCATAACCGCTCGGGGGTTCGGGTGTTGCCTTAAAAAGTTTCAAAAAATCACCTGCTTTCCTAAATGCCATTTTTACAAGTATAAGCAAAAATGGAAAAGTTATACAAAAAATTATTTATAAAAAATTTTTTCTTGACAAATAAAATAGTCATTGTTATAATCCCACTTACAACAAAAGAGGTGATGCAATTTGAATGAGATGCAGACAGCATCCATGCTGACACTGTACATGATTCTATTTACTGCAGTGATTCAGGATTTTATGTGCATGAAGATCAGTAACCGGCTGATTCTCATGGGACTGTTTTGTTCGATCGCATTTGGTATATCACTAGGCGGAGTACCACAGATCATCTATATTCTTTGGAATATATCTTTTCCGGTTATCATTTTATATCTTTTATACGTTCTTGGCATTTTGGGAGCCGGGGACATCAAACTTTTTTCCGTAATAGGTGGATTTACAAATTTTAAAACGTTGACAGACTGTATACTTGCTGCATTGCTGGTGGGGGCGATTATTTCTGTTGGAAAAATGCTACATAATCGCAATTTGCAGTTTAGCTTATTCAAAGGCAGTGTGTTTATTCGGGAACTTTTTACATGGAAATTTTATGTCATATCGAAAAAGCATGGTTCAAAAAGAAAACCTGATGCATTTTTCGGTGGCAATTCTTTTTGGGGTTTATGGTGGTGAGAGTTCGAATGTATATGTAGCAGATACAGTTGGAAAGGAGAAGCTATGAAGAAAGTTCGTTTAGGACTTTGTATTGGGGATAATGAATATAGTTTACGATTTACGCACTGCATAATGAATCATTATCAGGAACAAGTGGAACTGCATATTTATTCAGAGAATGCAGAATTAAAAGAGACAGGAAATCTTATGATATCGTGTTGATTGATGATGTGAAAAATGCAGAAAAATGGGGAGGAGAAGTCCCAGTGCTGTGCTTGTATGACAGCAAAGAAGGTACAGAAAAACAAGAGGAAGGAGGCGTGTATTGGGTGGAACAATATCAGGAAGTAAATCGTATTGTGGACGAAATATTAAAACAGGTGGGAGAAGAAATACAGTGTGTGTGTCAGGGCGACCGACTGCCTGGAAAAAGCACAGATTTTAGGGGTATATTCTCTTGCGGAGAATGAATATCAGCTTCCATTTGCAGTTACACTGGCAACCTTGATGGGAGAACATGAAAAGGTTTTGTTATTGGATCTGCAGGAGAACAGTGGAATCTCGCAATTGACAGGTGCAGATTGCAGAATGGGATTAGAGGAATTATTAGTGATGGCAGAGAAAGGAAGATATGCCACAAATCGTTTGATTTCATGTATCGCTCACTTGGAAAATATCGATGTAGCCTATCCGGTATACAACACAGAATGCCTTTGTGAAGCGCAGATGAAAACCTACCAGAAGTTATTTCATACCTTAGCAAAAGAGATGGGGTATGAGACAATTGTTTTAAATTTTGGTACGCGTTTTGTCGGATTCTTCGAGACACTTGATATTTGTCAGCAGGTTTATCTTATGAAAAGCCGGGGCGGGATTGGTCAGTGGAGAGAAAAAGAATTTTTTGAGGAACTTGATCAAAGAAATTTAGAACAGGTTCGGCAGAAAATTCAGAGTGTGGAAATTCCGTTGATGACAACGCCGATTATATCCTGTGAACGTCTTGTGGAACAATGGAAATGGAACGAATTCGGAGATTGGATTCGAAATCTAATGCCGGGGGTGAGATCTGTTGGATGAGTATATAAATCAGATCAGAGCCAGGGTTTTTCAAAGAATGGATTTGTCTCGCGATATGCTTGATGAGGAAATTGAAGAATTTATCTCAGAAGAGACGGCACAGATGTTGCAGGGAATGATTATTTCACTGCGTGAAAGAGTACGAATTGAACAACAGGTTTTTAATTCGTTGCGAAAATTGGATGCACTTCAGGATCTGATAGACAATCCGGAAGTATCCGAGATTATGGTAAATGGACCGCAGAATATTTTTTATGAGAAATTTGGATGTGTTCATAAATGGGAACAGAGTTTTTCCAGTGAAGAGAAGATGCAGGATATTATCCAGCAGATTGTAGGCAGACATAATCGAGTGGTCAATTTGTCGAATCCCATTGTAGATACACGTTTAAATGATGGTTCTCGTGTAAATATTGTATTATCGCCAATTTCACTGGATGGATCAGCAATTACAATACGTAAATTTCCGGAGCATCCCCTGGACATGGATGCTTTGATTAAAAAAGGAGCCATTTCAAAAGAAGCTGCAGATTTGCTTAAATATCTGGTGCAGGCCAAATACAGTCTGTTGATTTCCGGAGGAACAAGTTCCGAAAAACGACATTTCTTAATGCATTATCGCAATATATCCCAGAGGATGAAAGAGTAATTACAATTGAAGATTCCGCAGAGTTGCAGATACAGGGAATTCATAACCTTGTGCGTCTGGAGACCCGAAACGCGAATATGGAAGGTGTTATGCCGGTGACGATTCGAGACCTGATACGGAGTGCGTTGCGAATGCGACCGGACCGGATTATTGTTGGAGAGTGTCGTGGGGCAGAGGCTTTTGATATGTTACAGGCTTTAAATACCGGTCATGACGGGGGACTTTCTACGGCACATGGCAATTCCAGCCGTGACATTTTAAGTCGTTTGGAAATGATGGTACTGATGGGAATGGATTTACCATTACATGCAATTCGACAGCAGATAGCATCGGGAATTGATGTTATTGTGCACCTTGGAAGATTACCGGATCGCAGTCGAAAGGTCCTTGAAATTACGGAGATAACCGGGTTCCGAGAAGGGGAAATTATACTGTCTCCGCGATATCAGTTGCAACAGAAGGGGGATAAGAGTGTGCTTGTTGCAATGCAAAAATTGAAATGCACCGACAAACTTATAATGTCAGGCCTGGAGGATATAGCAATCAGGGAAGGGATTATGCATGGATTACAGAAAGTATAAATTAACATGGAAAGAAAAAGGAAAGTGTCTTTTTGTTGTCGATTGGACTTGGAGTGGTCATTGCATATTTATTTTATGATCACTGGCTGGGGCTTGTTTTGATTCTGCCACTATTCGTTTTCTTTTATAGAAGCGCAATGGTAAAAGGGAGAGAGGCAATACAAAGCAGATTGGCAAAAGAATTTTTAGATGCACTTCGATCAATTAGTGCAGCGCTTCTTGCTGGGTGTTCCATAGAGAACGCATGGAGAGAAGCAGAAAGAGAGATGAAGGAATTATATGGGGATAATGCAGCGATGTATCAGGAACTTGTTCAAATAAATCAGTCTGTGCGATACAATATGCCGATTGAACGTTTGTTGGAAGATTTTGCTGCTCGGTCAGGAAATGCAGATATTTCCAGTTTTTCGGAAGTATTTTCATTTGCAAAGCGAAGTGGAGGCAATTTTGAAACCATTATAAAAGGAACGGAAGGGCATATGCGCACGTTATGAAACCGAACGGGAGATTCAGGTTATGGTGGCATCCAGAAAATTGGAGCAAAAAGGTAATGAACTTTATTCCAATATTGATTTTAGCCTATTTAAAACTTACATCGGCAGATATGTTAGACAGTATGTATGGGAATCCCGCAGGAATTTTATTTATGACGGATGTCTGGTGGCCTATGCAGGTGCTATAGTGCTGGCAAATTGCATTCTCGCAATACACATGTAAATAGATTGAAAAAGGAGAATGGAAGGGGGGGATTTTATTGCAGAAGAAAAAAAATGCGTGGAAATTGCAATTGTATGTGTACTGTTGCTTTTTTCTGGCAGGCTATCTTGAGGCCTCTGAGCGGAACATCAACAGCAAAAATCAGGTGATCCGGGGAGTCCAGGTGAATATGATCAGGAAGTGGAACTACAACTTGACGCAGGCGATGTGGTGAAAAATTATGATTATACACTTATGGTTCCGGCTGCTGATGTAACAAAAGAAGAGGCGGACAAGTATTTTGACGCCGCAAAAGAAGAGATTTCAAAGTCCTTTTTATGCAGAAGGTGATGATGAAAATGCAGTGACTTTTACCGGTAAATATGCAGACCTCATACCAAAACGGAATGGTCAAAGCAGAATGGATATTAGACAGCTACAGGCTCGTGGATGTAGACGGAGTCATTATAGAAGAGGCCGTATCACAGAATGGTTCCATAGAACGGGCTACCGTTCAACTTACCTGTGGAAATTATAAACAGGAATATGTATTTTCTTTTTATGGTATATCCAAGAGTATTATCGGAAAGTGAGAAAATTCTAAAAGGTGTTAAGGAAGCCATTGATAAGGATGTAAAAAAAAGAGGGAAATCAATTGCTGACACTTCCGAAAGAAGTAAATGGTGTTTCACTGCGATGGTCAGAAGCAAAAAGACATTTGGTTATCAAAATGCTCTTCTTTGAGGTAATTGTGCTTGTTTTATTGTATTTCGTTCGTATAGAACGGGAGAAAACAAAACGCAAGGAACGACAGGATCAGATGATGCTGGATTATTCGGAAGTTGTCAGTAAATTATTGATTTTAATGGGTGCTGGAATGTCTTTAAAACAGTCTTGGAATACAATTTCCGCTCGGTACTCTGATAAAAGGAAGAAAAATGAAGCACCAAAGCGTTTTATCTATGAAGAAATGGTTTACACAAATCATGAGATTCAGGATGGAGAAACAGAACTGGTAGCATATCAGAAATTTGGAGAAAGAACCGAAGTTGGAGCTTATCAGCGTCTGGTTCGCATCTTAGTACAGAATGTGCAGATCGGAAGTCGTGGAATTTGCCAATTATTGAGTCAGGAAGCAGAGGACGCGATGGAAGAAAGAAAAGCACTTGCCAAGCGAATGGGGGAAGAAGCAGGGACGAAGATGCTGTTTCCGCTTTTACTCATGCTTGGAATTGTCTTTGCAATTATTATGACACCTGCATTGCTTGCATTTCAAATATAAGGAGGAAAAATTATGTTAGGATTTAAAAACTTTTTGTTGGAGGAAGATGGAGTTGGCGTAGTGGAAATGGTGCTCATCGTAGTGGTCTTAATCGGTATTGTCATTCTTTTTCGTGATAAATTGAAGAAGATCGTAGGAGATATTTTCACAACAATTGAGGAGCGTTCAGGAACAGTATAATGAGAAAACGGAACATAAAGACAAAACAACAAAAAAATATAAAGGAAGTATTACTATATTTGCTGCTTTGTCATTTATGCTGATTGCGCAGTTCATTTTACAATGTTGGAAGTTTCCCGAACCATTGAGGTGCGAAAAACATTACAGATGAATACAGAATCTGTTTTAGAATCGATATTTGCCAATTATTGCAGTCCTCTCTGGGAAGAATATCGTTTACTTGGAACTTCGGTTGTCAATTCGGATGGAGATTTGTCATTCAACAATGTACAGGCACAGCTGCAAAATCTGACAGATGTGAACCTAGGGGGCAGAGAGAAATCTCTGCTCGCAGGAACATCTATGTTGACTGCAAAAATGACAGATGCAAATTTTGAAGAGTTTCTGTTGATGACAGATGACAATGGTGCTGTATTTCAGGAGGTTGTCTGTGCATATATGAAAGAGAATTTTACATATGAAACAGCACGGACGATTTACGATAATCTGAATGACATGAAGAATGCGAAGGATCAATATGGAGATGCAGGGAATAGTATTGATACGGCGCGTGATTCCATAAATGAAGCTCGTGAAGAAGAAAGAAGAAAGCAGGAAGAATTTAAAAACCAGGCAGAAGACACGAAAAAAGAAAGGAAAAGATTCTTCTAAAAAAAAAAACAATTACCAAAGATGAAAGGAATATCTGGTAGAAAAACACGGACAATAAGCTCTAAATCTAACAAAGTACAAACAGCTGAGACATCGGTGGAGATACCGGATGAGGAGGAAAATATACTGGATATTGTGTCGGAGACAAAGAAAAACGGAGTATTGTCGCTTGTTTTGTCAAGTGATGCCACGCTCTCCAATAGTACAATTTCCTTGGACAATAGTGTATCTCATCGAACATTGGAAAAGGGAAATGCCGAAAGAGAAGGTTCGGATGACTGGTATTCAGATGTCCTTTTGAATCAGTATTTTAATAATTACTTTTCCTGCTATACAAATCAAAAAAGTGGTCATCACATGAAATATGAATTGGAGTATCTGATTGCAGGAAAAGGTGAGGATGCAGAAAATCTGAGAATGGTAATCAAAGAGCTTATGGCGGTAAGAGAGGCTGTAAATATGGCTAGTATTGTAACAATGGAAGATAAACAGGCAGAAGCACTTGCAATGGCTGTTACGTTGGTGGGATTTACTTTAAATCCTGCAGCCATAGCATTTGTAAAATATGCCATACTTGCTGCATGGGCTTTTTGTGGAAAGTGTACTGGATCTTCGGACTTTATTGCAAGGTGGTAAAATTCCTATCATCAAAACAAATCATACATGGACATCAAATTTGTCTGAACTGCCTTCCCTGCTTTCCGGATGGAGTAAAGCAAAGGAATCGTCAACAGGTTTCGATTATCAAAGTCATATGGCTGCATTATTGCTCATGCAAAATAATGGAAAAGTATGTATGCGGGCTATGGATATGCAGGAGGCTACGGTTTGTAATGTAGAGGGTTATGAGGATTTTAAGATGGATCGAGTGATGGTTGATGCAAAAGTATGTGCAACCTATGAATATTCGCCGGTATTTCTTGGTTTTGTCACTTTAGTAGAAAAGAAGATGAACAACTTTCGAATACAGCAAACCTCACGTTACAGCTATCTTGTGGGGAAGGAGGGTGTATGAGGGTGTCTTTTTGTATGCAAAAGTTACACGATATATCAAAAACTCTCCCAGAGTCTGCAAGCAAAAGTGAGAAAGATTTTGTACCGCAAACAAAATCATCATATTTTTTTAAATTCTATATTAGCAGTGTTACATCCTGCATCAAAAAGACACCCTTGTACATCCGTGTCAAGGCATCATATACGTTAGAAGCTGCGGTCATTATTCCTATGGTAGCCGGATTTTTTGCAGTACTGCTTTTGTTTTTCCGCATTCTGCAAATAGAGACGCAGGTGCAGGAGGCGTTGGTATATACCAGTAGAAAAGTGGCAACTGAAGCATCTATGGTGGAATCACCGACGGCATTGCTGGCATCTGCGGAAGCTGTGTTTCAAAAGGAACTTCGTCAATATTTACTGCCGGATAAATATGTAAAAAGGGGATATCTTGGAGTTTCTCTTTTGGGATCGTCATTTGACAGGGGTTACGTAGAATTAAATGCAGATTATACTATAAGGCTCCCAATCGGGTTTTTCAATGAAAAAGGCGTTCGGGTGTCGCAAACAAGTAAAAAGTAGAATGTGGACGGGAGATGCAGATTCGAATTGTGGGCAAAATGAGGACTATGTATATGTAACAGAGCATGGGACAGTATATCATCGGAACAGAGAATGTAATTACTGGATTTGACCATTCGTGCAGTAAATTATGCAGATGTAGGCGCTAAAAGAAACAAAAATGAACACAAATACTACGCGTGTAGTAGTTGCGTGGCAGAAAAAATGTGGCTTAGCAATGTATATATAACGGATTATGGAACTTGTTATCACGCAAGTCTTGGATGTAGTGGATTAAAAAGAACAATTTATTTAATACCGATCTCAGAAGTCGGTGGTAAGGGGGCATGTTCAAAATGTGGAAGTCATTATTAGAAAATATTCAGGGAATTGTTTTAATGGTCGGACTAGGATTTTTGGCGTTAGAGGATATAAAAACACACAAAATTCGATCAATGTCAATTATTGTTTTTGCGCTGGTGGGAGCAATCCTTTCGTTTTTAAATGGAAACTGGTTTGACTGGAGGCTGATCCTTGGTTTTATACCGGGTATCATTGTGCTTTTTCTCGGATTACTTACCAAGGAAACAATTGGCTATGGTGATGGACTGGTTGTTCTTGCATTGGGGTGTTATTTAAATATTTTTGAGATTATCGGATTAAGTATGCTGGCATTGACGCTGGCGGGATTGGCAGCAGTATTTTTGATCGTCGTATATCATAAAGGGAAAAAAAAATTACTGCCATTTGTGCCATTCCTTTTTTGTAGCACACTTGATAGTGGTTTTGTTATAACGTTAATAGAAGGATGGTGCGAAATGTCATTTATCAGAAAGGAATGGAAAGCAAGCTATACAGTAGAAGCAGCATTTGTTGTTCCGATTCTTCTTAGCGCGATGCTTGTTGCAATGCTCATTGGTTTAGATTTGTATGAGGATGTAAAGGGAGAGCAGGAACAGGAAAAAATTATGCAGATGTGGCAGGTGAAAGAATTTTATAAATATCAGATCGTGAATGAGGTGATAAAGTATGAATCATGAAATTGTATATGAGCGAAACCAACAGGAAGTTATATGAAAATTTTTTCAAATCAGGAGGAAAATCTGGATGAAAAAATTCTTTTGAGAAGAAAAATTCAGGATTGTTGCCAATGGAGAAGGCTTACCTGGATGGAAATGGTCAATATTGGTACAATATATCGGGAAAGCAATCCCTAGATACTTATTGTAGTATTCAGAATGTTGGCATAGATGTAATCAAAAAAAAATTATTATTAGTATTTGTAGTCAAATGGAAATATTGGAATGGAATCTGATATCTATGGGAAGTCTGCTTTTAGAACCGGAATGTATTTTTGTCACAAACAGTAATCAGGAATTTATTTTTACCTCATATCCAGGTGCGGAGCATAATGTAGAAGATGGATTTCGACAATTGATGGAATATTTGCTGACGAAGGTTGACCATAAAGATGCACTGGCAGTTCGGGCTGCTTATGGTGTATATGAAAAATCATTGGAAGAAGGAATGGCAATCCGTGATGTGCGGGATTGGATTACCCGGTCAGATTCTGTGGAACAGACAGAGAAAAAGGTTCTTTTTGAAGAACCGTCTGCAGATAATATTGCTGGGGGCAATGTAAATCAGAGAGAGATTCCGGCTATAGCTAATTTTATGGAAGAAAACCAATTGTACAAAGTGTGCAGGAGAATCGTACTTATCACAGTGAAAATTTCAAAAAGCAGGATCAAAGTAAAGATAAGAAAAAACAGTGGGATAGTTTTTTAAAGGAAAAATTCAGCTCATTGGGATTTAAAACCGCCGAGAAAACAAAAAAGAAACAGGTCCAAAGAACAGAAGAGGTATACCCTGAAGAGCAAATGTATATGATTCCGCAGCCAACAATTCATCCAACAGTATGTTTAAGTGGTAATGACGGTAGTGCGAGAGGTGTTCTTATATATCAGGGAACGGAACAACTATCAGACATTTATCTGGATCAGAAACCTTTACAGGTGGGAAAAAGTGCAGCTGCAGATGTTAAAATTGATAAAGAAACCATTAGTCAGTTACATGCGAGAATCTGGCCGGAAGGGAACTCCTTTTATATAGAAGATTTGAATTCCACGAACGGTACATTTGTAAATGATGAAACATTACCATATAAGCAAAAAAAGAGAATACTTCAGGTGAATGATATTGTGCAATTTGCAGATGCACGATTTCGTTTTTTGTTAGGCTTGTAATTCCATCAATTCATGCGTATACTAAAACTAAGAAAATTTTATTTGCTATGGAATGAGGTATATGCGATGTCGGGACGAAAAGACAGCGAGCCAATTATGACAATCATATTTGTTGTAATCAATGTACTTGTGTTTGTTGTGCTGGAAATTATGGGAGATACACAGAATTCTGAATTTATGGCAGAGCACGGAGCTGTCTGGCCACCATATGTCAGTGAGGGACATGAGTATTGGAGACTTCTGACAGCTACATTTATGCATTTTGGATTTGAACATATAGCGAACAATATGCTGATTCTTGTATGCGCAGGAATGATTTTAGAGAAAGCGTTGGGGCATGTGAAATTTACTATTCTGTATTTGATCGCAGGAGTAGGCGGAAATGTACTTTCCTGTGCGCAGATGCTGCATACGAAGGATTATGCTGTAGCAGCCGGGGCATCCGGTGCTATTTTTGGCATTGTTGGAGCTTTGCTTTGGATCGTGATTTTACATAGAGGACGATATGAGAGCCTGACAGGGAAAGGATTACTTTTTATGATTGTAATTACCCTGTATTATGGAATTACCACCGGTGGAATTGACAACTGGGGGGCATATTGGAGGCCTTCTTATGGGCTTTGTTATGGGAATTATTTTGTATCGAAGAGTTGATTTTAGGAGAGAAAATCCATATACTTAAAAAAGTAGCAGAATAAGGAGAATGTGCGCATGAAGATAGTAGTTTATTATGGTGGAAGAGGGTTGCTGGATGACCCGACGCTTTATGTATTAAAGAAAATGGAAGATGTATTGCGGGAGTTGCGTGTATCGATTGAGCGTTACAATATATATGAGCACAAAAACGAGATTGCAACATTGCCGCAGACATTCAAAGAAGCAGATGGAATTATTCTTGCTACGACAATTGAGTGGCTGGGAATTGGTGGATATATGCAGCAGTTCCTGGATGCCTGCTGGTTGTATGGGGATAAAGAAAAAATTAGCCATACATATATGCAGCCGATTGTGATGTCTACCACCTATGGAGAACGAGAGGGTGAGATGACATTGTCGAATGCCTGGGAGATCCTGGGAGGATTACCATGTCCGGGATTGTGTGGATATGTGGAAGATCTGACAACTTTTCAGATGAATAAGGATTTTGGTCTTATTATAGAAAAGAAAGCAGAAAATTTATATCGCACGATTTCACAGAAAATCAAGAGTCTGCCAAGCAGTAATCAGGCAATCAAGCAGAATGTATCAAGAACACAGAGCATGAATCTGACACCGCAAGAGAGTGAGCAGCTTTCCAAATATGTATCAGACGATTCTTATGTGAAGCAACAAAAAGAAGATATAGAAGAACTTGCTTCGATGTTCAAAGATATGTTAGGACAGACAAAGAGTGACGAAGATATGCCATATATCAAGGAACTCGAGAGCCATTTTATCCCGACGGAAGACTTTAAAGCAAGATATTCTCTTATTATAGAAGATATTAAGAAACCATTGTATATTGGTGTGGATGGGGAAGAACTTGTTTTGCATTATGGACAGGAAAACGAGGTGGATGTGGTTGCAAAGATGAGCAAAATGTTCTTCAGTCCATTTTGGATGGACGAATGACGTTCCAGAGAGCCTTTATGACAGGGGAAATGACAGCGCGGGGGAATTTCAAAACCCTTCGTAGGTTAGATCAGATTTTTGTATTTTAAAAGATAGGAGGACAAAATGAGAGACGATAATTGTATTTTTTGTAAGTTGGCAAATGGAGATATCCCAACGAACAGTATTTATGAGGATGAAGATTTCAATGTAATTTTGGATGCAAGTCCTGCAACAAAGGGACATGCACTGATTTTGCCGAAGCAGCATTATGCAAACATGTTTGAAATGATGAAATACAATGTATTGCAGAATAATGGAGAGGTTGCTGGTCAGACAGTATTTCATTTCCATATGCATCTGAAGAGCACTGGGATCATAAAAGTTTTCAGATGATGAGATGAAAGCTATCTGTAATGAGATGAAACTTTAAAATTTTAAAAGAGCGCAATGTAGTATTACACAATTAAAAAGGGGTTGTGATGGATACAATGGAATATCTGTCAGAATAATGGAGATACTTCTTTTGCTGGTCAGACAGTATTTCATTTCCATATGCATCTGATTCCAAGATACAAAATCTGATCACCACGGCTGGCAGCAGCAGAAAGTGGAATCAGGATATTTGGTTTATGCAAAGCCAGTAATTCGCAGATGGAATTTGCTCCGGCGCGGGAAATAGCCATATCTGCAAGTGCAAACATATCTGTTAATTCAGCACTTGCATATTCGAATTGTGCATATCCGATGATGCCTTTTAATTGCTCATCAAGATTTCCCTTGCCACATAGATGAATGACATAAAATTGTTCAAGTAACTCCGGTAATACTTTACGAACAGCTTCGTTGATTACCTTGGAACCAGAACTTCCACCTACAATTAAGAGAACTGGTTTATTATGATCTGGAAAACCACAGTAGCGAATGGACGCTTCTGCATTTCCGGTAAAAAGTTCCCGACGAATCGGAGATCCTGTCAGGACAGCTTTTTCTGCAGGAAGATATTTCATTGTTTCCGGGAAGTTGCAGCATACTTTCTTGGCACCGCGGATCGCAATTTTGTTTGCAAGTCCCGGTGTAATGTCGGATTCATGAATGATTGCCGGGATGTGACAATGTTTTGCAGCTAGTACCACAGGAACAGAGACAAAGCCGCCTTTGGAAAAGACAATATCCGGTTTTATTTTTTTAATATAGAAATAGCCTGACCATAACCTTTAAGAACTTTGAATGGATCTGAAAAATTTTTCCAGTCAAAATAGCGACGGAGTTTACCGGAAGAAATTCCGATGTATGGAATGTTTTGAGCCTCAATTAATTCCTTTTCCATACCGTTATAAGAACCTATGTAGGTAATGTCATAACCGGCTTCTTTTAATGCCGGCATCAAAGCAATATTTGGAGTAACATGACCTGCGGTACCACCACCGGTCATTACGATTTTCTTTGTCGTTTTCATGAAGATATATCCTCTCTGTTTGTTATTTGGAATTCGTAGTCTATGCTGATCTGACAGCAAGCAGTTACATGAAAACTATATTATACTTTCCAGACAAAAAAGTCAAGAAGCACGGGGGGGTGGACACTGTTATACGCCAAAAATGGCAAACTTTACGTGCGAAAAACTGTCGAAACTTGCGACCGAAAGGATATTCGAAATATGCACTCTTTCATTATAATATAGTTACAGGATGTACGATAGTTAACAATATGAAAGAGAGGCAGTTGATATGACAATTTTATTGCAGATTATGGAGTGGATACATACATACCAGAGAGAGGTTTTTGCAGGAGCTTTTTTTTGGTGTACAGGCAGTTATTTTTATTTTTCTTATGGTGGTGTCGCATAAACTGACAAAGACACGAAAAAAAAAATAAATAAGATGGCAGATCAAATTGTAAATCGAATCGAAAACAGTCTAAAACCTGTTGTGGAACAGAAGGCAGATTATACAACAGAAAAGCATATAGATCATGTTACGGAGGATCATCAGAAGGATGAGGAGGAAAATCGTGTGATTTCCTCTGTTTTGAAAGAAATTTTCCTGTAGGAAATGTGTATGTTTGCTGTAAAATGTTAAGCTGACTGTAATATTTATTTTCAAGTAGCAAATGCAGGGTGTGCCAGGGGTTTGACACACCCATTTTTTTATACAAAAATTAAGTGAATGTGGAGAGAAACACCCAAATTCTACCAAAAAATTTGACAAACGCCTTTTACTATGCTACAATGCCAACTGTAACAAACTTGTAACATTTGAAATAAAGTGTTTAAAAACGCAACATAAGTGTAATACTTATCGCATAAGATAGGAATACATGATTGCGCACATCATTGTTGTTGATGATATACAATGATAGAATACGGAGGTTCATAATGAAATTTGACAAGAAAGTGATTGAAAGTGTAATGGTAGCAGGAATTGCTCTTGCATTAACAATCACAGCGGTTACTGGTAATGGAGTGAAAGCCGCTGATCAGGTGGCAGAAACACAGATGGACAAAAATGGAATGGCTGGAGTAGCAGTTGCTATGAACGCATATGAACTCGAAGCAGCAGATATGCTTGACAGTATAGTCTCTGTTGAAAAAGTGATTCCAATATCGTTGCAGCATCAGCAGAGGACACAACGGATGTATCAGATACACCGGTAGAAAGTGATACTTCAGAAGGTGTTGAGACAGAACCACAGGTAGCTGTACAAGATTCAAAGGATGATAAAGAATTGTCCGATGAGGAAAAAGAGTGGAACAATAAACTGATGGCAGATGTTGATGAGTTCTTGTATGTACGTAAGTCGGCAGATGCGGATTCAGAAATTGTTGGTAAGATGTATAAGGGTGACCGCGCAGTCATTAAGGATGAAGGAAGCGAATGGACAAAGATTGCTTCTGGAAACGTAAAAAGGATATGTGAAGAACGATTACTGCGTGACAGGTCAGAAAGCATATGCATATGCCAAGAAAAATTGTAAGACGGTTGCAAAAGTTGAGATTGACGGACTTCGTATCCGTAAGAAAGCAAGTACCGATGCAGGCGTAGTTAAGACAGTTGCATCCGGAGATAAACTTGTTGTAAATACGAAGGCTGATGCAAAAGATGGATGGGTTGCGGTTAAAGTTGATTCTCAGACTTGTTATGTAAGTGAAGATTATGTTACAGTTGCATTAAAGACAGGTAAGGCAATCACGATTGAGGAAGAGATTGCAGCGCAGAAAGAAGAGGAAGAGCGTAAAGCAAAAGAAGAGGCTGCAAAACAGGAAGCTGCAAAGAAGAGTGCACAGAGTGCTTCATCTTCAAGTTCTGCTTCGAATGGCCAGACAACAACAACTTCTTCTTCGCAGGGAACATCCCTTACAGCATCTGCGGATGATGAAACCCTGCTTGCAGCATTGATCCAGTGCGAGGCAGGCGGACAGAGTCAGCAGTGTATGATTGCTGTAGGAGCTGTTGTAGTAAATCGTGTACACAGCGGAAGTTTTGCAAATAGCATTCGTGGTGTCATTTATCAGCGTGGTCAGTTTGGCCCGGCTTCTTCCGGAAGATTAGAGTCCAGACTCGCAAGTGGTGTGAGCGCAAGCGCCAGACAGGCAGCGCAGGCAGCACTTGCAGGAAATGATCCGACAGGTGGCGCAAAGTACTTTAAGCTTGCATCCAGCGGACACGCAGGCGTTGTGATCGGACCGATTGTATTTTATTAATTTTTAATTGGTTCATGAATCATGGATCATACAGGCAGATGTATCGATATTTCGATATATCTGCCTTTTCTATTTGCTTAATGTATGGTAATGTGTGCATTTAGTAGGTTGTAATCGACGGATAAATGGAGTAAAATAACTTCATTGTAACGAAAGATTGTGTCAAGTTTTATATGAAAACTTGACATGTAGGGGCAATGCATCTTTGATGCATTAAATCATCAGCCCATTTGCTGAAAGCAAATTATGCATGGGCTGATGTTCAATAAGGAGGAAGAGCAATGACATTAAAGGGACGGAATTTTTTAAAGTTAATGGATTTTACACCGGAGGAAATCACATACCTGATTGATTTATCCGCAGAATTAAAGGAGAAAAAGCATCAGGGCATCATGCATGACAGCCTTGTAGGCAAGAATATCGCATTGATCTTTGAAAAGACAAGTACCCGAACCCGCTGCTCTTTTGAAGTGGCTGCACACGATCTGGGTATGCATGTTACATATCTTGATCCAAGCGGTTCACAGATTGGTAAGAAAGAGAGCATTGCGGATACAGCAAGAGTTCTTGGAAGGATGTTTGATGGAATCGAGTATCGTGGATATGGACAGGAAATAGTTGAGGAACTTGCAGAATATGCGGGAGTTCCGGTGTGGAATGGACTGACCAATGAATTTCATCCGACACAGATGATCGCTGATATGCTTACAATAAGAGAACATCTCGGAAAATTAAAGGGCGTAAAATTTGTATACATGGGTGATGCTCGTTATAATATGGGAAATTCTCTTATGGTAACATGTGTGAAACTTGGAATGCATTTTGTAGCATGTACCAATCCAAAATATTATCCAAACAAGGAACTGGTTGATTACTGCAAGGATGTTGCAGCGCAGACAGGTGCAACTATCACTTTGACCGAAGATGCTATGGAAGGTACCAAAGGTGCAGATGTCATCTACACAGACGTATGGGTATCCATGGGTGAGCCGGATGAAGTATGGGCAGAGCGTATTAACGATCTGAAACCTTATCAGGTAAATACAAAAGCATTTGAAAACGCAAAAAGACAGTGCTATTTTTTATGCATTGTCTGCCGGCATTCCATGACTTAAAAACTACCATCGGCAAACAGGTTTATGAGAAGTTTGGATTATCAGAACTTGAAGTTACAGATGAAGTATTTGAAGGACCGCGCTCGGTTGTGTTTGATGAGGCAGAGAACCGTATGCATTCCATCAAAGCAATTATGAAAGCGACATTATCAGACTAAAACAAGCGGTAAAGGCGTATGAAAGCAGAAATATTGAAAATGCTCCGTGAAACAGACGGATATGTATCCGGACAGGAGCTGTGTAATCATTTTGGTGTGTCCCGTACAGCCGTGTGGAAAGCAATCAATCAGCTGAAAGAGATGGGATACGAGATAGAGGCGGTGCAGAACAAAGGATATCATCTCCTGTCTGTGCCGGATGTGATTAATGATGTAGAGTTAGAGAGTATCCGAAAGACAAAATGGGCCGGATGTGAGATTCATTATTTTGATACCATTGATTCTACGAACACGAAGGCAAAAGAACTGGCAGAGAGTGGTCATCCCACGGGAACTTTGGTAGTGTCCGAGCAGCAGACTGCAGGAAGAGGACGCAGAGGCCGGTCTTTGGGAATCACCATCCGGAATCGTTATATTTATGACACTTATGCTCAAGCCGGATATTAATCCGAACAATGCATCCATGCTGACACTGGTTACGGCACTGGCTACCGCACGGGCTTTGCGCAGAGTTGTCAATGTCCCTGCCTTAATTAAGTGGCCGAATGATCTGGTCGTAAACGGAAAGAAAATCTGTGGAATGCTCACAGAAATGAGCGCACAGTTTGATTATATCAACAATATTGTCATTGGCATTGGTATCAATGTGCACAATGAATCTTTTCCGGAAGAGATTGCAAAGACAGCAAGTTCCCTTCTTCTGGAATGTGGACATCGCTTTCATCGGGCGGATATTATAGAGGCTTTTCTCGAAGAGTTTGAGGCTGCTTATGAAGTGTACCTTAAGACCGAGGATATGGAGGGATTGCAGCAGGATTACAATGAGCTGCTGGTGAACATGAACCGACAGGTGCGGGTTCTTGATCCGAAGGAACCATTTGACGGAAAAGCAATGGGAATTAAAAAAAAGGAGAACTCATCGTAGACACATGGGAATCGCGCAAACTGGTGTCTTCCGGAGAGGTTTCCGTGAGAGGAATATACGGATATGTCTAAAGAAGTTACGTTGTGTGTATCCAATGCATACCAGAAAAAGTTCTACCTGAATGAGAATTTTAATGAACTGCCACAGTCCATCCGCGAAGAACTTAAAATTATGTGTGTGCTTTACACAGAAGATATCGGTGGAATTTTGGAACTTGTATTTGATGAGGAGGGAAACCTTCAGTTTAAGACAAGCTGTGAAGAGGGCGATTTCTATTATGATGAGATTGGAAGTGTGCTGAAGATCAAACAGTTCAGAAATGAAAAACGTGAATTGCTTGAGGCCGTGGAAACATATTATCGTGTAATGTTTCTGGGCGAAGGATGGAGCGAGGAGGAATAGGACATGATATTAACAATAGATGTGGGAAATACAAATATTACCTGTGGAGTATTCGATGAGGATGTCATTGTTGCTTCTTTTCGCATTACCACCAAGATGCCGCGTACATCCGATGAATATGGAATGATCCTTTACAATCTGCTCGAACAGAATAATATTCAGCCAATGGATATCGGGGATGCGATCATTTGCTCTGTTGTTCCGAATGTGATGCATTCCTGCGGGGCGGACTGGTAAAATATTTTCATATTACACCAATTATTGTCGAAGCAGGAATTAAGACAGGTATCCGTATTGTGACGCCGAACCCGCAGCAGATCGGTGCGGATCGAATCGTGGATGCCGTTGGTGCATATGAAATATATGGAGGTCCTGTATTGGTGATTGATTTCGGTACGGCTACAACATATGATTTTGTGGATGAAAGCGGGGCTTTTCTCGGTGGAATCACGGCACCGGGTATCCGGATTTCCGCAAAGGCACTGTCAGAAGATGCCGCAAAGCTTCCGGAGATTGAAATCAAAAAGCCGGAGAGCATTCTTGGAAAAGACACGATCACGAGCATGCAGGCTGGTATTGTTTACGGACAGATTGGTCAGACGGAATACATTATCAAAGTAAAAGAAGAAGTCGGACTGGAAAACGTGAAAACGGTTGTGACCGGTGGACTGGGACGTATTATTGCAAACGAGACAACGTGTACCGATATTTATGACCCGAACCTTACCTTAAAAGGTATTTACCGCGTGTATAAAAAACAGAATCGGAAAATAAAATAGTATGATAAAAGCATTAAAAATAGGCAATGTGACATTGCCGAATAATTTAATACTGGCTCCTATGGCAGGCGTAACAGACCTGCCATTTCGCTTGTTATGCAAAAAGAGCAGGGAGCGGGACTTCTGTGTATGGAGATGGTCAGCGCCAAAGCCATTATGTACAAAAACCGCAATACACAGAGCCTTTTGGAGATTGATCCAAGAGAAAATCCGGTATCGTTGCAGCTGTTTGGGTCAGATCCGGATATAATTTCGAATATAGCGCATGAAATCGAGGAACGTCCTTTTGATCTGCTGGATATTAATATGGGATGTCCGGTGCCGAAAATTGTGAATAACGGTGAGGATCGGCGCTGATGAAGAACCCGAAACTGGCAGGGGAGATTATCCGAAAGACAGTAAAGGCAATCAACAAACCGGTGACTGTAAAAATCCGAAAGGGATTCGATGACGATCATGTGAATGCAGTGGAGATGGCAAAGATTGCAGAGGATGCGGGAGCGGCAGCAGTGGCTGTGCATGGCCGCACAAGAGAACAGTTTTATTCCGGAAAGGCAGACTGGGACATTATCCGTCAGGTAAAAGAGGCGGTATCCATTCCCGTGATTGGAAACGGAGATCTGCTGACGGCAGAGGATGTGATTGCTATGGAGGAACAGACGGGATGTGACGGCTTTATGATTGCCCGGGGAGCACAGGGAAATCCATGGATATTTAAGCAGATTCTGCATTATTTTGAGACCGGTGAGCACTTACCGAAGCCTTCCATAGAAGAAGTGACACAGATGATTCTGCGGCATGCCAGGATGATGCTGGAGTTCAAAGGCGAGTACATTGGCATCCGTGAAATCCGTAAGCACGCAGCCTGGTATACCGCAGGTTATCCGAATTCAGCACGGCTTCGTGTGGCAATCAACAATGTGGAGTCGTTCGAGGCTTTGGAAGAGTTGCTTCTCGGCAATCTCAAAGAAACCGGAAACGGCGCAAAACCTGGACATTATGCGGTTGATTGGGTATAATACCTTAGTTAATTTATAGAGATACGTAGTTTTTTAAATATTATTATAAAGCGGGGTAAAAGAAATGGATAAGAAAAATATCTTGACCTATGAAGGTCTGAAAAAACTTGAAGATGAGTTGCAGGATCTGAAAGTTGTAAAACGTAGAGAGATTGCACAGAAGATCAAAGAGGCCCGCGAGCAGGGTGACTTGTCCGAGAACGCGGAGTACGATGCAGCAAAGGATGAGCAGAGAGATATCGAGGCTCGTATTGAAGAAATCGAGAAGATTCTTAAGAATGCAGAAGTAGTTGTTGAGGAAGAAGTAGACTTAGACAAGATCAGCATCGGATGTAAAGTCAAGATTCTTGATTGTGAATTTAATGACGAGTTAGAGTATAAACTTGTTGGTTCCACAGAGGCAAACAGCTTAAAGGGAAAAATCAGTAACGAGTCTCCAGTAGGCCGTGCACTGATCGGAAAGAAAGTTGGAGATACCGTAGTTGTCGAGACAGAAGCAGGAGAGCTTTCTTACAAGGTACTTGAAATCCAGAGATCAACAGTAGAATAGAAAGGAACGAAAGATGGCGGGGAAATAATGCAAATCAGGGCGGCCAGCAGGATGTAAACCAGCTGCTGAAAGTTCGCCGCGAGAAGTTGGCAAATCTGCAGGAAGCAGGACAGGACCCATTTCAGATTACAAAGTATGATGTGACACATCATACTTCAGATGTAAAAGAAGTATATACAGCTCATGAAGAAGAGCTTTTAGCAGGAAGACCGGAAGTTAATACAGACGGTATGGACGAGGCTGAGGCAAAAGAAGCTACAAAGAAAGAATATGAAGAGAGAAGAAGCATCATGGATGCATCTCCAATTCAGGTATCCATCGCTGGACGTATGATGTTCAAGCGTGTTATGGGTAAAGCATCTTTTGCAAATATTCAGGATTTAAAGGGAAGCATTCAGATTTATGTTGCCCGTGACTCTATCGGTGAGGATTTATATGCAACATTTAAGAAATCTGATATCGGTGATATTTATGGCGTGGAAGGATATGCATTCCGTACCAAGACCGGAGAGATTTCTATCCATGCAGAAGAGATGACACTTCTTTCCAAGTCTTTACAGATTCTGCCGGAGAAGTTCCACGAACTGACCGATACCGATATGCGTTATCGTCAGAGATATATTGACCTGATCATGAACCAGGAGAGCAAAAGGAAGTATTCGTAAAGCGTTCTAAGATTCTCAAAGAGATCCGTAACTTCCTGGCTGACCGTGATTTCATGGAAGTTGAGACACCGATGCTTGTTGCAAACGCAGGTGGTGCAGCAGCAAGACCTTTTGAAACACACTATAATGCTTTGAATGAAGATGTGAAGCTTCGTATCTCTCTTGAGCTTTACTTAAAGAGACTGATCGTTGGTGGACTGGAGCGTGTATACGAGATCGGTCGTGTATACCGTAACGAAGGTGTGGATACCCGTCATAATCCGGAGTTTACTCTGATGGAGCTGTATCAGGCATATACGGACTATGAGGGCATGATGGAGCTGACAGAGAGCATGTTCCGTTATCTGGCAGAGAAAGTATGCGGATCAACAAAGATCTCTTACAATGGTGTGGAAATTGATCTTGGAAAGCCATTTGCACGTCTGACAATGAACGATGCCATCAAGAAATATACCGGTATTGATTTCGATCAGGTACCGGATGATGCAGCAGCAAAGAAGCTTGCTGACGAGCATCATATTGCATACGAAGAGCGTCACACCAAGGGTGATATCATCAACCTCTTCTTCGAAGAATTCTGTGAGAAAGAACTGATTCAGCCGACCTTTATCATGGATCACCCGATCGAGATTTCTCCACTGACCAAGAAGAAACCAAGCGATCCTACAAAGGTAGAGCGTTTCGAGTTATTCTGCAATACATGGGAGATGTGTAACGCATACTCCGAGTTAAATGATCCGATTGATCAGCGTGAACGTTTCGCAGCACAGGATGCGAACGCAGCTGCTGGTGATGACGAAGCAGAGCACACCGATGAAGATTTCCTGAACGCACTGGAGATTGGTATGCCGCCTACAGGTGGTATTGGATACGGAATTGACCGTCTGGTAATGTTGCTGACAGACAGTCAGGCTATCCGTGATGCATATCCCAGCTGGTGCAAAGCTGTACTAAAATTAAATATAAAATGTCTAAAACCATGATGTCAGACCGCATTTGACAACAATTTGACAACAAAATTTGGGAGAATGATGAATCGTTATGAAGCATGACGAATTTCAGGTGAAAGGGCACAGGTTTGGGCAATGAAGTATGAGCACTTCTTAGAGTTAATCTAAGAGGTGCTTTTTTCGTCCCTGGAAAGTTATATTCCGGCAGTCAGCTTCTGTAAAACAGTAAATCTAATTTTGGAGGAAAACATCATGGGTGAAAGTTATAAACCAATTGCAAGTATGAAGGAAGTACCAGAGCAGCTTAGAAAATTACGCAGACAGTATCTGCGCTATCAACAGGCAGAGATTATTTATAGCATCTCTCATAAGAAACTTTTTGAACTTGCCAGTGATGCAGGTGCGATTTACAGAATAGATGGAACCGTATTGATCAATCGAGATATTTTTGATGCCTACCTGGAACGATTCCGAACCAGCGACAGGAAAAGGTAAGGAGGAAATGGAAGATGAGCGGTAATGTATGGATGTTTGCAGACGAGATCGATGATGAAGACTTGGAATTTATGAGCCATGACTACGTGACCTATAACATGGCGTGCGAATACTACAGACTGGGAATCAAACCCGTTGTCCGTATGGCGCATGAAGCCGGGGCGATATATAAAATCGGGAAAAAAGTGCTGATTCGAAGAAGTATATTTGAAGCATATATGCGAGAGCAGAGAAAGATTTGATGGAGGAGAAGGACATGAGCAATCAGAGAAAAATACTACATGATGACAGGAATGGATTAGATTATGTGTTGGTAGGAGATTATTACCTGCCGATGATAGGCTTGCCAGAGGAAACCAGACCGATTGGTTACTGTGGAATGCTTCGGAAAGAATATCTGAAAAAACATAAATCGGGAATGTATTCTTATTTTTTGTTGACCGGAAAACTGGACAACTATCTGGCAGATCTGAATGAACAGGCACAGGAACGATACGAATTAATTGAGACACAAATACGAAGTGCGGAGGGAGTTACGGAGAAATTGAAAGTACAGAATCCTATGGGGTGGGTGCGACAGTGTAATAATATCAGGAATCGTGTGCAGGAAATTGTGTTGAGTGAATTGGTATATGTATAGGAAAAGCGTATGAGATACAGGATTGAATATGCAGATGGAAGATGCTGCAATTTTGCAAACAGCAGAAAAAGATTTATTGGATTGGTTGAAATTGCTGAAAGATGAACAGATTGTTGATATTCGTAAAATATATAAAAGTGGTGTTACCGATTCAGTTCTAGATAGTTACCGGAGTTATCTGAAACAGTGAGATAACATGGAAAGGGCAGGTGTAAATCTATGAAATTGACAGAGGAGATTGAAGAATTTATCAACCTGACCATAACGGAGCATATGGGAAAAGAGTATGCAGACTGGAAAATAAAACAGCAATCTGTGGCAGAGCCAGATAAAGTTGAAGAGGAATATAAAAAGGTAATTGCTTCATTATCACCAGAACAAGAAGAGGCAATTACAAAATACTGTGATGCCATATTCAGTAGTGGAGCAGATACAGAAGAATTTTTTATCGTCTGGGACTGAAAGATGGATTAAAATTACGAAAAGTAATAAAAGTATATTGAAATCTTTTTCATAAGTGAAGAGTAATTTGAAGAGGCATTGACTGCAATAATGGTTGATGCTTCTTTTTTATTCATCGGGATTCCACATATATCAATTATTGGAAGATAATGGAATTTGTGGTAATATAAAGTAGAAAGATGGTGAGTATTTTGCAGGAAATGGTATGGCTGAGTAATTAAAGAAGTTTGGACTCATCATAATAAAAATGAGTTGGGGAATAGTAATTTATTCCGGTAAATTCTATACGAAAGATGGAAACTGATAATGGCAAATGAAAGTTTAGGAAAAGCAAAATCAAGAAAAAATGATGAATTTTATACTGTCTATGATTATATTCAGAAAGAAATGAATGCTTATTTGGAATATGATCCCAATGTATTTCGTGGAAAGACAATTCTGTTGCCTTGTGACGATCCAGAATGGAGTAATTTTACAAAATATTTTGCTCAAAATTTTGAAACGTTAGGTATAAAAAAACTGATTAGTACAAGCTATGCTACTGATCGTAAAAAGCAGCAGTATGAACAATATCATCAAATGACTTTATTTGAATTAAATTTTCCGCAATATGATGAAGAAAAATCACATTCACATGGAAAATATTTACTTTGACAAGGGATATTAATAAGTCTGGAGTTATAGATATAGATGATTTAGAATGGCAATATCTTGAAGGAGATGGAGATTTCCGAAGCGATGAGGTATGCGCGTTGCGTGATGAAGCAGATATTATTGTAACTAATCCACCATTCTCATTGTTTAGGGAATTTGTTGCTTGGGTTATGGAAGCAGAAAAGAAAAATTGTGGTTATTGGTAATCAGAATGCAATAACATACAAAGAAATTTTCCCATTACTCAAAAAGAGAATAAGTTGTGGATAGGTGCAACTAATAATGGTCAGGATATGGTTTTTGAAGTGCCGGAGGGTGCCATTGTTGCGCCAAAAGATAAAGAGAAGGCTGAAAAAATTAGGTTATAAGGGAAACTATACACGCTTAGGAAATGCTTGCTGGTTTACTAATATTGACCATGGTAGACGTCATCAACCGTTATCTCTTATGACTATGGCAGACAATTTGAAATATAGCAAACATAAGCAAATTCGTGAGCAGGGTTACTTGAAATACGATAATTATGATGCTATTGAAGTGCCGTTTGTCGATGCTATTCCAAGTGATTATGTCGAAGATATGGGGGTTCCAATAACTTATCTTCAGCGACACAATCCAGAACAATTTGAAGTTGTAAAGTTCCGTAAGGGAGATGATGAAAAAAGATTTGACATATACTATTGATTCTAGCACAATTTTGACAGACAGACAGACAGACAGACAGACAGACAGACAGACAGACAGACAGTCACTCCGTACTTCAGAATTATCATCAGACGAAAGATGTAACGGAGTCATGGGAGTGCCAATCACATTCATGTTCAGACATAGCCCAGAACAATTTGAAATTATCGGACTTGCAGCCGGAAATATCAGAGGACTTGCAGGAATACCGTCCAGAACAGGAAAAGATGGACCGTATATTGACGGAAAATTGCGTTATGGAAGAATCTTCATTAAGAGGAAGATGTAGTGGTATTATGGGTGTTCCAATAACATATCTTTTTCAAACATTGTCCGGAGCAGTTTGAAATTGTAGGTATGTGTGAAAATATGGATTTGTATGGACTAAAGACAAGAGTAGTATACACATCGGATGAGTGTCGCAACAGATATTTCGAACTGTTTGGGAAAAAGGGGACCTATGATTTAAATGCAGCTGGGGTTGTAAATGGAACAAAGGTATATCAGAGGTTGCTTATCCGCAGGGTAACTAAGGAGTAGTAAAAACAATGATTACAACATTAAGAACAGATATTACTATTGAGGAAATCTGTAAAGGATTTGTTTATAATGAATTAGAAGGTAAAGGACTTTTTGGACTTTCTGGGAAGTTAACTATTCAGCCGGAATACCAAAGAAATTATCTTTATGCAAAACAGAAGAAGGAAGAAGCTGTAATTCAGTCTGTTTTAAAAGGTTATCCGTTAGGATTAATTTATTTTAATAAGATTGGCATAGATAAATATGAAGTTCTAGATGGACAACAGCGTATTACCAGTTTGGGAAGATTTCTAACTGGGAAGTTTCCTTTGCTTGATACAAGTGGAATGCCACACTATTTTGGTGCTATGCCGGATGATCAAAAAAAGATCATTAATGAAACTAAACTGACTCTTTATATTTGTGAGGGTACCGAAACTGAAATAAAAGAATGGTTTAAGACTATCAATATTGCGGGTATACCACTTAATAAGCAAGAAGTGGCAAATGCAGTTTATTCAGGACCTTTTTGTTACAAAAAGGCGAAAGAAGAATTCAGTAATAGTCAAAATGCTAATATTCAAAAAGTGGAGTGCATACATAAAAGGAGATGTATTGCGTCAAGAATATTTGCGTGTTGCCCTTGAATGGGTATGTAAGAGTGAGGCAGATGAAGATGTTGAAGCATATATGAGCCAGCACCGTCATGATACAGATATACAGGAATTGAAAACATATTTTACAAGTGTGATAGACTGGATTTCTGGTGTATTTAGTGATGTGGAAAGTGAAATGCGTGGGATTGAGTGGGGAAGATTATTTGAAACTTATCATAACCAACCATATGATCCGGTGAAAGTATCGGATAAACTGCATGAATTATATGCTGATGGTGCAGTAAAGAAAAAAGAGCAGGAATATTTGAATATATTTTAGGAGGCTGTAAAGAACCTCGATTGCTTGAAATTCGTATATTTGAAGAAAGTACTAAAAAGGCGGTATATACACAGCAGACAGATGAAGCTAAAAAAGTGTGGAAAATCAAATTGCCCATTGTGTGCATTAGAGATAGGTAATAATTCAAAACGTATTTGGAAATTTAATGAAATGGATGCCGATCATGTCACGGCATGGAGTAAAGGTGGAGCTACAGATATTTCAAATTGCCAGATGTTATGTAAGACACACAATCGAGCAAAAGGAAATAAATAATATCATTAGTTTTAACAGGCATTAACTCTTAAAAAAAGTTAGTGCCTTTTGTTTTAATAGATGCAAAATTGTAATTATTTTCAATCAAATTTTTCTTAAATAAAAATTTTTATATAAATTTTTTATGCAAATCAATAAAATGATCAACCAATAAACAATAAAAAAATATGAAAGAATATAGGATGAATGGAAGACGAGAGAAAGACGAAAAGAAAACATAGAAATAAATATAATTGAACAAAACAAATAAATATGATATAATCACATAGAAAACAGAAAGGAGGCGAGCAAAGTGATTGATTTATCGAATTTTAAGACGTTTGATTTCAGCGAAGGTGTACCATACATTTCAATTACAAGCAATGGTATTACATTTAACAAATCAGTAATTATGAAGATGAAATATCCGGCATATGTAAAATTGTTAATTAATGAGACTGAAAAGCAAATTGCTGTTCAGGCATGTGGAGAACATGATGATAAATCAGTGCAATTTTACAAAGAAAAGTCAAATGGTGTTTTGTCTGTTCGATGGAACGCAAAAGATTTGATTAATACGATTGCAAGAATATGCGATTGGGATTTGAGTCAATTGTCATATCGGGTAAATGGTGTGTTAGTACCAGAAATGAACTTGATGTTGTTTGATTTGAATGAAGCAGTCACTATGGTATAAGGCTTGCAACTTTTCTGATTCCAAAAAAGAGTTCATTTGAGATTAGGGGCCTCAAACGAACTCTATCGGAAATAGCAGAGACAAAAGATCATCTACTAAAACCATATCTTTCAAATGTATTTTAGTATTTGTTTCTGCCGATTTCCATACTTTCTCGGATTCGTCTGAGAAAAATCTTTTGGAAAGGAGGCAGATTGCATGGAAAAATGTGACCAGGCTGAAATGGTTTTTACAGCATACATTACTCTGAAAAATGGAAATCGCTTGTATGCTAAGCAGGTTGGGAAAAAAAGCATTTTGCTTTCCACGTAAAGAAACCAAGGAAAAAACAAGTAAATAATTTATAAGTAACAAGGTGTCAGAGAATGTTTGATGGTCACATTCTCTCTAAAAGAAAGAGAGAAAAAATGAATAAAAAATCAAGTGGACAAAAATTATCAACACAAGCTTCAAAAATTATGAGATCAAATAACAGTTCTCAAATTCAGAAGTCATTAGCTGCCAGTGTGTTATCACAAAGAAACACAGGAAAGATTACCGGTAAAGCTATGGAGGCAAAAAGCATCTATGGTAATGAATAGTAATAAGTATTCCGGAACAACAAAGAGTTTAGCTGCCAGTGTTCTTTCACAATCTGAAAAAGCAGATAATGAAATAAGTAGAGGAACAATTATTTTATAAAAAAATTTTACCCCAAAGATGTCCGCTTTTGCCTGTCTCAGTACAGAGTATGTGAAGGGACTAACAAAAGTAAAAGAAAAAATGATAAAAATGCAAAAAAAATATCACGAATCTTTTGCATCTTGCGAAGTCATTTGACTCTAGTAATCAGAGGACGTTTTGGAATGTTCCTTCGATGAACCTTGACAACCGATAAGTGCACCCTGGAAGCCTAACAGGAGTTATGCCATGACCTTTCTTTTTCTGAGAGCGAGCGAAATTATAATGACACTCCCGATGATGGGCGGCTGACCGAAGCCTTATGGTCAGTGACCTTATGGTCAGTGAGACCTGTGACAGGGAAACGCACGCCAGGCAGACGGCAGTCTGATAACAATGTTTACAGGGCGAAATGCCCGGAAAGAAGCAGTTTATGACAGAACTGAAAATGAAAGAAATGCAGTTGATTAACTGGTTTGGATGCCCGAATCTGATTTATACAAGGGAGAGAATCCATCTGGTTGCCATGCTTACAACAGATGAAGAAATGAAAAAGAATTCTTTACAGGGTATGCAGATTCCTTTGCAAGAGAAGAAATGCATATCGGTATCCGATCATGTATGAAATGATCCGGAAGATGTTTTCACCGGATGATACCAATCCACCGGAAGCAAATGTTTATGCCGGACGATGAAACAGATGATAAAGAAATGGGCGTGCTGCGGAAAACAGTAACGATTATGAATAAGGTGGTTTTAATGGGAAGACTGACAAAGAACCCGGAGATCAAATATGCCGAAAAAGATAATGATATGGCAGTAGCAAGATATACACTGGCGGTAAACAGAAGATATAAACGTGACGGTGAACAGGAAGCGGATTTTATTTCCTGTGTCACATTCGGAAAGAGTGCAGAGTTTGCACAGAAATATCTTCACAAGGGAATGAGGATTGTGATTGGCGGTCGTATCAGCACTGGCAATTATAAGGACAAGGACGGGAAAACAATTTATACTACAGATGTGATCGTGGAAGAACATGAATTTGCCCAGAACAAGGATAATGGTGTTGGGCTGATTCACTGGAAACACCGAAAGCAGATAAAGACGGATTTATGGAGGCGAAGGACGAAGAAATTCCGTTTGACTAATAAAAACAGAAATCTGCCTAATAAAAATGTGGAGGTTATTTATGAGTGTAAGTTATAACAGATTGTGGAAACAGCTCATTGATAAAAATATGAAACGGATAGAAATGCAACACCTCACCGGGATTAGTGCAAATATCCTTGCCCGGATGGGAAAAAAAATCAATATGTATCAATGGAAACAGTCGAGAAAATTTGTAAGAAAATGAATTGTACTATTGACGAGATGATGGAATTTATAGATTAAAGATAGCAAGCCGGATACGGCATAATTCTCTTAGCAAAGCTAAGAGCGCACTTCTATACAGGCAATTACATCTGCCTGTATCGTGCGACCTGCGGTGCCATTCCTGACTGTGAAGGATTTCAATTTGAGAATATAGCGAAATCATAGATTTCGGACAAGGGGATAATTTCCCCTTGCGGCACAAGCCTATCCTATTGTAATAACTAATCTATTTTAAAATTGCTGAGGTCAGTATTTCTTTATTGTGAAACAATGACCTCTGTTTTTTATACCCAGGAATCGGCATTCATGAATAAGCCGGTTCTTTTTGTTTACAGAAAAAAAGGAGTACAAGAAAATGAGCAGAGCAAAAAATCCAAAGTATGAATCCATGTCATTGGAGGAACTGAAGGCCAACATGGAAAAAAGTAAAAAGGAACTGGAACATGCACTCCACAATAAAAATATTCTGGAGCAGAGAAAGAAGTTGGTGGAGCGAAAGGAACGTTCTCACAGATTGATTGTTAAAGGGGCAGAGTTTGAGAAAGTATTTCCGCTGTCCAGAGATCTGGAACAGGAAGACGTCCAGGACATGATGAATCAACTGCAGAACAGCAGTTACAACAAGAGTATTGTGCGGCAGGCTCATATAGCCGCCTTACACAAAGATCAACAGCAGATTGCAGAAGCAGTAAAAAAGACAGAGAAGGGAGATGACAGTTAATGGCACTGTATCATTTTTTCGGTAAAGCAGGTGTCCAGAGGAAAAGGTCAGACGGTGGTTAATTCCGCAGCTTATATTTCGGGGCAGAAGCTTTATAACGATTATTATGGACAGACACATGACTATACAAAAAGTCTGGAGTGGTTTTCACAGAAATCCTGACTCCAGAATATGCGCCGGAACGTTTGTCTGACCGGGAAACGCTCTGGAATGAAATAGAGCAGACATAGAGAAAAGTAAACGGGCGCAGTTAGCTTATTCTTTTGATATCGCTTCTTACAAAATGAGCTGACACTGGATGAAAATATAGAACTGGCAGAGAGAGTTTTGTCGGGAGCAGTTCGTAGCACGTGGCATGATTGTAGATCTGGCGGTCCATGAGGGAAAAGCTGAAAATGAAGAAGAACCGGATAATCCGCATTTCCATGTGCTTGTCCCAATCCGTGCGTTTACAGAGGAAGGAATCTGGGGCAATAAGCAGAGAAGGGAATATATTCTTGATGAGGACGGAAATCGGGTTAAGGATACCAGAGGAAAAGATATGTTCAATGCTGTTTCTACTACCGGATGGAATGATCCGGAACTTTTAAAAGAATGGCGGCGGGCATGGACAGAGAAAGTAAATGGGAAATTCAGGGAGTGCCATATGGCAGCCAGAATTGATCACCGTTCTTACAAAGAGCAGGGAATTGACCTGATTCCGACCATACATGAGGGATATGAAGTTCGGGCGATGGAGAAAAAGGGGATTAAAACAATCATCGGAGAGCTGAACAGGGCAATTCGACAGTTCAATCAGATGTTTATTTCTCTGAAAGAATCCATTCAGTGGATGAAGACAGCTTATGAAGAAATGAAAGGCAGAACTGGATCGCAGACAGAACCCTACACTTCTGGAAAGCCTGCAAGATTATTATGATAAAAAGACACAGGGCAGACCACCACTTCCCAAATTTCTATGCGGAGATGAAACAGAGAGGTAAGAATCTCTCCAATTTACAGGAGTTTGCAAAATCCATCAGTTATCTTCAGACACATCAGATAGAAACGATGGATGACTTGCAGGAACGGATTGAGGAACTGAACGGTGTTGTTTCTGTCAGTAAAAAAGAAATTTCGAAAAGCGGAAACAGTTAAAGGAACTTGAGAATCTGGAAAAGATGGCAGAGGTAATAAAGACAAACCAGCCATTGATTGATGAGTATAACCATTTCTATTTTCAGAAAAGACGGGAGAAATATTACCAGCAGCATAAAAAAGAAATCAATTATTACCGCAAATGTGAACGGAACTGAAACAACATCTGGATAAAAATGGAAAAGTGCCAACTGCCAGATGGAAACGGGAGAAAGAAGAACTTCAGGACGGGGATCGAAGAGCTGAAAGCAGATAATCAGCCGTACCAGGAGGAACTAACATTTGTGAAAAAAGGTACAGAGCTGTGCAGACATTGCCAGACGTGAGTGGGAAATAGAAGCAGATACTTCCGGGCGTTTAGGAGAAAAAAGCGAGAAGCAGGACAAAGTTCCGGCATTTCACGCAGTTCAGACGGAAGAGATTTTTGAAGAAAACGGGTAAAAAGCAGAGCAACAGACGGTGAACCAGCGGAGCAGAAACCGGAAAAGAAGACCTCTCTTCTGAGAAAACTGGCTGAAAAGAAGAAAGAGTGTGCAGAGCGTGATGCAAAGCAACAGGCAGTGAAGAAAAAGCGAAACTATGACATGAGTTTATAGCAGTCTGTCAGCAGGACAGACGGGAAAGGATGATCAAAATGCAGTATACAGAAGAACAGATTGCAAAGAGCAAACCATACCGATCTTGTTTCTTTTCTGAGCGCACAGGGGGAACAGTTGATGAAAAGTGGCAGAGAATACCGTTGGAAAAAGCATGACAGTGTAACGATATCTGGAAACCGATGGTATCGGCATAGTCAGAGTAAAGGCGGTTATCCGGTAGACTTTGTGATGGAATTTTATTATGCAACATTTCGGGAAGCTGTCAAGATGCTAACCGGGGAGGAAGGCGAAGGCAGGCAGTAGTCCTGCCCCGCCCCGTCCCCTGACTTCCGATTACCGGAGAAAGAGGAGAATAATGATAGAATCATGAGATATCTGACAGAAAAAGAGAGATTGAGAAAACACTGGTGGATAGATTGGATTGACAGAGGTGATATTTACGAAGAAGAAAAGAAGCACCATAATGTGATGTTTGTTGGCAGAGATGCAGACGGTATTCCAAGATATGCCCATTGCAGGGGAACTGGTGAAACAAAATACCGGGGAGATGTGGCTGAATCTGATAAATCTTACGGATTCTGTCACAGAGGGACGGATAATCAGTTGTTTGTGTTTGAAGCAGCCATTGATCTGCTTTCGTTTATCCAATTATTTCCAAAAGATTGGAAAAAGCGGAGCTACCTGAGTCTGGGTGGCATTTCCAGTGCGGCACTGATGGCTTTTCTTTCTGAACGCCCTCAGATTACTTCGGTTTTCCTGTGCCTGGATAATGACCATGCAGGGAATGAGGCTAGTGAGAAATTGGCAGGAGAAATTTCAGAAGGATACAGTGTAATTCGCCTGAAACCATATAAAAAAGATTGGAACAAAATCCTCTGTGATAAAAATGCAGACAGGAAGAAATCAATTGCAGAAACAATCACAATCAAAGTACCAGAATCAGAAGAACTGGTGCCGATGTTGTGTTATGAAGACATTGAGCAGACCAGTGTAGAATGGCTGTGGTTCCCTATATTCCATTTGGAAAACTGACGATTATTCAGGGCAATCCAGGAGAGGGAAAAACTTATTTTGCAATGATGCTGACAGCAGCCTGTACCAACAGAAAATTGTTTCCGAATATGGAAGAGATTGAACCTTTTAATGTGATCTATCAGACTGCAGAAGACGGTATGGGAGATACGATCAAGCCGAGGCTGGTGGAAGCAGGTGCTGATCTAAGCAGGGTTATGGTGATTGATGATACGGAAGAAGCATTGACTTTATCCGATGATCGAATTGAAAAGGCAGTCAGGCAGAATCATGTGAGGCTTGTAATCATTGATCCGGTACAGGCATTTATTGGAGCAGATGTGGATATGAACCGGGCAAATGAAGTCCGTCCGGTATTCCGGAAACTGGGAATGATCGCTGAAAAGACCGGTTGTGCGATTGTGCTGATCGGACATCTGAATAAATCTTCAGGGACACAGAGCACGTATCGGGGACTTGGTTCTATTGATATTATGGCAGCAGTACGAAGCTTGATTTTCATCGGGAAGGTAAGAAAAGATCCAACCACGAGGGTATTGATTCATGAAAAAGTTCTCTTGCGCCACCAGGGGAGACAATGGCATTTAAACTGGGAGACGAAGAAGGTTTCCGATGGGTGGGAGCTTATGAGATTTCCGCAGATGAATTGTTAGATGGAAAAGAAGGAAAAGCAACAGAAACAAAATTGGAGCGAGGGGCAAAGCTGATCAGGGAACTGCTTGCTGATAAAAAAAGAAATTTCAATCAGAAAATTAGACGAAAAGGCAAAGGAGCAGGGAATATCCGGGCGAACAATGCGTGATGTGAGAAGTCGGATGAAGAATGAGCTGGAATATCGGGTAAATGAAAAACAGGAAAATAGTATTCGATTAAAAAAGAATGATGGTGGCAGAATTATTGGAGTAAGTACCGATTTTTATAGATACCTTATCTGCCGCCTGCCGTCTGCCGGGGAATGAATATTCTGAAGTGTACGGGAATAAGTGGGAAGAGTTCAAAGAGGTGAAAAATTAAATTGAGAATAATAAAAAACTCTGGTAAAATGAAAATTATCAGTATGTTAAAGTTAAAAAAATGGAGTTTGAAGGGGCGAAATTAATGGCTGTTTTTTCAATTGATTTACCAGGACGTGTGAAAAATTTTGAACTGCCAAGAACAAAACCATTGATGCCATTATTTGAAACGATAGTTAATTCGATTTACGCAATTGAGGAAAGACAGCAAAATGATGACAAGGTAAATGGCTATATTAATATTGAAATAATACGTGAACCGCAAATGAGGGTTCAGACAGAGGGAATAGACAGTAGCATAAATGATATTACAGGATTTGTAGTAACAGATAATGGAATTGGATTTGATGAGAATAATATGAAATCATTTCTTCAGTCTGATTCTACGTATAGAGCTGAAAAGGGTGGCAAAGGTGTTGGAAGATTCGCTTGGTTAAAAGCATTTAAAGAGGCAGACATAGAAAGTTCGTTTATTGATGCAGGTGAATGGGTTAGAAGAAAATTTTGTTTTACATTGGAGCAAAATGAAATTAATGATTCATTGGAAGATATTGATCCACTAACAGACAATAAAACAATAGTAGCTTTGAAAGAATGTTTGTCTCCATATAAGAAAAATCTTCCTAAAAAAAGGAGAAGTTATTGCTACTAAAATAATGCAGCATTGTTTTATTTATTTAATGTCTGCAAAGTGTCCTGTAATAAAAGTGGCGGACGAGGATCAAACGTATAATATTAATGAAATGTTTGATGAACGCATTAAAAAGGAGTCTGAAAAAATCGAATTTAAGATTGGAAATGAAAACTTTTCATTATTGCATACGCAGATTGAAGATGCTGCATTTGGGGCAAGTAAACTGTATTTATATGCTAATGATAGAATGGTTCAAGAAGTAAATCTTGAAAAAAAGAGATTGTAGATTTGGATAAGAATCTGTTTTCTGCAAAAGGGTATTATTATGCCGGAATTCTGTCGGGGAAGTTTTTAGATGAAAATGTAGGAACAAACAGGACTTCTTTTGATATTTCAGATACAGCGGAAGATGGATCAGAGATAAGTATGGATGATATCATTTCAAATGTTGCAGAAAATGTTCAGATATATTTGGCTGATTATTTATCTGAAGTAAAAGGGAAGAAAGAAGAAAGAGTTCGGTCGTATATAAAAGATGAAGCACCACAGTATGGTCATCTTTTAAAATATATGCGAGAAGATGTTGAAGCAATCAAACCATATCTTCCAGATTCTAAATTGGATGATGAATTGTATAAGATTAAGAGAAAGTTTGATAATCAACTAAAAAAAAAGACAACCAGGACATTATTAAAACACTAGAGGTTGGAGCAACAAGTTTAGACTCTTATCAGGAAAAATTCCAAAAACAATTTGCTAAAATTAGCGAAGCGAATAAAGCATCTTTAGCAGAATATGTGGCGCATAGGAAAGTTATTCTGGAATTGTTGAAAAAGGGTATTCAGTCGAATGATTTTGGAAAATATAGTAAAGAGGCATACATTCATAACCTTATATATCCTATGCGAAGAACGTCAGATGAAATTGAATATCAGGCTCATAACTTGTGGCTTATAGATGAGAGGTTAGCTTATTGTGAGTATGTGTCATCGGATATTCCATTTGATAATAACCCAAGAGAAGATAGAACAGATGTAATGATATTAGATAAACCGGTTGCTGTTTCAGATGAACCCAATACGGGACGAGAATATGAAACAATTGTAATTTTGGAATTGAAGAAGCCTATGAGAAATGATTATACGCAAGCGGAAAATCCAATTATACAAATGCTGGGATATGTTGACAAGATTAGTTCTAATGAAATGAAAGATAAAAATGGGAGACTTATAAAAACAGGAACCAATACCCAATTTTATTTATATGCGGTATGTGATATTACATCTAAGTTGAGAAAAATTGCAGAAGATTTTGATTTTATTGAAACGCCAGATAAGCGTGGAATGTATAAATATCACGACAAAAGCGAGCATACATTGAAATCTTGTCGTTTGACAAAATTATTGATGATGCAGGAAAAAGGAATAGAATACTATTTGAAAAACTTGGTATTTAACACGAAGGTTAGATATGATGTTCATAAACAGTTAAGTCAAACGGAAGACGTTTCAGAAGATTAGAATTGAATATTGAACCGGAGATTTAAGCAGTTAGTCTATGAAAATAGGTTAGCTGCTTTTTTCATGCAAAAAAAAAAGGAGGTGTCGTGTATGGGATATGCACGTAAAGATGTAGAAAACAAAGAAAATAGCAAAGAAATTTGTACGCTATCAAGAAGGGGCAGAGCTTTACAGTATTGGACTGACAAAGTTTCAGGAGTTGGCGAAAGAAGCCAAAGCAGTGTGTAAGATTGACAAGGTTGCTCTTGTAAACTGTGAGATATTTGAAAAGTATCTGGAGACATTCCGGATTGCGTAGGGAAGAAAAAAATTGTGGAAGGACGAAAAACAGGGATTGACTTTTTTGTCATACGAAAACTATAATGAAGATGTGGAGGAATAAGAACAGATATGGCGAAAACAGGAAGACCAAAGTCGGAAAATGTAAAAAAGAAAGTGTTGAGTATCCGGGTGGAAGATTCTATGTATAAGTGTATCTGTGATTATGCCAGGAAAACAAAATGACTGTGACAGAAGTTGTCTTGCAGGGACTGGAAAAAGTATTGAACAGACCTGAATAATCAAAAACAATCTGAAACCAACGACCAAGAGTAATTATCTTTATATGTATGACCGATTTATCCGGGATACATTTGGAAAGCGGAATATAGCAGAGATTAAGTATTCTGATGTGGTGCAGTTCTATAATCATTTGACCAAGAAGCAGGAACTGAAGATTAACACATTGGAAACCATTCATACGTTATTACATCCAACTTTTCAACTGGCTGTGAGGGATGACATTATCAGAAAAAATCCTACGGATGGAGTCATGGCAGAATTAAAGAAAAACTTAGGCATGAAGACCGGTGTGAGACATGCACTGACAATTCCACAGCAGAGAGCATTTATGGAATATATTGCTACGCATCCGATTTATTTTCACTGGTGGCCGATTTTTACGATTTTTCTTGGAACCGGGTGCCGGATTGGAGAAGTTTTAGGGCTTCGATGGGAAGACATTGATTACGAGAAGCGGATTATCAGCATCAATCATAATCTGACGTATTATCCGGTAGGAGAAGACCGGGCATCGGAAAATCACATTTCGACGCCGAAAACAGAAGCCGGAATGCGTACGATTCCCATGTTGGATACAGTGAAAGATGCTTTTGAAATGATCTGGGAAGAGCAGAAAGAAAATGGCTGGACAGATACAGAAGAAATAGAGGCAAAAAAAGAGCATCGGGAGCCGGTGCTGTTGCCGGATTTTTCAGCGCACAGCTTGAGACACACATTTTGCACAAGGCTTTGTGAAAGAGAAACAAACCTGAAAATAATCCAGTCGATCATGGGGCATAAGGATATTCAGACCACTATGGATATCTATGCAGAAGCGACAGAGGAGAAAAAACAGGAAACATTTGAACATTTGGCTGCAACAATGGATGTATTTTAAGAAGGGCTTATGAACCCTTTCATCTGACAACAGAAATAACCAAATGACATCAAATTG
>VOFC01001600.1_pt1 | contig 64813 bp, 110 predicted proteins | sample 5384161 | NCBI WGS metagenome assembly VOFC01 (sample SAMN12384722, study PRJNA508395) | human gut metagenome | isolation source: healthy gut B | host: Homo sapiens
GATTCCTACGTTCACACCCGGATGAATCTTGGTTCCGCGCTGTCTGTAAAGAATGTTACCAGCTTTTACAAACTGTCCGTCCGCTCTCTTAGCACCAGGCGCTTGGATTCAGAATCTCTACCGTTCTTGGTAGAGCCTACACCCTTCTTATGAGCAAAAAACTGAAGGTTCATATTGAACATGGTATTACACCTCGATTTTGAATCGTATAAATTAAGTATTGTGCTCCATAATCGCGGCGGATATCTCTCAAACCCAGAATCATGAGAATCAAGCAAAAGTGTGGTTTTTCAGACTGCCATTCAGAATGAGTTCTACACCGTATCCATCTCGGGCCTCAAAATCAGATCGTCTGTCAATGTTTCTCAATCGGAATTTACGGCATTTACAATCAAATACGGATACAGCGGCACAGATAATATCCTGCCCTTCCTCAGCATAACCGGCATGTCCGACTGACTTTAAAACCAGCATAACTGTCATTTGATCTATGTTATTGTAACAAATCATATGGATTAACCGTTGATTTTTTCAATCTTAACCTGAGTGTACTGCTGTCTGTGACCGTTTTTTTATGATATCCGGTTTTCTCTTGTACTTGTAAACGATAACTTTTTTGCTTTTGCATTTCCAACAACAGATGCGGTTACTGTTGCACCAGCTACATCTGCACCAACTTTCAGTCCGTCATTGCTAACTGCAAGAACATTTTCAAAAGTTACTGTTTCACCAGCTTCTGCACCAAGCTTTTTCTACGTTAATGATATCGCCCTCAGCTACTTTGTACTGTTTATTTGCTGTTATTCTATCATAAATCGTACCTGTTTTCTACCCGGCTTGGACATTTCTGCAAAATTGCCCAAACTGCTTTTGATTCTTTTTTACATCATACCAATACCAAGGAAAAACAGTCCGCCAAGGATCAGCAGAATGGTCGGAATTACAATTTTTGCAATGGTCTTTTTTCTTCTCTCCTTCGGGAAAAATCCTTCGCTTTTTGTCTGCTGATACATCAGAAGACGGCTTCCCATATAAAGACCGATCGGCATCAGCGCCGCTTCGATCAGATACATGCCGATGTACGTTTCCGTTGCGTATCCGCTGCCTGCTGCTGCGTTCCCCTGCGAGAACATATAGAGGAAGCTTGCCGCAATGCTCGCCACAATCGTCGATGCGTTATGGACGAAATGGAACAGCGAGCTGTAAAACATGTTGTCGGTCTTCATCCGCACATACGAGAGAACGATTCCCATCATCATCATCGGAAGAAAACGGACGATGCCTCATGTGGAAAGCGCCAAAATAAACGCCCATCAGAAGCAGCATCACCCATTTCTTTTTGATTCCGCGCAGACTGTACTGCAGAAGACCGCGGTGCAGTGCTTCTTCACAGATGGCCGGTGTCAGCGCAACGACAAGCAGCTCGCCGAAATAGGAAAGGCCCGCCATACTGCTGTCCATGGATTCCGAGAGGCTTGCGTATTCCTGCGGGAAAATCCATTCCATCAGAAGGAAAAGGGCAAGCACACCGCGGTACGTCACATACCACATCAGAATGGTTCCGAGGATTCCGGCTCCATCCGGCTTTTTAATGGGAACACTTCTTTTAACGGAATATGAAGTGCCCGTACGACGAGAATGGATCCGATCAGGAATACAATGATCTCGTCCAGCGCATTTCCATACATCCCGCCTGCAAGAACCAGCGGGATTCCGGCGAGATTAAAAAGGACCATCAGAAAGGCAAACACCAGCAGGCCCTGCCATGGTTTCAGTATCTTTTCTCCGCCGGATGCGGCCGTTTTGCCGGCGTCTGGTTTCGAAAGGGTTCGTAAAGATATGGGGTATCATTTTCATTGAGGTGAATCGGTTTCTTTTGTGGTTCCATATTCATTCCTCCTTTGTAAGGTTACCGTCATTTCATCTGTTCTGCCAGCGGCCGGCGGATTTTCTTTCTCGTCAGTTCCACGAGATGAAGCGCCGTCATATCCACAACTTTGGTCGGAACGGGATCTTCCCTCACAAGACCCCTGCAGGAAGCCGAGAAGGCGCTCCTCCTGCTCTTTTCCGGCATGTTGATAAAGTCAACCAGGATCAGACCGGAAATCCCGCGCAGGCGGATCTGGCGGGCGATTTCGCGGGCTGCCTCCTGGTTTGACGCTGTACAGAAACGTATTTTTACGTCCGCCGAGCTGCTTTCCGCTGTTCACATCGATCGCGGTCAGCGCTTCGGTCGGTTCGATCACGAGGAATCCGCCGGAAGGCAGATCCACACGTTTGTCGAGTGCCTGTTTTACGTGATTTTCGAGATTTTCTTTCTTTGGTCAGTGTGGTAAGCTGATCCTCATACCAGGTCAGGCGGCAGTCGTGAAAATCATGGCGCTCCAGATATTCTCTGCAGAGCTCATACGTTTCTCTGTCGTCTGTCACAAGTTCTGAAACCGACGGTGCATACCGTTTGACGAGCTCCGGCACGGCATCCGATGCCCGATACAGGCAGGAGTACAGGCTCCGCATCGTTCCATACTGGACAATCCGCGCGAGTTTTTCGGACAGCTCGAGATATTCCTGCCGGATCTCTTCTTCCGAAGCATCAGCGGATGCGGTGCGGAAGATCACGCCAAACGGAAGGCTTCCGCCGGAAAGCTCTGGAAAGATCCGGCTTCCCAGTACTTTTTAACCGTTTTTTCTGCTCCGGCAGAAGGCGTCGCGAGAATGAGATTTCCGGCTTTCCATAATAGAGCGCCAGGGCACTTCCCGAAAGAGAAAGTTCTGCTGTCGCCGACGGAAGCTTCGTTTTCTGCGCTTCCCGCTGGATCTGCACGACAATTTCATCTCCGACATACAGTTCCGTTCCCGGTGCTTTTTTCAGAAGATACCCTTCTTTTACACGGGACAGATCAAGAAAACAGCTCTGCTGCTCCGCAAACGAGACAAATGCCCCGCTGATCCCGGGCGCCAGTTTTTCCACCCGGCCGACATAGATATTGCCAAGCAGCGTTTCCTTCTCCCTGCAGAGGGCCGTCAGTTCGACCGGTTTTCTCCTTCCACCAGCGTGTGTACCAGGTAATCTTTTTCCCTCCCACGGCAGATGGGCAATGACAACTCGTTTACTCAACTTCTTCTCCTAATGCTTCCAGCGGAACCAGCTTTCGCTCTTCTTCCGTTCCGATGTCTGCGTAAACTTCCTCGCGCAGAATCGTGCATGCAAACGGCGGAAGTTCAACCCCGCACCATTTGCAGAACGCTTCCATCACGAGCTCCGGTTTCAGGTTCGAACACTTCCGGTGGAGAGCTGCATCCAGACACCGCTTTTCTTTGCTTTCATATCGTAAATCCACGGGCGGATATCGGTCAGCTTTTCGCTTCGTTTTGTCTTTCGCATGATCTCAATCTGCGGAAGTGCGAAAAACTCCGGTACTTTCGTTTCCAGATCAATCTCCGGCATTTTTCCCTCGCGGAACTGCACGAGATAATCGGCTCCTGCTACGAGAGACATTGCCTTGCTTGCTTTTCCATCCGGCACATGGCGGGCGGAAAGCACTTCCATTCCCTCAACCATCGTCGCATTCAGACGTTTTACAATCTCGTCGGTTTTCATATTTTCCGCGAGCACCATATCGAAATATTCACCGGTGCTGCTGATGCCGACACCGAGCGGAGAAGCAAACGACAGCAGTATGTGCGGGCTGAAGCCCTCGGAATAAGCGATCGGAAGTTCTGCACGGCGGATTGCTTTCTGGAAGTAACGCATCACATCCAGATGACCCACAAATTTCATCACACCTGGTTTGGCAAACTTAATTCTGATTTTCATAGCAGACACCTCCTCCGAATGATTTTGCTCCGCAGCCGGAACACTGCATCTTACAGTTCGGGGTAACGGTTTCTTTCTGTGCCCGCCCCCATTCGCGGATCAGGAATTTTTTCGTCACGCCGATATCAAGGAAATCCCACGGAAGGATCTCATCGGTGCTGCGCTCACGGCAGGCATAGAACGAAACGTCAATGCCGGTCTCTGCAAACGCTTCTTCCCAGGCATCTTTCCGGAAATACTCGGACCAGGCATCGAAAATAGCACCTTTTCTGTACGCTTTTTCAATAACTTCGGCACATTTCCGGTCACCGCGTGCAAGGAATCCCTCCAGAAGGGAAATATCTGCCTCATGATAAATGTAACGGATGCTCTTCTGATTCAGCTGTGCGCGGACCTCTGCCTTTACAATGGATGCTTTTTTCAGGAAATCCTCTTCCGTGTTCATCGGTGCCCACTGGAACGGGGTGAACGGCTTTGGGATAAAGAACGAGGAGCTTGCCGTAATCTGGCATTTTCCGTTTCTCTGATCTTTCGGAATCTCATAGTAACGCTCTGCGATCTTTTCCGCCAGATGCGCAATTCCTTTGATATCATCCTCGGTCTCGGTCGGAAGGCCCAGCATGAAATACAGTTTTACTTTATTCCAGCCGCCCTCAAACGCTTTTCCGGCTCCGTCGAGAATGACTTCCTCGGTCAGACCTTTATTAATAACATTCCGCATCCGCTGGCTTCCCGCCTCCGGTGCGAAGGTCAGGCTGCTTTTTGATGTCCTGCACCTTGCTCATGACATCCAGTGAAAACGCATCGATGCGGAGAGACGGAAGCGAAATATTGACACCTTTTTCCGGGCAGCTGTCGATCAGATAGTTGACAAGCTCCGGAAGATGGCTGTAATCACTCGAGCTCAAAGAACTCAACGAAATCTCATCGTGGCCGGTATTGCTTTAGCATATGGGTCGCAAGTTCTTTTAACTTCTCCACATCGCGCTCTCTTGTCGGACGGTACACCATACCCGCCTGGCAGAAACGGCAGCCGCGGATACAGCCGCGCTGGATCTCCAGAACGACACGGTCCTGTGTTGCCTTGATAAACGGCACGACCGGTTTCTCCGGATACGTTGCCTCGGTCATATCCATGACGAGCTGTTTTTGATCTTTTCCGGTGCTTCCGGGATGGACGGCGTAAAGGCCGCGATCGTTCCGTCCTCGTGGTACGTTACTTCATAAAACTGCGGTACGTAAATACCAGGGATCCGGCATGCCTTTTTCAGGAAATCCTGACGGGTTCCGCCGTTCTTTTTTTATTTTCCAGATACGTGTCTAAAAAGCTGGTCGTACACAACCTCGCCCTCTCCGATGTAAAACAGATCGAAGAACGGAGCGATCGGCTCCGGATTGTACGTACACGGGCCGCCGCCGATAACGATCGGGTCCTCGTCGGTACGCTCCACCGCATGCAGCGGGATTCCGGCAAGGTCGAGCGCCTGCAGAACGTTCGTATAACACATCTCATACTGCAGCGTGATAAACAGGAAATCCTCGTTTTTCACCGGCTCCTGGGATTCCAGACCGAACAGCGGAATGTTCTGTTCACGCATCACGCGGTCCAGATCCGGCCATGGGGAATAAACTCGCTCGCACCACATGTCCTCGCGTTTGTTGAACATATCATAAAGGATCTGGATACCCAGATGCGACATCCCAATCTCATACACATCCGGGAACAGGAATGCGCCGCGCAGGGCTACTTTCTCTTTGTCTTTTACGACACTGTTGAATTCATTTCCAATGTATCGCGCAGGCTGCTCAATCTGGAGCAGCACTTCTTCTGGCACTGCTAATTTTCTCATGCAATTCTCTCACTTGTTCTTATTTTTATTTGTCCAGATACGCCGCAAGCAGTTCCAGCGTATTCTTCACGCCGTCCACATGGCTTCTTTCATATCCATGGGATGCGTACACACCGGCGCCGATCAGGGCATGGCGTGCGTCTGCGCCGCCGCGGAGCGTTGCCTCCACGTCAGAGCCGTAGTGCGGGTAAACATCCGCCGCATAGTCGATTCCGTTTGCTTTTGCTGCCGCAATCAGCTCGCCGGTAAAATCGTAGCTGTAAGGGCCGCCGCTGTCTTTGACGCAGATGGATACCTGATGCTCTTTACACTCCAGTCCGTCGCCGACACAGCCCATATCAACAGAAAGAATATCTGTCACGCCCTCCGGAACGGAAGCAGATCCGCCGTGGCCGACCTCTTCGTATACGGTAATGTGCTGATAAACCGGGCGGGACGGTGTGACATTCTCTTCTTTTAAATATCTCGCATAGCCAAGCAGGATGCCGACGCTAAGCTTATCATCCAGGAAACGGCTCTTGATGTAACCGGACTCCGTGATGCGGGTTCTCGTCTCAAAGCAGACGATATCACCAGTCTCGATGCCGAGCGCCTTTGTCTCCTCTTTGGAGAGACCATCTCATCCAGAACGACCTCCATATTGTCGTAGGTGCGGTCCTGCTGGTCGTAGGAACCGTTGACATGGATCGACGGGTTGTTCATCTGGAAGCAGCCCTCGTACCGTTTTCCGTCTCTTGTGATGACAACGCAGTTTTCCGTCTCCGCATTGTTCGGATTCATACCGCCGAGCGCGGTGAGACGAAGACGGCCGTTTCCTTTCACTTCCGCTACCATGCCGCCGAGCGTATCGGTATGTGTCTCCACAAGGACACCGCCGTTTCCTTCACAGCCTTTGGCAAGCTGCACCAGAAGGCCGCCCTTTGTGGTGATCACCGGCGCATAGCCCATCGCTTCGTACTCTGCTTTCAGCCATGCAATGGCATCTTTCGTGTAGCCGGTCGGGCTGTCGATGAAGAGCAGTTTTTTCAGTTTTTCTGTTATAAAATCAACATAAACCTTTGTATTTTTTCATATTTCTTCCTCCATTTTTGTTTCTGTTTTTTCTTCTTTTTCGAAACATTTTGAAACAGAAACTGCAGATTTTTTCTTTCCGAAAAAGATCCTGCCCTTCATCATACCACAGAAATAAATTGGATACAACCATCGGAAAACGGAAAAATGGAAATAAGGAAAATGTAACTGGACAAACTACCCTATGCCATGCTATGTTTGAAGAGGGGGATACATTATTAGCTGTTATTCAAAAAAGTTTCTTCTATAATAAAATAAAGGTCGCCTCAAATTCAAATAAAGGAGCAAAAAAATGGACAAAAAGAACAGGCATCGCAGCCTGCATTACAAACGTTAAAAAAGAATATGCTGTCATTACCGCAGCTGTTCTGATCATGGACATTGGAATTTATGTTTTTAAATTCCCCAATAATTTTCTTTCGGCGGTGTATCCGGTATGGCCGTTGTCATCTGCCGGTTTCTTCCGTTCACTGCCTCACAGATCAACCTTTTTATCAACCTGCTGCTTCTGCTGGTTGGTTTTGCTGTGCTGGGGCGGAACTTCGGCGTCAAGACAGCCTACGTGACCGTGCTTTCCTCGGTTCTTCTGAACATTTTTGAAAAGCTGTTTCCGATGGCACATCCGCTTACCGATGAGATCATGCTGGAGCTCTGCTTTGCCATTATTCTTCCGGCACTGGCGGCAGCACTGCTGTTTTTGAGAATGCCTCCGGCGGCGGCACAGACATCATCGCCATGATTATTAAAAAAATATTCTACAATGAATATTTCCACTGCCCTGCTGGTGACCGACCTCATCGTTGTCATCCTTGCTTTCCTGATTTTCGATACCTTAACCGGGCTTTGTTCGGTTCTCGGTCTGATGGCGAAAACACTGCTGATTGACAAAACGATTGAGCGGATGAAGCTGAATAAATTTTTTACGATTATCTCCAACAATCCGCAGCCGATCTGCGATTTCATCACAAAGGATCTCAATCACAGCGCAACCCTTTACGACGCCGTCGGCGCTTACTCCGACCAGCAGCGGACAGTCATTCTCACGGTTGTGGATGTCAAGCAGGCCGTCTATCTTCAGCGGTTTATTCATGATACCGAGCCGACCGCGTTTATTGCGATCACAAAGAGCAGCGAAATTATCGGAAAAGGCTTCATGAGTTATATCTGATCGATTCAATCCATATTTTTCACGCAAAAAATCCGAAGGTTTTGACGCCTTCGGATTTCTTTGTATGCGCTTATTCTGTTTATTTTCTTCTGCTTCTTCGGTATCTTCTGCCGGTGCTTCTACGTTGTGGGAAGCCATCAGACTTACGACAATGGATTCCGGATTGGTCTTTATGGTGATATCCGGGTCAGCGGCCAGGGACAGATCTTTGACGCGGATGACATCACCGATCTTCATCTCTCCGACATCGACCATTACCTGATCGACCAGGGATGCCGGGTATGCCATGTAAGGCAACCTCGTTCAGATCCTCCTGCAGAACGCCTTCTGCGATCTTTTCATGGTTTACAAGGACAATCTCTGCAACGGAATGAACTTTCTCGTTGCTGACCAGTGCCTGGAACTCGATCGAATCGATCTGTCCGGCTACCGGGTTATAATCAACATTTTTGATCAGGACATCGTATGCGGTTCCGTCAACATCCAGCATAATCTGGCTTCCTTTGTTATTTGTCTTGAGAAGTTTCTCGACATCTCTTTTTACCATCTTAACTGGAATGGATTCTTTCATCTCTCTGCCGAATACATTGCCAACAACGTATCCTTCTCTTCTGAGTCTTTTTGCTTTTACATCAAACTTCTCTTTTCAGCTTTTAAAGTATTCATTTACCTTTTCCTCCAAAAATCTGATTCTTAGCAGGCTTCTTATCTTGTGAAGGGTGTTAAGTTTGCTTTGCCTTGTGGCTATGAATAAGTTTCTTGGAACAGGATGTTTGGGAACATGCAAGGAAGAATTGGTTTCTTGTTGATTCCTTTTCTTTGTTCTAGGTGTAATATAATACCACAAACACGATTTGTCAACCCGGATTTTCCGATTTCACAGTTTCTTCACATTTTCAGCACGCTTCCTTATATTCCATCAGTTTCTGGCGTGCTGTGCGGTTCAGACTGCGCGGTACAGCAATCTCAATCGTCGCATAATGATCACCGTGCACGTTCGCATCTTTCATCGATACCATGCCCTTGCCGCGCAGACGGAGCTTACTGCCGGACTGTGTTCCTTCCTTGATTTTGCAGACCACATCTCCGTACAGTGTCGAGACACGCGCTTCACCGCCAAAGACTGCCGTTGTGTATGGAATCTGAATCGTCGTGTAGATGTCCATTCCGCGCCGTTCAAAGTCTTTCTTTTTCTTCTACATTGACCTTCAAAAGCAGATCGCCGCGGCGGCCGTTTGATCCTGTATGGCCTTTGCCGCGCAGACGGATGCTCTTTCCGCTCTCGATACCGGCCGGGATTTTTAACCAGCAGCGTATTGGTCGTTCCATCCGGGTTCCGCAGGGTAATCTGTTTTTCACAGCCCGATGCCGCTTCCTCCAGGCGGATCGAAACCTCAGCGTGCAGATCGAGATCCTCTGCCATACCGCGGCCGGAAAATGCATCCTCAAACGGATGTCTGCTGCTTCCCGAACGCGTATACCGCTCGCTTCCGAATCCACGGCTCTTGCCATGAAACATCTGATCAAAGAAATCGCCGAACATATCGTCCGCGTTTCCTTCAAAGTGAAATTCGTGATAGCCGCCGTTGTTTCCGCTTCCGCCGAACGGGTTTCCATACGCACTGCCGTACGGATTTCCACCGCCCTGCTGGCTGTACGCGCCGGCTCCCTGGTCGAACGCCGCGAATCCGAACTGATCGTATATTTTCTTCTTTTCCGGATCGCTTAAGACAGAATACGCTTCTGTCACTTCCTTAAATTTCTTTTTCCGCATCCGGGTTTCCCGCATTCGTATCGGGATGATATTTTTCGCCAGTTTCCGGTATGCACGCTTGATTTCTTTCTCGTCTGCATTCCGGCTGACGCCTAATACTTCATAATAATCTCTCTTTGTTTCCATCATCAGGCACCTCCAGTCAAGCCTTTTCCTGATTTCCCAGGTGAACAATTCCTGGCTCTTTTTATCTGTTCTATTTGTACTATAACATGTATTTTTCACACTGTCAATTCTTTTCACGGAAGATTCAAAATTCCTATACGAATTGAAAAACCTGCCGTGCACTGTTACAATAAGAGATATACGATTCTCACGATTTTTTTATGGAGGTACTTGATTGATGCATTCCATTTTCTGGTTCCGCACCCGGCAGTGGGTGTTGAGCCGCGTTCTTCATCTGACAGAGCATAAGAAACAGACACTCCTTGCAGCACCGGATGCCGTTCTGCTGCTCCCCGCGTTATTCCGGAAACGCCGGATCTCCCGGATTCTCCTGGTGACTACCCCCGGCTTTATCCGCCGCGGAACACTGACGTCTCTGCTGGATGGCTGTAAAAAAGAAAACATTTCCGTCACCATTTTCTCCGAAATCGCCCCGGATCCGCAGATTGAGAGCGTGGAACAGGGTTTTCGTCTTTATCAGCAGATTCAGGCGCAGGCTATCCTCGCCATCGGCGGCGGATCCGTTCTCGATGCAGCAAAGCTGATCGGTGCCCGCGTCTGCTGTCCGAAAAAAGACGGTTCCTGCGATGCGGGGCCTCCTGAAAGTCCGTCGGAAACTTCCGCCACTGTTTGCCGTGCCGACGACAGCCGGAACCGGTTCGAGGCAACGGCGGCAGCTGTCATCACAGACTGTATCGACGGGAAACCATACAAATACGCCGTCAATGACCTCTGTCTGATCCCGGATACGGCAGTTCTCGATCCGCGTCTTACGATCAGCCTCCCGTCCTCTATGACCGCAGATACCGGTATGGATGCCCTGACCCATGCCATGGAAGCTTTTCTGAACCTCTTCGCCTCCCGCAGCGTGCAGAATGCATCCATCGAGGCAGTCTGCGAAAATTTCCATGCCCTGCCCGAAGCCTGGCGAGACGGGCACCCATCTTGCCGCACGGCAGGAAATGCTTCATGCATCGTACCTGGCCGGTTTCGCTTTTTACCAACAACTTTGTCGGCTACGTCCATGCCATCGCTCACGCCGTCGGTGCACTGTACCACATTCCGCATGGAAGAGCCAACGCGGTTCTGCTGCCTGCTGTTCTGCGCGAATACGGTTCCTGCATTGCGCCTAAACTTGCCGTTCTCGCCGATGCGCTTTCTCTCGGCGGAGATACCGTTTCTGAAAAGGCTGAGCGGATGATTGCAGCTATCGAGGCTATGCGCGATTCGTTTGACATTCCATCCACTCTGCCGCACCTTTCGCCGAATGATTACACAGAAATAGCACGCCGTGCTTTAAAAGAAGCAAATCCCACCTACCCTGTTCCGCAGATCTGGGATTCTGAAAAAATCTTTTCTGTGCTCCGCCGTGTACAATCCTAAAGCCGCTGTTTTCTCGAATTTAAATTTGACAGAAGGCAAAAAACATGGTAATTTATTAGAGATATCGCATAGAGGAGTGAATAAAATGAATAAAAGAACCATGAAAAAATGGCCAAAGCGAAACAGCAGGCTGCAGAAGCTGCAAAAACAGCGGAAACCGTTGTAAAGACAGCGGCACCGGCAAAAGAAGTAAAACCAACGACTGAAAAAACCTTACATACAGAAGCAGCCGAAGGAAAAGCAGAAGCTGCAAAAGAGCCGAAAAAAGCAACCAAAAAAGAAACCATTAAAAAAACAATAAAAAAAGGAGACCACGGAAACCATGGCAGAAGCAACCAAAACCCCACGTAAAATGACAAAAGTATCTGATACCGTTCTTGAGATCTTCGAGACAAAAAGTATCTATGAAAGACCTCGAAGCAGTCATCAAAAAAGAAGTAAAAGCAAACGGATTAAAAGGCGAGATCAAAATCTACCTGAACGCAGAGCAGAGAGCCGCTTACTACACCGTAGACGGACAGGGATCTGACGATTTCAAAGTAGATCTGACCACTCTTGCTGAATAATTTTTCTGTCAGCTGATCTATCAGAACAGACCAAAAGCGGCATGTCCGAAACAAAGTCTTCCGGATTTTGTTTCGGGCATGTTTTTTGCTGTCTGTTCCCAAACCTAAAAAACGACAAGGTATTTTTCTATGAAAACTGTAAACCATCTCGGAACCGACCCGATCGGAAAGCTGGTTCCCCGTATTGCTTTTCCGAGCATGCTGGCACAGTTCGTGAGTGTATTTTACAGTATTGTAGACCGTATGTACATCGGCCACATTGCCTCTGTCGGTGATCTGGCGCTCGCGGGTGTCGGCGTCTGCGGTCCCATTCTCACCATGATCGGCGCGTTCTCCTCCCTCATCGGGGTCGGCGGCGCACCGCTGCTCGGCATCCGGCTCGAGAGAAAAATGAAAAAGAGGCATCCCGCATCCTGGCTAATGCGTTTCTGATGCTTGTTTCCCTGTCCCTCGTTCTGACAGCCGCTGCGCTTTTTTACCCGCCCGATGCTGATGGCATTCGGAGCCAGCACCGTTACGTATCCTTACGCCAGAGCCTATTTTATGATCTACGTTTCCGGCTCTGTGTTTGCGCTTTTATCGACCGGCCTGAACCAGTTTGTGATCTGCCAGGGCTTTGCCAGTGAGGGAATGAAATCTGTTCTGCTAGGCGCCGTCCTGAATCTGCTGCTGGACCCTGTGTTTATCTTCGTTCTGCATCTCGGCGTGCGCGGCGCGGCAATTGCAACCGTGCTCTCCCAGATCGCAAGCTGTCTGTATGTGCTGCATATTCTGTTCGGAAAGACGATTCCGATCCGCATCACCTTCGGCGGGTATTCATTTGCGATCATGAAACGCATTCTGACAGTCGGTTTTACTCCGTTTCTAATCATTGCCATCGACAATGTGATGATCATTTCGATGAACGCCGTCCTGCAGCGGTATGCACCCGCCGGACAGGGAGACAGCTTCATCACCTGTGCAACGATCGTTCAGAGCTTTATGCTGATTATTACGATGCCGCTCGGCGGAATCAGCGGCGGAACGCAGTCAATCCTCGCATACAATTATGGAGCTGGGAATTCCAGGCGTATTCTTAAGGCACAGAAAACCATCATCGCACTCTGTGCCGGATTTACGACCTTGATGTTCCTCGTCTCCAATGCCGCCGGAACGCTGTTTGCGCAGCTTTTTACTTCCGATCCGCAGATCGTCTCGATGGTGGTCCGCGCGATCCATATTTCGACACTCTCAGTCATTCCGCTCGGCATTCAGTACGAGATTGTAGACGGCTTTACTGCAATGGGCCGCGTGCGCTATTCGTTTGCACTCTCTTTCTTCCGGAAATTCGTCTACTTTACCGCTCTGTTTCTTCTGCCGCGGTTCTTTGCACTGAAAAACATCTTCTACGTGGAACCTATTTCCGACCTGATCGGGCCGGTTGTCTCAATGATCGTTTACTGGACTTCGATTCAGAAGATTCTGAAACAGCGGGAAGAGGCGGTACGGCTGATGCACACAAAAAAGCATAAAAATCTCATATCAAAAAAGCTGTTCTTTTTCCGCGGAGTTTTCAAAACTCTCACCAGAAAAGAACAGCTTTTTTTCTGCTTCTGTTAAAATATCTTCGGCATCGGAACAGTTTCCTGTACTTTCAGACCGTATTTTGCTGCCAGCTGCAGTGCCTTCTGTTCCGTCTCCGGATTCCAGACGGCTTTCGGCGTATGGGCATCACAGCCGAAAACGGCGGTGTTTCCTTCTTCGCCGGCGATCTTCCAGAACTTCTCGTTCGGATACCATCTTTCTTCCATCAGACCAAGGAAATTGATCTCCAGCGGAATGTTTCTCTTTTTCACCTCACGGCAGAGTCTCCGGTATTCCCGGTCGAACACTGCTTCGTCGCCGTTGAATAAAAAAGAGATCCGGGTGTGCCAGATACAGGTATTTTCCGGTATCGATGCCTGCCAGACACTGGTCCACATACTGTTTCAGGCAGCCTCCGTCTGTTGTTCCATGACCGCTGTAGAGAATCTTTTTCGATCTCATTTCCCAGTCTGTGCTGGCCAAGCACAAAGTACTCAAACGGATAGTCCGACAAAAAATCAATCAGCTGATCCCAGAATCTCGGGAAATACTCTGTTTCGAGTCCAAGATGGATTTCAATATCCTTGTCATACTCTTTTTTTCAATGCCAGCACGGTGTCTACATAGCCTTCCACCTGATCGAGCCGCATCCGCATGCCGGAATCGTAGCCGTCCGGGAACGGATAAGGCGAATGGTCGGAAAAACCGAGAATTTTAAGGCCGCCCTCAATCGCGCGCTCCACATACTCCCGCTCCGTTCCGTTCGCATGGCGGCACCGCCATGTATGGGTATGATAATTTGCAATCATGATCTGTAACCTTCTTTATTTTGTATCTTATTCTGCTGCTTCTTTGGAGATATCCGTTCCAAAATATTTTTCCGAAAGCTCTGTCAGTGTTCCTTCTTCTGCGAGCTCGCCAAGTGCTTTGTTGACTGCCTCAAGCAGCGTCTTGGTCTCATCGCCTTTTTTCATCGGAATACCGACTTTTGTGGATTCCGGATCGAGACATGCAATTTTGATCTCTGCATCCGGGTGTGCTTTCATATAATCGTAATACGTTACCTCTGCGTTCAGAGTTGCATCGATACGGCCGCTTAAGAGAAGCTCGAAAGTCTGCTCCAGATCGTCAACACCGGTAACGGCTGCGCCATATTTCTCGGCAACTTCTGCATACGTACTGGAAATGGTGTTCGCGGTGCTCTTTCCGTCGAGATCCTCCATGGACTGGATTTCATCGTTAGCAGAGTTTACGATAACAGCGGTGCGGTTGTATGCGTATGGGTCGGAAAAGCTGTATTTTCAGCGCGCTCCTCTGTGATATCTACGCCGTTTACCATGATATCGTACCGGCCGGAATCGATTCCTGCAAGAAGGCCGTCCCACTCACCCTCTACAAAGGTTGCTTTCACGCCGAGTTTCTCTGCGATCTGCTGTGCCACTTCTACGTCATAGCCGACCAGGTTGTCGTCCTCATCGTGATACGTCCACGGTGCCCAGGTTCCTTCCATTGCCACAACGATCTCACCCCTTGCTCTGGATCTGCTCTAAAAGATCCCCAGACGCACTTGCAGAAGATGCTGATGAAGAGGAAGAAGCACTGCTGTTATCTGCCGTGCTGTTTCCGCATCCGGTCAGTAAAAAGGATGATGTCAGGATACCTGCCAGAAATACTGCTGCCATTTTCTTTTTCATAATATTCGCCACTCCTTTTTTGTTTTGTTCTGGAAGAAGCTGCCTTTGCTTCTTCTGTTTTCTTTATTGCAAACTGTCCGGATTCCGTGCTCCGGACAGGATTTGCCGCTTTGCGGGATACCTTACTCGTAATGCTGTTCAATATTCTGCAAAAATGTTCTCGTCCGCTCTTCCCGCGGATTTGCGAAAAATTCCTTCGACGGACCTTCCTCAACGACAACGCCATTTTCCATAAAGACAACCTTGTTCGAAACGTTTCTTGCAAAGCCCATCTCATGCGTGACAACGAGCATCGTCATTCCCTCTTTGGCAAGCTGGCGCATAACACCAAGCACCTCGCCGGTCAGCCCCGGGTCGAGTGCTGAGGTCGGCTCATCAAAATAGATAATTTCCGGATCGGTTGCCAGTGCACGGGCGATTGCCACCCTCTGCTGCTGTCCGCCGGAAAGCTGATGCGGATAGTAGTCCGCACGGTCCAGCATGCCTACTTTTTCAAGCGCTGCACGCGCTTTTTCCTCCGCCCTGGTTTTGGGCATTTTTCTGCCGATGATCAGGCCCTCGGTTACGTTATGAAGGGCTGTTTTGTTCAGGAACAGGTTATAGTTCTGAAATACAAATGCGGTTTTTCTGACGGATCGCCGCGATATCTTTTTGCTGATGTTGTGGAACGGATATTCTTTCCCGTCAAAAATCAGGCTGCCGCCGTCCGCATGCTCCAGAAAGTTGACACAGCGCAGCATGGTTGTTTTTCCCGAACCGCTCGGGCCGAGGATTGCGACAACATCGCCCTGGTTTACTTTTTAAATCTACACCTTTTAACACTTCCAGGCTGCCGAACGCTTTCTTTAATCCTTTGATTTCCAGCATGGCTTATTCCCCTTTTTCTGATATGTACTCAGTTTCTTCTCTCCGATTCCCTGCAGCTTCGTGAGCACAGTGGAGAACAGCAGGTAGATCAGTCCTACTTCAATATACAGTGCCAGCGGCTCATGGGTGCGCGCTACAATCCGCTGCGTTACCATAAACATCTCCGTTACGGTGATATTTGCGGCAAGGGAAGTATCCTTTACCATGGCGATCAGAGAGTTGGAAAGCGGCGGGAACGCGGTGCGCATCGCCTGCGGAAGGATAATTCTCCGCATGATCTGCAGATACGACATGCCGACACAGTAGCCGGCTTCGAGCTGGCCTGCCGGAACGGCTTCCAGGGCCGCACGCATCGTCTCGGCACTGTAGGCGCCCTCATTCAGGGAAAAGACGAGAACTGCCGCCGGAAACGGATCGATCAGAATACCGGCGCGCGGAAGTCCGTAAACACAACGAAAAGCTGGACCAGAAGCGGGGTTCCGCGGAAAATCCAGATATAGAAACGTGCAATCTGACGAAGGCCTTTGATGTTTGCAAACTGTACCATAGCCATTGCCGTCGCAATTACAAGTGCAATGGAAAACGAGATTACAGTAAGCGGAATCGTCACCTTAAGGCCCGGCAGAAAGATTTTCCAGAAAGAATCCAGAAGAATATTCCATAATCTTTCGCTCATTTCGATATATCCCCCTTATTTTACATTTTCCTAGATAGGATAACACTTCAAGTCCGCTTCAAGTCAAGTGTTTTTTCATATACCCCTCCCCGCATGCAAGAATCCCCGGGAAACACGTTTTTCAACGGCCCCTGGGGACTCTTATTTATGGTTGGTTTTAAGAGGAAGGATCTTGTCTTTTTATGGTATGATGTTATTTACTGCTTAGTCCTGTGTCACATTAAATGCTCTTGCACCAGGGTATACAGCGGCCGTTCCAAGTTCTTCTTCGATTCGGAGAAGCTGGTTGTATTTTGCCACACGCTCGGTTCTGCTGGGAGCACCGGTCTTGATCTGACAGGTGTTCAGTGCCACTGCCAGGTCGGCAATGGTGGTATCCTCGGTCTCACCGGAACGATGGGAAGAAATAGCGGTATAACCAGCTTTGTGTGCCATCTTGATTGCTTCCAATGTCTCAGATACGGAACCGATCTGATTCAGTTTGATAAGAATAGCGTTTCCGCAGCCAAGGCTGATACCTTTTTCAAGACGCTCTGTATTTGTAACAAACAGGTCGTCACCGACAAGCTGTACTTTTCCGCCAAGCTCTGCGGTCAGCTTTTTCCAGCCTTCCCAGTCTTCCTCATCCAGACCATCCTCGATGGAGATGATCGGATATTTCTCTACCAGTGCTTTCCAGTGAGCGATCAGCTCTTTGGAAGTAAATACAGTGCCGGCTTTCGGCAGTTTGTATTCACCCTTGGTTCCTGTCTTCCACTCGGAGGATGCCGCGTCCATAGCGATCCTGAAGTCACGGCCCGGCTCATATCCGGCTTTCTTTACTGCCTCAAGAATGTACTCGATGGCTTCCTCATCGGATTTCAGAGCCGGTGCAAAACCGCCCTCATCTCCAACGGAGGTTGCAAGTCCGCGCTCTTTTTAAGATCGCAGCCAGTGCATGGAACACCTCTGCGCACCATCTTAAGCACTCCTTGAAAGAAGATGCTCCAACCGGCATAATCATGAACTCCTGCACATCCAATCCGGAAGAAAGTGCATGGCATCAGCCATTTACGATGTTCATCATCGGAACCGGCAGACGATTTCCGGAAACGCCGCCGAAGAAGCGGTACAGCGGAATCTCAAGTGCGTTTGCTGCTGCTCTTGCGCAGGCAATGGAAACAGCCAGAATGGCGTTTGCACCCAGGCGGGATTTATCTTTTGTTCCGTCCGCATCGATCATAGCTTTATCTACAGCGTAGGTATCGAATGAATACATACCTTTTAAGTTATCGTTGATGACGGTGTTGATGTTTTCTACTGCTTTCTGCACACCTTTTCCAAGGTATCTTGCTTTATCTCCATCTCGTAATTCCAGTGCCTCAAACTCACCGGTAGATGCGCCGCTTGGTGCCATGCCGCGCCCTACAACGCCTCCTGCAAGAACAACCCCAGCTTCTACGGTTGGGTTTCCTCTGGAATCCAGAATTTCTCTTCCTTTTACTTCCTCAATTTTCAGGCTCTTCACTTTTCGTGTGCTCCTTTCTCGTTTGTTTCTGGAGTTTCCCGCCTGCGAAGTGTCCAGGATCCGCAGACGGGAGATAACAATGATTGATTCACTTTGGTTAGCCTTTACTAACTATAATTCATTATAACTAATTTTTTAAAAATTGCAAGTGGGTAAAGTGATACTTTTTCTCAGAATGCAAAAAGTTTTTCTGTTCTTATTTTTCCTGTTTAAATGCCTCTTCCAGCGTATGCCATCCAAGAACGGCACATTTCACTCTTGCCGGCATGTGGGAGATGTCCTTCAGTGCACCAGCCTCCTCGAGTTCGTCAATCTCCTCGTCGGATGCTTCTCCTTTGATCATGCGTAAAAACAGCTTTCCGAGGCGCAATGCCTCTTCTTTAGACTTTCCGATAATCATGCCGAGCATAATGTCTGCCGATGCCTGTGAAATGGCACAGCCGTCGCCCACGAACGCACCGTCCGTGATCACATCGCCGTCGACTTTTAATTTCAGCCAGATATCATCGCCGCAGCTCGGGTTTACGCCCTCAAGGACGAGATTTGCATCCGGCAGATCATGCTTGAATTCCGGACGCAGATTGTGCTCCGTCAAAATTTCGTTATAAAATCCTCTACTCTCCATAGCCCATTCTCCTTCTGATTGTGGATACACTTTCGATCAGTGCATCAATCTCTTCCGGTGTATTATAAAACATCATGCTGGCTCTTGTCGAGCTTCGGACGCCAAGATATTCCAGAAGCGGCTGTGCACAGTGGTGGCCTGCCCGCACATCGATGCCGTCAGAAGAAAGAATTTCGCTCACATCGTGCGGATGCACGCCGTCAATCGTAAACGAAACGATGCCCGTATGGTTGGCCGGATCTTTGGAACCGAGGATATGAACGTACGGCAGCGCGCCGAGTCCTTCCATAGCACGTTGCGTCAGTTCCAGCTCTTTTTTCTGGATATAATCAAATCCTTTTTCCTGCAGATACCGGATCGCTGCGGCCAGCCCCACCGCACCGGCTGCATTTACCGTTCCCGCCTCAAATTTCTGCGGAACCGGTGCAAAAACGGCTCCGTCGCGGTAAACGGAATCGATCATCTCGCCTCCGGTTAAAAACGGCGGCATTTTTTCCAGCAGTTCCCGTTTTCCATACAGACAGCCGATTCCCATCGGGCCCATCAGCTTATGGCCGGAAAAGGCGAGAAAATCTGCATCCAGCGCCTGTACGTCGACCGGCATATGCGGAACGCTCTGGGCGCCGTCCACAACGGCAACGGCTCCCACGCGGTGCGCCATCTCCGTGATTTTCTGGAGCGGATTCACGCAGCCGAGCACATTCGATACCTGCGCAACAGCCACAAGACGTGTTCTCTCATTAATGCCCTTTTGGAGCTCCTCATCGGTCAGCTCGCCCTCACTGGTACATTCCAGATAATGGAGCTTCGCCCCAGTCATACGCGACACCATCTGCCACGGAAGCAGATTGCTGTGATGCTCCATGATTGTTACAGCGATCTCGTCGCCTTCCTTTAAAAAGTTCAGGCCATAGCTGTATGCCACAAGGTTCAGGCTTTCCGTTGTATTCCGGGTAAAAATAATCTCCTCCGGCTCTTCTGCATGAATAAACTCCTGTACGGTCTTTCTTGCCTCCTGATAGCTCTCCGTCGCCTCCAGGCTTAAAGGATAGAAGCCTCGCAGAGGATTTGCATTTTTTCTGTTCGTAAAATTCCTGTACTGCAGCAAGAACGCATGACGGGCGCTGTGCCGTCGCCGCGTTGTCCAGATAGATCGTGTCCATTTGCTGCAGAAGCGGGAAATTTTTTCTGATGTTATCTGTTGTCACGGTCAAGCACCTCCGCAAGCTGTGTTTTTACTTTCTGTTCGATGTCCGCATCGCCGATCTTCTGGATTTTTTGCTTCCAGTTTCGCCCGCGCCATCGTATTTTCTGCCTGTGTACGGTCCATGCCGCGCGCACCGAAGTAAAACAGTGTCTCTTCATCGAGTTCTCCGATTGCCGCGCCGTGGCTTCCCTGTACGTTTTCCTCTGCACAGAGGATCACAGGAATCGTCTTGTTGACTACATCATCGCCGAGCAGCAATACCTGTTCTGTCTCTGCTCCGACGGAATCTGCCGAACCGCGCACAAAGTCGATTGTGCCGCGGAAGATCTTTTCCGCCGCATCCATCAGCGTTCCGTCTGCCTGGATCGTGCTCTCGGTTACTTTTTCCGAAGTGGCGCACATTCAGATTGACATCAAATTTCTGCTGATTCTGCAGAAGATAGCCGATTTTTGCCTGCAGTGATGCGTGATCCTTCTGCAGTTCGGTCCAGATACCGTCATAGACATCGCCTTTTCCGACAACGACCTGTAAAAGATCCAGTGCACCATTTTCCTCGCAGATGCATCCGACATCATTTAAAAGCTCCTGTCCCTCACCGCGCATCATCACCTGCACGAGCCGGATGCGGCTGTTTTTTCGCGTAAAGTTCTGTCCGCACCGCGAGCTGTCCCGCTGCCTGTGCCGGTTCAAATACCTCGAAAACGGTAAGGAAGCTCCCTCTTCTGCCACCGCGCGGATCTTTCCGGATGAAACCGTCTCTTTTCCCTGTCCGATGGAAAGCGTGACCTGTTTCGTCTGCCCCTCCTTTGCAGAGACATTCCAGTTTTTTCGTCTGCTCCGGTGCAAAAGGACATCCGTCTCTTTTCCTGCCCCGGTATTCGCTTCCGGAAAACCCGTTATCTCATCATCCGCAGACAGCTCTTCCGCGCAGATTTCACACGGCGCACCCGCCGCCCATTTTACTTTTTTGTATCATTTAATCCCAGCCAGTACCATGTTTTCGATGGAAGCTGGTTGATTTTCATGCTGTTCTGTTCTTCCATGTGTCTGGCCTCCTTATCCAATGCTGCCCTTCATCTCGAGGCGGATCAGATTGTTCATCTCCACCGCGTACTCCAGCGGCAGTTCTTTTGAAACATCATCCGCGAATCCGCTGACGATGCACGCTCTCGCATCCTCTTCCGTCATGCCGCGCGACATCAGATAAAAGACGGCTTCATCGCTGATGCTTCCGATCTGTGCTTCATGGCCGATGTTCGCATCTTTTGTACGGATATCCATCGCCGGAATCGTGTCCGACCGGGAGATATCATCGAGCATCAGAGACTGGCAGGAAACGGCTGATTTCGTGTTCTTTGCCGCTTTTGTTGCAGAGACTGACGAACGGAAGGTGCTGATTCCGCCGTCCTTGGAGATCGATTTCGTGTTAATATAGGAACTCGTATCCGGCGCGCTGTGGACAACCTTCGCTCCGGTATCGAGAGATTCTGGCCCTTACCGGCAAACGTGATGCCGGTAAATTCCATCTTTGCGCCTCTTCCTTTCAGCACGCTCATCGGGTACAGGTAGGAAACGTGGGAGCCGAATGAACCGGAAACCCACTCGATTTTTCCGCCCTCCTCGACCTGCGCGCGCTTCGTGTTCAGGTTGTACATATTCTTTGACCAGTTTTCAATCGTAGAATACCGCAGTCTTGCATTTTTGCCGACAAACAGTTCCACACAGCCTGCATGCAGATTTGCCACGTTGTATTTCGGTGCGGAACAGCCCTCGATAAAGTGAAGGTCCGCGTCCTCATCGACAATAATCAGCGTATGCTCGAACTGGCCTGCGCCCGGCGCATTCAGGCGGAAATACGACTGCAGCGGGATTTCCACGGAAACCCCTTCGGCACATAGACAAACGAACCGCCGGACCAGACGGCTCCGTGCAGTGCGGCAAATTTGTGGTCGGTCGGTTTCACCAGTTTCATAAAGTGTTTCCGCACCATATCCGCGTACTCACCATGCAGCGCACTCTCCATATCGGTGTAGACAACACCCTGCGCCGCAACCTCCTCGCGCACATTGTGGTATACCAGTTCAGAGTCGTACTGCGCGCCGACACCGGCAAGTGATTTCCGCTCTGCCTGCGGGATGCCAAGACGCTCAAACGTATTTTTGATGTCATCCGGCACATCGGACCACTTTGCTTTCATTTTCGTATTCGGGCGGACATACGTTACGATGTCATCCATGTTCAGACCCTCAATCGACGGACCCCAATCCGGAATCAGCATCTGGTTGTAGATCTGTAAAGAACGCAGACGGAACAGCTGCATCCAGGCAGGGTCTTTCTTCTCATCCGAAATTTTCTGTACAATTTCCGGCGTCAGGCCGGCTTTTTACTTTATAGGCATCCTTTTCATCGTCTTTGAAATCATAGATGCTTCGGTCAATATCCTCTACATAACTTTTTTTTCTCTCACAGCGTTTTCATCCTTTCTGTACCTTCGGTTTTACGCCAGTGACTTTTCGTATTTTCCAAATCCGTCCCGGTTGATCTCCTCTACAAGAGATGCATCGCCGGTTTTGACGATTTCACCTTCCACCATGATGTGGGTCTGATCCACCATCAGTGATTCCAGAATCTTCGTGCTGTGCGTGATGATCAGAAGACTTCCTCCGCATTTTCTGCGGTATGCCTCAATTCCGGCAGAAACGGTGCGGACCGCATCGACATCCAGGCCGGAGTCGGTCTCATCGAGAATGGTAAGGGACGGCTCGAGCATCAGAAGCTGCAAGATCTCGGCTTTCTTTTTCTCACCGCCGGAAAATCCGACATTCAGATCACGGTCTGCATACGACGGATCCATCTGCAGAACTTCCATTGCTTTTTCCAGTTCTTTCCGGAACTCAAACAGACGCATCCGTTTGCCGGTCTTTAACTCGACGGCGCTGCGGATAAAAGAGCTTAAGGTTACGCCAGGCACCTCAAGCGGATTCTGAAACGAGAGAAACAGTCCCATTTTGGCGCGTTCATTGACCGGCTCTTCTGTGATGTTCTTTCCCTGGAACCAGATTTCGCCGCGTGTCACGTTATATTTCGGATTGCCGAGCAGCGTATTGCCAAGCGTCGACTTTCCGGTACCATTCGGTCCAAGCAGCACATGCGTCTCCCCTTTTCAATCGTAAGATTTACGCCGTGCAGGATCTCTTTTTCTTCTACATTTACCGTTAAATCTTTCACTGTTAAAAGATTTTTTTCCCATATTGCTATCCTCCTTATTTTGCTTCGAGGTTACAATCTCTGTTTTCGCCTCCGATTGTAGACCTTTTTCCGAGTATTTCAATCGGATTTATATATTTGAAAAATTTTATCAAAAAACGCACCTGCCGCCGGATTTTTTTCCGCACGACAGGCGCGTTTTCTATCAACATCGTTTCAGCCGATTCCGCCCAGCACGATTCCGAGAATCAGAACCAGCACACAGATCGGCACGTAGATATATTTGCAGATCGGATAATACAGATCCGTGAATTTGCTGCTTCTTTCCCTTGTCTACCTGGGACTGCACATACTTCTTTCCGCAGATCCAGAAGAACATGACTCCGGCAAGGCCGGCGCCGAGCGGGCAAATGTAGATCGACAGAACATCCATCCACTGGGATACAATGCCCTGGATCAGAAGAGATACGACCACACCGATAACCCCGATCACACCGCAGGCTGCTACTCTTCCGAGATGAAATTTTTCCTGTACCGTTGCAATCGGTGCTTCGTACAGGTTAATCAGAGAGGTAAGGCCGGCAAAAAAGACAGCGACAAAGAAAACGATTGCGATCAGCGCGCCACCCGGCATAGACTTTATCAAATTCGGAAGGAAAATGAACAGAAGTCCAGGTCCTCCTGTATTTAACTGCGCTCCCGTTGTTGCCATCGCCGGGATAATAACCAGCGCAGCAAGCATAGCAGCGAGCGTATCAAAAATGCTACTCTTCCGGCGGCGGCCGGAATATTTTCTCCATCTGACAAATAGGAACCATAGATCAATGTTCCATTTCCTGCTACCGACAGGGAAAAGAATGCCTGACCAAGTGCAAAAATCCAGGTCTTCGGATCTGCAAGTGCTTTTGGTTCCACACGGAAAATATAACGGTATCCATCCGCTGCACCGGGCTGAAAGGCAACATAGATACCAAGTGCAACAAACAGGAGAAAGAAAACAGGCATCAGCACCTTATGGACCTTCTCAATTCCCTTACCAACACCAAATGCCAGAATGACCATCGCAACCACAAGAGCTACGATCTGCCAGAAATTGTTTCCAAACGCAGATGCCATGGATTCAAACGCTCCGGCAAAATCCTCTACGCTCACAGCTGACAGTGTCTTTCCAGTAAAGGTTCCGATCATGTACCTGAAAATCCACCCCATGACAACCGTATAACCGATCGCCATTGCCAGGAACCCAGCACCGGAATCAGACCAAGCGCCTCTCCGGCTTTTCGTTTTCCTTTCGTTTCACATGCAAAACCGAACGCATCAACCGGACCGGATCTTGTGGCACGGCCAAAACTCATCTCCCCGCTCACACCGGTAAAGCCGATCAGTGCAACGAACAGGAAATACGGAATCAGAAAGGAACCTCCTCCGTACAAAGGAAACCCGGGTAGGGAACATCCAGATGTTGCCCATTCCAACTGCAGAGCCGATGCAGGCCAGGATAAATCCCCACCGACTGTTAAATGACTCTCTCTTTTTTCATACTGCTCTCCCTTTTTTCTTACTTTTTCTGAAGATATCATGGCCAAAGTACCTTTTGACTCCAACATCTTCTGAATATTTTATCATAAGCTATTGGGAAAAGCTATAGCATTTCTCATCTTCCTGCAACTTCACTTTATATTTTATGCTTTTTCCGCCTTGCTGCTGCCATTCCCGCGGAGAACATCCGCAGTGGCGTTTGAAATAGCGGCTGAAATGAGACAGATTGGAAAAACCGCAGATTTCCGCGGTCTGTCCGATGGAAAGTGCCTGATTTGTCAAAAGATTTTTCGCCTTGTCGAGCCGTACTTCAATCAGATCGCTGTGCGGGGTGCTGCTGAAAAACTGTTTGTAATAAGAATAAAACTGACTTTTTTCCATATTGGCCATCTGGCAAAAGCTTTTCTGTCGTCCAGTCTTTCTCATAATGGCTCAACATCTTAAGGCGCAGCTCCTGGAATTCCTGATACAGTCCGGCCGGCTCCTCTGCCGCTTTCTTGTACAGCCGCATACCACGCGATGCCGTAATCATCATCTGACGAACCAGTGCTTCCTCATATTCCACTGCGTATGGATCTTTCACAATGTATTCCCTCTGCAAAAGGCGAATCAGCTCATCAATTGCTTCCGTATTCTGTGGATAAAAAACAGCATTCTGCGGAATTCCATACGTTTCACCCAGATTCTTACCGCACCAGAAATGGACATAGCTGTTGCGAAACTTCTGAACAGCCTGATAATGCTGCTCGGGATCCGGCGTGTAAAAAGGCAGGCATTTTCCTGTGCAATGAAAAAACGCAGTTCTGTCATACACCTTCATCGGCGTTTTAAACAACAGAAACAGATAGTCCCCGCTGCCCTCCGGCCGATATATCGTCTCATAATCGGCGTTGGATCTATTATATTCACAAATATGAACTGAAAATTCCATTCTTCTCGTTTCCCCTTTTCTTTTCTTCTCCCTATTTTACCGCAAAACCGGAAAAAAAAGTCAAATTTGCCGGACAAAAATCTCTGGTTTTTTTCTATCTTCCTGTTAAAATTGAAACTATCCAAAGCGAAAGCGAAACGGTGGAATAAAATCATAGACACGCCGGTGATCCTTTGTTTTTCTGGATCGTGTCTGAAAACGAACATTTCTTTTAACAGGAGGATTTTTAAGTATGAAAAAAGCAGAGATTATCATTGACAAATATTTTCTCACCGGAAAAGTTGACAAACGAATCTTCGGTTCCTTTATCGAGCACCTGGGACGCGCCGTTTACGAAGGCATCTATCAGGAAGGAAGTGCTCTCTCCGACGAGCAGGGCTTCCGAAAAGATACCCTGGATCTTGTCAAAGAGCTTCAAGTACCGATCGTCCGTTACCCGGGCGGAAACTTTGTCTCGGGCTTTCACTGGGAAGACAGCGTAGGCCCGAAAGACAAACGGCCTGCAAAAACCAGATCTTGCCTGGGGCGTGATTGAGACAAACGAATTCGGTCTGAATGAGTTTGCTGACTGGTCGAAAAAAGCCGGCAGTGATATCATGATGGCCGTTAACCTCGGAACCCGCGGACCGGAGGATGCAAAAATGTGCTGGAGTACTGCAACTTCAAGGGCGGCACCTACTACAGTGATCTGAGAAAATCCCACGGTTACAAAGATCCACACAACATCAAACTCTGGTGCCTCGGCAACGAGATGGACGGACCGTGGCAGATGGGACATAAGACCGCTTCTGAGTACGGACGTATTGCAGCAGAGACTGCCCGCCTGATGAAATTTATGGATCCGGAGGTTGAGACTGTTGCATGCGGAAGCTCCAATCTTACGATGCCAACCTTCGGTTCCTGGGAATATACGGTTCTGGACGAATGCTATGATGAGGTGGATTACCTTTCTTTACACCAGTACTACGGAAATTATGCAAATGATACTGTCGATTTTCTGGGAAGCTCCAAGGGCATGGATGATTTTATTTCCGGCGTAGTAGCCATCTGTGATGCAGTCAAAGCGAAAAAACACGGCAAAAAGCAGATTAACCTTTCCTTTGATGAGTGGAACGTATGGTACCACAGCAATGAACAGGATAAAAAGCTGGAAAAATGGGTACAGGCGCCCCATCAGCTGGAGGATGTTTATAACTTTGAGGATGCACTTCTTGTGGGAAGCATGTTGATCACACTCCTGCGCCACGCAGACCGTGTCAAGATTGCCTGCCTCGCACAGCTTGTCAACGTTATCGCTCCGATCATGACATCCGATACCGGTGCATGGCGTCAGACGATCTTCTATCCATACATGCATGCAAGCGTATACGGCCGCGGAACCGTCTTAAATACACAGGTTCTGACACCGGTTTACGAGAGCAAAACGTACGGCGAAGCTCCGTATCTCGATTCTGTCTGCATCTGGGATGAGGAAAACGATGCACTGACCATTTTTGCAGTCAATAAGAGCCTGGATGAGGATATGGAGGTTTCCTGCGATCTGCGTCAGTTCGAAGGATGTCGTCTGGCTGAGCACATCGTGCTGACAAACGACGATATGAAAGCGGTCAACACCGAAGCAGATCCGAACCACGTTACTCCGACCCATTCCGATGCACCAAACTGGAGAATGGAAAAATGCACACCGTTCTTGGAAAACACAGCTGGAATGTGATCCGTCTTACAAAATAATGGAACCGTATAAGGTATGGCCTGAAAAACAGAACATCTGAATTTTTCATCCAAACATATGCATAAAGGAGTTTTATTTTATGGCACAGGCATATTTATTTGTTCATTTTCGGAAAAAAACAACACCGGACGGCGAACAGGTTTATTTCGGCATCAGCCGCGATGGTTTCCACTGGGAAGCTGTCAACGACGGCGTTCCGGGTGCCGGCCAGGGATATGTGCCGTTTGTTGCAGACAGCCTTGCTTCCGGAAAATTTGTTCGTTCTGATGCTTTCTTCTCGTTCCCATACGGCTACAAGCATGGAACGATTCTTCCGATTACAGAGGAGGATTACGAGCGGATCAAAAACCAGGACTGGTCAGATCACGGATATCAGTAAAATCGCTGTCCGCCTGATGGGATTTTCATACAAAAAGAACTGCGGCAGGCTTCCGGATATCAGTAAAATCGCTTTTGGGGAAGTTCCTGCCGCAGTTCTTTTTTTCGCTTTCTTTTCCGACAAAACCCATCCGCTTCCTTTTTGTTCTGGCGGACAGTACCTTTTCTGCAGATTGGTAAATGTATCGTTTTGATGGTGTCTGAATTTTCTTTATCTCTGTGCCTGTGCAGCGGTTCTTGCATGGAACATGCGGAAGACGCCGGTCTGCTCGATCAACTTCGTCAGGCTGTAGAAAATGATGGAATCGATCGGCCACATAATCAGGTTCTTTAAGGCACGTGCCGGAAGAAGCACCATGATTCCTTTTCCATACAGCATGCTGAGCCACAGGGTGTTCAGCAGTACGTTGACAGTCAGCATAACGATGAACTTGGCTGCAAGCACACGTTTGATGGTCAGTTTTTGCGATAGTAGAAGCATCCATACATAAAAGATGCCAGCATCGCATTAAAGGTGAATCCGAAGAAGAACGGGCCGCTCGGTTTCAGGAAGTATTTTACGAATCAAGAATGCCGGAGAAAAGACATCCTGTCACTGGTCCGAACAGGTAATCGACAAGGCGGTTCGGGATTCCGGAAAATCCAATGCGGACATAAGGTCCGATATCAATCGATGCTACCTGGTTCAGAATCATCGCCAGCGCTGCGAACATGGCACAGGCTGCGAGGGGTTGTGACTGCTTTCAGCTCTTTTGCTGACTGCAGAAACATGTTTTTGTTTCTTTTGCTGTTTCATTTGCATTTTTCTGCATAAAAAAATTACCTCCTTTACAGATATCTGACTACAATAGGAGATAATCTCTTGTCTCTATCTTCTGTTGCAGCGAGATGCAATTCATATACCGCAAGATTTTCTCTTTTCGTCTCCCTGGCTACTCTCTATCCTGGGAGCACTTTACGCATATGAATTTACTCTGCAGTTGTTTTTGTCCTGCTCATTATATAGTAAAATCCCCTTTGATTTCAAGAGGATTTTACATTTTTTTCTAATTTTTTACGATCAAATATCAGCCCTGCATTTTACGGTCTTTCCGGTGATAAAACGGAGACAAACGCAAACTTTTTATCCAGCAGTTTTCCCATCAGCACAATGCCTTTTCCCATCGTAAAAAGCAGCTGCTACCGTTCCGATTCCAAGACCTTCGATTCTTCCAAGTCCGAAGAAGGTGAGCAATGCGGTTACCATAAGGCAGGTCACATCGAAGCCGATTTTAATTCTGGAATACGGCACTTTCGTGATATCAGATACTTCACGCGGGAACAGATCCGTCGGGACAATCGGGAGCTTGCAGCGCTTTGAAAGCGCAATACCGAAACAGAGAATCAGATAGCTCAGCACAAAATAGAGCACGCGCAGCGGCAGATTTACCGGAAGACGTGTAATCCAGAGCTCGTGAAGATCAATCAGTTCTCCAAACACAAAGCCGACCACAAAACTGAACAGGTAAGTGGGGACGAATTTTTCCGCATAAGCATCAGCGTACAGACGAGCAGTCCCTGGAAAATATACGTCCACGTTCCAAGCTTTCAAATATCTATAGTATACTATAAAATAATTATAAATCTAGTTCTTTTTTTGTATAGCAAAAAATCACATCGTAATTTTTGTTCACAACGTCTTGATAACGCAATTTTTCTATGATATGATCGTATCAGTTATTTTTTTTTTGAAAAGGAGATCTTCATATATGCAATATAAATTAGGACATCATATTATAGCAGAAAACGAAAAAGCAGATCGTGTGTTCCTGGAAATATCCGGAGGAATATGCACTTTATAATCTCTGCCATCTTACGATGAGATGAAAGCAAAAAGATAGGTTTTATGAATCCTGATTCTGCGAAGAATTATTATTCATTTTACGTTCAGGATGTCTATGTTGGATTCGTTAATATTTTAGAAGAAAAGAAAGAAGTCTTTATTGGAATTGGCACAAAACCCGCTTGCTGCAATCATGGATATGGGCAGCAGATGCTGCAGACCGCGTATGAAAATTCTAAAAAATTATACTCTGCAAAACCCTTTGTACTTAGAAGTATGAAATTGGAACAAACGGGCGATCCGCTGTTACGAAAAGGCAGGATTTGTCATTGACGGTTCGCCGTACCAGCTTGAAACCAGTATTGGGTTGGGAACATTTTATAGAATGATACGGAAATAAAAAGACATGACATGAAAGCTGCCTAGCGAGACTGTGAGAAAAGTCTCGCTTTTCACCCGCATTTCTATTATATCTGCGTTTAGTACTTTCTTTTGATATATGTTTCCAATCCGTACAATTCCTTCTATAGGTTTGTATTTGCGTAAAAATTCAATATCTTTTATTCCATTTTAAACGTGCAAGATAAAAATTCTCGCTCGATTTCTATGTACCAACCACTCAAGAAAATTTATAATATCATCTACTGACATAATCTTATTTTCGATAATAAAAAGCCAAAATGCGTTCCCTTTCATTATCAGATAAATTATCCTGCGCATTGACACTATATCCATAACTTCTCAGCAAAGATGTTTCTGCCCAGTTATGATATCCTGATTCATGAAGTTTTTTATATTCAGAAAATGTAATAACACGGCAGCAAATTCTCCCTTTTTTGGCAAAGCTTTTCGTATTCTGGTTCCGTTATAAAATATTGATTACATTCTGTACAAAATCCGGCATCAATCTCCTCTTCTTTAATTTCTTTTGCCATTATCCAGCCATACAAGTGCTCTTATTCTATGAAGATGATGATCCTGCTTAATGCAATGCATTGCAGTCGTTCTTATCAAAAAATTTTCAATAGAAATATTGGATCTTTCGATTAAAAGAAATAGTTCGCGAATCGGAGCGCTATCAACCTCATAAAGCGACAATTGAAACCGATCTCCCACATCTATACAAAAAATAATCAAAAGGCGGTTCTTCATTATCATCATAACCAAACTCACTATTATCTATATATATTTTCAAAGAGTCTTCACCATATTCACCTGTATAATAATAATTCATCCAATCATGCAGACTGCATCTGCAGTGCTTTTTTCAGAATATTGATGCCTGCATTCGTATCCCGGTCATGAACTGCATGGCATTTCGGACACTCCCAGATACGAATGCTCAGATTTTTTATCCGTGGATTTCTGTAGCCGCAAGAGCTGCAGGTCTGACTGCTCGGATACATCGTTGGTACTCTTTGAAGTTCATTTCCATACCAGCTGGCTTTATATTCCAGCATTTTGAAAAACTTTGCCCAGGAAACACTTGCTATGGATTTTGCCAGTTTATGGTTCCGGATCATTCCCTTCACGTTCAGATCCTCGATACAGATGGTTTGGTTTTCGCGCACCAGCATCGTTGACTGTTTCTGCAGGAAATCATTCCGCTGATTGGCTATTTTCTCATGCACTCTGGCTACCCTGCTCCGCTGCTTCTCCCGGTTATGGGAATCTTTCCGCTTCCGGGAAAGTCTGCGCTGTTCTCTTATGAGCTTTCGCATCGAGCGTTCCAGATATCTGGGATTTGATACCGTATTTCCATTACTGTCAGAATAGAACGTTTTGATTCCAACATCAATCCCTATTGTACCGCCACCATTCTGACGTGGTTCCGGTTCAAAATCAACATTTAAAACCGCAAAATATTTTCCAGCCGGTGTGTGCTCAATGATCACGTGGTTAATCTTCTCCACTTCCATCGACTGTCGTATTTTGACAAATCCAAGTTTCGGAAGTTTGAGATATCTTCCCACAATACGGATGTTGTCTTTTTGATTTACCGTTCTATACGACTGAAATTGGTTATGTTTACTTTTGAAAGTTGGATAGGAAGCCCGTTTCTGAAAGAAATTCACAAATCCCTGGTCGAGATCCCTCAGAGACTGCTGTAAGGCAATGGAATCTGCTGCCTTCAGAAAGGCAAACTCCTCTTGTCTTTTTCAGTTCAGTCAGCATGGCGGAAGTCTGGGGATAGCCGATCTTTTCCCCATTTTCATAGCCTTCCTTACGCATGGCAAGTCCCCGGTTGTAGATGAACCGGCAACATCCCAGGGTCTGGCGGATGAAGTTTTTCTGTTCTCTGTTCGGGTAGATCCTAAATTTGATCCCTTTTTGCATTAGCCCATCTTATCCTTTTGTCTCTGCGATGTTTTCTGGTTTTCGATATACTGTTTTACTGCTTCCAGCGGAGCACCGCCCACCGTTGATACAAAATAGCTGTTTGTCCAGAGGGTCGGCATTTTCGTTTTCAGATAGGGAAATTCCTGTCTTAAAATTCTGGACGTATAGCCTTTAAATGACTTTACAGCTTTGTGGATGCCAAACTGAGGATCTACTTCCAAAAGCATATGAACATGGTCTGGCATGATCTCCATTTCCAGGATGTCTACAGAAAGATTTGCAGCATACTCTGTGAGCAGCTCCTTTAGCCGGACATCCACACCGTTCGTTAATACTTTTCGTCTATACTTTGGGCACCATACTACATGGTACTTACAGGAATAAGTCGTTCCTTTGGTCTGTTTATTATTTTATGAGCATTTTGCAGTGACAGTTAGTTTTGACCAGACACACATTAGTAACCCTGAAAGATGAAGATTTTGTTGGGATTATAAAAATTGAGAAATACCCAATAAAGGAGAGAAGTCTAATGACACAATTATTCAATAAATTTTATATTCCTGAAGATGTAGGCATTTCCTCTGTAGCTATTGCCCAGTTTCTGAAAGAATGTGATGCAATAAATTATAAATTGCGGACTCTTCATATTGTTCGCCATGATAAAGCGATAGCAGAAGTTTCCAAATATCCGTTTTGTGCACTTGATAAAAGATTGGTATAAGCCGTAAGCAAAACATGTACATCCACGGCTATAGGGATTGCGGTAAAGAAGGTTTGTTTGCGGGTAGATGATTTCCTTCTTGATTATTTTCCGGAATGTCGAGATTTGGACATGGATGATGCAGCCCGTACCATAAAAATTTGCCATCTTTTTGACTATGAGTACGGGTCATGGCGTGAATACAGTGGGAGATATGTGCAATGGCATAAGACCCTGGCCGGAAATCTTTTTACCAGAAAAATAGTATATGAGCCAGGAACTCATTTTGTATAATTCCGGAGGAACTTATATGCTGTCAGAACTTATCAGCCGTGTGACTGGCATGTGCCTGAAAGATTGGTTACAGACGCATCTATTTGATCCTCTGGAGATTACAGATGTCAGTTGGGATAAACATGGAGATGTTAACACTGGAGCATGGGGGCTTTTGATTGCTCCACGTGATCTCACAAAACTGGGACTTTTGTACTTACATAAAGGTGTTTACAATGGCATACGCATTCTCACGGAAGAATGGGTTACGGAGGCATCATACCCCCACATTTCCACAAACGTGCAGGGGGATGTGCCGGATGGGGCCGCCACTATGGATATCAAATTTGGGAGAACAGTCCGGGGAGCTATCGTGCTGATGGAGCATTTGGCCAGTATTGCATGGTATTTCCGAAAATGGATATGGTTATTACAACTACTGCTGAAGAAACGGATGGAAGCAGAATTTTCCTCTGCTTGAAAAGTATATCCTTAATAACATAACTGAGCAGCCGAAACCTCGTGATGCATGGTGTTACCAATACATGAAAACGTAATGAACCAGTGGAAACTCCTGTTGTATATTCGCCGAGTGCTTCTTATCTAATGCATATGCTTCAGGGAAAAGAATTTGATTTACGCAGTCGTACATCAGATGAAAAACATACTCTTCGCTTTGAAATTGGCAACAGCCGTATGGAGTTTGTAATCGATGAAATACAGACTATTCACAGTTCCTGTACTGTTGATTTGTTTGGAGAAACCACATATGCAATTGAAATTCCGTCAAATAGCCCACTTATTGGAGACGAACAGAGAAACCGTATTTGGAAATATGCTGCCCATCACAGTTGGGTAGACCAGAGTACCCTTATTTTGACTATATGCTGGCAGGAAACCGGGCATTCACAAACATGGAAATTCTATTTTCATGAAAATACCTTGACTTTGATTGTCACAGATAGTACTAAAGGAATGTTTGAATTGTCTGGTGCGGTGAGTGACCGGAATGTAAGATTTGCTGATATGATTTTTTTGATGGTGCTTTTAGATAGAAACACGTAAAAAATACTCCGGGGATTTTTATTTTTTCCCCGGAGTATTTCTGTCAATATAATGTTCATTATTTTAGAAACCCTTAATTTTCTCACCACACACAGAACACATTTCCAGAATATACTATATTTATCAAATGAAACAGTTACCTAGATTCTAATGCTTTTAGAAGTTCATCTCTCTGATATGCTTTTCGGATATCATATAACTTTTTCAGTTCATCCACCGCTTTTTCATGGGCTTCTCTTGTTCTTGCTACTTTTGCTTCAGCCTGTTCGATCTTAAATTCAATGTCTGCTCACTGTTTCTACGTATTCTTGCCATTTTTTCTTCTCCTTTAGTCCTTGTCCGTCCTATCTTGCAGTGTCTTTCCGATTTCTTTTGCCTGATTCCGTACACTTCCTTCACTTAACCCGAACGTCCAGGAATTCGTGACGGCATGGATGGTCCAAATCTTTCATTACAATCTTTCCAGTGTTGCGTAGTATAGGATTCTGCTTCGCAGAATCAGAGCAATTTGAATATCTGAAACCTCTCTGAACAGACCCGCACTTTTTATTTATGCAATGGGTCACGCCATTATCCCTACAGAATAATGGATTGCAGAACCTCGTCCAGTGGCCGGTTCTGCCAGTCTTCAATCCGTGGCAGAATCTTATCCGTCACATCAAAAATTTGCAAAAATTCCCCGCATCTTCCGGTACAGGGGATTTGTCATACTTTATTTTGTTTTCTCTCTTTAAAATCCAATCGATGAATCAGTTTAGAAAATCATAACAACGACCATTTTACAGATCTTATCAAAGCATACTGGTCTTATGCGCAATACTGATAGCTTCTTTTTTGTCTTTTCCATTCTGGCGCTCTTTCTGATAACGGGTTGTCATCAAGATAGCGTAGTCCACGGTTGCACCGAGCTGAATCGCTCCGATTACGATGCTGGCCACGAATGGAAGGCTGGTTCCCTGATAATACGGGATTGCCATATTCAGCATAATTGCAAACTCGATGACTGCTACCAGAATAATCGGCAGAGAAATCGATTTGAAGATCAGCAAAATGATGATAAAGATTGCACCAATGGAAAGCACGTTTACGTTGACAAGGTCAGCATCGGTAACATCCTGCAGGTCTTTCATCAACGGTGCTTCACCGATGACCATTCCATCTTTATCGTAGGATTTTACGATTTTGTCAATCGCTTTGACCTGTTCGTTTACTTCATCTGTTGCGGACTCATATTCAGAGCTCACAAATGCAAGCTCATACTCATCGCTCTGCAGCATGCTTCGGAGATTTTCCGGGATCATGGATTCCGGAATCGTCGGTCCAAGCAGGGAACTCATGCTGATGGTCGATTTGACACCTTTTACGTTGCCGATCTCCTCCATCATTTTCTTTTTCTGTTTGGAATCCATATCGCGATCCATCATCACAATATGCATGTTGCTTACGTCAAACTGCGCTTTTACCTCATCGTTTGCCACGTTGCAGTCCAGGGTAGATGGAAGGGAACGTGCGATGTTGTAATAAATCTGGGTATGATTGTTTCCGTAGATCGACGGGAACAGCAGAACCAGGAAGATCACAACCCACGCCTTTATAATGTTTGGTAATAAAGGCGGACGGTTTATCCAGGCTTTTTACCAGCGGTTTGTGTCTCGTTTTCTCAATTGCCTTGTCAAATACCAGAACCATGGCCGGCAGGACGGTGACACAGCAGACAACGCCGATCAAAACACCTTTTGCCATAACGATACCAAGGTCGCGGCCAAGGGCAAGTCATAACACACAGTGCCAGGAAACCGGCTACGGTGGTAACGGAGCTTCCGGCTACGGATTTGAACGTGTTGGCGATTGCATGGCCCATCGCACGCTCTTTGTCATCCGGGAAACGCTTTTTATTCTCCTCGAAGCTGTTCAGCAGGAAGATGGAGTAGTCCATCGTAACACCAAGCTGCAGCACGGCGGTCAGCGCTTTTGTGATGTAGGAAGTCTCACCAAGAAACACGTTGCTTCCCAGGTTGTAAAGGATTGCAAGTCCGATACTTAACAGGAACAGGATCGGAACAACGAAGGAAGTCGATGTCAGCTCGATGACAACGAGGCTCAAAACTGCGGCGATGACAACGTAAACCGGCAGCTCTTTTAATGCTACGTTTTTGATATCGGTAACAACACCGGTCATACCGCCGATGAAGCACTGCTCGTTCGCAATTTTACGAAGATCCTCGATTGCCTCCATGGAGTCATCGGAAGAAGTCGTATTGTCGAACAGAACGAGCATCATGGTTGCATCCCCATTGTAGAATGCTTTCCGGAGTTTTTCCGGGATCATCTCAACCGGCACGCTGATGTCTGCCACATCGTCATACCATAAAACTTCTTTTACGTGGTTTACCTGCTCGAATTTTTCTTCGAGTTTCTGTACGTCTTTCATATCCATGTTCTCAACCGCGACCATGGAGAACGCACCCATTCCAAATTCATCTACCAGAATGTCCTGTCCTTTTACAGTTTCCAGATGCTCCGGCAGATAGCTGAGCAGATCATAGTTTACTTTCGTTGCTGCCATTCCGATCACTGACGGAATAATCAGCAGGAATCCGACGATCAGCATCAGAACCCTGTGCCTGGCAATCCATTTGCCAACTTTGACCATTTTCATTCATCTCCTCTGATTCATTTTTAACTTGTTTTTCTAGTACCACATCTTACAACTTAAATGACTATTAGTCAATATTTGAAATGGCAAAAAATGAATTTTGGTCATTTTTGTTTACTTTTACAAAAAATAACGGAAATCGGAAATGGGAATCGTTGATTTTTCTGCACATCAAAAAAAGAGTGCCTGGCTCCTTCGTCCTGACACTCTTTTTATGCATTTTTTATTTCACTTCAACCAGCTCAATCTCAAAATTCAGCTCTTTTCCAGCCATCTCATGGTTGGCATCAAACGTGATATTGGTCTCGTCTTTCGCGGTAACTTTTACCGGGAACGGCTGGCCGTACTGGTTCTGCAGATAAACCTGCTGTCCGACCTCTACTTCCTCTGCTCCCGGAAGCTGTGCGATCGCAACGGTGAAAATTGCGTTCGGATTCGGCATTCCGTAAGCCTCCTCCGGCATCAGATGGATGTTGACTTTTTCGCCGACTTCCATCTCTGCAACGGCTGCATCGAAGCCGCGGATCATCTGGCCCACACCGCAGATGAACTCCAGAGGCTCGCCCCGGTCGTAGGAAGAATCGAACTGGGTTCCATCGTTAAATGTTCCTCTGTAATGGGTACGGCAGGTTTTTCCGACATTCTTACCTTCCATAACCGGAGTCGGTGCACCGCATCCGCCGCCGCAGGTTCCGCAGGAACCGCCGCAGGACTCTCCTCTTCCTCATGGCTTCCGCAGTGGACCCCCGCAGGAATGACCTTCCTCGTGATCGTGATGATCACACGTTGCACCCGCAGATGTGAGGGTTCCGTTTAAGTAAGCTTCAACTGCTGCATCCACATCTCCTTCCGCTCCGGAGCAAAGTTCCACGCCTGCCTCAGCAAAGTGCAGCCTGTGCACCGCCGCCAATGCCGCCGCAGATCAGGACATTCACGCCCTGGTCAGAAAGAAGGCCTGCCAGTGCTCCGTGGCCGGTTCCGTTTGATCCGATCACTTCGCTGGAAACCACTTTATTGTCTTCTACTTCATAAACTTTAAAGTTCTCTGTTTTTCCAAAGTGCTGGAAAATATTCCCGTTATCGTATGTGACTGCAATTTTCATCTAACTCCTAAAATCCTCCTGACCTTTTAGAAAATTTTCAGGTTTTTTTTTTTTCTTTACGCCTCCGATGTCATTTTTTTTTTTCCTGCATAAAGGCTTCAATCTGATCTGGATCACGCATCAGATTCTCGGAAAGAACCTCGCATCCGTCCTCTGTAATCAGGATATCATCCTCGATCCGGATTCCGATCTCCCACTCGTCAATATAAAGACCCGGCTCATCGGTGATGATGGCGCCTGGACGCAACTTGTCGTTCCATGCCGCGGTCACATCGTGTACATCAATGCCGAGGTGATGGGAAACGCCGTGCATGTAATAGGTTCCGACATCCTCTTTCTTCTCGATCAGGCCAAGTTTCACACAGCCCTCGCCGAGAACATCCTTTGCGATATCGTCGAGCTCTTTTAATGTCATACCCGGTTTTGCTGCTTTTGCAACGGCGCGGTTTGCTGCCAGAACAACGTCGTAAACCTGTCTCTGACGGTCCGTATATTTTCCGTTGACTGGATACGTTCTGGTGATATCTGCGCAGTAGCCCTGGAATTTTGCTCCGAGGTCCATCAGAAGCAGGGTCTCATCCTCGCACACGTCACGGTTGGTGTCGTAGTGCAGCATCGTTCCGTTTGCACCGCTTCCTGCGATCGTCGGGAATGCGGTTCCGTCTGCTCCCTCGTGGAAAATCTTGTACTCGAAATCAGCCTGTGCCTGATACTCGGTGCAGCCCGGTTTCAGGTTTTTCATTACAAATTTCAGCGCATCATCCGTGATTTTGATTGCCTGGCGGACGAGAGCGATCTCATCCTCATCCTTCTGCATACGCAGTGCCGCGATGACAGGCGCAATGTCTTTGATCGGTCTGCCCGGGAATTTCTTTGCAAACTCCTCTGCCTTTACCATGTTGTAGTCCGGCAGATCCTCGAACTGATAGCGGTAGCAGTCGAAATACAGTGTTCCGATGTCTTCGCGTGCCATCAGACGATTTACCATGCCCTCAAAGGAATCCAGGAAACGAACGTCATCGATTCCGGTGATCTCCTGTGCCTCGGATACGGTTACTTTTCTTCCAAACCATCTCTCCTGGTTCAGATCCGCTTCCTCGATAAACAGAATGGATTTCTCCTCTTTTTGCGGTCTTTTTTCATCATCAGGATCATGTGATCTCTGCGAAGGCCGGTCAGATAGAAAAAGTTGCGGTTTGCTTCAAACGGCAGATATTCGTCTGCGCTGACATGCAGCTCGATTCCGGAAAACAAAAGCAGTGCAGAATCCTGGTCCATTTTATCAAAAACCTGTTTTCTTCTTTCTGTAAAGTTCATCTGTCTTTCCTCACTTTCTTTTAGAGCCTGCCAAGATCTGTTTTCGGCTCCTCTACTAAGATAACACGTTCGTGCTTTTTTTCCTACCTTTTTCCTGCTTTTCTGTAAAAATTCTTATTTTATTCCGCACTTTCCAGTCCTTTGACAACTTCCAGCGCTTTTTCGAGCTGCACATCGCTCGTCGCGTCATCCGGCAGCTCCACCTCGACATCCGGCGTAATGCCGACCTTGTGGATGTCGTTTCCGAGCGGCGTGTAATAATGAGCAATCGTCAGCTTCACCACGCTGCCGTCCGAGAGCTGGAATGTATTCTGGACAATGCCTTTTCCGAATGTCGTCGTTCCGACAATCGTTCCGATGCCGTAATCTTTGACTGCTCCCGTGAAGATTTCTGCCGCACTTGCCGTATTTTCATTGACCAGCACGACGAGTGGAATCGAGATCGGGGTATCGCCGTCGCAGGTATACTCTTCCCGTTTTCCATTTTTATCCTCGGTATACACGATGAGTCCCTCCGGCAGGATCTGGCGCATGGTGTCGCAGACTGCCGTCACGAGGCCGCCCGGATTACTGCGCAGATCGATGATCAGGCGCTCCATGCCCTGATCCTGCAGTGACTGGTATGCTTTCTGGAACTGCTCGGAGGTAAGCCCTGTAAACTCGCTGATGGCCAGATAGCCGATCTTGTCGTCCAGCATTTTACCGTCTGCCACAATCGCCGCAAGCTTCTCTTTTTCGACTTCCGTTTCAATCAGATCCGCCTCGCCTTCCCGCTCGATGGAAAGCGTCACGGTATCGTTCTCGCTGTTTTTCAGAAGACCGACCGCATCGTTGAGGCTTAAGCCTTCGAGTGTCTGCCCGTCAATCTTTACAATACGGTCATCCGCCTGAATACCGGCCTTTCGCCGCCGGGGTATCGTCCTGTACGCCGGTGACCTGCAGCTTATCGCCGTCCAGCGTCACCGTAACACCGATGCCCTGATAGTAACCCTCCTGCGCTGTCTTGATCGCTTCGTATTCCTCTTTCGTGTAATACGTAGAATACTTGTCGCCGAGGCCGCTGATCATCCCTTTATACATCGCATTCCGACAGCTCTGTGTCATCCACATCGCCCGCGTAAAGCTGGCTGATCATCGCTTTGATCGCCGCCGTCTTCCGCCACGACCAGAAGCCGCCGGGGTGGTCCGCACTGCTTCCCGGCCAGAGAAACGTTGTTCCGACAAGCACGATCATTACAATCGCCAGCATCGAAATCATGCCCGCAAAGTAGCTCTTCCGCATCTCATTTTTTCGGTTTTTCTTTCTGTTTCTGCGCTTTTTCGGTTTTTCCTGCTCTGCCGCTTTTACGCCCTCTTTTTCTTCCTTCATCAGTTCTTCCAAAATATGCCTCCCAATCGAAAGATCCCGGAATCTTTTGACGGATTCAGGACTTATTTTTTACTTTCATTATATTGTCTAATCCTATCAGACTTTCAAGTGTTTTCGAATCGTAAAGATACTGCCGACAAGACCGATTCCCATACCGAGAATGAGTCCGACTGGAAGCAGAATCCGGAAGACGGCCGATACCGGCATGAATGCCATAAAGTTCGACAGTACGCTGAACTCCGTCATAACGTAGCTGATGACTCTGTTGTATACAACGTACAGCAGCCCCAGCGGAATCGCTGCTCCGACAAGACCGATCAGGATACCCTCGATCAGGAACGGAGCCCTTACAAACAGGTTCGTCGCACCGATCAGCTTCATGATACCGATCTCCTCTTTCCGGACCGAAATACCGATCGTGACGGTATTGCTGATCAGGAAAACAGATACGGCAAGAAGAATCAGAATGATCGCGATGGAAACGTAGCCAATGACACGGTTCATCGTCGTCAACGTTGTTGTTGCACCCTCGGCCTGTTTAACCTCACGGACACCGTCCAGCGAGCGGATATACTCAGCCAGTGCATCCTGCGTCTCTACCTGGTATACGTAAACCTCGTAGTGAGCAGAAGTTGCGAGCGGGTTGTCGTTTGGCTTAAAGCCGTCCTTGTATTCCTCTTTTCCTTCGAAATACTGTTTTGCAAAGTTTTCCCACGTCTCATCCGCGGAAACATACTTACATTCCTTGACCACATCGGTCTTGGCCTTGATCTCCGTTCCGATCTCATCGATCGTCGCCTGATCCACATCTTCGTTGAAGAAGACGGTCATGGATACATCTGTCTCGGCATTTTTACGATGTAGTTAAAGTTGATGACAACCGCAAAGAAGATACCGAAAAGAAAGATACAGGCTCCCATGGTTGCGATGGATGCCAGCGAGAACATCTTGTTTCTCCAGATGTTTTTGACACCCTGTTTGATGCTGTAGCCCAGTGTACTAAACCTCATGGTACTCGCCCTCCTTCTCATCGCTGACTACCACGCCTTTTCGCATGGTAATAACGCGTTTTTTCATGGAGTTGACGATCTCACGGTTGTGGGTTACCACAAGAACGGTCGTTCCTCTGTTGTTGATTTCCTCCAGAAGCTTCATAATCTCCATGGAGTTTCCCGGGTCCAGGTTTCCGGTCGGCTCGTCCGCCAGAAGAATGTCAGGCCGGTTGACAATGGCTCTTGCCACGGCAACTCGCTGCTGCTCTCCTCCGGAAAGCTCCTTCGGGAAGGATTTGTACTTCTCTGCCAGTCCGACCAGCGTCAGGACTTCCGGCACGCTTTTTGATGACGCGGTTCGGTTTCTCGATGACACGCTGTGCGAATGCTACGTTTTCATAGACATTCCGGTCTTTTAAAGGCGGAAATCCTGGAATACGACGCCGACACCGCGGCGGTATTTCGGCACTCTCCAGCGTTTCATTTTATTTAAGATCTGTCCGTTTACCTTAATAGTACCGGATGTGGGCTCGAGTTCTTTCAAAAGGAGCTTGATCAGCGTCCATTTTCCAGAACCGCTGTTTCCCACGATAAAGACGAATTCCCCCTTCTCGATGTGTAAGGATACGTTGTTGACAGCCGGCTGGCCTTTCGCGTAACTCTTACTTACACTATCCAATGTTATCATGCAATTCCTCCTTCAAGGGTTCTCGCTTAATAATCGAGCGTTTCCATGTATTTCATGTACTGCACAACCATAAGCGCAATCTTGAATGTGATCGCATCTTCAAAAACTCTAAGATCGAGTCCCGTGCTCTTCTGCAGCTTATCCAGCCGATAGACAAAGGGTATTTCGGTGTATATAAAGCTGTCTCGAGGTTTCCGAGACATTCAGAGAATTTTCAAAGAATTTATTGATCGTTGTCAGTGTCTCTTCATCAAAGTCATCCGGCGATTTGTTGCCGAAAAAATCTCTTTGATGAACATTTTGCACAGTGGGATCGGAAGCTGGTAAATCAGACGGCCGATACCCAGTGAGCTGTATGCATAGATATCATTCTCAGCGGAGAAGATTTTTCCGACGTCCATCGCCATTCTGGCTTCTTTGTAGGAACGCGATACTTCTTTGATCTCCTTGACAATGGTACCGTAAGCAACGTGGGTTTTCCCCTCCTCATCTCTTCCTGCTGCTTCCAGAATGGTGGCTGCCACTTTGTTCATCTGGGCATAATCCTCACCTGGAGCAAGTTCTTTTGACGATGATAATGTTTTTCTCATCGACGGCAGTTATAAAGTCACCGGATTTGGTACCGAGCAGACTCTTGACGCTTTCCAGCGCCCCGCTGTTTTTATCCGGATTTGTCTCAAGAATAAATACAAGGCGGCGTGCTTCCACTTCAATATGTAACTTCTTCGCCCTGTTGTAGATGTCGACCAGCAGCAGGTTGTCGAGCAGCAGATTCTTGATAAAGTTGTCTTTATCGAAGCGCTCCTTGTAGGCGGTAAGGAGGCCCTGAATCTGGAAGGTAACCATTTTTCCCGATCAGGTGAATGTCATCGTTTCCGCCTTTTACAACCAGAATGTACTCCAGCTGGTGTTCATCGTATACTTTAAAAACTGATAATTTTTCATGGTCTGGGAATCTGCCTGAGACTGCGCAAACGTTACAATATCATTCTGGCTGATCTCAACCTCCGGAAACGTCGTTACCAGAACTTTTCCTTCTACATCAGTCACGCAGAGTTCGACACGCGAAATGTTTTTGATTCCCTCAATGGTACTCTGTAAAATCTGATTTGAAATCATATTTTCTTCCCTCTTTCATCCTATAGTTTGTCTCCGGCTGCACCCGCTTTCATTGCCAGGCATATCCACACCCCTATGGTTCTGCGCCTGATGCAAAGTACCTCACAGATATAATTATTTTAATACAAAATAGACAAAAAGGAAGAGAAAAACACAACATTTATACCACAAAATACGTAAAAAGGTCAGGAGAAATCCGTCTGGAAGCCCTCTCCTAAGACCTCTCTTGCATCCGACACAACGACAAACGCGTCCGGATCGATCGTTCCTACGATCTGTTTGAGCTGCGGGATCTGTTTTTTGCCCACAACACAGAATACCATCATACGCTCTTCGCCCGTGTACATTCCCTTTGATGTGGATGCCGGACGCGCCGCGGTCGAGTTCTTTCATGAGCTCATCGGCTACCTGCTCCGGATGCGCGGTAATGATAAACGCAGATTTCGCATAATTCATACCTTCCATCAGGGCATCCGTCACTTTCGTCGTCACGTAGATTGCCACGATCGCATAGAGCGAAGCGTGGATACCGAAGACAAAAATACCGGCGATGACGATGATTCCATCAAGCACCTGCATAACCTGTGCAACGGAATAGTGGCGCAGCTTTCTCTGGATCAGAGCCGCCATCATATCCGTTCCGCCCGTCGTACCGTTTCCGATGAAGACGAGCCCGATGCCTGCTCCCCATCAGAACGCCGCCAAAAAGTGCGGAGAGCATCCTGTCATCCGGCACCAGCTGCAGAACCGGGAGAACGGCAAATCCAGAACGTGTTCATCAGGGTTCCAAAAATGGTTTTCACAAGAAAATCGCGGCTCATGCGGATTCCGAACAGAAAGAGCGGAATGTTCAGCACAAGGTTCGTCACCCAGAGCGGAACTCCTTTTCCGAACAGCATCTGGCTCAGTTGTTTGATGACGATTGCAAGACCGGAAAATCCTCCGGTAACAAGCCCCGCCGGGTCGTAAATCGAGCTGGTCGCAACCGCCATGACCGCGGTTCCCAGCGTAATCAGCAGATAATCTCTCCACTGCTGTTTGTTCCGTATCCAGTTCATGAACTTCAACCGTCCTTTTCGCTGTTATATTTTGTTACCATCCGCTTGAACGTATTCTTCTTTAGCAGAGTTCCCCACCAGCTCGTTTTTATACCGGCCTCGTTCTGCAGCGTCGAATGCTCGCCAAGGCTCAGCCAGATTTTCGCGCTGATTTTGCTGCTGTTTTCCAGAACGAAACGATCCTGCCGCGTTCCCGCAAGGCCGCTCACAATCACGTCCGTCGTCTGGCTGTTGATCTCGTTGACCAGGCTGTCAAACGCGGATTCCTCCAGCGTCTCGACAACAGCACCGCCTCCGATCTCAATGCCGGGATACGTTTCTGTCAGATATTTCTGCAGTGTCTGCAGTTCTTCCCCAGTGTCGCCCAGTACGAAAATCCGGCTTTTTCTTCTGAATCAGTCCCCAGAAAAACGGGCGATGAACTCGTTCGTCTCCACTTCCTCATAGGACGGCGTCTCCGGGTCAATTCCTGCTGCCTCCAGCACCTCGGTTTCCCCGATGACCGTCAGATCCAGATCTTCGATATACTGTTTCCACGTCGGTTCCTTGCTCGCCTGCATCAGCATCTGCATCGTAACAATCCCGATGGTGTTCAGCTTATCGTTCGAGAGGTATTCCTCTGCAATCTCCATTGCCGCATCGACGCGGTAATGTTTCAGCTTCACACCTAAAATTTCCAGTTCTGCATTCATAGTTCTGTATGCTTCTGTTTTTCTCCGAAATTCCAGAAGCGTTTCCTCCATGTTTTCCTGCCGCTTGTTCCGGCAGCGCTGTCCGCCCTTTTCTTCTGGCAACAACTAATCCCCATTATACTAAAAAAAGAGGCTGTTGTCAAAAACAGCCTCTTTTTCTGCCCTGTTTTCACAGAATTTTTTTTAGCGGAACAATTTATCGGACCGTCTGCGGATTAAACCTCAAACATCAGATCGCCGTAAGACGGCATCGGCCTACATCTCTTTGTCTACGATCATCTCCAGTTTGTCAACCGGTGCACGGAGTGCCTCCATAGCCGGAGTAACTTTCTCGTAGTAGTATTTTGCTTTTGCTTCGCCGTCTTCCATCTCGCATCCTGCATTCTCGATTGCGATCAGCTCATCGAGTGCTTTCTGAGTCTCCTCAAGCAGTGCACTTGTCTCGTTCAGCAGATTCTTCTGTACACTAACTGCCGTAACACCTGCTGCGGTGATGGTGTTGATGGATCCAGCCAGGAAGTCGCATATTTGATGACTGCCGGGATGATCTGTTTGCTTGCCATGTCGATCATGGTCTTTGCTTCGATGTTGATGGTCTTTGCATAGTTCTCGAATTTAACTTCTGCACGGGATACCAGCTCTGCCTCGGTGAATACTTTGAAATCGCCGAACAGTTTGATTGCGGTATCAGTGGTCAGTGCCGGGATTGCGTACACCATGGATTTGATGTTCGGAAGTCCTCTTCTCTCTGCCTCAGCTAACCACTCATCTGCATATCCGTCGCCATTGAAGATGATTCTCTGATGCTCACTTAAGTTCTTCTTGATCAGATCATGGACAGCGTCCTCTAAGTTTTCAGCGCCTTCCAGTACATCGCATGCATCGCGGAATGCTTCTGCAACGATGGTGTTCAGTACGATGTTCGGAGCTGCAACGGAGTCACGGGAACCAACCATACGGAACTCGAATTTGTTTCCGGTGAAGGCGAACGGTGAGGTTCTGTTACGGTCGGTAGCGTCTTTTTTGAGATCCGGAAGTGTCTTAACACCAGTCTCCAGAACGCCCTCTTTTTTACTCTTGGTTGCATTTCCGGTGCTGATAAGCTGCTCTACCACATCCTCCAGCTGCTCGCCCAGGAATACAGAAATGATTGCGGGGGGTGCCTCGTTAGCTCCCAGTCTGTGATCGTTTCCTGGATCGGCTGCGGACTCACGGAGCAGATCTGCGTGAACATCAACAGCTTTCAGGACGCAGCTTAACACAAGCAGGAACTGAATGTTCTCGTGCGGTGTTTTGCCCGGCTCAAGAAGGTTGATGCCGTCATCTGTGGTGATGGACCAGTTGTTATGCTTACCGGAACCATTCACACCTGCGAACGGTTTCTCATGCAGCAGGCATTTCAGTCCGTGCTGGCATGCAATTCTCTTTAAGGTCTGCATTACGAGCTGGTTGTTGTCGACTGCTACGTTTGCCTCGGAATAGATGGAAGCCAGCTCATGCTGTGCCGGTGCAACCTCATTGTGCTGTGTCTTTGCGGTAACGCCCATCTTCCACAGCTCAATGTTGACCTCCTTCATAAAGGAAGCAATTCTCTGACGGATGGTTCCGAAATAGTGATCGTCCATCTCCTGTCCTTTTGGAGGCATTGCGCCGAACAGGGTACGGCCGGTGTAGATCAGGTCTTTTCTCTGCAGGAATTTCTCTGCATCTACCAGGAAGTATTCCTGCTCCGGTCCTACAGAAGGAGTTACTTTCTTGGAAGTGGTGTTTCCGAACAGTTTTAACAGACGCAGGGACTGTACATTCAGAGCTTCCATGGAACGAAGAAGCGGTGTTTTCTGGTCAAGCGCCTCTCCTGTGTAGGAGCAGAATGCAGTCGGAATGCAGAGGGTTGCGCCTGCTGCGTCCTGACGAACGAAAGCCGGTGAGGTGCAGTCCCATGCTGTATATCCTCTTGCCTCAAAGGTAGCACGCAGTCCACCGGACGGGAAAGAAGATGCATCCGGCTCGCCTTTGATCAGCTCTTTACCGGAGAAGCTCATCAGTACTTTGCCGTTCGGCATCGGTGCTGTGATAAAAGAATCGTGCTTTTCTGCAGTTGTACCAGTCAGCGGCTGGAACCAGTGTGTATAGTGTGTTGCTCCTTTTTCAATTGCCCATTCTTTCATCTCATGTGCAATCGTATCTGCAGTAGCAAGATCCAGCTCACCGCCTTCTTCGATGATCTTTTTCAGCTTCTTGTAAACATTTTTTGGAAGACGTTCCTGCATTACAGTGTCATTGAATACATTTTCGCCAAAGATTTTGGCCGGATTTACATATTCTCCCATTTTCTTTCTTCCTTTCCATTTGTGAATTTTGCGATGCGACCTTCCCGCCGGACTCTAAAAAGGTCCTGATACAAGAAAAAGGGGTTCTCAAAAAGCAGCTAAGGAAAGCTAAGTTTTTGTAGAACGCCCTTGTTTTACATTCGCATATGGATTTGATTTCCAACTGATACTAAAATAACTCAAAAACTTAAAAAACGCAAGTGCTTTTTTGAACTCAGTCCCTTTTTCGTATTATTTTACAAAACTTTCCTAATTCAGGCGAAAAAATTAGCGGATTCGATGAAAGCTTTTTCGCGGCAGTCGTCAAGGTCTCGTGCAAGCACGGACTTTGACTCGTTGCTCGCGAAAAAAATACTGTGCGGACCCTGAGGAGGAAGTCCCCAGGAATCCTGCACAGCATTTTCGTGCTTAAACTCAGGCTTTGTTTGCAGAACCGAACAGTTCGATTTTCTCTCTTACAGTAGCTTTGATAGCTTCTGCGCCAGGAGCAAGCAGTTTACGAGGATCGAATCCTTTACCCTGCTGATCTTTTCCCTCTTCGATGTATTTACGTGTAGCTGCTGCGAATGCAAGCTGGCACTCTGTATTTACATTGATTTTGGAAACGCCAAGATCGATGGCTTTCTTGATCATGTCATCCGGGATACCTGTACCACCGTGAAGAACGAGCGGCATAGTTCCTGTCAGCTCCTGTACAGCTGCCAGAGTCTCAAAGCTCAGTCCCTGCCAGTTAGCCGGGTATACACCGTGGATATTGCCGATACCTGCTGCAAGCATATCTACACCGAGGTCTGCAATCATCTTGCACTCGTTTGGATCAGCGCATTCGCCCATACCTACAACACCATCTTCTTCTCCACCGATAGAACCAACTTCTGCTTCCAGAGACATTCCTTTCTCTTTGCAAACAGCTACCAGTTCTTTTGTTTTTGCAACGTTCTCTTCGATCGGATAGTGAGATCCGTCAAACATGATGGATGAAAAACCTGCTTCGATGCATTTGTAGCATCCTTCGTAGCTGCCGTGATCCAGATGCAGAGCAACCGGAACAGTGATGTTCAGCTCTTCGATCATAGCTTTTACCATGGCAGCTACAGTCTTGAAACCTGTCATGTATTTTCCTGCACCCTCAGATACGCCAAGGATAACCGGAGAATTCATCTCCTGTGCGGTAAGAAGAATGGATTTTGTCCACTCCAGGTTGTTGATGTTAAACTGACCAACTGCATAGTGGCCGGCTTTTGCTTTGTCCAACATTTCTTTTTGCTGATACTAACATAGCTCAAATGACCTCCTGTGTCTGTAATTGTGCCGTGTACCGTTTTCAGGCTTACGGCATACTTGTTACTTTCATAACTGGTTTTATTATACAACATCTTTCTGCAAATGCCAAATGGTTTTCGTGGCGAAATCCATTTTTTGCACTTTTTGTGAAAAACTTATCAAAAAGCCGTGCCTACTTATTGTTCAGAACCAGTTCCATGGCATGTTTGCGCGCTTCGATGCAGACATAGCCGTGATCTCCGCCGTATTCGCCGTCCAGGGTCCAGGAAATCTCCTGGTTGGACTCGATGATGATGCGGTCGGTCTTGAACGAATCGATGAGGTCTGTGTGATCCTCCTGCATCAGCAGGGACGCAATGATCTCATTCAGTTCCAGAGGGTTTTTCGGGCGTTTGATCAGGGTTACCTCGAAGAGTCCATCATCCAGGCGTACATCCTGTCCCGGCAGGTTTTTGAAGCCGCCGACGGACTTGGCATTCGTCACCATACCGTAGATATACTCTCCCTCAAAGGTTTCCCCGTTTGCCTCGACTTTAATCCAGTACGTCGGCACATTCCAGATCCGTTTGGATCCCTCCAGCAGGTATGCCAGATGGCCGAGAATGTTTTTCATGTGCTGATCTGTCTCATAGGAAACATCCGTGAAAAGGCCGAATGCAGCGATGTAGACAAAGCTGTCGTTGTTGAACGCTCCCACATCACAGGAATACAGGTTTCCCTCGATGATATCCTTTGCCGCCTGTACCATATCTTTCGAAATAGAAAGACTGTTTGCAAAGTCATTGGTGCTTCCGGCCGGAATATAACCGATCGGAACGCGCTGATCCACTTCCATCAGACCGCTGACAACTTCATCCAGTGTTCCGTCGCCCCCGCTGCAGACAACGAGATCCACCTGCGGCGCAAGCTCCTTTGTCTTTTCGAAACCATCTCCGACTGCCTGCGTCGGGTGGACAATGACTTCATATCCGCCTTTTACAAAAACATCGATAATTTCAAACAGTTTACTTTTAATCTGTGCTTTTCCGGAAAACGGATTAAAAATAAACAACATTTTTTTTTCTTGCTCTCCATGCAAATGCTCTCCTTTGTATCCCATTTTAGCTGTTCTGTATTCTGTATTGTACCTTATTCGCAAAGCAGATGCAACCCCGTACATTGCCACAATTTCGCAATTGTGTCATATAAAATATGATATACAGCAAAACAGGAGCCACCTACTAAGAGGCAGCCCCTGCGAATTTCAAAACTATTTACAGATTAAACCAGCTCGATTACAACTTCCATAGCTGCATCACCTTTACGCGGTCCGATCTTGATGATACGGGTATATCCGCCGTTACGGTCTGCATATTTCGGAGCGATCTCATCGAACATTTTCTGTGGCATATCGATGGACTTGGTGTTTTTCTTGCGTCCTGCTGCTTCGGTCGGAACCTCTGTTACAGGATAGAAGAAGCTTGCCATCTGACGTCTAGCGTGAAGTCTGGACGGAAGATCTTTTTTGATCTCTTTCTGAACTTCATCGTATACGGTAACTTTTTTGCCGTCTTTTACTTCTTTCACACGTTTGCCATCAGCATCTTTGCGAGCTACTTTAGCAGTAACGGTAACGGTCTCAAAGTTATCTTTCTCTTTTACAGCCAGTGCGATCATGCTTTCAGCGATCTTACGGATCTCTTTTGCTTTGGTCTCAGTGGTAACGATTTTTCCGTGATACAGAAGGTTGGTTACCTGGTTTCTTAATAATGCTTTTCTCTGGTCAGATGTTCTGCCAAGTTTTCTATATTTTGCCATTTTAAATTTTCCTCCATTTGTGGAACCCACAAGTCATGCTGCCTCGGACTTACTGACAGGGGGTTTTCGTCTACAAATCAAACGGAAAGATAAATCGCTGTGATTTATTCTCCGTCCCCAGGACTCAGTGACAGTCCCAGTTCTTTCAGCTTTGCAAGTACCTCTTCCAGAGACTTGCGGCCCAGGTTACGAACCTTCATCATGTCTTCGGAAGTTTTGTTGCACAGCTCTTCTACGGTATTGATACCGGCACGTTTCAAGCAGTTATAGGAACGCACGGAAAGCTCAAGCTCGTCGATGTTCATCTCCAGAACTTTCTCTTTCTCATTGTCCTCTTTCTCGATCATAACTTCTGCTGTCTTCGCATTCTCAGACAGATCGATGAAGAGTTTCAGATGCTCGCTTAAAACCTTAGCTGCCAGGCTGACTGCCTCGTCCGGATCCAGTGTTCCTCTGGTGTAAACATCCAGTGTCAGTTTATCGTAATCGGTAATCTGACCTACACGGGTGTTCTCCACTTTGAGGTTTACACGCTCTACCGGTGTATAGATTGCATCTACAGCTAATACGCCGATCGGCATGTCATCGCTCTTGCCTTTGTCAGCGCTGATATATCCGCGGCCTTTTGTGATCGTCAGCTCCATGTACAGCTTGCTGTCTGCGCCGCCGTTCAGGGGTTGCGATTACCTGATCAGGATTCATGATTTCGATGTCCTGATCTACCTGAATATCGGATGCTCTTACAACTCCCTCGCCCTCGAACTCAATATAAGCAACTTTTGCTTCGTTGGTTTCGCTGTTATTGCGGATTGCAAGGCTCTTCAGGTTCATGATGATTTCTGTAACGTCTTCTTTTACTCCAGGGATGGAGCTGAATTCATGAAGAACGCCCTCGATTTTAACCTGGCTTACTGCTGCTCCAGGGAGGGAAGAAAGCATAATTCTGCGAAGAGAATTACCTAATGTGATACCGTAGCCTCTTTCCAGAGGTTCAACCACAAATCTGCCGTACTTCTTGTCATCAGAAATCTCAGTAATTTCAATTTTCGGTTTGTTAAAATCAAACACTCGAAAGCCCCTCCTTTTAAATTGGTTGGCTCATTACTCATGGGAATAAAGCCTTCCGCGTATGGCGATTCTTTATTTAGAATACAGCTCGACGATCTGCACTTCGTCAACCGGAACATCGATCATTTCGCGGGTAGGACGCTCTTTTACAACACCTTTGAGTGCCTCAAGATCAGCCTCGATCCATTCTGGAGTCAGACGGCCGCCTGTAACCTCTACGATGTCTTTATATCTCTGAGAGGATTTTTTACCCTCTTTGATTTCGATGGTATCACCAGCGCTTACAAGGTAGGACGGGATATTTACCTGTTTGCCGTTAACCAGAACGTGTTTGTGGTCAACGATCTGACGTGCTTCTTTTCTGGTTCTAGCCATTCCCATACGGAACAGAACGTTGTCCAGACGGAGCTCAAGAAGGATCATCAGGTTCTCACCAGTCTGTCCTTCCATTCTGTCAGCCTTTTTTGTAATAGTTAACAAAAGGTTTCTCCAGAACGCCGTAGATGAATTTTGCTTTCTGTTTTTCTCTTAACTGAAGACCATACTCAGACATTTTTCTGTTTGCTCTTTTGAGCTGTCTTGTGGACTTCTTATCAATTCCAAGATATACAGGATCCATTCCGAGGGATCTGCATCTTTTCAGGACTGGTACTCTATTTACTGCCATGTTCTTAACCTCCTAATCAGACTCTTCTACGTTTTGGTGGGCGGCATCCGTTGTGCGGAACCGGTGTTACGTCGCGGATGCTTGTAACTTCAAGACCGCATGCCTGAAGGGCACGGATTGCAGCTTCACGACCTGATCCTGGTCCTTTTACCATAACGTCAACAGTCTTTAAGCCATGAACCAGCGCTGCTTTGGTAGCAGTTTCTGCAGCCATCTGAGCTGCGTATGGAGTAGATTTTCTTGAACCTCTAAATCCCAGACCGCCGGCACTTGCCCAAGAAAGAGCATTTCCTTCTGCATCAGTCAGTGTTACGATTGTATTATTGAAGGAAGACTGGATATGTGCCTGTCCGTGTTCAACGTTTTTTCTGACACGACGTTTTGTCGTTTTCTTTGTCACTTTTGCCATTTTAAAACTAACCTACACTTTCTTAATCTTATATTGGACTACTGGTTAAATTATTTTTTCTTGTTTGCAACAGTTCTCTTAGGACCTTTTCTGGTTCTTGCGTTGGTCTTTGTCTTCTGACCACGAACCGGAAGGCCTTTACGATGACGGATGCCTCTGTAGCAGCCGATCTCCTGCAGACGTTTGATGTTCATAGCGATTTCTCTACGAAGATCTCCTTCTACAACCTGACTCTCATCGATAACTGCACTGAGTCTCTTTACTTCATCGTCTGTCAAATCTCTGCAGCGTGTGTCCGGATTTACTCCAGCTTCTTTTAAGATACGATCTGCACTTGTTCTACCGATTCCGTAGATATAAGTCAGACCAATCTCAACACGTTTTTCTCTTGGTAAGTCTACACCAGCTATACGAGCCATGTACTTTGTCCTCCATTTTTCTAAAACATTAATATTTTCCTAATTGGGATACAGGTATGCGTGTATCCAGCCGTGTTCGCACGACCTTTCTCCTTCTGCCACCTGACAGATCGGAGTATTAAGCAATATTATAAAGGGATGTCTGCGCTCCGCGCGTCCACCCGCCGGAGGTGTCCTGGCTGCAACTTGCCAGGTGTCTCACTTTATAATATTAACAGCAGAACAACGCATTCACGCGCGTCCTCGCTGCAGCCGCACTTAAAATCTGCACAATTACGATCAAGCCTAATGACGGATTAGCCCTGGCGCTGTTTGTGCTTTGGATTCTCACAAATGATTCTGATGCTACCTTTTCTTTTGATAACTTTGCATTTCTCGCAGATCGGTTTTACAGAAGATCTAACCTTCATGATGAATCCTCCTTTCTTTGCTCCTAGCGCCCCGTGTAGGGGAATTTTCTGTTGTAAACTTTTGGAATGCGTTTTCTTTTTGTGGGTTAGAAAAAGTCCACGCGCAAAAGTTCGTTTTATAGTATAGCATTTTGTTCCCGGAAATGCAAGAAATTTTTACATATTTTTTCATTTTTTTTTTTGCTCTTTTTCTGTGCTTTTTTTCATCTCTCCCACCGGTAAGAAAAAAACAGGCCGGACAGATTTCTCTTCTCTGTCCCGCCTGTTTTTTTAGAGGTAACATCTTTTTGCATCATGATCCTGAGTTCAGCGGTTTGTATTTGCTTGCGCATACGGATTCTGATTTTACTACATTTCCGCTTGCATCTTTATAATCACGATACGTTACATTACTCATCTCATCGATCTGCTCTACCCTTGGCTCAATGGTATAGTCGTTTTCTTTTGTTCCGAGAATTTTTACGGTCAGTGTATCACTGCTGTCCATATTCATCACAATTTTCACCGGATACTTATGGTTATTTTCAAATTTGAAATCCGGTGAATCCCAGAATACGGTTGCATCCATTCCTGACGGCACATAATGTACCGGCATCGAATGGTTGGCTCTTTCCAACACATCAAGGTCTGTATACAAAATAGCGGAAAACAGTGTGGAGGACACCTGGCATTCGCCTCCTCCAAGTACCTGGACGACTTTGCCATCCTGATAGCCTGCTGCCTCCTGGTATCCTTTTTCTGCCGTTGTATCACCTACGACACCATTAAAAAGAAGGTTTCTCCCGGCAGAACGATCTGTCCGTTGCAGATAGATGCCGTAAGTCCGACGTTGTGAATTCTTCCGCTCGTTCAACCTGCTGCGCTGGAGCTGTAACTTCCAAGCGTGTCTTTAAACAGATTTGCGTTCATCTTCTCGGTTGTAATCTCCGGCTCGGTAAAGGTAAACGGAATCGTGATATCCGTATTTTCTTCTACACTCTCATACTCGGCTTTCGCACTGTCCGCATCCATTGAGGTTCCGTTTTTCGATGCCACAACGGAATATCCATTGTCCGGATCCAGCGTCGCATTGACCGGCTCGGTATAAATCTGGCTTGCAATTCCGGCAAAATCCGGCTCCGTCAGCTGATTTTCTGCCGTCGGGCAGGAAATTACATCCTGGAAATTCATTGCTGTCACATTCGTCTGGATCTGCTGTTTTAAAGCATCCACATCCGGTCTGGTTCCGGAAATGCCTTTATGCACGATCAGGCCGGTATCTGTTACTTCATATGTAGTATCCTGCATGGAGTTGTAATCCTGAATGCCGGATGCCTGTACAATTCCTTCCACCTCATCTGGATGGGCCACAGTCGGCTGCACATCATAGGAAAGTTTCTCTGCCTTTCCCCGTTTCATCTCGACCCACTCCAGACCGCGAACCAGAAGATTTCCATGGCCTTTTTCATATGCTTTTTCAATTTCTGCGGAAGCATCCATCCCCAGCATTGGAAATACGTTCATCGTATACTGCTGACCATCCAGCTCAACGGTAACAGCTGTATCTTTATAATCTTCTTCAAACTTCTGTTCCACTGTCTGTGCAGCTTCTTTTTTTGCTCATTCCCTGAATGTCTACTCCGTTAATAGAAGCATCTGCCCAGATTTTGTCATCCTCGATGATCAGACAGAAGATTCCATATGCAGCGGCAAGTAAAACAATCACTGCAACTATGCTCAATGCTGCAACAAGGCCTTTTTTCTTTTTCTTTCCCATTTTTGTCATTGCACATTTTCCTTTCCTGTTATCTGTAAGGAGCAGCGATGCCATTGCTGCAGATCCGAATTATTTTTCAGACTGCAGCCTGCTGTTTCATAAAATGTTTCCTTGATTTCTGCCGGTGCATGGATTTTACCACACCGCCCAGGAGACCCTTCCCGGTAAATTTCCCCGTAAAGTTTCTCTATTGCATTGTATCACATTATTTTGAGAATTCAACCAAATATTTCAACTTCACACAGAATTCACGAACATATATTCTTCTGTCGCTTTCGAGCCCTCATCTGTCATTTTCACGGTTTTCCGGCCGCTCTTTTCTCCTGTCTTTTCACTTTTTTTTTTTCTTCTGACGGTTTAAAAATTTTGTTTCAAAAAAGTGCACAAATTCTCCTGGTTTTTACAAAAAGTTTTCATAAAATTTTATACTTTTTTCATTGCTTTTTCTATTAAAATATTGCATAATACATCTGGAAGGTTTCAAAAGGGACTGAAAAAGAAATTCAGATGCCCGCCGCCGCGGATGCTGCAGGGTTTGCAGACTGGTGCTTGCTTTGTGGCTGTCAGAAATCTGAAGGCCGGTGATCGAAATCTTTGTTCTGTAGAACGGTTACTGTTATTGGGGATGAATACAGAGAAACACATACAGAGAAAAAGCCATCCGGCATGCCGGATGGCTTTTTTTATCGTATTTCTTATTTATCTCTCCAGATAATACGTCCCTTGTCCAGATCGTATGGGGACAGCTCGATGGTTACTTTGTCTCCCGGGAGGATACGGATAAAGTTCATTCTCAGCTTTCCGCTGATGTGTGCCAGAACAACGTGCTTATTTCTCCAGTTCTACTTTAAACATTGCGTTTGGTAATTTCTCGAGGACAGTTCCCTCTACCTCAATTACATCTGCCTTAGACATTGATTAATCTTCCTTCAACTCTTTGCAACTTTTTTCTTTTAATGCCTTACGGATATCTTCATCACGAACCGCATCCGTCATTTCGTAATCCGGCTGTACGTGAATCAGCTTCTTCTTTTTCGGCCGGTTGGCGGTACGGATTTTTCCGTCCACCAGGAATACGTATGGCTCCTGTACATCCGAAATCACATACAGCTTTCCTTTATCGTGGCCGGCCAGGCTTCTGGCAAACATTCCTTTCACAATCGGTTTCATAAATCCTCCTCCGTATGCGAAAGTGTCAGAATTTCCGGTTCTCCCTCCGTAATCAGAATCGTGTTCTCATAATGTGCGGCAAGAGAGCCGTCTTCTGTCACAACGGTCCAGTCATCATCCAGCCATCTGACTGCATAGCCTCCGGCTGTGATCATCGGCTCGATGGCGAGCGTCATGCCAGGCTGCAGACGGACGCCGCGGCTTGGCTGTGCGAAGTTCGGCACTGCCGGATCTTCGTGCAGGTGCGTTCCGATGCCGTGGCCTACCAGGTCGCGGACAACGCCGTAGCCGAAGCTCTCTGCGTATGCACCGATCGCCGCCGAAATCTCATGAAGATGATGGCCTGCTTTTGCGTATTTGATTCCTTCAAAAAGGCCTGGCGTGTTACTTCCACCAGTTTTCTTGCCTCCGGCGAGATCTCACCGACCGCGTGTGTGCGGGCTGCGTCGGAATGGTATCCTTCATAGATAAGTCCCGCATCCAGGCTGACAATGTCGCCTCTTTCAGAATCCGTTTTTACTTGGGATTCCGTGAACCACTTCTTCGTTCACAGAAACGCAGATCGAAGCCGGATACCCATTATAGTTTAAAAAGTTGGGAGTGCATCCGAAGCTGCGGATCATCTCTTCTCCGAGCTTGTTGATTTCCCAGGTTGACATTCCCGGATGGATGGCGCGGCCTAATTCATCGTGTACCTTCTCCAGCAGTTCACCGGCACGGCGCATTTTTTCAATTTCCCGGGCAGTTTTAATTGATATGGACATCCTTTACGCTCCTAAAATCTTTACTATATCCTGAAATACCACGTTGATATCCTGGGTTCCGTCAACTTCCACCAGAACATTGGCTTTCTTATAGTAGTCAATCAGAGGCTGTGTCTGAGCATGGTATACAGACAGTCTCTTCTGTACGGTCTCAGGTTTATCGTCATCACGAAGAACCAGCTCGCCGCCGCAGGTATCGCATACGTCTTCTACCTTCGGTGCGTTGAATTCTACATGATACGTTGCTCCGCATCCGATGCAGGCACGGCGTCCGCCCATACGGTGAACGATATTTTCATCCGGTACTTCTACATTGATTGCGTAGTCAATTTTTCTCTCCGCGTGCTTCCAGGGCTTTCGTCAGTGCCTCGGCCTGCGGAATCGTTCTTGGGAAGCCATCCAGCACGTAGCCCTTTGCTGCGTCCGGTTTGGAAATACGGTCTACAACAAGATCGCAGGTCAGCTCGTCCGGAACGAGTTCTCCCTTGTCCATGAATGCTTTCGCTTTCTTTCCAAGCTCGGTTCCCTCTTTGATATTTGCGCGGAAGATATCGCCGGTTGAAATATGAGGAATCTCATATTTTGCAGCGATCTGTTTTGCCTGTGTACCTTTTCCGGCACCAGGTGCCCCCAACATAATAATTTTCATGCGCTTTTCCTCCCATGTTTGAATTTGCAGCAATCCGCTGCGTGTAATTTACCCTATTATACCATAAAGTAAACCACAATAGCAAAAATTTTCTCTGTTGAAGCCTCTTTAAAAGCGCTTTAAACAAAAGAAAGGGCCTGTCTTATCCAGACAGTCCCTCTTATGCCTTAATCGTTTAAGAATCCTTTGTAATTGCGTACCAGCATCATGGATTCAATCTGTTTTAAGGTTTCCAGAATTACGCTGGCAATAATGATCAGAGAAGTACCTCCAAAGGATACATTCGCTTTGAAAAATCCATTAAAGAAAAATGGAATCACTGCAACAATGGTAAGACCTGCTGCACCGATAAAAATAATATAGCTGAGCAGATTGTTCAGATAATCTACCGTGGATTTACCCGGGCGGATGCCTGGGATAAAGCCGCCCTGTTTTTTCATGTTATCTGCAACTTCCATCGGGTTGAAGGTGATGGAGGTATAGAAATAAGCGAAGAAAACAACAAGGACAATGTAGAGAATCAGGCCCAGCGAAGCAACTGGATTGGTTTTGTCAAACCAGTTGTTGGAATTCAGCATCTTGATCAACGTTCCGCCGATGCCTTTGATATCCGACTTTCCGACAAACGACAGGATAATCGATGGGAAAGACATGATGGATGATGCAAAGATGATCGGGATAACGCCCGCTGTATTTACCTTCAGCGGAATATTGGATGACTGTCCGCCAACCATTTTTCTTCCGGCCATTTTCTTGGAATACTGTACCGGAATTCTTCTCTCAGCGCCATTCAGGATCAGTACCAGCACAACAACAGCGATGATCACAACAGCGATGATAATCCACATCAGCAGACCACGCGCGATGGTTTTGCCTTTTACGAAGGTTTCGTAAAGGGTTACCATATCCTGCGGGATTCTGGAAAGGATGTTGATTAACAGGACCATAGAAATACCATTTCCAACGCCCTTGTCGTTGATCTGTTCTCCCACCCACATAAGGAAGGCAGAACCAGCTGTCAGAGCTGCCACTACAACAATCACATTAACTGCGTTAAAAGTGGTGAGGAGTCCCTGGCGTCCAAAGCCTACTGCCATGGCAACAGACTCAAACAATGCAAGACCTACTGTCACATAACGAGTAATCGCAGTCATTTTCTTTCTTCCCTCTTCGCCGTCACGCTGCATTTCCTCAAGTTGTGGAATTGCAATGGTGAGCAGCTGAATAATGATGGAAGAAGTAATGTACGGTGTAATACTCAGAGCAAAGATGGAGAAACGGTCGAAACCGCCGCCCGTGAATGCATTCAGGAAACTGAATGCCTCATTCGTATTATTTGCAAAATAATTCGCAAAAAAAGCTTGTATTGACACCCGGTACAGGCATCTGAGAGCCTAACCGGATGACAACAAGCATCATAAGCACATAAAATATTTTGCGACGAACATCTTTGACCTTAAATGCATTGATAAAGGTCTTAAACATTAGATCACCTCGACTGTTCCACCTGCCGCTTCAATTTTTGCCTTTGCGCTCTCGCTGAAAGCATTTGCTTTTACAGTGAGTTTTTTTGGTGACTTCACCGTTTCCAAGGATTTTTACGCCATCTCTCGGATTGGAAACAAGACCAGTCTCAATCATAGTTTCTACGGTTACAACAGCTCCGTCCTCATAACGATTCAGAGCATCTACATTGATTGCAACGATATCCTTGGAGTTTCTGTTTTTGAAACCTCTCTTAGGCAGACGTCTGTATAAAGGCATCTGACCACCTTCAAAGCCCGGTTTCTGTGCACCGGAACGAGCTAACTGTCCTTTGTGTCCTTTACCGGCTGTTTTACCGTTTCCAGAAGCATGGCCACGGCCTCTGCGGAAGTTATCGTTCTGTCTGGAACCTTCAGCCGGCTGTAAATTAGATAAGTCCATTACGGTACCTCCTTATGCTTCTTCTACTTTAACCAGGTAAGAAACCTGATTAACCATGCCGCGAACTGCTGCGTTATCCGGCAGTTCTACCGTCTTGTTAACTTTTTTCAGACCCAGTGCTTCCACGGTTCTTCTGTGTTTCGGAACACATCCGATCGGGGATTTCACCAGTGTTACTTTTTAATTTATCTGCCATTTTTCACATCCTCCTTAAGCAAAGATCTCGTTTGTAGATTTGCCGCGAAGTCTTGCTACTTCTTCTGGAGTCTTCAGCTCAGACAGACCAGCGATGGTAGCCAGAACTACGTTCTGCTTATTTCTGGATCCAAAGGGATTTTGTACGGATGTTCTTGATACCTGCTAACTCGATAACCGCACGAGCCGGACCACCAGCGATTACACCAGTACCTTCAGGAGCTTTCTTTAACAGAACCTCTGCGCTTCCGAATTTACCTACGTAGTCATGAGTGATACTTCCGTTCTCATTGATTGCTACGCTTACCAGTTTCTTCATTGCAGCTTCTTTTCCTTTACGGATTGCTTCCGGAACTTCACCTGCTTTACCAAGGCCTGCGCCTACATGACCGTTGCCATCGCCTACTACTACTAAAGCTGTGAAACGGAAGTTACGACCACCTTTAACAACTTTTGTAACACGCTTAATTGATACGACTTTTTCTTCCAGTTCGAACTGGCTTGCATCAATAATTGTATGCTTCATGTGTTCTTTTCCTTCCTTTCTTAGAATACCAGCCCAGCTTCTCTAGCTGCGTCTGCAAATGCCTGGATTTTTCCCTGGTAGATGTAGCCGCCACGGTCAAATACAACTTCAGTAATACCTGCTTCTACAGCTTTCTTTCCAAGAACGGTTCCAAGATATGCTGCTGCATCTACATTGTTGGTTTTCTCAAGCTCTGCTTTAACTTCTTTCTGAAGAGTAGAAGCAGAAACTAAAAGTATTTCAATCGTATCGTCGATGATCTGAGCATACATATGATTATTGCTGCGGAATACACACAGACGCGGACGCTGTGCAGTACCTACGATATGATTACGTAATCTTCTATGCTTTTTTCTGGCGCATCTGCGCTCTTGATACTTTACTAACCATCTTCATACTCTCCTTAATTATTTCTTACCAGTCTTACCAACTTTGCGTCTGATAACCTCATCAGCGTACTTGATACCCTTGCCCTTATACGGCTCCGGTCTTCTCTTCTCTCTGATCTCAGCTGCATACTGGCCAACTTTCTCTTTGCTGATACCGGAAACGATAATCTTGTTACCGTCTACAGCGGAGGAGAGTCCTTCCGGATCGATCATCTCTACCGGATGGGAATATCCAAGAGACAGAACTAATTTGTTGCCCTGTTTTGCAGCTCTGTAACCAACACCATTTACTTCCAGTGTTTTGGTATAGCCTTCGCTAACACCAACTACCATGTTGTGGATCAGAGTTCTGGTCAGACCATGAAGAGCTTTCATTTTCTTCAGATCGCTCGGTCTTGTAACTACTACATGTCCGTCTTCCACTTTGATGCTCATTTCAGCCGGGAGAGTTCTCTCTAATGTTCCTTTTGGTCCTTTTACTACAACGTGGTTGTTTTCCTGGATGTCTACTGTTACACCTGCAGGAATTGCCACTGGCAGTCTTCCAATACGTGACATACCAATTTCCTCCTATTAACTTAGATTTTCGGAGAGAGCTTAAAGCTCTCTCTGTTTTCAGTTGCCTTGTTTCGTTTCAGATTACCAAACGAATGCCAGAACCTCGCCGCCGACCTGCAGCTTACGAGCTTCTTTATCGGTGATAACACCCTGGTTTGTGGAAAGAATAGCGATTCCAAGTCCGCCAAGTACTCTCGGCAGCTCATCTTTGCCAACATAGATTCTCAGACCCGGTTTGGAGATTCTCTTCAGACCGGTGATGATCTTCTCGTTTTTGTCAGCGCCGTATTTCAGGGTGATGTGCATATTCTGGAATACACCCTCATCGCTGAGTTCATATTTTGCAATGTATCCCTCGTTTACCAGGATATCAGCGATTGCGATTTTCATTTTGGATGCCGGAACATCTACTGTATCATGTTTTGCAGTGTTAGCGTTACGGATTCTTGTAAGCATATCTGCAATCGGATCACTCATACTCATTTGAATTTGCCTCCTTCTAAAATTTTACCAACTAGCTTTCTTAACGCCAGGAATCTGGCCTTTGTATGCTAATTCACGGAAGCAGATTCTGCAGATTCCGTATTTTCTTAAATATGCGTGTGGACGGCCACAAATTCTGCAACGATTGTATTCTCTTGTAGAGAATTTAGCTTTGCGCTGCTGTTTGATTTTCATTGCTGTTTTAGCCATGAATCAATTCCTCCTATTACTTTGCGAATGGCATGTTGAATAATGTCAGTAATTCACGAGCTTCTTCATCTGTGTTAGCAGTGGTAACAAAGATAATGTCCATACCTCTGACTTTATCAACTTTATCATACTCGATCTCTGGGAAAATCAGCTGCTCTCTGATACCAAGAGCATAGTTTCCTCTGCCATCGAAAGCGTTCGGATTTACGCCGCGGAAGTCACGTACACGAGGCAGTGCCAGGTTGATCAGGCGGTCTGCGAACTCGTACATTTTCTCGCCACGAAGGGTAACTTTGCATCCGATCGGCATACCCTCACGGATTTTAAAGTTTGCTACGGAATTTTTCGCTTTGGTGGTAACTGCTTTCTGTCCGGTGATAGCTTCCATATCACTGATTGCAGCGTCCAGAAGTTTAGCGTTCTCCTTAGCTTCACCAACACCCATGTTGATTACGATTTTGGAGAGCTTCGGCACTTCCATCACGTTTTTGTATCCAAATTTTTTGGTCATTGCATCAACGATCTGCTCGTTGTAAAGATCTTTCAGTCTACTCACGGTTTTGCCTCCTCTCTTCCTTAATCAATTACTGCGCCGTTCAGCTCTTTTGCTTTTGCAACGCGGGTTCTAACAGCTTTTGTTTTGCCGTTTTTTCTCAACCATCTCAACTTTGATTCCAACGCGGGTCGGAACTCCTTTTACAACCAGCATTACGTTGGATGCATCGATAGGGAGCTTCTTTGTTAACGATTCCGCCCTGCTGATTGCTCATAGACGGTTTCTCATGCTTTGTAATCATGTTTACGCCTTCAACAACAACACGGTTGTTTTTTACGTCAACGCTGACTACTTTGCCGGTTTTGTCTTTATCTTTGCCGGCGATTACCTTTACGGTATCGCCTTTTTTAATCTTCATTGACATAGCTGTCCTCCTATAATACTTCCGGAGCTCAGGGAAACAATTTTCATAAACTGTTTCTCACGAAGCTCTCTTGCAACCGGCCCAAAGATACGGGTTCCTCTGGGAGTCTTGTCATCTTTGATGATAACTGCAGCGTTCTCATCAAACTTGATGTAAGAACCGTCTTTACGACGAGCGCCCTTTACGGAACGAACTACAACTGCCTTTACTACATCACCTTTTTTTACAACGCCGCCTGGTGTTGCATCTTTGACTGTAGCAACAATAACATCACCGATGTTAGCATATCTTCTTGTAGAACCGCCCATAACACGAATGCATAAGATTTCTTTTGCACCGGTGTTATCAGCAACTTTCAGTCTACTTTCCTGCTGAATCATGCTGGTATTCCTCCTTTAGCATTATCTCTTATTTATTTCGCTTTCTCGACGATTTCAACAAGTCTCCATCTCTTATCCTTGGATAACGGTCTTGTCTCCATAACTCGTACGGTATCACCTACATGGCACTCGTTGTTGTTTGCATCGTGTGCTTTCAGCTTATATGTGTTTTTTTACAATTTTCTTGTAAAGAGGATGTTTTACATGGTCTTCGATGGCAACCACGATAGTCTTATCCATCTTATCGCTGACAACTTTGCCCACGCGAGTTTTTCTAAGATTTCTTTCTTCCACGATATTTTCCTCCTAATTACTCAGCTGCGTTTGCCTTCTGGGCAATAACAGTCTGAATTCTTGCGATGTTCTTGCGAACCTCTTTGATTCGGCTTGTATTGTCAAGCTGGTTGGTTGCATTCTGGAATCTTAAGTTGAAAAGTTCTTTCTTTAGCAGCTACTAATTCGTCATTCAGCTCAGCTGCGCTCTTTGTATTTAAATCTTTTTACAAATTCGTTAGTTTTCACTGTTATCACCGCCTTCTAAGTCTGCACGAGAAACAACTTTGCATTTACATGGTAACTTATGCATGGCAAGACGTAATGCCTCGCGGGCTGTTTCTTCCGGAACACCAGCGATCTCGAACATACTCTGCCCGGTTTAACAACTGCTACCCAGTACTCCAGAGCGCCTTTACCGGAACCCATTCGGGTCTCAGCCGGCTTAGCAGTTACAGGTTTGTCCGGGAAAATTTTGATCCAAACTTTACCACCACGTTTGATGTAACGGGTCATAGCGATACGGGCTGCCTCGATCTGATTGGATTTGATCCAGCACGGCTCAAGGGCTACGAGACCAAATTCACCGTAGTTAATTTTTGTTTCCTCTGAGGGCTTTACCCTTCATGGATCCACGGAACTGTTTACGACGTTTTACTCTCTTCGGCATTAACATAATTAATTCTCGCTCCCTTCCTTTTTAGTTCTGGTTGGAAGTACTTCGCCATTGTAGATCCATGCTTTTACGCCAACTTTACCGTAAGTGGTATCTGCTTCAGCGAATCCATAATCGATATCGGCACGCAGGGTCTGCAGCGGTTCATAACAGAACCACGAACTGTTGGGCGGATACCCATGTGACGCTTACGTCCAGCCTTACCAATATTTACGAGGTTGTGGTCACCGTTTCCGATAACACCGATTGTTGCTCTACACTGAATTGGAACCATTCTCATCTCGCCTGAAGGAAGACGAAGTGTTGCATACTTTCCTTCCTTAGCCATCAGCTGTGCTGAGTCCGGCAGAACGTACTAACTGTCCGCCCTTACCTGGCAGTAACTCGATGTTGTGGATCTGTGTACCAACCGGGATATTCTCAAGTGGTAAACAGTTTCCAACTCTTACCTCTGCTTCTTTATCTGTTCATAACCTTCATACCGTCGGTTAATCCTGCAGGAGCAAGGATATTCTTCTGTTTCCACCACCCTGGTGTCTAACTGTGATTTTACCCTGATTGTTACGACCAGCGTTCTTCTTTAAAGAAGTTGTGAGGATTTCTCAGGAGTTGTCTTAGTGATCTCAGAGAAATCAGAAC
>VOFC01002915.1_pt1 | contig 64775 bp, 132 predicted proteins | sample 5384161 | NCBI WGS metagenome assembly VOFC01 (sample SAMN12384722, study PRJNA508395) | human gut metagenome | isolation source: healthy gut B | host: Homo sapiens
TAATTTTACTAATATATTAAATATCGATATGAATATCGTAAACAATTATATGAAATACTTATATGATAGAAAAATTACCAAATCTTCAATTTCAAGAAAACTAAGTAGTATAAGAGGATTATATAACTATCTAGTAAGAGAAGACATAATTAAAGAAAATCACTTTAATAAAATACAAAATCCTAAACGAGAATTATATCTTCCTAAATTTTTAAAAGATGAAGAGTTAGATAAAATATTTAGCGTATGTAATTCTAATAATCCAACTGAAGAAAGAGATACTCTAATTATCGAACTTCTTTATGCTACTGGAGTAAGGGTAAGTGAACTAGTTAATATTAAAATTAAAGATATTAATAGGGAAGAAAAACTAATAAAAGTATTAGGTAAAGGTAACAAAGAAAGAATGGTAATATATAATAATCATACAAAAAAAGCTTTAGATACCTATTTAAAAGACGGCTATAATTATTTTAATAAAAAAAGTAGTGAATATCTTATTCTAAATAAGAACGGTAATAAATTATCCGAAAGATATATTAGAGAAATAATAAATAAGAAAGTATCTCAAGCCTCTTTAGATATAAAAATAAGTCCTCATACATTAAGACATACCTTTGCTACCGATATACTAGAGAATGGTGCAGATTTAATGACAGTAAAAAGAATTATTAGGACATGAATCGCTTAATACTACTAGTATCTATACACATATTACTAATGAACAAATAAAAAAACATATAACTTAGCACATCCAAGAGCTAAGAAGTAGGGGAGTAAATTATGGCAAAATTATATTTCAAATACGGAGCAATGAAAAGCGGAAAAACAACAGAAATAATAAAAACATATTACAATTATATAGATCCATTTAAAGGAAATAAAAAAGTATTAATTATGAAACCAGGAGATGACAAAAAAGCTGGAGTCAAAAATTCAAAGTAGATCAGGAGCAGAATTAAATACCGATTATGTTGTACCTTCTAATGTCGACGTCTATGGACTAATAGCTTATCATCTACTAAATAATAACGTCGATGTTATAATAGTAGATGAAGCTCAGTTCTTAACTCCAAAACAAGTAGATGAATTATCAGATGTAGTAGATAATTTCGATATACCAGTGCTTTGTTATGGGTTAAGAGCAGATGCTTTCGGACATGTATTCCCAGGTAGTTTAAGACTATTTGAAATAGCGGACAAAAATAGAAGAAATGAAAGCCATATGCAAGTGTGGCAATAAAAGCAACATTCAATCTTAGACTTAATAAAATTAATGAAGAATATATTCCAGTTTTTGAAGGAGAACAAATCGCTATTGACGGTATTGACTCAGAATACGATTCCGTATGTCGTCGCTGCTACAAAAGTTGAGGAAAGAATATGGCAAAAAAGAAGAAAAATAAAAAGAAATTAATAATAATATTAGCAAGCATAGTATTAATAATAGGTATTATAATATATATAACATTAATAAAATAAAGAAACAATAAACCATATATTTAAATATAAAGATAAACTAACTATTGAAGCAGGTAGTAAAATACCTACAATGAATGATTATTTATATCATAATACTAATGAAGAAAAAAGAAATAGTATGGGATAATATTGAAATAGAAGAAAAAAAAATATATAAACCTGGAACATATAAAGGAAAATTTAACTATGACAACGAAGAAAAGATATGTTACATTAATAGTAAAAGACACTACACCACCAAGTATAAACAATGTAAAAAGATATTGAAGTATTAGCCTTTACCAAAGTTCCCGATTTATTAACTCAAATAGAAGTATCAGATAACAGTAAAGAAGAAATAACTCCATCCCTAGAAGGAAAATATGATATCGAAGTTCCAGGAGAATATACTCTTACATACAAAGCAAAAGATTCTTCCGGAAATGAAACATCAAAAGAATTTAAGCTAATAGTCAAAGAAAAATAAAGATATAACTACTAGTAAATCATCTAAGGGATATACTATTAAAAACGATAGAGGAGTAACCTATGTAGGAGATACCATAATAGTAAACAAAACATATAGTCTTCCTAGTAGTTTTGCCCCTAATAATTTAGAAAGTATAAACGGCTATATCAAAATAGTAGACTTTGCTAAAAAAGCTTTTGATGAATTAAAAAAGCGACGCTAAAGCTGCCGGTTTAAATATCTACGCCTCAAGTGGTTATAGATCATATCAAGATCAAGAATACATATATAATAACTATGTAAGAATGGATGGGCAAGAAGCTGCTGACACATATTCAGCACGAGCGGGCTTTTTCTGAACATCAAACTGGTCTAGTACTAGATTTAAATACAGTAGATATATCATTTGATAACACTAACGAAAGTAATTGGCTTAGAGATAATTCCTATAAGTATGGCTTTATCATAAGATATCCAAAAGGAAAAGAAAATATTACAGGTTATACATATGAACCATGGCATATAAGATATGTAGGAAAAAACCTAGCTAAAGAAATATATAATAATGGTGATTATCTAACCTTAGAAGAATACTTTGGTATTGATAGCAACTATCAATAATTTAAAAAATTAGCAATTAATATTGACAATTGCTAATTAAAGTGATATACTCATATTGTAAGTAAAAAAAAGATATCTTACTTACAAATAAACAATAAATTATGGTAAGCAAATAAAAAGAAAGGATAGTGGTTTATATGTTGCCAAGTAGATTGTTTTTTTGATGATAGTTTCTTTAAAGGAGAAGAAAATATCAAATGTGATGTATATGAAAAAGATGGAAAAGTATGCGTTGAAATGGAAGCACCAGGCTACAAAAAGACGATATAACCATTTCAGTAGATAAAGGAGAATTAACTGTAACATTCGAAAAAATGATGAGGAAGAAGAAAACAAAAATATCTTCACCGTGAAAGAAAGAGCTACAGTAAAAGTAACAAGATCTTTCTTCTTAGGAGATGTTAATGAAGATGAAATAGATGCTAACTTTAAAAATGGTATCTTATCACTTACTTGCCCTAAGAAAGAACAAGTTGAAACAAAGAAAACAATTAGCATCAAAGAATCTGAATAATAAGATATAGCATTTAGCTATATTTTTTTTTTTCAGATTTGTTGTATAATTAATAACTGGTGATATATATGACGAAATATTTAGATTTAAAAAAGACTATCAGAAAGAAGATTTAACACTTGCTGCCGAAAATATAAAAGAAGGAAATCTCGTATTATTCCCTACAGAAACAGTATATGGTATAGAGCAAATGGTTTAAATTCAGATGCCGTAAAAAAGATATTTATAGCCAAAGGTAGAGCTAGTGATAACCCATTAATATTACATGTCTCAAGTATAAAAATGGTAGATAGCATAGCTAAAGACATAACTCCATTAGAAAGACAATTAATGGAAGCATTTTTTCCAGGCCCACTAACAATAATTCTAAAAAGAAAAGATAATGTACCAGATATAGTAACAGCATCTTTAGATACAGTAGGTATAAGAATGCCATCAAACAAAATAGCTCATGATTTAATAGAATTAGCATCCGTTCCAATTGCCGCACCTAGTGCTAACATATCAGGACGTCCTAGTGGTACTAATATAAATGATATATTTGAAGAATTAAATAATAAAGTTGACTATATTATCGATGGTGGTGATACCGATATCGGACTTGAATCAACTGTAATAAGAGTAATAAATAATGTTATTCACATATTAAGACCAGGTAAGATAACCAAAAAAGACTTAGAAAAATATGCCAAAGTAGAAATAGACTCCCATGTATTAGGAGACATAAAAAATAACGAAAAGGTATTATCTCCAGGTATGAAGTATAAACACTATGCCCCAAATACAAAATGTATATTAGTATATAGTGATAATAAAAAAAAATGTATAATAAGATAAAATCATTAGAAGACACAAATACTATAGTAATATGTAATAGTAGTAATGTATCTAATTACAAAAAAGCCATTCCTTATGGCTATACAGAAGAAGAAATATCCCATAACATATTCAAAATATTAAGAGAAATAGATAAAAAGAAGCATCATTAGTAATAATAGAGGGCGTCAAAGAAGAAGGACTAGGACTAGCAATAATGAATAGATTAATAAGAGCTTGTTCCCATAATTATATAAAAATATAAAAAACAATCAAATTAAATGACAAATAAAATTTCTTTTTCATATTCTATTATGAAGGAGAGATAAAATGTTTAACTATCAAAAAAATATCCATACTTACAATTTCATAAATTACTCAGGAGAATATCATTATGAGTAAGTACAAAGTATGTGTATATGCTATATGTAAAAACGAAGCAAAATTTGTAGAACGATGGTATAATTCAATGAAAGAAGCAGATGCAATATATGTTTTAGATACCGGCTCAACAGATAATACAGTAAGCCTTCTAAAAAAGAAAAATATCATTGTCAAAGAAGTTAATATTAAACCATGGCGTTTCGATATAGCCAGAAATAAATCATTAGATCTAGTACCAGAAGATTATGATATTTGCGTATGTACAGACTTAGATGAAGTTTTAGAAGAAGGCTGGCGCAAGTCATTAGAAGAATCATGGCAAAGTACTACTACTAGATGCAGATATAATTATAATTGGAGTTTAGACAAAAATAATAAACCATTAGTAAATTTTTATACCGATAAAATACACAAAAGACATGGCTATAAATGGACTCATCCAGTTCATGAAGTACTATCGTATGAAGGCACCGAAAATATAATTACAATAGATAACATAACATTAAATCATTATCCCGATGCCAAAAAGTCTAGAAGCAGTTATTTACCGTTATTAGAACTATCAGTTAAAGAAGATCCTAGCGATGATCGAAATATGCATTACTTAGGTAGAGAATATATGTACCATCAAAAATGGAACGAATGCATAGATACCCTAATAAAACATCTATCACTACCAAGTGCCATTTGGAAAGACGAACGAGCAGCCTCCATGAGATATATAGCAAGAGCATATAAAAATTTAAATAGAATAGAAGAATCACGTATGTGGTTAGATAAAGCAATAAAAGAAGCACCATATTTAAGAGATGCTTATGTTGAAAGAGCAATATTAGAATATGAACTAAAAAATCATCTCGAAGTAGAAACCTATTTATTAAAAGCATTACAAATAACCGCTCATCAAAAGACTTATATAAATGAACCATTTAGTTTTGATCATACCATCTATGATTTATTATCAATAAGTCTATATAATACAGGAAGGTATCAAGAAAGTCTACATTACATAAATAAAGCTATTGAAATGAATCCAAATGATAATAGATTACAAGAAAATAAAAAATAATAGAGGGAAATATATAATCTCTCTTTTATTAACATCAAATATGTAGTATAATAATAAAGTAATATTAAATAAAGTGTGGTGAAGTGATGGCAAAGAAAAAGAAAAAGAAAATTAAAAAATCAGTAAAATTATTACTATTTTTATGTATAATTGTCATAGGACTAATATATTTAAATAATACTACCAAAGATACTGATAATATCACTTCAAATAACGATATTAAAGAAAATAAAGAAATAAAAGAAGATAAATCAAACGAAGAGACAAAAGAAGTAGATTATGATAGTCTAGATACCTTAGGTAAATTAGAATATCTAAGTACTAAAGATAAAAGAATTAATAAAATAATAGATAATTATGATAAATATCCAGAAATATTATTAGAAATGTTAACAAGAAATAGTGATATGACTAGTTATATGCTTGATTATCCTGAAAAAAAAAGGAAATGTATATAAAGATAATATTGGTAAAGTTCAAAAAAAAGGCAAATTCCCTTTGTTATTACAATATGATAAAAATTGGGGTTATGGTATATATGGTGATAACGTTCTAGCAATAAATGGATGCGGTCCGACAGTATTATCTATGGTAGTAGCAGGATTAACTGGAAAAAATGATATCACACCATATACTATAGCTGAATATTCTAGTGACCATGGTTATTATCAAAGCGAGTGGGGGACAAGCTGGAGTCTCATGACTGAAGGTATAAAAAACTTTGGAGTAGTAGGCGCCAATATAGAACTTAGCAAAGAAAATGTTTTTTCAGAATTAGAAAAAGGACATCCAATAGTATGTAGCATGCGACCAGGAGATTTCACTACCATTGGCCATTTCATTTTACTAACTGGTATTAAAGATGGAAAAATAACAGTAAACGATCCAAATAGTAAAGAACGTAGTAACAAATTGTGGGATTATGAAACACTTGAATATCAAATAAAAAGTTTATGGTCATTTACCACATTATAGATAAATAAAAAATCGAACTAATATTAGTTCGATTTAATTTAATATTGGAGCGATTGGTTAAGTTATTTCAAACTTTTCCATTCACAATTGAGATTGATACATCAATCTCAATTTCTATTAATATTTTACCATAATATTTTATTTATTCAATATAATATTGTAAAAAATTTAAAAATATTGTATAATTAATACATATAAGAAAAAGTAAAGGATGGATTGAAATGGAATTGAATTTTTTTTCATAAAGCAAATTATTTACATAGAGATGAATTATTAAAAATTGAAAATATGTGGAATAAGAATCTTGATAGTCAAGAATATTATAAAATGTTAGAAGAATATGCTGATAAATTAAATAGTTACGAATATAAAGAAGACATGAATTATTTATTAAATAGTAGAAGAAGAAATTGTATAGAAACTATTAATGAAAAGATTCTAAATAAAGGTAATATAACGGATATTATGTGGGCATTTTGGGAATTTATAAATGATGAATATGGTGGATTTTCTTCTTTAGAAGATGAATATAAAAAAACGCGTGCAGAATTGGACAATATGGATTCAGAATATAGAAATAAGAAAATTATTTGTTTAAAGGAAAAAGAAGACATACTAGATTTAATAAATAAGATTAAAAAATATATTAGTGAATAATATATAAAATCAAGATATAAAAATATTTAGGAGATGATATGTATGGCATTACCACCTAAAATTCTTCCACATTTAGGACATTTAAGTTTTTGTAAGAATAAATATTCTTTATCTCGTTTATAATTTCTAGAATTCTTTTTTCTTTTGTACTTGGCATTCTTCCCATAATTCCTTACTAACTAATGGCTCAACAACATTTTCATAATAAGTAGGGTTATTAGTTCTTTTTTTACCATGAATGAAATCTCCTTTATATATTTCATTTTCAATAATTTTTAATATAGTTCCATCACACCAATTAGTTTTACCAAATACTTTTTCTTTGTTATATAAATTACTTATTGTTTGATAAGAATTTCCTTCATAATATAAATTAAATATTCTTATTACTTGATCTTTTGTTGCTTCATCAATTACTAACTTTTTATTTACATGTTTATAACCAAAAGGTGCTCTATGTGGAATATTTCCAACTTTAATTGCTCCAGCTAAACCGATTTTAGTTCTTTCACTTGTTTTTTCTATTTCATTTTGTGATACAGTAGTTAAAAGTCTTGCAACCATTCTTCCATTGGCATTAGTAGTATTTATATCATCATTAGCACAATCTAAATAAGCATTGTTTTCACTCAAGAACTTCATTATATCTTCCATATCATAAACACTACGAGTTAATCTATCTAGTTTTAATACCACAATAGTATTACATTTTTTATTTTTAATATCTTCTTTTAGTTGTTCAAATGCAGGTCTATGATTACCAGTTTTCGCACTTATTCCAGCATCTTTATAAACTTTATAAATTTATAACCTTTAAACCCACACATTGCCCTTAATCTTTTTTTTCTTGTTCTGGTAAACTAAAACCTTCTTTGGCTTGGTCATCAGTACTTACTCTTATGTAAATACCAGCAATTTTCTTTTCTTTGTTCATAAATTTTCAACTCCTTTTTATACCAAAAAAAGAGGAGACAAAAGCATTAACAAGTAATACTCTTGACTCCTTAAATAACAATTATAAATTTTATGTGTTTCTCGTTTAATCATAGAAGTACCTCGCTTTCTAAAACGACTGATACTGCTTGTCATTTATTGGTTATCTATAATATCACAATAATCTTCAAAATCAAGATATATTTGGTAGTTTTTGTCTATTTTAAGGCTATTTTAGAAGAAGTTGGTATTTATACTTATATTTGCTTTAAAAAGCTCTCTAAATCTTTTTATTTCTAGTTTATTTAATAGATTACCAATATATAAAGTAGTAGAATAATTGAAAGCAAGAAAAGTAATTCCTTTAATAATAATTCTATGTGGTTCTACATAACTTAAATTTGACCTAGTAATATTACGAATATTACCATTAATGATAGTAGGTTTTGTATTACAAAAATCACATATAAATTCTATTTTCTTTTTTAAGCTGCTTTCAATCTCTAATTCCTTTGTAGTAATATTAATCATTTAAACCCTGTCCTTTCTAACTTAAACACTAAAAAAGTACCAACTTCTTTTAGAAATTGATACTTTGTATATTAAGTCCTAAACTATAAAAGTTCGGACAGATTTCCCAATGGAGGACCCAGTCGGATTTGAACCAACGCTCAGGGAGTTGCAGTCCCGTGCCTTACCTCTTGGCTATGAGTCCGTCAGTAACTAAATTATATCAAAAATAAACTATAATTTCAATATATTTTATGTAAAAACACAAAAAAAAATGTTAAAAAATGATGAAATATTTATAAAGTTATAGTATAATATGATTGTCCTAAAAAGGGGTGAATTATATGGAAAGATTACAAAAAGAAAATATCTTCACTTGGCTACTGTTCAAGAAGACATGCTGAAGAACTTATAAGCAAAGGATTAGTAGAAGTAAATGGCGAAGTAGTAACTAAACTTGGAACAACAGTAAAACCAGGTGATATCATATCCGTAGAAGGAAATATCTTAGATAATAGTAGATCATTTGAATATTATTTATTAAATAAACCAAAAGGAGTTGTAACCACTACTAATGATGAAAAAGGAAGAAAAACAGTAGTGGACTTCATAAATACTACTTCAAGAATATATCCAGTAGGAAGATTAGATTATGATACATCAGGTATACTAATTTTAACAAATGATGGCGAACTTGCTAATTTACTTATGCGTCCAGACTCTTTAATAGATAAAACATATATAGTTAAAGTAAATGGCGAAGTAACAATCAAAGATGTTCAACAACTAAGAAATGGTGTTATTATAGATGGTATTAAAACAAAAAAAAAGCTAGAGTAAAACTTAAGTCAGTAGACAAAAAGAAATCAACTTCAATATTGGAAATAACTATCCATGAAGGAAAAAATCATCAAATAAAAGAAAATGTTTGAATCTTTAGGCTATAAAGTAACAAAATTAAGAAGAGAAAAATATGCTAATCTTGATTTAAAAGGACTATTACCCGGAGAGTATCGTCCACTAACTGTTAAAGAAGTTAAAATACTATATAGCTTATGTAAGAAAATAAATACCAGGGGATATTTTTTATGACATTTAAAATAACAGATAACCAAGATAACGACTTTTTTGGTTTCTATCTGATAATATAACAGTAATACCAATCAAAGATTTTAATATCTTGATAGATAATAACATTAATAATATTATGTTAAAATTACTAAAAGATAATTTAGTAGTATCACAATTAAGATTAAATGATAATGTTTTTAAATGCTATAACAGATATAGTCATAGCAAATAAAAGTTCAAAAGAAATAGATCATGTTCTAGTAGAAAATAACGTACCATATTTCTCTTTTTGTATATGGTATAATAGATATACATAAAAGAAGATACAAATATTTAAATAATCTTACTAAGGCAGATGAAGTAATAATATCATATAAAGAAGAAAATATAAAAAGCGCTATAGCCTTAGCCAAATATCTAAATAAGAAAGTAATATTAGATAACACAAATATATCACTAGATAAATATAAAAAGTATTAGAAGAATATTCAAGAGAAGAACTAGATAAAGCTAATATAACCTTTTACTATCAAGAAAATAATAATTCAATTACTGCAAGTGAATTATATAAAACATCAGCTTTAGTAAGTGAAATTGCCAATAAAATAAAAGAAGCAAATCTATCTAATATAGAAAGCATAATGTATGCTTATGATATATTAAAGAAAAGATTATATAAACTAGATGAAGAAAATTATTATAAATCTTCCGATGTATCTTCAGTTCTAACTGGTGATTCTATTGTATGTGCAGGTTATTCTAATGTATTTAATGCAATTTTAAAGTGCCTAAATATAAAAGCAGCACCACTAATAAGTAAAGAAGCAAAACATCAAAGAAGTATTATCTATGTTCAAGATGAAAAGTATAATATCGATGGTGTATATGTATTTGATCCAACCTGGGATAGACGTAAGAATAAAGAAGATAAAGAATATATAAATAGATATAATTATTTTGCCATTCCTTTATCAGTATCAAATGAAACCGCCAAAGACGAATTATACAAAGCATTAACCATTGAACCATATGATTTTCTTGAAAGTAGAAGTAAGTTAGATATTGAAGAAATGAGACAAAGCAATATAATAAATGATGCCATAGCCTTTATAGACGATTCACTTCTAACTATAATAGCGGATGAATATGCTTATGGTCTTACAGATAATATTATAAAAATATATACAAATATAAAAGCCAAGTATGATACAAGACACCTAAGAGAAGAAAAAATTCTTAAAAAAATATTATATAATACTAGAGTAGCAGAATATAAAGATAGAATCATCAAAGAAGTAGATATTGAAAATTTAATAGAAGTTGTAATAGAAAGATATCAAAAAAATTCAAAAGAAACAAACTGAAAAAAATGAATTTATCCAGCTGGAAAGAAGAATTAGTTATTGCAATTTTTACTTCAGAATTAGAAAATAGCCTTTACGAATATTTAAAAGTACCAAAGACAAAAATAAGAAAAAGAAAAATAGAGGTTGACAACTAAAAAAAAAAAATAGCATATAATATCTATGTGTTAAAACAAAAGAAAGAGACGATATAGTAAAATAGTTATAGAGAGCTAATGTTTGGTGGAAATTAGTATGATGGTTACTATATAGATCACTCTGGATGTGTTTTTCTGAATATTTAGGAAAAGCCGGGAATAATCCCGTTATCAATAATGAGAGCACTTATGTGAAGTAAGGTGGTACCGCGATGTATATCGTCCTTACAAATATAAGTGCTTTTTAATTTAAAGGAGGAGAAAAAATGAATTATAAAGAAACACTATTGATGCCTGAAACTAGTTTTTCAGATGAGAGGTAATTTACCAGAAAATGAAAAATTACAAAGAGAAAAATGGAATGAAATAAATTTATATGACAAAGTAAGAGAAAAAAATAAAGGCAAGACACCATTCATTCTACATGATGGACCACCATATGCTAATGGAGATATTCATATCGGTCATGCTATGAATAAAATTCTAAAAGACTTTATTAATAGATATAAAATGATGAGTGGCTACGATATGATATATATTCAGGATGGGATACTCATGGTCTTCCAATAGAACAAGCTGTAACCAATAGTGGTATTGATAGAAAAAGTATGAGTAAAGCCGACTTTAGAGCCTTATGCGAAAAATATGCATATGAACAAATTGCCAAAAAGCAAATGAAAGGCTTTAAAGAGTTAAATGTTTTAGCAGATTGGGAACATCCATACATTACACACTAAAAAAAGAAATGGAAGCAAGACAAATTGAAGTATTCGCTACAATGGCTAAAAAAGGCTTAATATTCAAAGGCCTAAAACCAGTATATTGGAGTCCATCATCAGAATCAGCACTTGCTGAGGCAGAGATAGAATATCACGATCGAAAAGATCCTTCAATATATGTAGCATTTCCAGTAGTAGAAGGTAATAATACTGCACAAGTAGGAGATAATTTAGTAATATGGACTACTACTCCTTGGACACTTCCTTGTAATACTGGTATTGCTGTTAGTAAAAAATTTGATTATGCTAGAGTATTAGTAAATGATAAATATTATATTGTTGCTAATGAATTACTTGATAATCTAGCTAAAAGAGTTTGGTTGGGAAAATTATGAAGTAGAAAGCGTTTTCTCTGGTGATAAAATTACTGGTATCAAATATAAACATGTATTTATGGATAGAATAGCTCCAGTAGTAGATGGTTTCCATGTAACATTAGAAGCTGGTACTGGACTAGTTCATATGGCACCTATGTATGGAGCAGATGACTTTATCATAGGAAAAGAAAATGGCCTAGAAATGATAAACGGTATCGATGATCAAGGTGTATTAAACGATTTATCAGGTGAATTTAGTGGTTTATTCTTTGAAGATGCCAACAAAGCAATAACTACAAAATTAGATGAACTAGGAGTACTTCTTAAACTTAAGTTCATAACACACTCATATCCGCATGATTGGAGGACTAAGAAACCAGTTATCTTTAGAGCCACTAAACAATGGTTCTGTAGCATTGATAAAATTAGAAATGATCTTCTAATGAACTTGAAAATAATGTTAAGTTCCATACTGAATGGGGTAAAAAGAGATTATATAACATGATTCATGATCGTGGAGACTGGTGTATCTCTAGACAAAGAGTATGGGGAGTACCAATTCCTATCTTCTATAACGAAGATGGTAGTGAAATCGTCGACTATGATGTTATGATGCATGTAGCAGATTTATTTAGAAAATATGGTTCTAATGTATGGTTTGAAAAGAAGCAAAAGATTTATTACCTGAAGGTTATAAAAATCCTGCTAGTCCAAATGGTAATTTTACCAAAGAAGAAGATATCATGGATGTATGGTTTGATTCAGGATCTACATGGAATGGTGTACTAATAGAACAGGGATTACCATATCCATCAGATATGTATCTAGAAGGATCAGACCAATATCGTGGATGGTTCAATAGCTCATTAATCTGTGGCGTAGCAGTTACTGGTAAAGCCCCTTATAAAGAATTAGTATCTCATGGCTTTACACTAGATGGTAAAGGCAATAAAATGAGTAAAAGTTTAGGTAATGTAATAGTGCCTGCTGATATGATAAGATTACATGGAGCAGACATCTTAAGATTATGGGTAGCATCAACTGACTATACTGAAGATGTAAGAATTAGTGATGAACTAATTAAACAAGTAAAAAGAAAGTTATCGTAAGATAAGAAACACATATAAATTTATGCTTGGTAATCTAAAAGATTTCAATCCAACTAAAGATAGTATTAAATATGAAGATATGCCATATTATGACAAATATATGATGAACGAACTTAATATATTCACTAAAAATGTACTAGAAGAATACGAAGGCTATAATTTCCAAAATGTATATAAATTAGTTAACAACTTTGTATCATTCACTTTATCTAATTTCTATCTAGATTTCACTAAAGATATCTTATACATAGAAAAAGCAAACTCTAAAGCAAGAAGAAGTGTTCAAACAGTACTTTATAATATTTTAAGTAATGAAGTAAGATTGCTTGCTCCAATACTTCCGTATACAAGTGAAGAAGTATATAACTTGTTACCACATACTGAAGTTTCTGTTCATTTAACAGATATGCCTGAAGTTGTTAATTATTCAGATAGTACCGAAGTATTAGAATTATTTAAACTATTCTTCGAACTTAAAGAAAAAAGTAAATAAAAAATTAGAAGAAGCAAGAAACGAAAAATTAATCGGTTCCGCTCTTGAAGCTGTAGTAAAGATAAACTTAGATCCAAAATATAACGAAGTAAAAGAAAAAATTAGGTTCATATTTACATCAGCTATTAATCGTATCAAAAGTAGAATATACTACTGATGGTGAAGAAGTAGAAGTAGCAAAGAGTACTGGCGAAAAAATGTAATAGATGTTGGAATTATGTTGATCACTTAGACGGCGATATTTGTGATAGATGTCATAATATTCTAAATAATTAGTAAAATATTAAAAGCAGTATTTAAACAATACTGCTTTTTCTCTAGGAGGTAATATGGAAAATAAATATAATTATAAAGCATTAAGTAAACAAGAATTAGAAAAAAATTCATTCAAATGAAAAATAACATTCCAGAAGCAAGAGAAACAATAATATTACATAATCTAAAACTAGTATTTCATAGATATTATAAAAGATTCTCTAGTATTCAAATGGATATGGATGATATTATTTCTAACGGTATTATTGGACTAATAAAAGCAGTAGATACTTTTAACTTAGATAAGAATTACTCTTTTACCACCTATGCAAGCAAATGTATAGACAATGAGATATTAATGTATATAAGAAAAGGAATAACCAAAGATATCCATTTAGAAGAAGATAATGGAGAAGACGAATTAACACTAATGGGTTTAATTATCGATCCATCAGTCAACATAGAAGAAGACTATATAAATAATGAAAATATAAACAATATCAGAAGTATAGTTAATTTATTAAATGAAAAAAGATAAATACTTATATAATTTATATTTTGAAAAAGCCTATTCTCAAGTAGAAATAGCCAAAATACTAAAAAATCACAATCATATATATCTAGAGAAATAAAATCATTAGTATATAAATTAGAAAAACTAATGTATCAGAATGGAACAATAGAAAGAACTAAAATTAAAAATAAATGTATTGGATACAATAAAGAAAAATGTTTTGTAAAATTACTGTAAAGACTATTGCAATTATTTATAATATGTTATATTCTTATATCATAAGGGAGTGTGATAATAGTGATTTATCCATCAATAGATAAAATATTAAATATTGTAGATTCCAAATACGCTTTAGTTTATGTTGTTTCCGAAAGAGCCAAGCAAATGGCCAAAACAGGTTACTATCAAAAAGCCAATTAAAGAATATAAAAGTGAAAAGAATATAGGTAGAGCTTTAGAAGAAGTATACGATGGATTAATTCATATTGAGAAACGTTAAGTTTCTTTTTTTGTACTATAATTATATTTCATTCATATATATTATTGTAGAAGAAAGGAATGATAAAACAAATATGGAAACAATAAAAGTTTCATCGAAGTCTCAACCCAAATTCAGTAGCAGGAGCACTTGCTAATGTATTCAGAGAAAAAGGCATCGTAGAAGTTCAAGCAATCGGAGCAGGAGCCCTAAATCAAGCTATAAAAGGAGTAGCAATAGCTAGAGGATTCGTAGCTCCATCAGGAAAAAATTTAGTATGTACGCCCGCTTTTATCGATGTTAATATTGATGGCGATGAAAGAACAGCGATTAAGTTAATAGTAGAGGCTAAATAGCCTCTTTAAAAATATCAAATATTAGCAATTAATATTGACAATTGCTAACAAAGTGCTATAATTATACTTGTAGGAGATGATAAAATGAAAAAAAGACAATTCAAAACAGAAAGTAAAAAAGTCTTAGACATAATGATAAACTCAATTTATACAAATAAAGAAATATTTTTAAGAGAGCTAATTTCCAGATGCTTTAGATAAGTTACACTATCTATCATTAACAGATAAAAACATAAAGATAAATAATGATGACTTATGCATAAGAATAGATGTAGATGATAAAGCAAGAACATTAACAATTACCGATAATGGAATAGGTATGACCGAAGAAGAATTAGAAAACAATCTAGGTACAATTGCTGAATCAGGATCATTACACTTCAAAGAAGAAAACTCTTGTCAAAATGATGCTAACATAATAGGTCAATTTGGAGTAGGCTTTTACTCAGCCTTCATGGTAAGTGACAAAGTAACAGTAGAATCAAAATCATATAAAGAAGATAAATCATATATATGGGAAAGTAATGGTATAGATGGTTACACATTATCTCAGTCAGATAAAAAAAGATAATGGAACCAAGATAACTCTTCATATTAAAGAAGATACAGAAGATTATAAATATAGTGATTTTCTTACAGAATATAAAATTAGAGAAATAATAAAGAAATATTCTGACTATATAAACTATCCAATAAAAATGGAAGTATCCAATACAAGAAAAAAAGAAGATAGTGATGAGTATGAAACATATAAAGAACTAACAACTTTAAATAGTATGATCCCACTATGGAAGAAAAACAAAGAAGAAATAAAAAAAACGAAGAATATAATAACTTCTATAGTGATAAATTCTATGACTATAATGAACCACTAAAAACAATTCATTTTAAAGTAGAAGGAAATGTAACATACACAGCATTATTATTCATACCAAGTCATGCATCATATGACTATTATAGCAAAAGAATATACAAAAGGACTACAGCTATATACTAATGGTGTTCTAATTATGGATAAATGTAGTGATTTATTACCAGATTATTATAGTTTTGTAAGAGGCGTAGTAGATACAGAAGATATTCCACTAAACATTTCAAGAGAAACTCTTCAAGAAGATAAAAACATAAAACTAATTGCTAAGAGTATCGAAAGTAAAATAAAAAAAGAATTATTATCAATGCTAAAAGAAGATCGTGAAAACTATGAAAAATTCTATAAAAGTTTTGGTATGCAACTAAAATTTGGCGTTTATAATGATTATGGTATAAATAAAGATAAACTTAAAGATTTATTAATGTTTTATTCTTCAAAAGAAAAGAAACTAATAACATTAGATGAATATATATCTAATATGAAAGAAGAAGATAAAAATATTTATTATGCTTGTGGTGAATCAATAGATAAAATAGATATGTTACCACAAGTAGAAGTATTTAAAGAAAAAATTATAATGTATTATATCTAACAGAATACGTAGATGAATTTGCTATAATGGCTTTAGGAGAATACGAAGGAAGAAAATTCGTTAACGTATCAAAAGAAAATACAGATTTATCTACAGAAGAAGAAAAAGAACAAATAAAAAAAAGAAAATGAAGATAATACAGACTTATTAAAAGACATGAAAGAAGTATTGGATGGTAAAAGTAGAAGAAGTAAAATTCACTAATAAGTTAAGAAACATCCTGTATGTTTAACCACTAATGGTGAAATATCTACTTCAATGGAAAAAGTAATAAATGCTATGCCAACAGATGAAAAAATAACCGCTAGTGAAGTACTAGAAATAAATATAAATCATAACATTAGTAAAAAAATTAAAAGATTTATATAAAAACAATAAAAGAAGAATTCAATAAATATACCAAAGTTATCTACTACGAAGCAAGACTAATTGAAGGCTTACCAATAGATAATCCCACTGAATTTAGTGACTTAATATGCGACATCATAGCAGAAAAATAACACAAAGACCTATTTTTAGGTCTTTTTTTTCTTTGACATATATATATAAATTATATATAATTAAGTTGAGAGGGGCGATAACATGGCATATTATTTAACAATAGCAAACAAAGGCGAATATAAGAAATTAAATCTATTATTACTAGAAGGATTTACCAAAACTTCTAAGTTTAAAGGAGAAGCACTTAGTCTAGATGAATTAGATGATTTAACTTCAAAGTATCAAGATGAATATGAATTCAAGAAGAAACTATATCAAGCAGGTATAATATCAGTCGATGAAATAACAAAAAGAATTAAGTATTAGACGTAAACAAAATAATAATTTAATAAAAGTAAAATACGGATTAATATATCAAAAAGAAAGTAAATATTTAGATCAACTATATTTAAGAAGTATCTTAATAAGCAAGCAAAGAGATTACACATTCTTAGAAAAACTATCATCGTATTATCGTAATAGCTATAATAACAGTATAAATATAGCTAACTTATCATTTATAGCAAAAAATATCACTATGATTTAGAAAATGACAAAATATTAAATGACTTTTTTTCAAAGAGAAATATATAAATATAATCCCTCCACTGATGAATGTAAATTAAATTATAAATCATTACATGATTTAGCTATGTTTATATATAATTATAATGCTGCAAAAGCATATAGATCATTAGGTATAACCAAAGATATGCTTGATAAAGAAAGACAAGAAAAACTATCATTACTAAAAAGAAAATTTAATAAAAGAAAATCAAAAAGAAACATTAGGCAGCTATAGAGCAAGAAAACTTACTAAGGACTATACAGTTGATGGTCAGATGTCATTATTTAATAACTAAAAAATAATCAAAATCAAATTGATTATTTTTTTTATATCTGTAACTTTATATCATAAAAAGCATATACTTATGGTAGGTGATACTATGACAAAAGTAGACAACTTTAAAGAGTTCGTAAAAAAAAAATCAAGTACTAGTTACATATGTAAAAAGAAAACAAAATGACCTGGCAAAAGTTCTATGAACTATATGATTTATATGGTGAAGATAATAATATATGGAATGAATATCTAAAGAAAGAAGAACCCCAAACCAAAGTAAATAATACCAAACCATCAAGTCTCTCTAATATAATGGAAATGGCTAAGAACATAGATCCAGACAAACTACAAGATGGTATAACATCTATCCAAAAAGCCATAAGTTTATTCGGTGATATGATTACCAAAAACAATACATCTTCTACTAGCACATATACCCCAAGACCAATATATAAGAAGTTTGATGACTAATGACTACTGAACTACAAATAAAAATAGGAAGCGATCCCATGCAAACATCATTTATTAGAGAAAACCCATACTGGTATAAAAGATTAAATAGAAATCCAAACTCCTATAAAGACTTTATAGCGGATATGAAAAATAAATATAAATTGAATCAAGTGATAAATTTAATAAAATGTTAAATAATATAAGTATGATTCAAACATTCCTAGATATATTAAAATAAAAAAAATAAGATTTAGTTTTTAAATCTTAAATTTTCATTTGAAATATTAAATAACATACCAATAAGTATCATATAAGATAATAAAGAAGAACCACCATAAGATATAAAAAGGTAAAGTAATACCCATAATAGGTAATAAAACCTAAAGTCATACCAATATTTTGCATTTGTTGAAAAAGAAGAACCGCGATAATACCACCAACTAATAATTTATCATTATCATTATGTGATTTATTAGCCAAAGAAATAATATTTAAATCAAAGAATACAATAAGTCCAAGTAACAATAAAGTACCTAAAAAAAACCAAAATTAGAAGCAAATACCGCAAAGATAAAATCAGTTTGCATTTCCGGAAAATATATTGGTGTATGATTAAATCCATGTCCTAACATTCCCCCAGATCCAATCGCAGTAAGCCCATTAGTAAGTTGAAGCCCATTACTATTAGACCAATTAAGAATTCTATCCATACGATAAAAAAGAAACTAGTTCCAAAGATATCAATAAATAAATCCTGATTCATAAAATATATTCCTAAAAATACACCACCACAAATAAGTATAATACAAGTAGTAATAACAAACCATCTAGCTTTAAAACCACCAACAAATAACATAACAACAGTAATAATAAAATATATAAGTACCGCCCCAGTATCAGGTTCAATAAAAGTAAGAACCGAAGGAATACCAACTATAACCAATACCTTTAAAAGAAACTTAAATTCTTCCATTGTATCATTATTATTTCTACTTTCATTAAAATCATTAATTAATCTTGATAATATAATAATTAAAAATATTTTCATAAATTCCGAAGGTTGAAAACTACCAATATAAGGAATAATAAACCAACATCTAGCATTATTAATAGGTTTACCAAATAGTAGTACCAATATTAATAAAATAACCCCAATAAAATATAAAATATAAGCATTATTATATAAAAACTTATTACCAAATATCATCATAATATAAGCAAGCCCAAAACCAAGTACATACCATAATATCTGTTTTAAATATAAACTTTGATAGTCGCTAGGAAGTAAACTTCTCGTAGCATATATAGTAATTACACTAATAATAGCAAACAATATTATAGGAATTAATATTTTACCTTCAACTTTAAATTTAGATTCTTTTTTCATCCATATCACACTCTAGTTATTATAATACCACAAAATAAAAAAAAATAATAAATATATATATAACCATTTCATATAATTTATTAGAGGTGATAATAGTTGAAAGAACTACCAAAGATGTATCATAATACAATAGATAAAGATATTAATAATAATGAAAAAAATGTATTCTACTATGTATAATAACGATAGAAAAATATCTAATAACAGTATTTTTATCAATAATAAAAATAACTATACAGTAGAACAAAAAAATATACAATATCTTTAACTCTCCAAATTATATATATAAGATAGATGTAACAATAGTCACAGATAAAGGTAAAACAAATAAACGTATAGTAGGGAAAACAAAAACAAATTTAATTACTATGGATAATGAATATATTCCCATAAATACAATAAGAGATATATACATATCTAGATAATGACCTATAAATAGGTCTTATTTTTTTTCTATAAACTATTGAAAAAAATATAAAATATGATATCTTAATATTGAGTAAGAATAGGTGATAGATATGAATAAAAATAAAAAAAATCATAATTATAACAATAATATCATTAATAGTATTAACAGGTATATATCTACTATATAATACCTATGCATTAACCACAAAAGTTACAAATAATGACGGCTATTACACCATAGAACTAACAGATAGCAATATAGTATCTCTAAAAAAGCCAATGAAGAAAAAACAGTAATATATCAGATAAATAATACCAATAATGGTACAGTATCATATGGTGTAGCCTATAATAATTCCAATATAGAAGTAAAAAGTATATAGTGATAGTAAAGACAAAGCAACAGGTACTATAGGAGCTAATGATAACAAATATATAAAACTACATCTAAAAACAAAACATCCTCTAATACTACAGTAGAAATAACCACTGTAATGGGTTATGAAAACGGAGGAGACTTAATAGTACCATCAGACTCTACTTTGGTAACAGGAACATACACAGCACCAATTTCACTTGCAAAATATATAACTAATCTATATGCCAATGCAAGTAAATCTACAGCAACCAATAATAGTATTACTTATAATTATGCTACATCCGAATCATTAATGAATGATAGATTAGGAGGAACAACATCGTCATTAGATGGTGGTAATATAAGATACTATGGAGCCTCTCCTAATAACTATGTATACTTTAATTGTGATAGTTATCCATCTACTAACTGTGAACTATGGAGAATAATAGGAGTATTCGATGGTAAAATAAAACTAATAAGAAATGAATCAATAGGTAATTATTCCTGGGATACATCCGCATCATCAGTAAACTCTGGATATGGTGTAAATGAATGGTCACAGGCTGATTTAATGAAACTATTAAATCCAGGCCACGAATCAGAATCAGTAGGAGGAAGTCTCTATTATAATAGTAAGTCGGGGGAACATGCTATTCAGGTCAAAATAATGCTACTATATCATGTAACTTTACTAGTACAGGTATAAAAGATACAACAAGAAATATGATAGCAGAGACAACATGGAATCTTGTGGGATGGAATACTTCAGATATATATTCTAATGTAATGTATGAAAAAGAAAGAGGTACAACTACAGTATCAAATCCTAGTGATGGCATAACTAGAGCAACCACATGGACTGGTAAAATAGCTCTTGCATATCCATCTGATTATGGCTATGCTACTGATTTAAGTAAATGTTCCCAAACATTATTTAATTATAATAGTGGTACAGACTCATATGCATGTCGTAGTAATGATTGGATGTATTCTATTATTACTAATTCTGGGATAAACGATGGATGGTTATTAACCCCTAATTCCAGCATTGCGCGCTATGCGTTCTACGTGGTCTCGTCGGGCTATGTCAACAGCAACGACTACGTTTGCGATGCGTATGGGGTCGCCCCAGTCCTTTATCTGGGTTCTAACCAAAATATAGTGGCAGGGGATGGTTCACAAAGTAATCCATACCAATTAAAAGCATAATAGTATTAATAGATAAATACATAAAAAGTGTAAAAAAGTATATATTTTAATAGGAATATATCTTTTTTCTTTATTTATGATAAAATTATATAGGAGAGTGATTTCATGAGAGTAATAATTTCAGCAGGAGGAACAGGAGGACATATATATCCAGCTCTTGCTATTATAAATAAAATAAAAGAAGAAGAACCAGATAGTGAGTTTTTTATATATTGGTACAACCGATAGAATGGAAAAGGATCTAATACCTAGTATGGGTTATAGATACGAAGGATTAGAAGTAACAGGATTTAAAAAGAAAATTATCATTAGATAATATTAAAACCATTACTAATCTTTTTAGGAGCCATTAAAAGGCTAAGGTAATAATAAAAGATTTTAATCCTGATATAGTAATAGGTTGTGGAGGTTATGTTACTGCTCCTGTTATATATGCTGCTAAAAAGTTAGGTAAGAAAACATTCATTCACGAACAAAATAGTGTAGTAGGTCTTGCTAACAAATTCTTATCTAAATATACTGATAAAGTAGGGGTATCATTTTGAAAGTACCATAAATGATTTCCCTAAAGGAAAGGCAGTATTAACAGGTAATCCATGTAGTGAAAGGCACTTAGTATTAAAAAAACAACAAAAAAAGAATTAGAAATAGATGAAGATAAGAAATTAGTTCTTATAGTTATGGGCTCATTAGGTAGTAGAAGTGTTAACGATAAAATATTTAGTTTTATAGATAATTTTAGAAATAAAAACTATAGTGTAATAATAGTTACTGGTAATAGTTATTACGAGAGAGTAAAAAGAAAGAAGAGTACCAATAATGTATAAAGTAGTACCATTTATCTATGAAATGCCTTCAGTTATGAAGATTACAGATTTAATGGTAACAAGAGCAGGAGCTTCTACTATGAGTGAAATAACAGCATTAGGAGTACCAGCCATATTCGTGCCAAGTCCATATGTAGCAAACAATCATCAATATAAAAATGCCATGGACTTAGTAGAACATAATGCAGGTATTATGTTAGAAGAAAAAGATTTGGATGGAAAAGTATTAATTGAACTTATTGACAAAACATTAAATGATAAAGATAAATTAGAAGAAATGAAAAAAAAATCTTAGTAAACTAGGTATAAAAGATAGTAGTACTAGAATATATAATACCCTAAAGGAATTGATAATGAATGATAGAAAGTTTTATTAATAAATATGAATACTATAAAAACATATCACTAAAAAATATAACACCTATAAAATAGATGTTAGCTGTGATTATTTAGTCTATCCCAAAAAGTATTCATGAACTACAAGATTTATTAAAATATTTAAAAGATAACAATATTCATTATTTAATATTAGGTAATGGTTCTAACGTCATATTAGCTAGGCCTAATTTTGATGTAGTAATAAAGTTAGATCGTATAAATAATATTGAAATAAAAAGATAATATAGTTATAGCAGGAGCAGGCGTAAGTTTAATCAAATTATCAAATATATGTATGGAAAATAACTTAAATGGCCTATCATTTGCTGGAGGAATACCAGGTTTACTAGGAGCGAGTACCGCTATGAATGCTGGAGCATATAAAGAAGATATGGCCTCTATAGTAAAAGAGGTAAAAAAGTACTAACCCCTAATTTAGAAATAAAAACTATGAAAAATAGTGAGTTAGAATATGCTTATAGAGATTCTTTCTAAATAAAAAGAAATAAAGACTTTATTTGTGTTGAAGTAACTCTATCACTAGAGTATGAAGATAAAGAAATAATAAAACATCGTATGCTAGATAGAAGAGATAGAAGAATATCATCACAACCAGTAAACATGCCATCAGCAGGATCAGTATTTAGAAATCCTGAAGGCTTATCAGCAGGAAAATTAATCGAAGATATAGGATTAAAAGGATATACCATCGGAGGGGGCTCAAGTGAGTGAAAAACATGCCAATTTCATTATAAATACATCTAACGCTACATATGAAGATATCATATCATTAATAGATTATATCAAAGAAAAAGTCAAAGAAAAATATAACATTGATTTAATATTAGAACAAGAAATAGTAAGGTGATAATATGCCCGAAAAAAAGAAAATAAAAGTCAAAAGAAAGAAAAGAAAATTAAAAGTAAAAAGAATAATTATATGTTTATTAGTACTAATATCATTAGTATTACTATTTCTATATATAAAAAAATTACCAATAAAAAATATATATATATAGTAGGTAACAACATACTAAGTGATAAAGAAATAATAGAAGAAGCTGGCATAAGTAATTATCCATCATTTTTAGCTACCAGTAGTAGTACTATAAAAAAGAAACTATTAAAAAATAATTATATTAAAGAAGTAAATATAAAAAAGAAACTATTAAATAAAGTATATATTTATATAACTGAGAAAAAAATAATAGGAGTATATAATGATAAATTACTTCTAGAAGATGCTACTCTTATAGACAATAACTATAATATAAATAGTGCCCCAATAATAACTAATAACATCGATACAATAAAAGATAGATTTACTACTAAATTCTCCAAAGTAGATAATAATATATTATTAAAAATATCAGAAATAAGTTATGTTCCAAATGATGTTGATACCGAAAGATTTCTATTAAAAATGAATGATGGAAATGAAGTATATATAACTTTAAGTAAGATTACTAAAATAAATAAATATAACGAAATATATTCCAGTATGGATAATAAAAAAGGTATAATATATCTAGATTCAGGAGATTACATAGAAGTAAAAAAGAAGAATAACTATCTTTAATAAGATAATAATTAGTATTAGAAAACTTATCTAATACTAATTTTTCTTCTCTCTTATTATGAATAGTCCATAAAAAGATCTCTTTATTTGGATATTTATTAATATTATTTTTACTTAAAGTAATAAAATTAATTACCTCAAAATAATTATTATTCTTAGTATTCTTAAAAAGTAATATATCCAAGTTTATAATTAGTTTTTTTCTTTAAATACTTAATAATCTTCTTATTAAAAGAAGCTAAATATATATTTTTATTATTAATATTATCTAAATATTTAATAATTCTTAATCTCTTATAATTATTTCTAACCTTAATATCAATAAGTAATATCTTCTTAGTATTAATACCAAGAATAACATCTAATGTACTTAAATACTTTTCTTAATAATATCACTATAATTACTACTTTCAATATCAATGGAATCATGCGATAATACTATCACATTATCTTTAGTAAGTCTAATATCAAATTCAACACCACTAGAATTAACATCCATCAAAGCTCTTTTAATAGCACAATATGAGTTCTCTTTAATGTATTTATTAGTAATGCCCCTATGTATAACATATTTCATAATAAATACTATGATATAAACAAGCAAAAATTAACAAAAAATAGTTGTAATTTAATATAATATATGGTACAATTATATTCGTTATGGGATAATCCGCCTATTTAAATAAAGTAGTGATTATCTGAAAAAGAAAGGAAGTGTATATTACGATGGACATTATTGATAAGATTACAATGAGTCAAATGAAGAAAGATTTACCTGAATTCAGTAGGAGATTCTGTTATAGTAGGATGTATCATTACTGAAACAAAGAATGGTAAATCAAAAGAAAGAGTCCAAGATTTTAAAGGAACTGTAATAGCAAGAAAAGGTAAGGGAGTATCTGAAACTTTCACTGTAAGAGGAGAATATTCTGGTATCGGTGTAGAAAAACATTCCATGTACATTCTAATAAAGTTGCTTATATTAAGGTTACTAAACCAGGTAAAGTAAGAAGAGCTAAATTATATTTCTTAAGAGATAGACAGAAAAAGTATAATATTAAAGAAAGAAGATAATAGCTTAGCTATTATCTTTATTTCTAAAGGAGAATATATGAATAAAATAATTAAAGAAATATTACCATATATCATTATTATAATTATAGTTATTTTAATCAGAAACTTTATAATTACTCCTATAATAGTATCAGGAGATTCAATGAAACCAAACTTACATGATAAAGAAGTACTACTAGAAAGAAAAATAGGATATAACAGTAGCACTATAAAAAGATTCGATATTGTTATTATAAAAAATGATAACGAAGAAATAATAAAGAGAATTATTGGCATGCCAGGAGAACATATATCATACAAAAATAATAAACTATATGTAAACGATAAACTAGTAGAATCAAATTTTGAATATCGTACTACTAATGATTTCAACTTAGAAGAAATATGTAATTGCACATCAATACCTGAAGGAAAATATCTAGTATTAGGGGATAATAGACCAATATCTAAAGATAGTAGAATAATAGGTTTAGTAGATGAAAAAGATATACTAGGAAAAGCAGTGTATAGAATATGGCCAATAACAAAGTTTGGTAGTTTAAATAATTAGATGTAATTAATAGTTACATCTTTTTTATTATATAGTCAATCGTATATATTATTTTAATTAAATTTCATAAAATAAATTGAAAGGAGATTAAAATGAATAATAATTGTCATGATAATAAAATTAAAAAAATCTTAGAAGAAGGAAAAAATGTAATTGCACTCCAATAATTGTCGGTCCAACAGGCCCAACCGGACCTGTTGGAGCAGCTACAATTACAGTCGGAACTACGACAACAACTGATCCAGGAACTGACGCAACTGTTACCAACTCTGGTACCAACGAAAATGTTATTTTAAATTTCACTATTCCTAGAGGTGAAGATGGAACTACAGGACCAACTGGAGCGACTGGTCCAACAGGTGCAACAGGATCAACAGGACCAACAGGAGCGACTGGTCCAACAGGCCCAATAGGATTAACAGGCCCAACAGGAGCGACTGGTCCAACAGGCCCAATAGGATTAACAGGCCCAACAGGAGCGACTGGTCCAACAGGCCCAATAGGATTAACGGGACCAACCGGAGCCACTGGTCCAACAGGTGCAACACCAGTCTTAACCATTGGAACAATTTCAACAGGTGCACCAGGAACACAGGCAGCAGCCACAATAACAGGTGATGCTCCTAATTATGTATTAAATTTAACTATACCGCAAGGACCAACAGGCCCAAGCAGTTAATTTAATGTATCATTAATTTCAGTAAAACATCTCTAATGAGATGTTTTTAAATACATAAAAAGAATGACAAAATCAGCCACATATGATAAAATTATATGTAGGAGGCAATTATGAAACACGAAATGAAATTAAATAACGAGCCGTTTGAATGTATCAAAAATGGAACAAAAACAATAGAACTAAGATTAAATGATGAAAAAAGAAAGCTGTTAACAGTAGGAGATTATATAGAATTTACTAACAAAGTAACTAATGAAAAACTATTAGTAGAAGTAATAGATTTATTTAAATATAATAGTTTCGAAGAACTATATAAACACTTCAATAAAATAGAAATGGGTTATTCTATTAATGAAGAAGCTAATCCTAAAGACATGGAAAACTATTATTCCAAAGAAGAACAAGAAAAATATGGTGTCCTAGGAATTAAAATAAAAAAACTAACTAAATAATTAAAAAAAAATTACAAGATATAAAACTTGGAGGTAATAAATGAACGAAGAAAAACATTTGCTCAAAAAGTGATACAATTTGACGAAAATCTATCAAATATATCAATAGAATTACCAGAAGGCTTCAAAATTATAAATCCATTTAATGGAGATAAAAAAGAAACTGTTCATAAAATTTCAACATCATTTTATAAAAGATTTTATAATGATAGAAATAACCGTCGTCTAATCTTAGGAAGTTCACCAGCACGTCGTGGAACAGCTGTTACAGGAGTGCCATTTGAAGATGCATTGCATCTTCAAAAAAGAAACAGGAATTATAATTGATAAATTTTATATAAACAAGTCTTCATCAGGATTTTTATACGAAGTAATTGAAAAATATGGTGGTTGTGAAAAATTTTATTCAGATTTTTATATGAATTTTGTTTGCCCAATTGGAATAGTAAAAACAAATTCTAAAGGAAAAAATGTTAATTGTAATTATTACGATAATAAAAAACTACAAGAAACATTATATTCACTAATTATAAATTCAATAAAATAACAAATCAATTTTGGAATTGACACCTCAGTATGCTATTGTATAGGTAGTGGTAAAAACTATGATTTTATGACTAAAATAAATAATAAGTACCATTTCTTTAAAAAAAAAATCATACCATTAGAACATCCACGATTTATTATGCAGTACAATTCAAAGCATAAAGATGAATTTCTTAAAAAATATTTAGAGGCGCTAAACGCTGATTTAAACAAGTAGGATATACTTTAAGCAAAGTTATCTTGTAATTCAAACTGAGAAGCTTTCAATATAAAGAATATGATAAATTTAAAATTTAAAAAAGACAATTATATAAGTCTGATTATCATAGTTTTTTAAGAGAAGCAAGAATGATAGAGAATGGAAGTAAAAATAAAAAAAAAATCACTGATTTATTGCAACAGCAGCAGATTACAATCCTAAGTCAGAAGAAGCGTATACGATAAAAGAAATGTTGAAATAGAGGCACAATTGAACCAAATATTTAAAGATGATAATTTTAATTATTCAGTGTGGTACAAAAATGGATTACACAATGTGTATGTTTATTATAAAAATAGTACTTATGAATATGAATATTTTGATTATGAAAATAAAATTATTTTGAAAGAAGTAGAAAATAAAAAATATAAAAGATAGGAAGTGATTTAAATGGATATGTATCAAAAGAAAAAAAATGAGACAAGAAAAGAAAAATAATGATAGTCAAGAAAGTTTTTCAAAAGTTTCCATTTCGTGGTATCCAGGCCACATGGCTAAAACAAAAAGAGAAATAAAAGAAAAAATAGATCTAATAGATATAGTATTTGAGGTAGTAGATGCTCGTATACCATATTCATCAAAAAATAAAGATATTGAAGAAATGACCAATAGTAAACCAAGAGTTATTATCATGACAAAAATAGATTTATGTGATATGTATAAAACAAATGGTTGGATAAAATATTATGAAGATAAAGGATATATAGTGGTACCGATGGATTTAGCTCACAATCCAAATACTAAAGTAATATTCGATAAAATATCTCCGATTATCAATGAAATAAATAATAAGAGAATAAGCAAAGGATTAAAAGCCAGAAGAGCAAGAGTCTTAGTAATGGGAGTACCAAATGTTGGAAAATCAACCCTAATCAATAGATTAGTAGGAAAGAAAAGTACAAACGTTGGTAACAAACCAGGAGTAACTAAAAATCTAGAATGGATAAGAATAAATGACAAACTAGAATTACTAGATACACCAGGTATATTATGGCCAAAATTAGATGATGATACAGTTGCACATAATTTAGCGGCTATGACTGCTATAAAAGAAGAAGTGTTAGATAGCGAAGATATAGCTATCTATATCATACAGAAGATGTTAAAAAGAATATCCTGACAATATTATAAATAGATATAATATAACCGAAAAAGAAGATATTATAATTATATTAGATGAAATAGGTAAAAAAATAGGAGCCTTAAGAAACAGCGAAACAGATTATGATAGAGTATATAAACGTGTAATAAAAGATTTACAAGATGGCTATTTAGGAAAAGTAACTTTTGATAAAATAAAGGTATAGTTCATAAACTATACCTTTTATCTTATAATATTACCAAGTATTCCATAAGATATAATACTCATAATAATACTAGCAAGAATTACTCAAGTAATATATAGAAGAAAGACTTCTTCCTATCCATCCCAAGTAGTACCGCAAGAGCAGAACCAGTCCAAGCACCAGTACCAGGAAGTGGAATACCTACAAATAACATAAGTCCAATATAACCATATTTATCAATTTGATCTTTTTTTCGATAAAACTTTCTTTTTCAAACTTATTTACAATTTTTTTAGTAGACTTAAATTTTCCTAACCAATTTAAAATTTTTTCCAAAAAACAATAATAAAAATGGTATAGGCAAAACATTACCTAATATACTTAAAATATAACCAGGCAAAAAACTAACATTAAGTATTGAAGCAGCAAGAAGACCACCTCTTAGTTCAAGTAAAGGTAACATTGATATAATAAATACAACAACATCTTTATTCAAACCACTAAATAAATCTACCAGACTGTTAACTAGACTTTCCATCTATTTCATCCTCCACTTATAAATTATAACAAAATAAAAATAATAAGTAAATTATATTTAGTATATTTTACATTACTTAATTGATTTTTAGACTATATTATTGTATAATCAATAATGAAAGGAAAAAAAATATGATATATAAATTAAAAAGGAATATTCCCAATATAATAACAATATCACGAATTGTATCTTTAATATTAGGCTTTGTTTTCTTTATAAAAAATAAAATAATATTATCATTAATATTTTACATATATGGAGCAGTCTCGGATGCCTTAGATGGCTATTTTGCCCGAAAACTATCTGCATATAGTAAATTTGGTCAATATTTAGACGCCATAAGTGATAAATTATATTTTTTATCATTAATAATTATATTATTAATATATAAATATTATTTAATAGTAATACCATTAATAATAGAATCAATAATATCAGTTATAAACTATCTAATACTAAAGAAAAAAAAAAAAGTATTTACTGAGAGAGTGGGGAAATTTAAAACAACACTCTTAATAATAGATCTAATATTAGGAATAATATCAATAAAAATAAAAGAAATTATATACCCACATATAATAATATTATTGTTAGTATTATATTTTGAATTCCAAACAGTCTTTGCCTATATAAATCAATTAAATAATAAAAGCAAAGAAAAAATAGTAAGTTTTAAAGGAAAAAATGTTATAGAAAGAATAAAACTATTATTAAAAGAATTTATATATTATATAAAGAAACCAATAACAATAAAGTAGGAGGAAAACAATGATAGATATAGAAATAATAAGAAAAACACCAGAATTAGTAAAAGAAAATATAAAAAAGAAGTTTCAAGATAAAAAATTACCTTTTAGTAGATGAAATATTATCATTAGATGAAAAGGTAAGAAAACTAAAAATAGAAGGAGACACATTAAGACAACAAAGAAACACCATAAGTAGTGAAACAGGAACACTTATGCGTGAAGGTAAAAAGATGTTGCCGAAGAAAACAAGAAGAAAGTAGTTGAAATAAATAATAAGCTAATAGATATTGAAAAAGAAGAAGAAGAATTATCTATTAAACTAAAAAGACGATATGATGAAAATACCAAATATCATTGATCCATCAGTACCAATAGGAAAAGATGATAGTGAAAACGTTGAAGTTCAAAAGTTTGGTGACCCAGTAGTTCCAAATTATGAAATACCATATCATGCCGATATCATGACCAAAGTCGGTGGTTTAGACAAAGATAGTGCAGGTAGAACTAGTGGCAACGGTTTCTATTATCTAATGGGCGATATTGCCAGATTATCAAGTGCCATGCTATCATATGCTAGAGATTATATGATAGACAAAAAATTCATTTATTGCATTCCACCATTTATGATAAGAAGTGATGTCGTAACAGGCGTAATGTCATTTGATGAAATGGATGCCATGATGTACAAAATAGAAGGAGAAGACTTATACCTAATTGGAACTAGTGAACATTCAATGATAGGCAAATTCAAAGGACAAATAATAAAAGAAGAAAACTTACCAATTACCATGACTTCATATTCTCCTTGCTTTAGAAAAGAGGTAGGGGGCACATGGCATTGAAGAAAGAGGTATTTATAGAGTACATCAATTTGAAAAACAAGAAATGATAGTACTATGTAAACCAGAAGAATCAATGGAATGGTATAACAAAATGTGGCAATATACAGTAGAGATATTTAGAAATATGAATATACCAGTAAGACAATTAGAATGCTGTTCTGGAGATTTAGCAGATCTAAAAAAGTAAAATCATGTGATGTCGAAGCATGGAGTCCAAGACAACAAAAATACTTTGAAGTAGGATCATGTTCAACTTTAGGAGATGCCCAAGCCAGAAGACTAGGTATAAGAATAAAAGGTGAAAAAGGAAATTATTATCCTCACACATTAAATAACACTGTATTAGCCAGTACTAGAGCTTTAATAGCCCTAATTGAAAATAACTATAATGAAGATGGCAGTATAACAGTGCCAGAAGTATTAAGACCATATATTGGTGGATTAGAAACAATAAAATAATTGGGTATCAATAGATACCCTCTTTTATTAGGAGGAATATGAATAAAATATATAAATTTATGGATGGAAGATATGGAATAGATGAATTATATAAATTTTATTAATAATATGTACAATATTAATACTATTAAATACCATTATAAAAAAGCAAAATAATAGATATCATAGAACTAATAATATTAATAATATCAACAATAAGATTTTTATCAAAAAAACAAATCCAAAAGGCAAAAAAGAAAACCAAATATATATCAAAATAAAAAAACAAAATTATAAAATATTATCAATATCAAAAAAAGAGATACCAAGATCATAACACTCATATTTATCGTAAATGTCCAAAATGCAAACAAAAAATAAGATTAACATTAAAAAAAGACAAAAACACAGTAAAATGCCCTAATTGTCAACATCATTTTATAGTAAAATGTCCTAGAAATGAAAAAAATAAAAATAGAAATAGTAAAATAAGTTTCAAATCACTTGAAAAAAAAATACAATTTATAGTATATTTAATTAAGATAGAAAGAGAAAAAGAGGTGTAATTTTATGAATGAACAAGAAATGATTCAAAGACAAAAAATAGAAAAAAAGAGAAAAAACAGATATCATATTAGCTTATATATTAATAGTTATCTTATTAGCAGGAATAGGTATAGTATTATATTTAAAGTATGGAAGCAGTCAAGATAATACTAAAGTTCCAAATGAACATGTATCAAATTACATAACATTAGACAAAATATCAAATAGTTTAAATAGTTCTAACTTATCTTCAAAATTAATAGCGGATGGTGCTACATTTACAAGTACAGTAAATGAAAACAATTTAATAGTAAATTATAGTAAAGAAGATACCAAGGTAGACTTAACAATTCCATTAATAGATAATGAATTAGAAATAAATATTAAAGAAGAAAATAAAGATTTAATAACACAAATATATAAAGAAATAATGAATATCATCTGCACTTATTATGGTAACGATGCAAATAGCTGTACTGCCGCAATTAAAGAAGTAAATTCTACAGAAGATGGTATAAGATTCGTAAATGATGAAAATAATAATATTGTCTATATTAATATAATGAAAAGTATTGATGTATCAAAATATTCAAATACAAATGGCACAAATACATTGTCATTAGCAGATATTAGTAAAGAAAACACTTCTAATATTTTAGTAAACAATGTAAGTATTACTAGTGGCACTGATGTTATTAATGTAAATTATCAAGTAGAATTCAAAGATCAAAACTTAGCCAATAATTTCAGTGTAAATATCGCATTGTATGATGACAATGATACCTTGTTAGAGGAGCAAACCAAAGAATATACTAAAGAAGATATAACCAGTCCAAAAATTGATACAATAAGCTTCAATTTAGATGATACATTAAAACTAGATAATATAAAGAAGTATAGTATAAATATTACAGAATAAGGAGGCAATATGAGTACACATATAGAAAGCAATATTAATGATATTGCTAAAACAGTACTAATGCCAGGGGATCCAAAAAGATGCGAATATATCGCCAAAAAGTTTTTATCTAATGCTAAAATTATCAATAATGTAAGAGGTATGACAGCCTATACCGGTTACTATAAAAGTAAACAAATAACAGTATTTCCATCAGGAATGGGCATTCCTAGTATGGGAATATACTCTTATGAATTATTTAAAGAATACAATGTTGAAAAACATAATACGTATAGGAACCATGGGTAGTTATACCAATTTACAATTAAAAGATATCGTTCTAGTAGAAAATTCTATAACCAATTCCAATTATGGTAGATATCTATGTAACTACCAAAACATTAATATAAATAGTAATGCCGAATTAAATAGCAAGATTGAATTATCAGCACAAAATTAAATTTAAAAATAAATAAAGGAAATATATATTCATCAGATGTCTTTTATGAACAAAATAATAATTTTCAAGAAAAAGTTGCCAAGTATTCAGTTTTAGGAGTAGAAATGGAATCATTTGCACTACTATTAAATGCTAAACTACTTAATAAAAAGCAACAACATTACTTATGGTAAGCGATAGTTTTATTTTTGCAGACAAATTATCTAGTTTAGAAAGAGAACAAGGACTTGATAATTTAATAATTTTAGCTCTAGAAGCCAGTTTAAAAATTTAAAACTCGTACATAATATAACAAGAGGTGATATGCATGAATATAGAAACAATTAATATGGGTGCCTACAATTTGCACTTCATTAAAACCAAAAATTTAAAACAATAACAATAGATGTAGATTTTTATCGTGAAATCAAAAAAAAGATGAAATTACCAAAAGAAATTTACTAAAAATGATATTATTAGACTCAAGTAAAAATTATAAAAATGAAAAAAGATCTAATAATAGAAAGCGAAAACTTATATGATATAAAAGTATCATCATCAATTTCTCGTATTGGTAAATTTAGTAATTTATCTTTTCAGACAAAATTCCTAAACGAAAAATACACAGAAGAAGGAATGAATAAAGAATCTATCATCATTTTTTTCTTGACCTAATATTTAATCCAAATGTAAAAATGACGCTTTTCTTAATATTGATAAACAAAAAAGTAAGTTAAAACAAGATATAATAAGTATTAAAGATAATAAAGTAAAATATTCAGTATTAAAATTAATGGAGAAAATGAAAGAAAAAAAGAATACTCATATAACACATTTGGCTATCTAGAAGATCTAGAAGATATAACAGGTGAAGAATTATATACCTACTATGAAAAAGTATTAAAAGAAGATCAAATAGATGTCTTCATTCTTGGTGATATAGATGAAAGCCAAATTAAAGAAATATTTAAAGAATATTTCAAAGTAACAACCTTCAAAAAAAAATAATAAAGATCTACTTATAAAAGAATTGCTTCCAAGAAAAAGAATAGTAAGATATCATGAATATGATAAAAAGTAAATCAAGCCCAATTGATAATATTATGCAGTTTAAATAATCTTACAGAGTTTGAAAGAAGATATACTATAAAAATTATATAATGAAATAATAGGTGGATCAGCCAATTCCATATTATTTGAAAATGTAAGAGAAAAACATAGCTATTGTTATTACATAAACTCTAGTGTTAAAGCTTACGATAATATTTTACTTATAAATTCAGGAGTAGAACAGGAAAATATAGACAGAACAATTAAATTAGTCAGAAAAACATTAAAAAGTATTAATGAAGGAAAATTAAAAAGAAGAAAATATAATATCCGCTAAAAACACAATAATATCAGGTATAAAATCAGCATCAGATGAACCAATGGGCATAATCAATACATATTTTTCTAAGGTTTTAGTGGGCACTCCAAATGAAGAAGAACGTATAGCAAACTTTAACAAAATAACAAAAGAAGATATTGTAAAGGTGAGTAAAAAAGTAACCCTTCATACTATCTTAACATTAGAAAGTAAGGAGGATGAATAATGGAAAAAATAAAATTAAAAGACATAAATGAAGACATTTACTATGAAAAAAAAAATTAAATAATGGTTTAGAAGTATATCTATATAATAAAGACAACGTTCATACAAATTATGTAACATTTACAACAAAATATGGATCAATATACAATGAGTTCGTTCCCATTGGTGAAAACAAAATGACATCATTTCCTAAAGGAATTGCTCATTTCTTAGAACACAAAGTTTTTGTTCAAAAGATGATCCACAACCAATGGAATTCTTTGGTAAATCAGGTTCAATTTGTAATGCATATACAACTTTCAGAAATACAACTTATCTTTTTTATGCTACAGAAAATCTAGAAGAGAATATAAATTATCTCCTAGATTATGTTCAAAATATTTACTTAACACCAGAATCAGTAGAAAGTGAAAAAAAGGTATAATAGCAGAAGAAATACATATGTATGAAGATCGACCAAACGAAGTATTAATTGAAAAACAAGATTGAATTCATTAAATAACAATCCTTACCGCGATAGCATTATAGGTACAGTTAAAGATATTGAAAGCATAACAAAAGAGGATCTAGAAACATGTTATCACACATTCTATCATCCATCTAATATGTTTATAGTAGTATCCGGTAATTTCAATGTAGAAAAAAATAATGGAGACAATAAGAGAAAATCAAAGAAATAAAGAATTCAAAGAATTAGATAAAATCAAGATAAAAAGAATTCGAAGAAAAAAGACAAAGTATATAAAGAAAAAAGAAATAATAAAAAGCTCAACAAACATACCAAAAGCTGCTTATACCATAAAGATACCACTAAATAATATCAAACTTACAAGAAGAAAACTCCATCTATATCTATATATATTATTCACAACACTATTTGATGAAACAAGTGACTTTGATCAAAAATTAAAAGAAGAAAATATTATAACCAGCACAACATATGTAAGTTTATTAAATTGTAATACACATATATTAATATCTCTAATAAATGAAACACCAAAGTATGAAGAATTTTTATCAAAATTAAAAGAAAAATTAGAGACATTAGAAGTAAAAAGAAACTGACTTTAACCGTAAGAAAAAAGTATTGATAAGTAATGAAATATTAGCCTTCGAATCAGTAGAAGCAGTAAATGATATAATTATCGATAATATTATATATGATAACAAATTAGAAGATAATCCAATTGAAATAATAAAATCATTAACATATAAAGAGTTAAAAGAATTAATTAAAGAACTTGATATCAAAAAATACCAACACAGTAATAGTAAAGAAATAAAGTAGAAAATTTTCTGCTTTATTTTTTCTTTTAAACTCAAATGTAAACTAACGCAAAAAAATATTTTCAAAAGTAAATATTTATGTTATGATAATAATGAGATAAGAATATGAAGAAACTATTTTCACGTTTAGATAAACCATTATTAATAACAACCATAATTTTCTTTATATTTGGTGCAATAATGATTCAAAGTGCATCATCGATGGAATCTTTTATGCGTTATAACTATAGTCCGTATCACTATTTTGTTAGAGAATTAATTTTTCTAGCAATAGGAACAGTCTTTTTCCTATTCACAATAATATTTCCTACAAAAAACTATAAAAAAAGTATATAGTTTTCTATTATTTTTAGTATTTATGGCCTTGTTGGGTCTCCTAGTATATGGCCATGCCGCTAATAATGCAGTTAGTTGGTATAAAATAGGACCATTTACTTTACAGCCATCAGAATTTGCTAAAGTAATAGTCATAATATATTTAGCAGTATATTATGAAAAAAATATCAAAAAGTTAGATAACGAATGGATATTTATAAAACCAATAATTTTAGTAACTATCGTAGCTTCTCTTGTATTAATTCAACCAGATATGGGAACAGCTTTTATTATCATGGTAATTGCCATGTTAATGTTCTATGCTGTACCAGTTAATAAAAAAAATATCGTAGTATATTTAATAAAATAATTATCGGAGGTATCATAGTAGTAGCTCTAGTATTAATAACTACAGGTGGTAGTTTCTTAAAAGATTATCAATTAGAAAGATTTAATTTTACAAAACCATGTGAAAGATATCAAGAAAAATCAGGATATCAATTATGTAATAGTTTTATAGCCTTTAAAAAATGGTGGCATAAAAGGACAAGGACTAGGGGCATCTACTCAAAAATATTTATATTTACCCGAATCCTATACTGACTTCATTTTTCCAATAATAGTTGAAGAATGGGGCTTAATAGTAGGAATAGCTATTCTAATAGCCTATATGATTGTGTTATATAGGATAATTAAAATAGCCCGAAAAGCCACGACATTACGTAATAGTCTAATATGTTATGGAGTTTTTTGTTACTTATTATGTCATATAATGATTAATCTATTAGGAGTTATGGGTGTAATACCATTAACCGGTGTTCCATTACCATTCTTATCTTATGGTGGCAGTTACGCAATATGTTTAATGACTGTCTTAGGTCTAGTACAAAGAGTTTCAATTGAAACAAATAGTGTAAAAAAAGAAAAACAAATAAGATAAATTATAAAGAAAATATATACATTTTCTTTATTTTTTGTTATAATTATATTGTATTATTTTAGGGAGAGTCGATATCGTGAAGAAAATATACACTGCAATTGATATTGGATCTGATAAAATTAAGTTCGTCACAGGAGAATACTTCGGTGGAAAAGTAAATGTACTTTCCTCACATGAACAAAAAGCAAAAGGAATAAGAAAAGGTTTAATTGTCGATCCTAATTTAGCCATTAATTCAATTAAAGATGGCATAAAAGAAATGAATAATATGCTTGGTATAGAAATCAAAAAAAGTAATAGTAAATGTGCCAGACTACAATACAAAGTTCATGCTTGTAACCGGTGAAGTAAATATCATAGACGAAGATGAATTAATTACTACTGATGATATAAATAAAGTAATCAAAGAATCAGTATATGCTAAATTATATGAGGACTATGAATTAATTACAGTAGTACCATTAGTATTTACTATCGATGATGAAGAAACTGAAAACCCTGTTGGTAGAACAGGTAAAAAAATTAGGAATGAAGGGAATTATGATTTCTGCCCTAAAAAAAAGAATATATATTCAGTTTTATCTGTCATGGAAGGTGCTGATTTAGAAGTAATAGATATTACCATATCTGGACTATGTGACTATGCTGAAGTTGGAAATAAAAACTTAGATAAAAAAGTTGGTGCAATCATTAATTTAGGCCATGAAACAACTAATGTTTCAGTGTACAATAAAGGAAAACTTATGAATACTGAGACTATTCAATTAGGAGGTCTAAATATTGATAAAGATCTTGCTTATATGTTTAACATAAACATCTTCGATGCTAGAGAGATAAAAAGAAAAGTTTGCTTCAAGTCATAAAAGATTTATCGCTTTAAATGATGTCTATGAAGTAAAAAATACTGCCGAAGAAACGATAAAACTAAATCAAATTGAAGTAACAGAAATAGTTATGGATCGCTTAGCAGAAATATTAGAACTAGCAAATAAACAAATATTACTATTGACAAAACAAAATATTTCTTATATAGTAATAACTGGAGGATTAACCGAAATAAGGGCATTTAAAAATTTAGTCTATGAAATTTTAGGAAAAGATGTTATAATATATAACGAGGATACATTAGGTATCAGGGATAATAATGTATATTACCGCAATAGGTATGATAAAATATTTTATAAATAAAATGGAAACCAGGGGAAAAGAATATTCAATGCTAGATAAAGAAGACGAGGAGCTGCTTATAAATCCAAATAATAAGAATAAAAAGGACAGAAAAGCAATTACCAAAATATTTGGAAATTTTATTGGAACTAAGGAGGATTAAAAATGAATAATATGTTTGGTTTAGAAATGGATCAGTTAGCAAAAATAAAAGTAATTGTGTAGGGGGAGGCGGCTGCAACGCTGTAAATAGAATGATTGAATCTGGACTAAAAGGTGTCGAGTTTATCGTTGCCAATACAGATCTTCAAGTATTAAACAATTCTTTAGCTCCAATCAAATTACAAATAGGAAGAGAACTAACTGACGGTTTAGGTGCAGGTGCTAATCCTGAAAATAGGAAGAGAGGCTGCTCTAGAATCAAAAGCAGAAATAGAAGAAGCTATCAAAGGTGCCGACATGATATTTGTAACATGCGGAATGGGTGGTGGAACTGGTACAGGTGCTGCCCCAGTAATAGCTGAAATAAGTCAAGATTTAGGAGCATTAACCGTAGGTATTGTTACCAAACCATTTAGTTTCGAAGGTAAAAAAAAGAATGAATCAAGCAGTAACAGGCTTAGATGAATTAAAAAACATGTAGACACATTAATAGTTATACCAAATGAGATTAAGAGAATTAATTGATAAATCAACTCCAATGCTAGAAGCGTTTAGAGAAGTAGATAACGTACTACATAGAGGCGTACAATCAATCTCAGATTTAATAGCTGTATCAGGATTAGTAAATCTAGATTTTGCTGATGTTAAAGCAGTTATGAAAGATAGGGGAAATGCCCTTATTGGAATTGGCGTTGGATCAGGTGAAAATAGAGCTGTCGAAGCAGCAAAACAAGCTGTCTCATCACCTCTATTAGAGACATCTATAAATGGTGCAACTGATGCAATCATTAATGTAACAGGTGGTTCTTCACTAACATTATTCGAAGTTGAGGAAGCTGCTGAAGTAATTAGAACCGCTGCTAATACAGATATTAACACAATATTTGGAGCAGTAATTAATGAAAACCTAAATGATGAAGTAATCGTTACAGTAATAGCAACAGGCTTTGAAAATCAAAGCGCACCATTATATCACAGCTTTAACTCAACAAACAGAGAAGACATCTTTAGAGAAGGAACATATGATATTGATAACGACCTAGATATCCCACCTTTCTTAAGAGATAGAGATAATTATTAATAAAACTCTTTAAAAAGAAAAGGATATAGCAAGTATCCTTTTCTTTTACCATAAAATAGAAAGGAAGAAACAATGGATAGAACATTCTTAAAACTCGGCCCAATAACTATATATTGGTATTCAGTATTAATAATAAGTGCCATATTAATAGGCTTTGTATTTTGCATCAAAACAAGCTGAAAAAAATAAATTAGGTAAAGAATTTATAATCGATTTAATATGTTATCTAGTACCAGTAGGGGTAATAGGAGCAAGAATATATTATGTAATATTTAATTTCGATTTGTTTAAAGATGAACCACTAAGTATATTTAAAATATGGGAAGGCGGTTTAGCCATTTATGGTGCCATAATTTCTTGTATAATATTTATCATATATTATACAAGAAAAAAAAAAAAAGACACCTTATTAGTAGTAGATACATTAGTACCATATTTAATTTTAGGTCAAGCAATCGGAAGATGGGGTAATTTCATAAATAAAGAAGCTCATGGAATATCAACTAGTCTAAGCAATCTTAAAAGTATGCATCTACCTAATTTCATAATAGAAGGAATGTATATAAATGGCAACTATTATATTCCAACATTTTTATATGAATCATTATGGTGTTTTCTTGGTTTTATATTATTAATAATCATAAGAAACAAAAATAAATATAACACAAAAGGACTACTAATATCCATATATAGTATATGATATGGTATCGGCAGATTAATAATAGAAGGTATGCGTACCGACAGTTTGTATATAGGAATATTTAGAATAAGTCAAATAGTATCAATAATACTAATTATACTAGGTATAATAGGAATAATATATATAATAAGGAGAAATAAAAATGGAAGAAAATAAAGTAGTAATAATAGGATCAGGCATAGCAGGTATGACAGAAGCAATATATCTAAAAAAGAGGTGGCCTAGAACCAATAATAATAGAAAATAATGCTCCGGGTGGTATGCTAAATATAATTCCAAACATCGAAAATTATCCTGGATATATAAGCATAGCAGGTCCTGATTTAGCAATGAATATATATAATCAAGTAAATGAACTAGGTATAAAATACTTATACAAGAATATAAAAACATAAGCTTAAAAGAAAAAAAACAATTGATAATGAAATAAAATTTGACTATCTAATAATAGCCACTGGCAGAAGTCCAAGACTACTAAATCTTGAAAACGAAAAAGAATACTTAGGAAAAGGAATAAGCACATGTGCACTATGTGATGGGACTTTTTACAAAGATGAAGAAGTAATAGTAGTAGGTGGAGGATCATCTGCACTAACTGAAGCAATATACCTATCAAGCATTTGTAAAAAAGTAACAATAGTTCATAGGAGAAATACATTTACCGCCGAACAAAACTTAATATCTAAAATAAATAAAATCAAGAATATTAAAATAATGTATAATGCAAATATAAAAAAAATATAATATAAAGAAAGATAAAATAGTATCAGTATCTTTAGACAATAACAAAAAAAAATAAATTGTAGTGGTGTTTTTCTAAGTATTGGAAGTATACCAAATACAGAAATATTTGATATCGATAAAGAAGATAATTACATAGTAGTAAATAATAATTATCAAACAAATATAGACTATGTATATGCTATAGGTGATGTAATAAAAAAGACGTTTACCAATTAACTACTGCTGTTGGGGATGCCACTATAGCAGCTAATAGCATTATAAAAAAAAGAAGCAAATAACAAATAGAGATTTACAAACTAATATATTTATGATAAACTTAATATATAATATGAAAGGAGATAGATAAAATGGATACAGGCGCAATAGTTATTATTATAGTAGTGGGAGTTATCTTACTTTTAGTATTCTATGGCATAGGTGTATATAACAAACTAGTAAATGCTAGAAATAAAGTAAATGATCAATTTTCCCAAATAGATGTCCAACTAAAAAAAGAAGAGTAGATTTAATACCAAATTTAGTTGAAACAGTAAAAGGGTATGCAAAACACGAAGAAAAAACATTAACAGAAGTAATCGAAGCTAGAAACAAAATGGCTACTGCTAGTGGAATTAATGAAGAATTAGAAGCTTCTAATCAAGTTACTGCCGCTTTAAATAAATTATTTGCTTTATCTGAAGCATATCCTGATTTAAAAGCTAATGAAAACTTTATATCATTACAAGCAGACTTAAAAGAAACTGAAGATAAAGTAAGTTATGCAAGACAATTTTATAATGATACAGTATTAACTTATAATAACTTAAGAGAACAATTCCCATCTAACATAATTGCTAATATGTTTAAGTTCGGAAAAATTGACTTCTTTAAAACTGAAGAAAAAGATAAAGAAGCACCACAAGTTAAATTTTAGGACTTATATAGTCCTTTTTTTGATAGGAGAATTATATGAAAAAAATATTATTTACTTTGGTATTATTCTTATTACCAAGTATAATTTTAGCAAACGAAATAAATAATATCGACATGGATATTTACGTTGATAACAACGGCACAGCCCATGTAACGGAAAAATGGGATACCAATTTAGCAGAGGGAACTGAAGGATACAAACCATATTATAATTTAGGAGAAAGCAAAATAGAAAACTTCAAAGTCAGTTTAAATAATAATCCATATACTTTTGATAGCAATTATAATATTAATGATAGTTTCAATGAAAAAAAATATAAAAATGGTTTCCATTACGTTAATGATGGTATCGAATTGTGCTTTGGCATAACAGAATATGGAAAAAATACATATACTCTAACTTATGATATAACCAACTTTGTAGTAACAACTACTGATGGTTATCAAATGATATATTGGACTTTATTTCCATATAATTATAATCCATCACCCAAAAGAGTTTATATAAAAATACATAGTGATTTCAGATATAGTGATACATTAGATGTATGGGGTTATGGTAAATATGGTGTGCCAACATATGTATATGATGGTTATATTGAAATGGACTCTGAAGAAACAGTTTATAGTAGTGAATATATGACAATCCTAGTAAAATTTCCCGCAAATAGTTTTTAGTACTAGCACTACCGTTAACAACAATTTTAATTACTACCTAAATATGGCCAATGAAGGAGCAACTCCATATAAACATAAAAATAATAATGGAATACTAAATGCAATAGCAGAAGCGTTACCGTTCATACTAAGTTTAGGAATACCGTTTATTATCATAATATCAGGAACAATATTATGTTCAAAAAAGAAATACGGATATAAAAACAACAAAATAATAGATAAAACAAATACCCCTTTATTTAGAGAGATACCATGCAATAAAGACATGTATTATGCAAACTGTTTAGTAAATTTAAATGAAAAATTATATAAAGGATATCAAGAGACCAATATATTTGGAGCAATAATCTTAAAATGGGTAAAAAGAAAATAAAGTAACGTTCAAAACAGAAACAAAGGGAATATTTAATAAAGAAAGTGGTATAATGGATTTAACTTTAAATCCAACTTTTGATGACCCAATAGAAAAAGAATTATTTGATATAATGTATTCTGCCTCTAAAGATGGAATATTAGAACCAAAAAGAACTAGAAAAAATGGTGTAATAATCACTATACTAAATTTTTTGATTTATTTAAACGAATTAACAAAAGAGAGATAGAAAAATTAAAAGCAAGTAATCATATATATACAAGAACTAGCAAAGAAGAATGTAAATATAAAAATGTTATGGATGATATAATTTATGAAGATAGCGTTAAATTATATGGTTTAAAAAAAGTATTTTGACGAATTCACAAGAATAGATACCAAAGAAGTATTAGAAGTTCATATATGGGATGAATATTTAATGTTTGCCTATATATTTGGAATAGCGGATAAAGTGGCCAAACAATTAAAAAATCTATATCCTGAAGTACTTAATGATCCAAATGTTAACTTTGATTATAGCACTTTAATGTATATAGATCACATGTCATATAATAGCGTTCATGCTGCATCTGTAGCAAGATCAGAGCAGAAAGCTATTCATCTGGTGGCGGTGGCTTCTCTTCCGGTGGAGGAGGCGGCGGTTCCTTCGGTGGAGGAGGAGGCGGTGGCGGTGGCTTCCGCTAATATCTACACTTTAAATAATAAAAGTTATCCAATCGAGATAATCCGCAAAAAAATAATAAAAATACTTATATCAGAGTAAAAGAGGGTAAGGTAGTAGTTACAACAAACTATCTTACTCCTTCTAAAATGATAGAAAAACTAATTAAAGACAATACAGAATTCATAAATAAATGTCTCATAAAAAGCGAAACAAAAAAAGAAGATACATCATTCAAACTTTTTTGGAGAAAGTTATGATATTGTATATGGCTTTAAAGACACCGAAATAGAAGAAAGTAAAATATACACCAAAGATGAAAAAGCACTTAATAAATACTTATCAAAATATATTCAAAACATTTATCAAGCACAATTAGATTATTACTATAACCTATTTGAAGAGAAAATACCAATTCCAAACTTAAAAATAAGAAAAATGACTAGTAGATGGGGTGTATGCAATATCAAAAATCATAACGTAACATTAAATTTAGAATTATCAAAATATCCTAAAGTTTATCTAAACTACGTTATTGTCCATGAACTATCACATTTCATCCACCCAAATCATTCTAAAGAATTTTGGTTATTAGTAAGTAAGTATTGTCCAAACTATAAAGATATAAAAGAAAAAGTATGCGCACAAATATATAATGATACAGAGACTAAAAATAGTCTCTTTTATTATAATTACTACATATACTAATATCTTTTATGACAATTTAGTGTAAAGTAATAGACTTTTCATTAGAAATTTAGTACAATTATGGTAGGAGTGATATAAAAATGATAGAATTAGAGAGTATTGATGGAATAGGTCCAAAGACTAAAGAACTAATAAATAAATTAGAATTAATACTGCTGAGGACTTAATCAATCATTATCCATTCCGCTATGATATCATTAAAAGAAGTGATTTAACCGTAGTAAATGATGGAGATAGAATAGTAATAGATGGCATCGTAGAGGGACAGCCAACCATTATATATATAAATAAAAGTCTAAAAAAAATAATATTTAGAATAAATACTAAGACATCTATATTAAATGTAACAATATATAATAAAATATACTTACATCAAGAATTAAAAAGTGGTAAAGAAGTAACAATTATAGGTAAATATAACAAATTAAAAAAATACCATTATAGCAAGTGACGTAAGATTTGGATTATTACCACCAAGTGCTAAAATAGAGCCTATTTATAGTGTAACAGCAGGGCTTACATCAAAACAATTAGCAAAATTAATATCTAGTGCCTTAGAAACAGATTTTTCAGTAGATAATTTATTACCAAAATATTTAGAAGAAAAATATAATTTAATAACAAAAAAAAAGCTCTACATAATGTACATAACCCAATTGATATATTAATGCTAAAAAAAAAGCAAGACAAAGAATCAAATATGAAGAATTATTTATGTATATGCTAAAAATAAATTATTTAAAAAGAAAAAATAGTTAGTGAAGAAGCTTGCATTACAAGAAATTTAGATAGAGAAAAAATAAATAAATTTATAAGTTCCTTACCATTTGCCCTAACACTAGATCAACAAATAGCCGTAAATGATATATTAAAAGATTTAGAAAGTGAAAAACGCATGAATAGGCTACTAGAAGGTGATGTTGGTTCTGGTAAAACAATTGTAGCATTCATAAGTATATATGCCAACTATTTATCCAAACATCAATCGGCATTGATGGCTCCAACAGAAATACTAGCAACACAGCACTATGAAGAAGCATTAAAAATATTTAGTAAATGTAAAATGAATATAGCCCTTCTTACATCTAGTACTAGTACTAAAGACAAAAAAGAAATATATGAAAATTTATCCAATGGGAAAATAGATTTAATAATTGGCACACAATCATTAATCCAAGAGAAAATAAATTATAAAAAATTAGGATTAGTAATAACCGATGAACAACACCGCTTTGGTGTAAATCAAAGAAACATTTTCAAAAGTAAAGGAATAAGCCCTGATGTATTATCAATGAGTGCCACTCAATTCCAAGAACATATGCACTTACTATATATGGTGATACCGACTTATCAATAATTAAAAGCAAGCCTGCTAATCGTAAACCAGTTATAACTATTTTTAAAAAGGATAAAGAAATAACTGATGTATTAAATATGATGAAAGAAGAACTAGATAAAAATCATCAAATATATGTAGTGGCTCCTATGATTGACGAAGAAGAAGACAAAAGAATCCGAAAGCGTCAAAGAACTAGAAGAAAAAATGAATAAAGCTTTTTGGAAAAATAGCTAAAATAGGTATTATACATGGCAAAATAGATCCAAAAAAAAAAACAAAATAATGACAAACTTTGAAAATAATAAAATAAATATATTAATATCAACAACAGTAATAGAAGTAGGAATAAATGTTCCAAATGCTTCAATGATAGTAATATTCAGTGCTAACATGTTCGGACTTTCCACGCTTCATCAATTACGTGGTAGAGTAGGAAGAGGTGATATTCAAAGTTATTGCATTTTAGTAGCTCCCGAATCACAAGAAAGACTAAGGCTACTAGAGAAAACAAATGATGGCTTTGCTATAAGTGAATATGACTTTCAGACAAGAGGCGAAGGGAACCTATTTGGTACCGAACAAAGTGGAGAACTATCATTCAAAATGGCAAGCATCAAAAAAGATTTTAAAATGCTATTAAAAGCAAAAGATGACGCCGATGAATTCATTAGTACATTACTAACGTTCAATACTAATCCAGAGTATGAACCAATAATCAAAGAATTAAAATCAACTGAAAATTTAGATTAAAAAATTACGGATATTACTCCGTAATTTTTATATATAGTTAAAAATATAGAAAACAAGTATTGTATTTAATCATCTTCTAATAATATAAATAAAAGCGAGCCAGCTTTAGCTGACTCTTCAGGGGGTTTTGGTTATCACACCTACTTACAATCGTAGAGTGCGGTCAGTAGAGTGCGGTCATATATTTTTATGACATATTAATCATAATACATTTTTCAATAAAAAGCAATAGATTTTAGAAAATTTATTTTACATTTTTTTCAATTCCTTAATATTCAATAGTTTACAAAATAAAAAAATTATATAATAATTAATAAAAGTATGATATAATTGTGTAGTATTTATTTATAGAAGTTTTATATTTAGATATTAGTTAATAAATATACTTTTATTAAAAACCAATTTAATATATAAGGAGTATGAAGAAAATGGAAAAATATAAAGAAATAGAAAGAAGTATAATAAAAAAATATCGTAAAGATATATGGAGTAAGTTTGTCAAAGCAGTAAAAGAATACGAATTAATAAAAAGAAAATGATAATATCATGGTATGTATATCTGGAGGAAAAGACTCTTTCTTAATGGCAAAATGTATTCAAGAACTAGAAAGACATGGTAATGTCCCATTTAATGCCAAATACGTAGTAATGGATCCAGGATATAATAAATACAACCTAAATATGATAATAGATAACGCTAAAACATTAAATGTCCCAATAGAAGTATTTAAAAGTGATATATTTGATGTAGTCTCAAAAATAAGTTCTGATAGTCCGTGTTACATGTGTGCTAAAATGCGTAGAGGATATTTATACAATAAAGCAAAAGAATTAGGATGCAACAAAATAGCCTTAGGACACCATTTTAACGATGTAATAGAAACAACACTACTATCCATGTTTTACGGTTCAGAAATAAAAACAATGATGCCAAAGTTACATAGTGATAATTTTAAAGGTATCGAATTAATAAGACCACTATATTTAGTTGAAGAAGAAAGTATTATATCATGGCGCAACAATTCCAAGTTAACCTTTATAAATTGTGCATGTAAATTTACAGAGATGTGTTCCCTAACAAATGAAGGACTAAGTAAAAAGAAAAGAAATGAAAGAACTAATAAAAAACTAAAAAAACAAATCCAAATATCGATCGAAATATTTTTAAAAGCTTAGATAACATAAATCTAAATTGCATATTAGGAACAAAAAAAGAATGGAGTATATAAAAGTTTTTTAGAAGATTATAACAAATAAACAACACATTTTAAAATCAAGTTTACATCAAAAAAAATTAGTATTATAATAAATAAAAACAATAATAAAAAAATATAAAGGTGTAAAAATGAATAATATAATTAACATATATAATAAAAACAAAGAATTTATAAGATATTGCAGTATCTCCATTATATGTACTACAATATTATACTTAATATATTTTATCATAACAAAAATAAATCCCAAAGCATACATATTAGCAAACTTTATAGCTTATTTAGTATCATTTAGCTTATTATTTTACTTGAATCAAAAACTATTTAACTCAATACCTACAAATAAAAGAAACAAAATAACCCAAATACTAGATTTCATAATCTTTAGATTAATAGGTTTTCTAATAGATAGTACTATACTTGTTATATTAATTGAACAAGTTAGTATATCAAACTTTTGGTCTAAAAAATAATAAGCTCGCTTCTTACATTTATATACAATTATTATACAAATAAAAAATTTGTATTTAAAAAGTATGAACATTAATCATGACTATTAAATAAAATAGTCATTTTTTGTCATTTCATAAAACTTCTAAAAAAATCAAACATAAAATATTATGTACCATAGGAGGATTCTTATGTACAATAATAATGGTTTAAATAATGAAGAAGTAAAGGAAAACAGAAAAAAAAATATGGTAGTAATAACATTAGTGGAAAAAATACCAATACATTCTTTAATTTATTTATTGAAACTTTAGGAGATCCAATTATAAAAATATTAATAATAGCTTTAGCAGTAAAAACAATATTTTTATTTAAAGACTTCGATTACTTTGAAACAATTGGTATAGTAATAGCCATCTTAGTAGCATCTCTAATATCCGCTATTAGTGAGTATGGATCTAATAAAGCATTTGAAAGAATGCAAGAAGAATCATCAAAAATAAATGTCCGTGTAAGAAGAAATAAAAAATAATAGAAATATCAATAGATGACATTGTAAAAAATGATGTAATAATTTTATCAAGTGGCGAAAAAATACCAGCAGATGGTATATTGATAAAAGGGAAATTATCAGTAGATGAATCTTCACTAAATGGAGAATCAAAAGAAGTATATAAAGAATTAACAAAAGATATAAATATCATATCCGATAAGAATAAAGTTTATAGAGGAACAACCATTTATGATGGAACTGCTGAAGTATTAATAACTAAAGTAGGTATGGATACATTATATGGTAAAATGGCCAAAGAATTAACAACCGGAGAAGATATATCGCCATTAAAACTAAGATTAACCAATCTAGCCAAAATAATAAGCAAAATAGGTTACATAGCTGCTATCCTTATAGCCATTTCTTATTTATTTTCTAAGATATTTATTATAAATAATTTCAATCTATCAATAATAAAAGCCATACCATTAAATACCATCATAGGTTATATTCTAGAAGCAATGACATTAGCAGTATCAGTATTAGTAATGGCCGTCCCTGAAGGTCTACCAATGATGATAACACTGGTATTATCAACTAATTCAAAGAAAATGTTAAAAAACAAAGTCCTAGTAAGAAAAAATGGTTGGAATAGAAACTGCAGGATCATTAAATATATTATTTACTGATAAAACAGGAACCATAACCAATGGTAAAATGGAAGTAATATCAATATTAGATGGATCTTTAAATGAGTATACTAATATAAATGAATTATTACCATCTTATAGACAAATCTAATAGATAGCATTATTTATAACAACGATTCAGAATATGATAGTACTACTAACAAAATAATAGGGGGAAATATAACCGATAAAGCCTTACTATCTTTCGCAGGTCAAAACAAAAAAGACACTATAAAGATAATTGATAAAATAATGTTTAATAGTCAAAATAAATATTCCATATCAATAATAGAAAAAAACAATAAAAAAATTAAACTAATAAAAGGAGCACCTGATGTATTATTAAAGTATACTACTAATTATATAGATGAAAATGGAAAAAAGCAAATATTTAGATAAAGAAAAACTAATGTCCATTATAAAGAGAAAAAACAAATAAAGGAATTCGAGCAATAGCTATATCTACTTCTCAAAGTATCTATCCTACAGATAATATAAGAAGAAATATATTAGTAGGTATAATATTTATTAAAGACGAAATAAGAAAAAGAGGCTAGAGATGGTTTAAATTTAATAAAATCAGCAGGAATAAATACCATTATGGTAACAGGAGACTCAAAGAAACTGCTACCAGTATAGCCAAAGAAGTAGGTATAGTAAGCAATAATGCTGATGTAATACTTTCTAGTAATGAATTAAGTAAAATAAATGACAATGAATTAAAAAAAATAATACCAAGATTAAAAGTAGTATCAAGAGCTCTTCCAGAAGACAAAAAAAGACTAGTATTACTATCAAAAGAATTAGGCTTAGTAACAGGAATGACTGGTGATGGAGTAAATGATTGCATTGCTCTTAAAAAAGCCGATGTATCTTTTGCCATGGGTAGTGGTACAGAAGTAGCTAAAGAAGCTTCAGATATAGTAATATTAGATGACAATATAGTATCAATATCTAAAGCAATATTATACGGTAGAACAATATTTAAAAATATTCGTAAATTCATTATTTTCCAATTATCCGTAAATGTATCCGCTATTCTTTTAGCCCTAATAGGACCATTTATCGGAGTACCATCGCCAATAACCGTTGTACAGATGTTATGGATAAATATGGTCATGGATACATTAGCAGGATTAGCCTTTTCCTACGAAGTACCACGAATAGAGTACATGAAAGAACCACCAAAAAAGAAAGAAGAAAACATTTTAAACAAATATATGATTAATGAAATACTATCTTCTGGATTATACTCTTTAGTACTATGCATTATCTTTCTAAAACTTCCAATAATAAAAAGTTTATTTGTAGATAATAATCATTTTATGACATCATTCTTCTGTCTAGTTATCTTTTTAGCAACATTTAATGCATTTAATGCTAGAACACACAGACTAAATATATTTGCTCATTTATCAGAAAACAAAATCTTTTTATTAATAATACTATTTATCATCATAGTACAAATATCCATAACATATTCCGGTATAACAATTTTTCAAACTACAAGAATAAATATAAAAGAATTATTAATTACAATTGTCCTATCATTTAGCATTATCCCATTAGATATAATAAGAAAAATAATAACAAAGAAAACAAAACATAATTTTGGAGTATAGTCTTGAAATAAGCACTCTTTTATGATATACTAAACTCATAAAAGTAGAAAGGGTGTTGTATTATGAAAAGAAAAAAGAGACATTGCTTCTTTAGCAGAAGAATACTACAAAAATTATGAAGTACTAAGGTATTTAAGTCCTGAAGTATTCAAAAAAGCTATCTTAGATATGTTTTTAACAACTAGTTTAACTATTCCAGAAATAGAAGAAAAACTAAAAGAAATGGTTAAAAGAAAAGGTGGAAAAATAGAACTAAAATATAAAGAAAATGGTGATAGCTACGTTGAAGTAAAAGTAAACGAAAAAATATACATAATAGCCATAGCTATAGCATTAGTAATAACATTAATAACTATTACTACATTACTTATAAGATAATATTATTGACATAAGAATAATGCTTTGATATAATAAATAACGCTATTGAGAGGAGTTTTATTATGAATGGTGGTATAATGCTATTAGATAATATAAATATAACATTTATAGATGGAACAGAAAAAATATATAACGTTATATATTATAATGATAAAGGTTTTTCTTACGAACTGAAGGAGAATCATTAGTAACATCACTTCATATTAAAGATTCAAAGTTAATTACCAATTATCATAGTAACATATATGTAAAAAGTATTAAAGATATAGCAAGTGTCAATATTGAAGAAGAGTGGATAAAAAAAAGAAATTCCCTGGCTTCTATATTGAAGGACACTTACTAACATATGATACTAAAATGGCTAATAAATATTTTTTAGATGAAGAAATGGCTTCTGAAGAATTAAAATTTAAGAAAAAAAGAAAGATTAAAAGAAGAGCAATAAAAGTTGCTTTTCTTTTAAAAAGTTAAGGTGAAAAAAATATGGAAGAAATAGAAAAAATATGCAAAAGAAAATAGAATACCTATCATGCAAAAAAGATGGAATATTATATCTAGTTAATTACATTAAAGAAAATAAAATTACAAATATTTTAGAAATAGGTAGTGCTATTGGATATTCCGCTATTATGATGGCTAAAGCAAATAAAAACATCAAAGTAACTACTATAGAGAAAGATAAAGACAGATATAATATAGCAGTATCAAATATTAAAAAAATATAATTTAGAAAATCAAATAAATATCATTAATGACGATGCCACACTAACAGATATAAAAGAAAAATATGATTTAATATTTATCGATGCCGCTAAAGGAAAGAATATCCTTTTCTTTGAAAAATATAAAGATAATTTAAAAGAAGATGGAACAATTATTACAGGTAACTTATCCTTCCATGGCTTAGTAGAAAACCCAAATCTAATAAAAACTAAAAATCAAAAAGGTATCGTAAACAAAATAAAATTATTTATTAACTTTTTAGATAACAATAAAGAATTTTCTACTATTTATATACCAGTAGGGGATAAAATAGCCATATCCAAAAAGGAGTAAAAAAAATATGAATAATATAATTGTTGTACCAAATAAAAAAAAGAAGATATAGATATCATTCTAAATAAAGATATAAAAAGGCATAATAATAGGTGTCAAAGATTTATCCATATATAATTTTGAATTAACTATTGAAGAAATAATTCATTTAGCACAGTCAGTAGATAAAAAAAATAATAATAGCAATGAATAAAATGATTCATAATAAAGATATACCACTTGTAAAAGAAGTATTAAATAAAGTGGCCACAAGCAATATAGAAGGCATATTATTTTTTATGATATTGGCATATTTAAAATAGCTAAAGATATGAATATTAAAAAAGAATTAATATTATCGCAGGAGCATCTAAATGCCAGTATAAATAGTAATAATTTTATTATAACCATGGTTTAAATAGTACCTATATAACATCAGATATAACTAAAGAAGAAATATTAGATATAAAAAATAATACAAAATTAAACATCTATTACACAGTATATGGATTATTACCAATCTTTTTATTCTCGTAGATTATTACTTACTAGTTATTTTACATACATAAATAAAGAAAAAAAAAAAGACAATCTATATTGTATATATAATAATGATAATAAGTATACCATTATAGAAAAAAAATATGGTACTATCATTTATAGTCCACTAGTAAATTTAATAAATCATATAGAGGAGTTAAAAGACATAAATTTAGTAATAGATTTATCAAGTACAAATAATATTGATATAATAGATAAATATATAAGTAAAGAAAAAATGGAAAATACTTATGAAGGCTTCTATAATATAAAAACAATTTATCGATTGAAAGGTGATAAAGATGCATAAAAAGTAGAATTATTAGCACCCGCTGGAAATCTAGAAAAAACTAAAATTTGCCTTTTCTTTATGGAGCAGACGCTTGTTATATAGGAGGAAGAAATTATTCACTTCGTGCTAATGCTAAAAAACTTTAGTATTGAAGAAATACAAGAAGCCGTAAAGTATGCTCACAATCTAAATAAAAAAGTCTATGTAACAGTAAATATCGTTTTTCACAACGAAGATATAAAAGGTATAAAAGAATATTTAATAGCTTTATCAGCAGCTAAAGTAGATGCCATAATTGTATCAGATCCATTAATAATAGATATAATAAATGATAATAATATAAATTTAAAAGTACATATATCTACGCAAGCATCTACATTAAACTATGAAGCAGTATCATTTTGGAAATCACAAGGTGTAGAAAGGGTTGTATTGGCAAGAGAAATGTCAAAAAATGAAATAAAAGAAATAATAGACAAAACAGGTATGGAAATAGAAACATTTGTCCATGGTGCAATGTGTTCATCATATTCCGGAAGATGTGTATTATCAAATTATTTTACCAAAAGAGATGCCAACCGTGGTGGTTGTGCTCAAATATGCCGCTGGGAATTCCATTATATGATAAAAATAACAACATGATAGAATCAGAAACAAAATTCGCTGCTTCATCAAAAGATTTAATGATGTTAGCCAAAGTAAAAAGAAATGATAGAAATAGGCATAGTTTCTCTAAAAGTAGAGGGAAGAATGCGCAGTAATTACTATGTAGCCACTGTCATAAATACCTATCGAAATCTAATTGATGATTATTACGAAAATAAATTAACCGAAGAAAAAGTAGAATATTATCAAAAAAATATTAGATAGAGTAGCTAATAGAGAAGCAACCGTTCAATTCTGGGACAAATTACCAACCGTAAATGAACAATATTATTTAGGAAGAAATGAAGTGTCAAATCAAGATTTCCTAGGAATAGTTAAAGATTATGATGAGAAAACCAGCATGGTAACCATAACCGAAAGAAATTATTTTCAAACCGGTGATGAAGTAGAAATATTTGGTCCAAATATAAAACCATTTAGTTTCAAAATGCCTGATATATATAATGAAGATGGTGAAAAAGTAAATATCGGTAGGCATCCAGAAGAAATATTAAAATTCAACTAGATAAGAAAGTTTATCCAAATGATATGATTCGAATAAAAATAAGTTAATAATAATAAATTTTAGAATATAATAAAAGTAAATTTATACTTGACAAAAGTATCAAAATTTAGTACAATTTTGAATTGTAAAAAAAAGAAAAAATAATTTCAAATAGAAAGAGGAAGAAGGAAATAAAATGACTGACAATAAAGTATATCTAACCGATGAAGGATTTCTAGAGTTAGAAGAAGAATTAAATGAATTAAAAAATGTTAAAAGGCCTGAAGTGATTAAGGCTTTAAAAAGAAGCTAGAGCACTTGGAGATTTATCTGAGAATGCTGACTATGATGCTGCTAGAACAGAACAAGCACAAGTAGAAGGAAGAATACAAGAGTTAGAAAAAATAATAGAAAATGCCCATATAATAAAGAAAGCATCTACTGATAAAGTAGGATTAGGAACTACAGTAAAAATAAAATATGTAGATGATGACGAAATAGAAGAATATCGTATTGTAGGATCAAAAAGAAGCAGATCCATCAAACAATAAAATATCAAACGAAAGCCCAATAGCTAAAGCAATAATGAACGCAAAAAGTAGGAGAAGTAAAAAAAGTAGCCTCCTAATGGTGAATACGAAGTAGAAATAGTAGAAATTTGTTAGAGGTAAAAAATATGAAAAAATAAACTATAAAGTAAGTGGAGAAGAATGGAGCAAAGCAAAAGACAAAGCATTTGCAAAAGTATCAAAGAATGCCAAAGTAGATGGATTCAGACAAGGAAAAGTACCAAGAAATGTTTTTGAAAAAGAAATATGGTACAGGAGATATCGTAAGAAGTGCAATGGAAGACCTAATCGATGCTAAATATGGAGAAATAATAGTTACTGAAAAACTAATACCAGCAGTAGAACCAAAACTAGAGATAGTATCTGCTGATGATGATGGCTTTGAAGTAAATATAACAATAATTACAGATCCAGAAGTAAAATTAGGAAAATATAAAGAATTAAAAAAGTAAAAAAAAGATAAAGTAGAAGTAACAAAAAAGAAGAAATTGAACACGAAGTAGGACATATCCTAGATAGATTTGCTGAACTAGTATCAAAAGATGGTGCAGTAGAAGAAGGCGATACTGCTATTATCGATTTCAAAGGATTTAAAGATAATGAAGAATTCGAAGGCGGATCAGCTGAAGGATATTCATTAGAAATAGGCAGTCATTCATTTATACCAGGCTTTGAAGAAGGCGTAGTAGGAATGAAAAAAAGAAGAAAGTAAAGATATAAAACTAACTTTCCCAGAAGATTATATGGCTAAGGATTTAGCAGGAAAAGAAGTAGTCTTCAACGTAACAGTACATGACATTAAAAAAAGAGTAATTCCTGATTTAGATGAAGAATTCTTTAAAGACTTAGACATGGAAGGCGTAACTAATAAAGAAGAATTAAATAAAGTTGTCGAAGAAGAAATAAAGACTCAAAAAGAACATGACACAGAAAACAAATTTGTTGAAGATTTATTAGCTAAAGCATCATCAAATATGACTATTGAAATCCCAGAAGAAATAATCGATGCAGAAGCAGATAAAATGTATAAAGACTTCGTAAAAAGATTAGAAATGCAAGGCGTAAATGAAGAATTATACTACGCTTATGCTGGTGTAAAAAAAGAAGATATCATGAAAGATATGCAAAAAAGAAGCTGAAACAAGATTAAAATATCGTTATCTATTAGAAGCAATAATCAAAAAAGAAGAAAAAATAGAAATTAAAGATAAAGATATTGATAAAGAAATAGCAAAAATAGCCAAAAACTATAATGTAACTGAAGAAGAAATAATGAAAGAATTCGGTTCAAAAGAAGTATTAAAATACAATATGGCCATGGAAAAAGCAGTAGAAGTATTAAAAGAAAATAATTAGAAGGTGAATAATTTTGACTGTATTTAGAGCAATAATATTAGGAATTATTCAGGGGATAGCCGAATTTTTACCAATCTCATCATCAGCTCATTTAATACTATTCCCATACCTATTTGGTTGGGAAGAATCATCATTAGCTTTTTGATGTAGCACTACATTTTGGTACTATGATGGCAGTACTAGTGATCTTCTTTAAAGATTGGTGGAGCTTTATTTATTGGAGCCATCAAAGATATAAAAACAAAGAAGAAGACAACAAACGGAAAAAATGTTTTGGTATTTAGTAGTAGCAACAATACCTGCCGCTTTAGTAGGACTACTACTAGACGATATAATAGAAAAAATGTAATAAGAAACAAAATATGGTTAATAGCTTTATCACTAGCTGTAATGGGTGTTCTAATATATGTTGGAGACAAATGGGCTAGTAATCATTATAAGAAAGAAACAAAATTTGAAAATATAACATTAAAGCAAGCAATAATAATAGGAATTTCTCAAGCTTTTTTGCAGTAATACCAGGTTTTTCAAGAAGTGGTACTACAATTCTAGCAGGAAGATTACAAGGAATATCAAAAGAAGCAATAACAAAATTTACCTTCCTATTATCAGTACCAGTAATATGTGGTGCCACAGTATTAAAAGTTGGTGACCTAGTATTTACTAAAGAAGTAATAGTAGGAATAATAACATCATTCGCAATGGGTATTTTAACAATAAAATTCCTACTAAACTATATCAAAAAAGCATGATTTTTAGTCTTTGCTTTCTATAGAGTAATAATTGCATTAATCATATTTGCAAAATTAATATTATTCAAATAATATTAATTTTCGCTGATTTAGTATAGTGGTAGTACAGAAGCATGGTAAGCTTCAGGGGTAAGTTCAATTCTTACATTCAGCACCAGATTTAATAAAAACTCAAATTACTTTGAGTATAACTTAAAGAATCAACTATTTCTAGTTGATTTTTTTTAAATAAATAACATAAAGCATAATATTTATGTTATAATGTAATAGTAGTAGAATATTACTACAAGAGGTATAAATATGAAAAAAATAAATTAAAAAATATAGTATAGCATTACTACCAATACTAATAATATTTGTAATAGAATATTATAATATAGATATAAATAATATCATAGGTAATACTACAGCTACTTCCGAAACAACAGTATCGTCTTTAGAAGAAATACCAGAATATAGTAATAAATCATATGTTATAATTAATGATAATGAACCATATTTCAAAGAAGAAGAAAAAATACAACTACTTTTGAAAAATATGGTGAATTAGATAACCTAGGAAGATGTACAACAGCTTATGCCAATATTGATAAAAAGTATGATGCCCACTGAAAAAAAGAGGTAGTATAGGAGGAATAAAACCAAGCGGATGGCATACAGTAAAATATGATATAGTAGAAGGTAAATATCTATATAATAGATGCCATTTAATAGGATATCAATTAACCGGTGAAAACGCCAATGAAAAAAATTTAATAACTTGTACTAGAAGTATGAATACAGTAGGTATGTTAGAGTTCGAAAATAAAGTAGCCAAAATATATAAAAGAAACAAATAATCATGTTTTATATCGAGTAACTCCGTATTTGAAGGTAACAACTTATTAGCAACCGGAGTAGAAATGGAAGCCTTATCTATCGAAGATAACGGAAAAGGAATAAAATTCAATGTCTTTGTTTACAATATTCAAGATGGAATAATTATCGACTATAAAACAGGAAATAGCACTTTAAATAAATAGCAAATAATATTTGACAATAAAGTCTAGTAATGATATAATAGCAGCTCTGAAAGGAAGAAAACTTATGTTAATATTAGGAGCTTATGTAGTAACAAGTATAGCAAGTATAATGATAGTAAAATATAATTATTTTAGAATGTATAAAGACGTATCAGATAAAGGATATAAAATAAATATTAAAAACATAACTAATGAAATAAAACCAAATAAAAAGAAAACAAATTACAAAAAAATATTATTATTATTACCAGTAATCAATATATTCGTAGCAGCCAATAAAGTAATAAAATATAATAAAGTAAAACCATATTTAGTAGATAGCCTAAAATCAACATCATTCATAGAAAAAATGAATGATGAAGAAAAAAAGAATATTATAAAAAGTAATCCAACCATTAATACAGCTGTAAATGTAGTGGTATATTCAAGATATAAAGAAGAAAAAATGAAACATCAAGACAATTCAGATGAAAAAATAATAGAATTAAAGAAGCTGGGCAAATACTAAATAAAAGTAAAAAAGTAAAATGCTTATCAAAACGAAGAAAATTTAATTTTTTCTTCGTTTTTCAAATATTTTATCAAAAAGTATTTAAAAAAAAAACAAATATGTAGTAAAATGTATATAGGTGATAAAATGCATACATATGTAGTAGAATACTTAAATGAAAATGAATTTAACAAAAAACAAAGGGCCTTAAAAAAATATAATATGCTAGCCTATAAAAAATTAATATTTGATTGTGTTCCTAAATTACGTGATGGTAATATGCAGGGAGTAATTGTATCCAAAAATAGTAAAGAAGGAATAATTAAATATGAATTTAAGCTTCCTACCGATAGAATGTTTTTCTCAAGTACATGGAGATGTAGTATTACATTATACTCTTTATGAAAATCAAAAAAATAATAATGTTAGATACCATAACTCCAGAAGAAATATTAAGTGAAGGCCATCAAAAAAGAACTTCAAACATACAAAGGGGTAATGATATCAAAATCTCATGCAGAAAGAGATATGTTTAAAATAAATCTTTTAAATAGTATGAATAAAAATGGCTTTCTAAATAATAAAATTTTAATAATTATAGGTTCTATATTACTATTATTAGTAATAATCATCATAATATTAATACTAAAAAATAAAAACATGTCATATTAACATGTTTTTTATATTTCACGCATATTATCAGCATTTTTATATGGATCACTAGGATCAATATAATCTACAAATAAAATTCCCTTTAAATGATCAAGTTCATGCTGAAAAGCAATAGCTAAATCCTCTCTAACACGATATTTATGTTTATTACCATCCAAATCATAAGCTTCAACTGTAATTCTTGCATGTCTTGGAACAATACCATCAACTTCACGATTAACGCTTAAACATCCTTCTCCTTCACCAGCATAAATCATTTCCTCAGAATAAGAAATAACCTTAGGATTAATAAGCACATAATCATCAAATACTCCTTCTTTTCTTTCATAGCAAACTACAAAAAGTTTTTATTAATACCAATTGTGGAGCAGCAAGCCCCATACCAGGTCTTAAGTTATACTTCTTTGATAATTTTTCAATCTGAGAGTATCTTAAATGTTTTAACATTTCTGGTATAATATTTTTTATATTCTAAGCTTAAAGGAAATTCAACATCTGTATTTTCTGCTCTAACACGTGGATCTTTTTTCATCAAGTATATCTTTTGTTCTAAGCATACAATCATTCCTTTCTTCCAAAAGATATTTTAACATAAAAATAAAAAAAGGGAAGTATTTTCCCTAAATATTATGCAGTTACTCTTGAACCTATTATAATTACTAGTAATATAAATAATACTAATATAATAGCGGCACTGCTACCATAACCATAACCACCTGTATAGCCATAGCCGTATGAAGGATAGGCATAGCTCATATTACTTCCGCAACCGCATCCACTATTGCCATAACCTCCAGAATATCCTCCGTAATAATACATATATATACCTCCTTTACGTGATATCTAATATAGTTTACTCAAAACCATATTTTATGACACTTACAAAAACCCATATATAGAAAAATATCTCCAATATTGACAAATAAGATAAAATGTCATATAATAATTAGCACAAGGAGAGAAGTATTATGAAAAAAAATTATTTTGAAGTTAATCTATGTAACGATGAATTAAAAGAATTCAGAGTTATATGTAATTATACACCACTATTAGGAATAAGAGAAAAAGTAACAGGTAGAGTTATAAGTGTAAAATGTCCACACGAAACATGTATTACAAATTATGGCTTAACTTGTGAAAAAAGAATGCAAATTTGTAAGTGAAGAAGATGCTAAAGCATACTTAAATAAATTTAATGATGAAAATACCAAAGAAGCATATAAAATTACTTAAAAAAGTAGAAGCAGCATCACTTGCAAGATTTGATAATGCGTACAACGATTTTAAAAGAAGTCAAAAAGAACACTCAAAACGTTTAATCAAAAGTTTAATAAAAGAAATTAAATAAATAGATAGAATAAAATATTAATAAAAGCATAGTTTTTACTAGGTGATAATATGAAAAAAATATTAATATTTATATTCTGTCTTTTTTTGTTTTCTATAGTCAATGCAGAAGAAAAAAAAGAAGACTTAGCTCCTGATGCAAAAAGTGCCATTATGATAGAAGCTTCTACTGGAGAAATACTATTTCAAAAAAAATGCTTATGAAAAATTACCACCGGCATCAATGACAAAAAATGATGAGTATGCTCTTAATAATGGAAGAAATAGATAAAGGCACTTTAAAATGGGATGAACAAATAACAGCTTCTGAAAAAGCATCATCTATGGGCGGAAGTCAAATATTCCTAAAAGCTGGTGAAAAAATGTCCGTCACTGACATGTTAAAAGGAATAACTATAGCCTCAGGAAATGATGCTACAGTTGCCATGGCCGAGCGTATAGCAGGAAGTGAAGAAAACTTTGTTAAAAAAATGAATACTAAAGCTAAAGAACTCGGTTTAAAAATACTAATTTTGTTAATTCTACTGGACTTGATACTGATAATCACTATTCAAGTGCTTACGATATGTCACTAATAGCCAAAGAATTAATAAAGCATGAAAAAATATTGGAATTTAGTTCAACTTATGAAGACTATTTAAGAAAAGATACTAAGAGTCCATTCTGGCTAGTCAATACAAATAAACTAGTAAAATTTTATTCTGGAGCCGATGGCTTAAAAAACAGGTTTTACTAAAGGAGCAGGCTATTGTTTAACAGCCACCGCTAAAAAAAAGATAACATGCGTCTAATAACCGTAGTAATGAATGAACCCACAGCGGCAAAGAGAAGTAGTGATACAACAAAAATGCTAGATTATGGATATAATATATATACAGTAAAAAATATAATTGATAATAACACAAAACTAAAGTCAGTAAAAGTAGAATTAGGTAAAAAAACAAAAGCAAATATAACATCTAAAGAAACAATAACCATTTTAAGCAAAAAAACAGATGAAGATAGAAATATAACATATAAAACAAACATTTCTACTATCATAGCTCCAGTAAAAAAAGGAGATACTATCGGTACCATCGATATTATTGAAAAAAACAATAAAGTAATATCTAATATTGATGCAACAGTAACAGAAAATATAGATAAAGCTAATATATTTACAATATTTATTCGTAATCTACAAGAAATAATAAAAGGAGACTTAAAAATATAAGTCTTTTTTTTATTTTTTAAATAATTTTAAATAAAATCCAAAAAGTTACATTTTTTTAACCTTTTTTAGTGTTTATATATATAGAGGGATTACTAGGAGGTGAAAGATGTCGAAAAAATAAAGGTCTAGTTTTGTCGAATATGTATATTAAAAATAAAAGATATGCTAAATTATAATAGAGGTGAATAAAAGTGTTAAAAACTAGTATGGAGTTTAGAAGAGGAATACTTTTTATAAGAGTGAAGGAGATTTAAACAAAAATACCGTTAAAGGAATAGTAGATGAAGACTTTAAATACATTGTAATTAACATAGATGATATATATTCAATAGATAGTTATAGTATAAAATATTTAAAAAAATTATATAAAAAACTTTAAAAATAATAAAGGAAATATAATTATCTGTGATAAATTTAACATATCAAAAAAGACTATTTAAAGATATTCCTAAAAAAATAGATAATGAGTATGATGCTTTTAAACTATTTGAAAGGATGATCTAATGAATAAATATGAAGATATAATTACCTCTTGTAATGGTCTTATTTATGCCATAATAAACAAATATTTTAAAAATTATGATAAAGAAGATTTATACCAAGAAGGGGTTAAAGGAGTAATAAAAGCATATAATAATTATCAAGATAATAAAAAATACAAAATTTTCTACTTATGCCTATAAATACATATATGGTGAAATATATTCTTATGTATATAATAGTAGAAATATTAAATTAGTAAGAGACTACTATAAATTATATAAAAAGATAAACGAAGCAAAGATAATTTTAAGTCAAAAATTAATGAAAGAACCCTCTAATGAAGAAATAGCTATGTTTATCGAAATATAATAGATGAAGTCATGCTTGCTATGAATCCAATGGATAGTTTAGATAGAATAATATATACTGATAGTAAAGATTTATCATTATCCGATACAATTGGCGATCAAAAAAGATTATTATAATATAGATAATATAATGTTATATGATATGATTAGCAAACTTCCAAGCCCTGATAAAGAAATAATTTATTTAAGATATTTTGAAGATAAAACACAAACAGAAATAGCAAGTATCCTCAAAATGAATCAAGTAGCGGTATCAAGAGGGGAGGGTAAGGCATTAAAAAAAATAAAAAGTAATTACCAAAATGTAGCATAAATAAGCAACAAATATTAATAATGTAACCAAATGGTTTACATAAAAAACTGTTATTTTGTGAGAAAATAACATTAAGGTGATGCATGTTGGAAAGAAAGCGTGAAAAGCATTATGATATATATGAACTAATTGCCAAGAATATTAAACATTATCGAAAAGAGAAAAAATGACACAAGCCGAATTAGCAGAAAAGACTGAATATTCACATGAATTTATCAGACGAATAGAGGCTCCAAATAGTAAGAAAAACTTTTCAATCGATGCAGTTAGTAATATTGCCAATGCTTTAAACATTGATATAGAATTATTATTTGAAAAAAGGAAAAATGAAGATGAAAAATAGCATAAGTTGCTATTTTTCTTTGCTTTTTTTCCAATATATAGTATAATTAACTTATGGTGATTAGTTATGGATTATAGTAGTGAAAAAGAACTCTTTAACGATCTAAAAGGAGCTTTTAAAAGTAAAGCTTAGAATGATTAAAGAAAAAATACGACTATATTAGTATGCTAGATATATGGAACTATCTAAAATTAAATAAGTGGCGTTATGATCAAAATCTAACTATATCAGAAATGGTAAACGACATTATTGACGTGGATATTATCAAAGTAGATACATTCATAAAAAAGCCAGAATAAAAAAGGAAGACTAAATATAAAGAAGGAGACGATATTATGAAAATAGCAGTAATTATATTAAGTGTAATAAGTTTTATAGCTTTATTACTAGTAATAATAAACAAAAACAAAAAAATAAAGTGTATATCTGGAATAGTATTATCATTTGGTGTACTATTAATATCAGCATATTTATGTATTCCAATATTTAAACATACTAATTATGGATTAGATCTTCAAAGGAGGTTTTGAGGTACTATATCAAATAGAACCATTAGATGGTAAAGAATTAAATTCAGATATGGTATATAATACATATAAA
>VOFC01000051.1_pt1 | contig 64664 bp, 131 predicted proteins | sample 5384161 | NCBI WGS metagenome assembly VOFC01 (sample SAMN12384722, study PRJNA508395) | human gut metagenome | isolation source: healthy gut B | host: Homo sapiens
TTATTTACTATCCTATCTAAAAACATTCTATCATGTGATACAATTACAACTGCGCTTGGATAATTTTTTAAATATTGTTCTAGCCATTCTAAGCTTTTATATCTAAATGGTTGGTTGGCTCATCTAGTAGAAGTATGTCTGGTTTTACTAAGCAATAATTTTATAAATGCAATTTTGTTCTTTGTCCCCCTGAAAATTCTCCTATTTTTTTATATTTATCTTCCTTAGAAAAACCTAATTTGTTTATTGCTGTTTCATATTCTTTTTTTATATGTATATCCACCTAAAATTTCAAATCTATCATTCGCTTTAGAAAATTCTTTTACTAGCTCTTCTGAAGAATTATCTTGCATTTTTTTTCTACTAAATTATTTATCTTTTTTTCTAAATCTAATATAGGCTTATAAACTTTTAAAATTTCATCTATCATTTTAACATTATCATCTTCAAATTCTATTTGCTTTAAATATCCAATTACAGGATTTCCTTCTTTGTAGATATTAAACTTTTTCTTCTCCTATACCTTCTTCTAGTAATTCATTATTAACAATTGCCTTTAATAAAGTAGATTTGCCACATCCATTTCTACCTACTATCGCAACTTTTTCGCTTCCTTTTACTTCAAAATTTATTTCTTCTAAGATAGTTTCTGCTCCATAAGATACAGAGCCATTTGTTATTCTATAATTCATTTTTATCATCCTTATATTTTTATTTTTGTTATACTTAATATATATTTATATTTTAGATATATCTTTTCCATTGTGTTTGCGTAAATTCTAACATATTTTACTTATTTTATCAAAAAAACTCACTATAAAAATAGCAAGTTTCTAAATTTTTATATTTCTATTTCGTCACTTTTTACATTATCTACAATTGCTGTAATCATTCCACATTTATTTGCTCCATGAATATCATTAATAATATCATCCCCTATAACTAGTACATTTTCTGGATTTAGGCCCATTTTATTACATGCATCTAGAAAATACCTTTTTAATGGTTTCTTAGCAAATCCTATATATTCAATTCCATTTTCGTTTGCAAAGCCTTTTACTTGTTGATCATATCCATTTGACAGTATTAGCACCTTAAATTCTTGCTTCATAAACTCAATCCATCTTTTATTACATGTTGGAATATTCATCATATTTTTCTCAACGTTTCATCTACATCTAAAATTAATCCACCTATTCCATATACAGATTTTAGTTTTTTTTTACCAATTCTAAATTAATCTCATCTACATGATTTAATGTTAAATTTGGTTTTATAAATCTTTTTAATCTCTGGCTTATTGCACTATATATTTTTTGTTCTACTAATTGTAATATTTGTTTATCCGATTTCATTTTTACGTCCTTTTTATAACTATCATTTTTCTATTTTTTCTATTTTCTCTTTAGTTAGATCAGTAACAACATTTTTCCTCCGTTTTTTCTGGATTACATATAAATTTCAACCAATTTTCTAATCTTTTATACTTTCCTTTTTTGGTTATTATTTACTTTTTAGCTTCTTTAATTCTATTATATGAATTTCTAATTTTTCTGTCAATATAATTCCTGAATATTCATCCTCTCTTATATGCAAGCTGTATGATATTTATGTATTTTTAATAAATTTTCAAATTAAAATCTGCAATTAGTACCTGGTATTTATCTTCTGTTATAGCCTCCAATAATCCTTGAGTTATAAATTCATTTCCTTGGTACCAAAATATTTTTTCCCAATACATAATCATTTGTTGGCTTTAATAATTCTTGTTTTGACATCAAATCACTCATTTGAAATTTTGGCAAGAATTTGCCTTTAGAATTTAAATGGTTTGAAACAAAAAAAGAGAACAAATAGCATGGTTTTATGCTTTTTGTTCTCTTAATTTTAAATTATTATATATTTTTTAATTTCATTTGCAAGTAAAATCATCATACATTTTTCGATATGCCAACTATATATTTTTTTATTAATTTATTTGTCTCTTTGTGTTTTTGAAACTAATACTTTTTCTTGGTTTACTTCCCATATAAGTAGAGATAATACCTCTTTCCTCCATTTGATCTATAATTCTTGCCGCTCTTGCATATCCAATTTAAATTTTCTTTGTATAAATGATGTAGAAACGTATTTTTCTTCCACTACAACTCGAATTACTTCTGTCAAAATAGGATCAATACCATCATTTTTCTGTTCATTTGTTTCCATCTGTTCTATCTTTTTTTCAAAATTAACACTCTTATATTTATTTTTCTGAACTTTTACGAAATCGACGATTCTTTTTATCTCATTTTCTGATAAATATGCACATTGACATCTTACACATCCTATTTTTCCTCTTTAAAAAAAAAGCATATCACCTTCTCCAAATAACTTTTCTGCCCCAACTGTATCTAATATAGTTTTGGATTCTGCTTGTGATGTAACTTTAAATGCTACTCTAGTGTTAATATTAGCTTTTATACTTCCTCTAACGACATTTCTTGATGGTAACTCTGTTGTTATTATAATATAAATCCCTACTTTTTTCTGCATTTTGAACTATATATTTAATCAAATCTTCTTTTTTCCTTTTTTCTATCTAGCATTATAAAGTCAGCATACTCATCTATTATAATTATAATAGATGGTAATTTTTCCGCGATATCTTCTCTTTTATTATATTGTTTGTAATCTTTTACACCAATACCTGCAAACATTGTATATCTATTTTTTATCTCTTGTACTATCCAAGCTAGAGCTTCCAAACCTTTACTATCAACATTTATTATTGAGTTAATAAATGTGGTATTTCGTTATATATAGATAATTCTGATGTACTTGTATTTATCATTAAAAATCTAACAGCTTCTGGATTTGCCTTAAACATAATACTATTTATTATATTATGTAAAAAACACTTTTCCCCGAACAAGCTGTACCTGAAATCAAAATGTGAGAAGTCTTCTCTATATCAATTATCTTATTATTATCATATATATCCTTTCCAAGAGCTATTGTTAACATAGATTTGCTTTTTTTCTAAATTCTTCTGTATCTATTATTTCTTTTAATTTAACTATGTTTTTTGTCACATTCTCAACTTCAATTCCTACCAGTCCTTTTTGAGGAATTATTTGAATATTTGTAACACGTCTTCCAATATTATATGCTAAATCCTCTTTCAAATTTTTTATTTTACTAACTCTTACTCCATTTCCTAATTTTATTTCATATAAAGTAATTGTAGGTCCTACTATAACATTTTCAATTTTTTGCATTTACATTAAAACTTATTAATACTTTTTGCAATCTTTTTGAATTAACTATTATATCATTTTTATCTAAAGATGTATTTTTTTCGTTGTCTAATAACTGTATTGTCGGATATATATAATCTTTATCCATTATATCTTCATTTAACATATTTACTTTTCATTCCTTTTTCTTTATATATTTTAATGTTTTCCCTTACTTTTATTTAATATTAATCTAACGTTAACCCCATTGCATTTTTTCCAAAAATAAAAGTTCCTACTGTTGCTGGTGTAATTATATTACCATTACTATTTTTGTTTTCATTATTTACTTTGTTATTTGTTTCATTAACTGCTTTTCTTCTTTCTTTTTCACATTTATATTACATATATTTTTTACTCCATTACTAGCAGTAGCAACTATAGTTGTAGTTCCTTCTTTTTATTGCTATAACTTTTCCATTTTCAACTTTTGCGATACTTTCATCTGATGATTCAAAAGTAACCGTTTTATCTGTTGCATTGATTGGATGAATAACTCCTGTAATTGTTACACGCTCTCCTTCTTTTAATGTTATATCGTTTTTGTCTAAAACTATTTTTGATACTTCTATTACTGGTTTTTCTATATTAATTTCTATACTATCTTCCTTATTATTATTTTTTGCTATTATTTTTACTTTTCCTTCTTTAATAGCTTCTACTTTTCCATTCGAATCAACAGTTGCTATATTGACATCACTGCTCGTCCATGTTATTGTTTTATTAGTTGCATTTTTGGTTCTATTTTTTGCTTCTACTACTAAGCTTTCACCAATTTTTAAATTTGTATTTTCTTTATTTTTTATTTGAACAGCTGTTACATCTATATCTTTTTTCTCTTGGTTATTGTTGCTTGTACTACTAGTTTTTGATGCGCTACTAGTAGTAGACTTTTTTTACTACTATTGCTACTTGAACTATTAGTAGATGAAGATGACTTATATGGACATATTCCATTTGTATGTAAATGTGCTGGATATCCTCCACAATGGTAATGATAACTGCCTAAACCACTTTTATTTTTATTATCTCTATGTCCACCATTCGCATCTGTTTTTCCTGAGTGCGCATACATTTCTGTTTGAAACGATAATAATATTATTCCTACTATCACTATTACTTTTAATACTCTTTCTTTTTCTTTTTTGCATATATAGTCCCCCTTTATTTATAAAAAATAGTATCATACCAATTTTGCATTTTCTGTCGAATTTTGTTATATATGCAAAAAAGTTAGATTTTTGTAATCTAACTTTTAGTTTTAATCTCTGAAATATAAATCTCTAGTATAAACTTTTTTCTTTAACATTGCTTAATATATCCTCAAATCTATTAGCTAAAATAATATCTGATACTTCAGAAAATTTATTAAAATCATTTATAACTTTACAATTATTAAATTCATCTAGTTTTAATGTTGGTTCATATATTATAACATCAACACCTTCTAATTTTAATCTTTCAATTATTTCTTGAATAGCACTTGCTCTAAAGTTATCTGAACCACTTTTCATTGTTAATCGATAAATTCCTACTATTTCTGGATTTCTTCTCATTATCATTTCTGTTATATGTTTTTTTCTAGTTCTATTAGATCTTACGATTGCTCTTATTAAGTTTTGTGGTACATTATCATAATTTGCTAATAATTGTTTTGTATCTTTTGGTAAGCAATATCCACCATATCCAAATGATGGGTTATTATAATGTGTTCCTATTCTTGGATCTAAACATACGCCTTCTATTATATCCTTTGTGTTTAATCCTTTAATTTCAGCATATGTATCTAGTTCATTAAAATATGCAACTCTTAATGCTAAATATGTATTTGCAAACAGCTTAACCGCTTCTGCTTCTGTAGATTCCATAAATTTAACAGGAACATCTTGTCTTAAACTTGCATTTTTCAAAAGTTCTGCAAATTCTTTTGCCCTTTCAGATTTTTCTCCAACAATAATTCTTGATGGATATAAGTTGTCATATAAAGCTCGCCCTTCTCTTAAAAATTCTGGACTAAACATTATATTATCTATATTATATTTTTTTCTTTCATTGATTTTATAAAACCTACTGGAATTGTAGATTTCACTACCATAGTCGTATTAAATTTCATACTTATTACTTTTTTGAATTATATCCTCTACACTTGATGTGTCAAAATAATTTTTTTCGTCATCATAGTTTGTTGGAGTACTTATTATAATGAATTTTGCTCCTTTTAAAAGCTTCTTTATAATCTAATGTTGCTTTTAAATTTAAATCTTTTGTTCTAAAAAAATTCTTCAATTTCTTTATCTTGTATTGGTGATATACGTTTATTTATCTTATCTACTTTTTTTCTGGTATAACATCTAATGCATACACTTCATTATTTTGACTTAATAATGTAGCTAGAGATAAACCTACATACCCTGTACCTGCAACTGCAATTTTCATCATTTAACCTCTTTTCTTAATTTATTTCTAACTTTGTTTACTGCTTCTATTATTAATTTATCATTTAAAATATACAAAAAATATGAAGTAAACAAAACATGAAACCATAACTTGTAAAATAATTGACAAAAAGTTATCTTTTATAAAATGACCAACAATCATACTGCATATAAACATAATTAATGATGCAATTACATATTTATAAGATAACTTTGCAACATCAATAAATTTTATTTCTTTTCTTATTAAAATAAATTGTGTTGCCGTTACCACAAGTTCTGCAATTACTGTTGCTATAGAAGCCCCAATACTTGCAAAATGTTTAATTAATATTAAATTTAATATAAAGTTCACAATAGCACCCACTACAACTGACAATGTATATTGATTTTGTTTTTTTGTTGGCAATAAATATTGAGTCCCTGTTACATTACTTAATCCTATTAGAATTATTATTGGACTTATCACACATAATAAAGAAACAACTTTATCATAACCTTTACCATAAAATAATGGCACAAAACTACTTGATACACTTATAATTCCAAACATTAATGGAAATGCCAATAATAATATGAATGAAAAGGATTTATTCATATATTCTCTTACTTTTTTATGATCACCACTCGCAAATGTCGCTGCTATTCTTGGCATCATAACTGTACCTAAAAGATGTTGCAATTGTCATTAATAATTTTATCATTTTTTGTGCTTGTTCATAGTAACCAACTTCCGCTTTATTCGAAACAATAACACCTATCATTGTTTTATCTAAAACAGTATATATTTGAGTTGCAATCTGTGGTATAAATAACATTATTGTAGGTTTAATATGTCTAAATAAATTTAATTCTTTTGTTTTAACCTTTTGAGCAAATTTAGGTAAATACAACCATAAAGATAAGTTACCTAAAAAAATTTGAAAGTACATAAATCACAAAATACTTATTTAAATCTGTTGATTCTTTGACAAATCCAAATATACAAATAACACTTATTAACTTTACAATTGTATTTCGCATTACTGTCTTTTTAAATTCTTCTAAACCTTGAAAATACCAACTAATATCAATTGCATTAGCAATTATTTCCAGAATTAAAATTTTATAATAAATACTATATTGTCCTTTTGAACAAAAAGTTATATAAAATATAAATAATGATATTCCAAGTGTTATACACCTCATAAAAAATATTTCAAAAAATATTTTACTTCTTTTTTTTAATATCATTTTGAACATAAGCTATTTCTCTTTGGCCATACATTGCAACACCAAACGAACCAAAGAGGATAAAATATGTTGTTATAGAAATTGTAAAAACTATATATTCCAATATTCTCGGCTCCTAATACCCTAGATAAATATGGAGTTGTTATTAAAGGAATAATAATTGTTAATATTTGATATAAAAAAATTATATATATAATTTTTGTAACACTATTTTTTTCATACAATTATATCACCCCGTTAAATTTTTATAATCTTATTTAAATATGGAATTTTTGATATAACTTTTGTAATTATAATACATATTATAAAAATTATTGCTGAAAAAAATTATATTTAAATAATTGTTATATAATAAATTAAAATACTTAAAAATTTTTATTATTGTTGGATGAATAATATATATTCCCATATTTAGTTTACCAATATCCGTAATTAATTTATTAGAAGTTTGTATACGACTGAAACAATTAAAATTAAAAATGTAGTAACAATAACTATAAAACTATCATATAAATTTTCAGCATATAAATTTGAATATAAAATATTAGAAAAATTATATGCATATAAAACAGTAACAAACAATGAAACAAATGTTATAACAATTAATTTTTTATTATTCACTTTCTTTAATGGATCATTTTTTCTAACTAGTCCCCCAATAAAGAAATATGTTAACCAAGTCCAAATTCTAAATACTTGCGGAATACTATTTTTTATTATATCATTTCAAGGAAATTATTGTTTATGATGTTAAATAAATCAACTAAAGAACTTACAATAATAAGTAATATAGTAATAAATTTGTACTTATCAGTTTTATTAAATAATTTTTGGATTAATGGTAAAAATATATAAATTAAAATTAAAGCACCTAAAAACCAAAATTGCCAAAAATAGCCCTTTTGAATATAGTTTAAAAAAACATTACTAATTATATTCGAATTTTCTCCCTCGATAACTAATTTAAAAATTACAATAGGTATATTCCATATAATGCATACCATAAAAATATTAAATATTTTTTTCAAAACATATTTATAATCTTTAACCTTATTTAATTGTAAATATCCATTTACCATAAAAAATAATGGGATTGCAAATGTACCAAAATAATAAATTAATAACGAAAAATCTTTTTTGATTTTCCTTTATTCCATTACAAACTGTATGGAGTATAATAACAAGAAACATTGCAATAATTTTACAAATATCAATCCAACATTTTTTTTTTTTCTTTCACTATTAATCAACTCTTTCAAAACTATTATTTCCATAAATATTCATTGCAGATTTAATTACATCATCCATATCATAATATTTATATTCTGCAAGTCTTCCACCGAAAATTACATTTTCTTCTTGTGTTGCGAGTTTTCTATACTTCTTCAGCAAGTTTATTATTTTTTCATCATTAACAGTATAATATTTTTTTCCATACCTTTTTTGTAATCAGCAGGATATTCATATGTTATTACTGTTTTTTTTTCTTGAGTACCATATTCAAAATGTTTATGTTCTATAACTCTTGTATATGCTACTTCATGACCAGTATAATTTACAACAGCATTTCCTTGATAATTTTCACAATCAAAATTTTTTCTTCAAATCTTAAACTTCTCCAATCAAGTTCACCAAGTTTATAATTGAAATATTCATCTATTGGACCTGTATATACTATCTTTTTCTGCTATAGATTTATAATATTCAACATCATCAAAGAAATTAGTATTTAATTTTACTTCTATTCCTTCTAACATTTTTTTCTACTAATTTAGTATATCCTCCAATTGGAATTCCTTGGTATTTATCATTAAAATAATTATTATCATATATTAATCTTACTGGCAATCTCTTAATAATAAATGCTGGTAAATCTTTACAATTTCTATTCCATTGTTTTTCTGTATATCCTTTTATTAATTTTTCATATATCGTTCTACCAACTAAACTTATTGCTTGTTCTTCTAAATTTGATGGTTCTTTACCTTCCATTTCTTTTCTTTCCTCATTTATATGTCTTAATGCATCTTCTGGTGTAAATACATCATTCCATATTTTTGAAAAAGTGTTCATATTAAAAGGCATATTATATATTTCATTACCTATTCTTGCTACTGGTGAATTTGTATATCTATTAAATTCAACAAACGAATTAACATAATTCCATACGTTCTTATAATCTGTATGAAAAATATGTGCACCATATTTGTGAACATTTATTTCTTCTATATTTTCTGTATAAATGTTACCTGCTATATGATTTCTCTTATCTATAACAAGCACTTTTTTACCTGCTTTATTTGCTAAATTTGCAAATGTAGAACCAAAAAAGTCCTGATCCTACTATCAAATAATCATATTTCATATTTCATTCTCCTTTTTACTTTTAAATAAATAACACATATTAAATGCTATTAAAAGCATCATAAATGGCGTATATTGAAAAGCTGTAGTAAAATATAACAAAAATTTGTAAAATACCTATTGAAAAATATAAGTTGTTTTTTAATTTATACGACTTAAATACCATCAAAGCCATTGTCCCCAAATAAATAATGCTTAAATATAAACCTCCTTGAATTAAAACTATCAAAAAGGAGTTTGATAATCCTGTATTGTATAATCTAAAACTGCTCATATTTGATACGCAATTCGATTATTCATGTAACCATCACCAAACAAGGGATTATTTTTAAAAGAAATTAAAGCAACTCTTTCATCATCTTCTCTAATTTTATAAGAACGTGTTTCAGTTTTATCATTAATTAAAGTGATGGAAACGAAAATTCCTAAAATTAATATAATCGGTATTATCAATATTTTGCTTTTTCGTTGATTTATTTTAACATATTTATAAAAATTCATCATTATAAATATTACTATACCTGTAATTGATAAAGTTGTACATAATGTAATAAAATAAATTACGCTCTTCTTATTTATTATTTTTTATTTTCAAACATAGTAAAAACATATGCACAAATCAAATGTAAAGAATATTGTGGTCCCTCTACAAAAATACCGGTATTTCTTAAAAATGTCTTTTGGAAAAACACAGTAGTTTGAGTATCAAAGTGAAGGTAAAAATAACCACTTATTTTTTCGTATACTTCCCCAATTTATTGTAAGAAAAGCATTAGGTTTTATTAGATGTAAACAACTACCAATTAGGAAAAAAACAATGAACATAATGCTAAAATATATATAATATTTGAATATTTTCTTAAAAAGTAGCCTATTTCACCAGAACTATTGAGTGAAAAATAAAGAATTAGTAAGGGGAGAATAATTATAAAATTCTTAATAAAGGATATATAATTATCACTTACGTTTAAAAATAAATATATTAGAAAATAAAATAATAATAAAATTATTTGTATAATTGTTCTTGTTTGAAATTTCAAATTACTTTTTAAAAATAATTAAAAGTAATAGACAAAAAATAATTAAAATATTAACAAAGTTCATTATATTACCATTAATATTATGTTCGAAAACAGTTCTACAGGTTAAAATCAATGCAAAACATAACAAGTATTCAAAAAACGATATTATTTTATTTATTTTCATTATTATTTAATCTCCTAACAACATTTTTTAATTGAATTTTTATTTTTTAAAAAAATTTTTTAATTTATTTTCCGTAAATAACATTGAATTTAAATATTTTACACTCTTACCTTCTTTTTTCTACCCAAACATTTAACAAAAATTCAGACATAAACCCATAAATTCGTTGTTCTTGTTTTGTATAGCCTTCTAAATCAACCATTTTTTCATATTTTTCTAAAAGTTCAAATAACCATGAACAATAATTATTAAAATCGGCTTTTTCCATTACCATCATATTGCAAAAACTTGCCGAACGTGAATGCATTACCTTTTCAAAGTAATCATAATAATCTGGATAATCTTTTCTTATTAATTCTTCTAACGACAATAAGTCCTTTTCTCTCCCACTTATACTATTTGCAAAGTATCCCCAAACATCTGGTTTTTCTTTGACTTTATATGGTAATATAATATCATACTTTTGCATGATTTCTTCTAATTTATTAGTGGAATATATTTTTGATTTAAGCCCCTCGACAAAAAATCTTCTATAATGACAAATTCCGATATAATCTGGCAAATCATAATTTTTCCATAACCAATATATAGCTGTTAATTCACAATAATTTGCATTTTTATTTGCAATATTTTCACCAACTGAATCACATAATATTGTTTTTGAGTTTTCTTTTCCATAATTTCCAACACCAATAATTTTATAATTTTCCGGAACTTTTTAAAAACAACTTACGATGTGTTATTACAAACATTTCTATTTTTTTTCATAATATATTCTCCTATCTTACTAAACTTGTATTAATATCATAATACCTACTTTTACATATTTTTTGTTTAAATTTTATTGTCATAGCACGCATCTTTTTAAATTACTCTTTTGATATTTTGTCCATTTATTTGCATATGCATCAAATTCATTTATATTAAATAAATCATATAACAATTTTAGTTGACGTATATGCAAATCATGATATGCTGGACTTGCTATTGTTCCTTTTAAATCATAATTAGACCAAAATCCTCTATCATATTTTGCCAATGTTTTTAGACAGCGTTTTGATTGTTTTATCTAAAATATTTTTATATTTTTTTCATTGCAAACTAAAGTAAACTCATATAAACCAAATATAGAAAATATCCAGCCATTCAAAACAGTCAAATTATATTCAGAAACATATTCTTGAAATATATATTATCACCATCATAAATTGCAGTCCCCCCATCACAGGTTGGTTTTATCATAAATTCAATTGCCTTTCTTGCCAAATTGAAATATTTATCATCCTTTGTAGAAACAAATGCTCTAAGTAAAATTGAAACCCCCTCACTTTGACACATAGATGATTGTGTTTCGTGTGCTTTATCATTAAGTTTTTTCATACAATCCCACATACCATTTTCATCAATATTATTAACAGCCCAATCAACAATTTTCATAAATTCCAAATAATATTTATTATCCTTTGTTGATAGAAATAAATCATATAAACCTAAACCATATTGAAATATAGAAATTGGAAAATATGCCTTAACATTTGCTATCGTCGTATTTAAAGGTATTCCTTTTTCATCCAAAAAGTAGCATCAGATACTTTATTTGTTAAATCATTGTAATATCCTTTTATTTCATTTTTAGAATACAATCTACCAATATCTTGCTTTACATGAAATGAACTCTTACCGGTAAACATTTTAACCCATCTTTTCATTAATTTAAATATTTTCATTTATATCCTCCAACAAATCTTTTTTTTGAAATTTAAAAGTATGTTATTTATATCATATTTTTTTTGAAAGCTCTTTTGATTTTTCTTTATACTTTTCTATACAGTTACTTTCAATTAACTTAACTGTTTTATTATACATATCATTATAATTTTTATATTCAAATATAATACCATTTTCACCATCATTTATATACTCTTTTGCATATTTCCAATTTGATGCAATAACTGCTAAACCAGCAATATAACAGTCAATCAATGCACCGGGCAAACATTCTCCTGGATACTCTGTAGGAAATATAAATACATCATATTGTGATAAAATTTCATATTCAATTCTATTATTTGGCTTTATTTCACCATGATATATTATCTTATTATTAAATTTTCTCTTTATCTCTGCTAAATAATCTTTTTTACATTGACCATATATATCTAAAGTACATTCTATATTTTCTTTATTCAATCTATTCACAAGTTTAATGGCCTCTTCTATACCTTTTTGTCTAATAACCCTACCATAATATACAAATTTAATATATTTTGTTTTTTTATACTTATTTTCAAATTCATTCATTTTTCTAAAATTATTCAAAACAGAAACATTATTTATACTTAACTTTTCCAAATTTTTCTTTAAAATATCCGCTTCTACATAAATATGTTTTAGTCTACTATAAGAATTTATATTCCATTTTTTTTTCTTCTATATTTCTAGATAAAGATCCGCCTATTACAAAATAATATATTTTTTTTTTTAATTTTATTTTATCATAAAATTTTATAACTATATGTGCACCATTATCTGCTGACGAAATTACAATTTCATCACACCAAATTGTGTAAATGATAATCAAAAAAAGTCAGCTTTAATACATGCTTTTTTCCAATTGTCGGTATCAACCGTTTTTAACTTTATCTCTTTTATTTCTGTTAAATACTCTCTTAAAAGTCTGCATTTAATTGTTTCACCATCAAGCCTGTTTCTATTATCTGCTGTTGTGGCTATATATAATACTCTTTTCATATAATAAATTAAACCTACTTCCTTATATATATTCTTTTCTTTACAGCGTTAAAGGCATATCCTATAAAGCAATAACATGTTTTCCATAAAGGTAACTTTTCTATATTTCTATACCAATACCAATTGGTTTTTACTGCTTTAAATTTATTACTTGATAACGAATTTTTTACGACTCTATAATATGCTAAATTTTCTGGAACTTCGTAACACTCAAATCCATTTTTCAACAATTGACACCAAGTTGCTGCATCTTGTCTTCTTCTAATATTAGGCATTTTCAACAATTCTTTACCTGTCAATTTAGTATCAACCATAACACCAACAGTTTGAATAATTGTATTTCTTAAAAATAAATTATAATTTACTTTTTTGGGTATTCTTACAATTTTATTTAAACTTTTACCTCTATCATCTATTTTTTTCGTAATCAGTACAAGTAAAAGCATAATTATTTTTCAACATAAAATCAATTTGTTTTTGTAATTTTTCTTTTTCCACAAATCATCTGCATCTAAATAAGCAATAAATCTTCCTTTCGATTCTTCTAACGCCTTGTTTCTTGCAACTGCTGCTCCACTGTTTTTATCTAATTTAAAATATCTTATTCTACTATCTTTTTGGATATATTTTCTTATTATTTTTGCTGAATTATCTGGTGAACAATCATCAACCAAAATTAATTCCCAGTCCTGATAAGTTTGATTAATCACACATTCTATCGTTTTAGATAAGAATCTTTCACAATTATATATTGGAGTTATAATTGATACTTTTATATTTTCTTTCATATTATTTTACCTCTTTCTGTAAAACTTTATATTTAACATCTTTAACTTAATTTTTTATAAAACTCTATATTAAGTTTTAATCCATCATTAATTCAAATCTGGATTTTCCCACAAAATGTTCATTATTTCATCAACTTAATAATTTGTTTTTATTTTGCGCCTTCTTTATATAAAACAGCTTTTATTGTCAAAAAAACACATTTAATATCTAATATTAAATTACAATTTTACAATAATAATATTCTAATTCAATCTTTTTCATAAGTTGTGGCAGATCTGCCATTTGCAGCCCACCAACCGCTTATTCCCGGGCGAACACTTTGATATATCATAGGATTTCCTTTATGAGCATCAAGTTCTCCTTCAACAAGTGGTCTAGGTCCTATTAATGACATATCACCTTTAAGTACATTAATAAACTGTGGTATTTCATCCAAAGATGTTTTTCTTAATATTTTTCCTATTTTTGTTACTCTAGGATCATTTTCAAACTTTTGATTTATATCCCATTCTTTTCTATATTTAGGATCTTTTAATAATTCTTTTTTAAAACTTCGTCTGCATTATAAACCATACTTCTAAATTTATATATATATATAATTTTTCCATTTTTTCCAACTCTTTTTTTGTTTGTAAAAAATAGATTTCTTATCTCCCACTGCTATATAACATATTTTTGTCACTAATGATATTGGAATCAACATAAGTATTCCAAATATAGAACACAATATATCAAATACTCTTTTTATAATAAAATATGTTATTCTTTCTATTCTAGAAAAAAGTTGACTCTGTTTTTTTAAGTTTATAGGTAATACAACATTTTCTTGAACAGGTATTGCAACGATTTCATTTTGACTTTTTGGTTTTCTTCCATCTCTAAAACTGTAGATTTTACTGTCATCATTTATGCCACCTCCTTTAGTTCATAGGTGGTTTTATTAAATTCTTTTAATCTTTTATCTTTTTCAAAAAAATTAATAATAGCTATTATTAGTGTTATTGGTATAAGCATAATTGTACCTACTATTCCAGCTATTATATCTATAAGTCTCTTTCCTGTTTTGTTTATTATATTTAAAGCTTTCTTTTTGTAATAAATCTTGTTTCTTTTTCTGATTTTAGCAATATCATTTCATCTTTATTTAATATAGATATATCTTCTTCAGCAAGATTCACTTTAAATCATCCCCTATATTTATTTTTTACATCCTTTTATTTCTATTTTTATACTCCATTTTTTATTTTCGTTCATACAACATCAAGTAGTATTATTATACTAGAATTTTACAGAAATTTCAAGTTTTTATGTCATATTTGTTAAGAATTTAGCCATTTTTAGTGTTTTATATTTATTTACTGCTTATATCTTCTATTTTTTCAAAATTTTCACTACTAATTTTGTCAAATATTGTATTTTTACAACTGTTGCAATTATTACTCCACATATCACCCCTAATGTATCTATACATACATCTCTTACTTCGGCACTCCTTCCTGGCACAAAAAACTGATGTATTTCATCAGAAGTAGCATATAACATACCTACTATAATGGTTAAAATTATTCTTCTTTTGTTATACATTTTATATGTATTCATATAATTCATAACAGCAATTCCTAACATCATATATATAGTAAAATGTGCAAGTTTTCTTATTGGCTTTTACCATTTTTTCTCCCAGTCGTTTTTTTTTCTAATTCATTTAACTTTTTACTTTTTGGATTGATTTCTATTACAGCATTTACTACTTTTCCACTAGTATCTTCAGATTTAGTTGAATTTTCTGAAGAAAAACGAAATATTGTTATAAAAATTATAAGTATTAATATTAGTAATAGCATTCTATTTATATTTATCTTTCTTTTTTTGTATCATAGTATTTTAATTCTCCTTATTTTATTTCTTATAAAATTATATACTAGTTGTTTTCTTCATACAACTTTTAAAAGTATTTTTTTTTTACTTTTTTTTAATTTGTTATATAATGTATAAAAAATCTATTTAGAAAGAAGTTGATAATTTTGTCTAAACATTCTGAAGTAAAAAGAAAAAAAGAAAGTGGGATTAGTTCCTAAAATTTTGTTAATTATATTTATTGCCATTATAATTTTTGTTTTAGTGGCTGGAGTTTCTGGTTATTTTTGGGCTAAGCACAAATGGGACAAAATGGATTATGTCGATTTGTCTAGTAGCGACATAGAAGTTAATCCAGGTGTAAATGAATCTTTGAAAGGCTATCGTAATATAGTTTTACTTGGACTTGACGCTAGAGAAGATAACTTTGGAACAGGAAACCGTAGCGACTGTATTATGATTATTAGTTTAAATCAAGAAACAAAAAATGTAAAAATTGCCTCTGTTTATAGAGATACTTACTTAAATATTGATGGTCATGGACTTGATAAAGTTACTCATGCATATTCTTATGGAGGACCAAAACTTGCACTTAGCACTTTAAATAAAAACTTAGATTTAAATATTACAGAATTCGTTGCAGTAAATTTTGATACTGTACACACTGTTGTAGATAGTGTTGGTGGTGTTGATATTAATATAGAACAATCTGAATTAAAATATATAAACAATTATATTACTGCTGCTGATAAGCAATTTGGTACATCTACACAAAAAGTCACAACTACAGGAAAGCAAACTTTAAACGGTGTACAAGCTTTGGCTTATTCTAGAATTCGTTATACAGAAGGTGGAGATTATAAAAGAACCGAACGTATGAGAGATGTTTTAATTGCTGTATTTGAAAAAAAGCGAAAACAATGAGTGTATCAGATCTTAATTCTTTATCAGATACTATTCTCCCTCATGTTTCTACTAATATTAATATTAATGAGGCAATTGGTATGCTTCCACAATTAACAAATATTAATGTTAATGAAAGTATTGGTTGGCCTTACGAAGTAAAAGGCATTACTTTAGATAGATGGTATGGCGTTCCTGTTACTTTGGAAGAAAATGTTTCAAAATTACATAAAGATTTATTTAATGAAACAGATTATAATCCTAGCGATACAGTTAAAAATATTAGTACAAGCATTATTAATAAAACAGGATATAGATAAAATTTAAATAAAATGTGCACATAAATTTTTTAAAGATTTATGTGCATTTATTTTATTTTTCAATATTTATGCTTATTTTTTTATTTCTCTTATTTATAAAAAACGACTCTCGTTTCAATCACCTTGTGGTAATCTCTACGAGAGCCATTTTCGGCAAAATCAAATCAACTAATCAAACTCTGGAGATAATATAACGATCTATACCATCGCTTATATAGTACTCCAGCTTTTTTTTTCCATCTCTTCTTCAGAACACTCAAAACAGTCTAAAACAATAACAGATATTTGTTTGTTGCTTTTCTGTGTTGCAACAGAAAGTACAAGATACTTTGCATACTTTACTTTGCAAAAATTTCTTGTAATTTTCTTTTCTACCCAGTAAATGATGTCAAATGGTCTCGGGTTAAATGCCCCTTGTTCCAAAATGAAATCAAGTGAAATCGGATCAATAAATAGTCCACTCACTTTGGAAGGACTATACTTAATCCCCAATTTACTGCTAGTTGAAAAAACCAAATCTTTCTGCTTTGCTGCTGTTTTTGTGAGTTTCGAAAGGTGATTAACGGAGTCTTTGATTTCTTTTGCCATTGCCGCTTCTTCCACAGATCTTTCTTTCATCACTTTTAGCGTGTAGTCTAATTGTGCTTCTGAAAGGCCTTGTGTTTTTGCCAGTTCCGCCATTGAAATTATTCTGCCTCTATATTTGAGCCAAAACTCTTCCAACTTTTGGATATCAGCTTTAATTTGCTGATTCGTTCTTCGTCTTTTAGCCATGTGTAATTCCTCCTCCTGGCTGGTCAAACGAACTTCTTACGTACAATGTTACATAGTGTAACTTATTATATTATATAGCATTACACGTATTATGTCAATTTCTTTCTATGTTATTATTTTTTTAGCTATTATTTCTCTAGACTCTTTTTTCTAATTTTATAATTAGTAACCACACATTAAATTTCAATTTTCTACATTAATCTTTTCTAAAACTTTTTCTATATAATAAATTTAGATAAATCTCTATTATATAAAAACAGCTCCTGTTTCAATCACCTTACGGTAATTTACACGAGAGCCATTTTTAGCTAAACCATCAAAATCAAATTGCTTCAGGCTTTACTTTCTCAAAAACGCCGTCCCAGCTTCTTTTTGCAGTTCAGATACAGAGTTTACGACATATTGGTCCATTTGCAATACTTCAAGCTTCATCAGGTCTTCTTGGTACAAAAAATCTAACACAAGATACTGTTTAACTTCAAGTTTTACATCGAACTTCTGTCGGCTTTTCTCTTCGACAACATAAATGATGTCTCTTCTGTTTGGGGTAAAAGACCTTGAACAATTACCAAATCCAAAAGCACAGGTTTCAAAAAAGTCCTGTTAATCTTGGCTGTCCGTAGACCATCCCAAGAGTTGTTTGGTTTGGAAAGGAAATCGTTTGTGTCTTACCTCTTCGCAAATTGCTTTCCAGGCGCTTTACTGAGTCTTTCAGTTCTTCGCCCTGCTGTGCAGACTGGTTTTTCATTACTTTCAGTGTGTACAACAACTGATTTTTTGAAATTTTCAGCAGATCTGCCAATTCTTGCATCGTGCAAATTCTATCTTTGCCCAAGATGCTGTATTTGATGATTTTCCGGATATCCATTTCGATCTCCAGATGAGTTCGTCTTTTTAGCCATTGTAATACCTCCTTTTGGCTTTAACGAATTCGGATTACGTACATGTTACATAATCTAATGTAACTTCTTATATTATACACCTTCTTACACATTATGTCAATTTTACTCTTTCTTATATTTCCCCAAAAATAATAAAAAAGAGCAAAATTTAAATTTACTCTTTCTTAATATATTCTTTACTTCATCACCATTATTACATTCTTTCTGGCATTTGTATACCAAGTAAATTTGCTCCTGTTTCTAAAACTACATTTACCATATAAGTTAACTATATCCTTGCATCTTCTATTTCAGTATTTTCTATCATTATTTGATTTTCTGTATAAAAAACACTATATGCCTTAGCTAAATCTATTAGAAATCTTGCAATAATATATGGTTCATTTTTACTTATTGAAAGTTTAACTATTTCATTAAAACTATATATTAGTTTTAATACTTCCATAGAACTTTTATCTAATAAATTATCTATTTTTACATCTTCAATTTTTGGTATATATCCTGCTTTATTTAGTACACTTTTTTGTTCTTACATAAATATATTGAATATAAGGACCTGTTTCTCCGTTAAAGTTTAACATTGTATCCCAATCAAAAATTTCATCTTTTATTCTGCTATTTGATAAATCATTAAATATTACTGCTCCTACTCCAACTTTTTTAGCTATTTCTTTCTTGTTTTCTAGGTCAGGATTTTTTCTTCGATTATTTTTTCTGCTCTTGAAACCGCTTCATTTAATAAATCTTCTAACTTTATAATATTTCCTTCTCTAGTTGACATTTTACCTTCTTTTAGTCTAACCATTCCAAAAGGTACATGTACTAAATTTTCTTTATACTTTTCATCCATGTCTAGTAATTTTGCTACTTCAAATATTTGTTCAAAGTGTAATATTTGTTCATATGAAGTTACATATATTGCTTTGCAGAAATCATATGTTCTTGCTCTATATAATATTGCTGCTAAATCACGTGTTTCATATGTTGTTGATTTGTTTGATTTTATTATTATGCATGGTGGCATATTTTTTTTCTTCTAAATCTACTACTTTAGCTCCTTGTGATTCTATTAGTTTTTCCAGACTTTTCTAGCATTTCTACTATTTCTGGCATCTTGTCTGTATAAAAAGATTCTCCACATACAGATTCAAATTTTGTTCCTAATATATCATATATTCTTTGGAATTCATTTAAACTTAACTCTCTAAATTTTTTTCCATAACTCTACACAAGTTTTGTCTCCATCTTCTAACTTTTAAAGTTCTTTCTGCATTCTTCTAATACACTCTCATCTTTTTACATTCTTCATTAATTCTTACATATAATTTTGTTAATTCATCAATCGGTTTTTTATCTATGTTATATTCTTTTCCCCATCTTTTATAGCCTTCTATTAGTTTACCAAATTGAGTTCCCCAATCACCTAAATGATTAATTCCTATAGAATTATAGCCTAAAAATTTATATATATTATATAGAGATTGTCCTATTACAGTAGACCTTAAATGTCCAATATGAAAAGGTTTTGCAATATTTGGAGATGAATAATCTATAACTACGTTTTTATTTTCTCCTTCATTAGATGAACCATACTTTTCTTTTTTTAAATCGAATTCTTTTTATTACCTCTCTTGCTAAACTTTCTTTATTTATATAAAAGTTTAGGTATCCTCCTACTATTTCTACTTTTTTTCTATTAAATTTTTATCTATATCCATATTGTTTTTTAACTCTTCTGCTATTATTGCTGGAGCCTTTTTTAATTTTTTGCCTTAAAACAAGGAAATGCATAATCTCCCATTTCACTGTTTTTTGGCTTTTCTATGTAATTAGCTAATTCTTCTTTTGAAATATTTGTAACATCTGATATTTTTTTGCTATCTCGCACCTATAATCTATCATTTTCATATCCTCTTTCTTAACAAAATTATTTTTCACTCATTAATTTTATGTAACTATTATATAGATTAAGCTTATAAAAAGTCAACTAAACTTTTATTTTAACCAACTCTATTACACAAATTTTTTATGTTTTAAATTTTTGTTTTAAGAATTTTCTTATATGAAAACATATTTTTAACTCTTATTTATTTTTCTATTTTTATCACTTTTGTATGTTTTAATATTATTTTATAGATTTTTATACATATTATTCATTTTTTTGGAAAAACTAATCTTAAAATTTAAATGGAGTAAATTTGTATATATGAATAGATTTATTAATGATTTTAAAACATTTTTTTGAATACCTTTGCTTATCATCCTAAAACAAATTACAATTTTACGCTTTCTGAATTTCCTAATACTAATAATTCACCAGAAGATGATTTAAAAAACCTATTTCTAATGTGTTAGAAAATAATTTAAATTTTATGAAAGTAAAATTTAATTCTATGATTAGTAGTGACGTTATTATTAGAGAATTTACTTTAAATGCTAGAAACAAACAATTTGCAGCTTTCTTATTTTTATATAGATGGAATGGTTGATCAAAAATTAGTAAACGACTTTATTTTAAATCCCTTAATGCTAAAAAACACTGCTAATAGTTTTGATGGTGAACAGGAAAAAGTAGTTTCAGAAATAACCAATAATAATATTAGAATAAGAAAAGTAAAAAAATTTAACATTATAAACTATATAGATGAATGTTTACTTCCTCAGAATAGTGTAGAAAAAGATAAAGATTTTGACAGTATAATTTCTGGAATAAATTCTGGCAACTGTGCTCTTTTTGTAGATTCAATTAATATTGCTTTTGATATTGATGTAAAAGGTTTTAAGCAAAGAAGTGTCGATAGTCCTAATAATGAAATTGTTATAAAAGGTCCTCAGGAAGGCTTTGTTGAAAATTTAAGGACTAATACATCTTTAATTAGACGTATTGTAAATAATGAAAATCTTGTTATTGAAAACATTGAAGTTGGTAAAATAAGTAAAACAAAATGTGCTGTTTGCTATATGAAAAACATAACCAATAACAATTTAGTTTCAGAAGTAAAATTCAGATTAAACAATTTGGATATAGATTCTTTGCTTTCTACTGGAGAATTAGAGCAGTTAATAACTGAAGATAGTAAATGTGGAATTCCAGTTCTTTTGTCTACTGAACGTCCAGATAGAGCAACTAAGCATTTATTTGATGGTAAAGTAATCATTATAGTAAATGGTAACCCATATGTTTTGATAGCACCTGCTGTATTTATGGATTTTATAGCTTCACCTGAAGATACTAATCTTAATCCATTTTTTGCAAATTTTTTAAAATTTATCAGAGGAATTGCTATATTTTTAACCCTACTTCTTCCAGGAATATGGGTTGGTGTAACTAATTTTCATCAAGAACTTATACCTACAGAGCTTTTTATTTTCTATTATGGCTTCAAGAGCAAATGTTCCTTTTCCTGTGATATTTGAAGTTGTTTTAATGGAAATATCTTTTTGAGCTTATCAGAGAGGCGGGATTAAGAGTTCCTTCTCCAATTGGACCTACTATTCGGCATTGTTGGTGCTTTAGTTCTTGGTCAAGCTGCTGTAAGTGCCAGCATAGTTAGCCCTATTTTAATAATTATTATTGCAATCACAGGTATTGCATCATTTGCTATTCCAGATTTTTCGTTTGGATTTCATTTAAGAATTTCAAGATTTTTATTTATTATACTTGCATATATGTCTGGTTTTTTTAGGTATATCTTTAGGAATACTATTCTATATTTCACTATTATGCAGTATAAAATCTTTTGGAGTACCTTATATGGTTCCATATGCGCCTCTTACAACAAAAAACAAGTACTAAATATTTAGTTTCTCCTACTTGGAGACGTGAACAAAGACCTGATTATTTAAATACTAAAAAGGACTATCTCAAAATCATATTAGTATGAAGTGGAGATATTGGAATAGGCAAAATTAAAAAATGCTTTTTAGCTAGAAAGGAAAAATATTTATGAATAATGCAAAAGTAAGTTCTATTGCTGCTATATTTTTAATTGTAACTCTTATGGTAAATCATATAATTTTAAATATTCCAAGAATTGTATTTAGTACCACCCGGTTCTTCTGCTCCTTTAAATACTATATATATAAGTATTTTAGCCATTTTACTTACATTATTTGTATGTAGTTTATTTAAAAAATTTCCTGGAGCTGATATTTTAGATGTGTCTAATTTTTTATTTGGAAAGTGGTTTAAATTTATAATTGGATTTTTATTTATTATATATATTTTACTTACTAGCAGTATTCTTCTTAGAGATTTTTTGTGAATGTTTAAAAATAATATATTTTAAAAGAACTAATATTTATTTTATTGTTGCTTTTTTTGTACTACTTGCTGCTTTTAGTAATATGTCTGGTGAAAAGTCTATTATACGTAGTAATATATTAATTCTTCCACTTATTTTAGCTGGTATCATATTCATTTTTTAGCTAACATCAAGAATTTTGTACCTCAAAGAATGTTTCCTCTTCTTGGGGACGGGGCAAATGAAACATTTATTATTGGAACAAGCAATATTTATTCTTACAGCTGTCTTTTTCTTATTTTATTTTATTTATGCCTCCTTTCTTAAAAGACACTAGTAAATTTAAAAAGATTGCTGTTACTTCTATAGTTATTTCTGCCATATACCTAATACTTTGCGTATTTTCATTAACCTTCATATTTTTCTTTTATTACTCAAGAAAATGGAATAATGCCAATTTATTTAGCAAGCAGATATATAGAATTCGGAACATTTTTTCAAAGAATTGATGCAATATTTTTACTTCTTTGGATTTCGGAAGTCGGTTTATATTTAAATATTATTGTTATGATTGTTTTAAGAATATTAAAAAAAGATAACTTGTATAGAAAGTAGTTCTAGCTTAGTATACCCAGTTTGTTTATTAATCTTTTGTTTTAGTCTGTTTCCAAGAAATTTAGCAGATATTAATACTTTTGACAAAACTTTTTATAAAAACTCTACTTTATACTTTGTTATTCTTACAAGTGTGCTTATTTTAATTTTAGCTAATATAAAAAACAAACTAAAAAATAAAAATAAGGAGGAAATTTTAGGTTGAAAAACATACTTCTTGTTATTTTAAAAATAGCTATTATCTTAGTAATCATTATAGTTTTTACCATTGGATTTAATCACGAACAAGACATTGATGATTTTGCATATGCTGTTGCTATTGGTATCGATTCTGGAGATTCTAATAATTTAAAAGTACATTTTCAATTCACAAGACCTAGTAGCTCAGGTGGTGAAGGCAGTGGTGGTTCTGGAGCTGCTCAAACATATATATACACTGTAGATGCTTCTTCTGTTAGTTCTGCTATTAACTTAGTAAATAATTATATTAGTAAGCAAATTAATTTATCACATTGCAAAGTTTTAGTTATTTCTGAAGAATTAGCTTACAATAAAGGAATTGAAAAAGAAGTATATACTTTAATTAATGATGTACAATTAAGACCAGATACTGGTTTAATTATTAGTAAATGTGATTCAAAATATTTTATAGAAAACTCAAAACCTACTTTTGAAACTTTAGTATCTAAATACTATGAAATTGTTCCTGCAACTACAGAAATTACAGGTTATACTGCTTATATAAAGATTTCAGACTTTTTTAATCAATTAAAAAGTAATTTTAGTGAACCTTGTGCAATTCTTCGGTGGTGTAAGTTCTAATAAGTCAAATAATGACGATTTGAATTCTTTATCTAATTCTGAAAAAAATGCAAATGTAAAAGCTGGAACTTCAACACTTTCTTCCAAAACAACTGCTGAAACAATTGGACTTGCTGTTTTTAAAGGTGATAAATTAGTAGGCGAACTATCTCGGTGTTGAAACTGCTTGTTATTTATTGTTAACAAATAAATTGGAAAACTTTACAATATCTATTGAAAATCCTATAGACAATGGTACAACTGTAGATTTATATATATTTAAAAAAAAGAAATACTAAAAAGAAAGTATATTTTATAAACGACTCGCCTTATATTGATGTTGATGTTTCTATAAAAGCTCGAATTGTGTCTACAAATAAAAATTCTGAAGAACTTACAAATGAAAATATAGAAAAACTTGAACAATCAGTTAATAGTTATTTAGAAAAACAAATTTCAAATTTTCTATACAAAACATCTTTAGATTATAATTCTGATATATGTTCACTTGGAAAATATGGTGTATCGCAATTTAAAACAAACTCTAATTGGGAAAGTTATAATTGGTTAGAAAATTATAAAAAATTATATATTTAATGTTAATGTAAATTGTAAAGTAATATCTAGCTTACTTTTTTAAAGAAGTTTAATTTTTATAGATAGGAAGGATAAAAAATGATTATAATTGTATTGTTTTTTTTCTATATTTGTATTTTTTTTTAAAACAGTTTCATATGGCTTATATGAAATAAAAAATAATCAAAACATTTTTGGTGGAATTTTTGTAATAGTTCTTGCAACAATAATTTTATTCTTACCTACTTATATGGTATATATTAGATAATCACACTTGAATCATAATTACTTAGCACCAAAACACATTTGACATTTTTTATTATTAGCAAGAGTAACAGCTCTTATAATAAGTATCTCTTTAGTATTAAGTAATAAAAAGATTGTTTTTTCTAACTCTTAACAAAAGTACAAAAAAATCTACAAAGAAAAATCAAATTTCTTTGTAGATTTTTTATAATTTATTTTAAACATATTCCTCTATCAGCTATTTTTTTATTAGCCACAAAATATTCTTGCCCCATATACGTAATTATATTGGCTTTTCCATAATCTATATTTCCATTTTCTTTTTACACATTCATCGTCTACATTTACAGCTATAATTTCTCCGATAAACATATCATGTGATCCTAAATGTTTTATTTCTTTTTACTTTACATTCTAAATTAATTGGACATTGTTTTATTAATGGTGCTTTTACTATTTGAGCTTTTTTCTTTATCTAATTTAGCTTCTTTAAATTTGTCTACATCTCTACCAGATTTTGTACCACAGAAGTCAGCTGCTACAACTAATTTTTCATCTGGTATATTTATTACAAATTCACCTTTTTTCCTTTTATTATAGAATATGAATGTCTTGTTGGTCTTATTGAAACATATACAAGTGGTGGTTCTGAATTGATTATTCCTGTCCAAGCTATAGTAGTAATATTTGAATTTTCTTCATCTCCACATGATACCATCGCTACTGGTACTGGAGCTAATGCTGTTTGTGGTTTCAGACTTTTTTTCATAAAATTACCTTCTTTCTATTATTTTGAACTCTTCTAAATGATATTCTTCTTGATTCTTTATTCGCTTCTATTACTTTTATCGTCATGGCATCTCCAACTTTTATTATTTCATTTGAATGCTCACCTATTAAATGTTTATGCTCTTCATCATAAATAAAGTACTCATCACCTAAATTTTCAAATCTGATTAAACCTTCTACTGTATTTTCCAACTCTACAAAAACACCAAATGAAGTAACATTCGAAACAATTCCATCATAAATATTTCCAATTTTATCTTGCATGTATTCTGCCTTTTTAATATCTATACTATCACGTTCTACCTTTTTGTGCTACTCTTTCTCTTTCTGAAGAACTATCTGCATAATCTATAGAATCTATATGGTATTTTTTCCTTTATTCTATCTGAAATATTATAATTGTTTTCTAAATATTTTGATATTACTCTGTGTATAAATAAATCTGGATATCTCCTTATTGGTGATGTAAAGTGACAATAGTATTTGCTTGCAATACCAAAATGTCCTTTATTTTCGCTTTCATATCTTGCTACTTTTAAAGTTCTTAGTATCAAATTAGATACTACTCTTTCTTCTGGTTTTCCTTTTATACTTTCTAAAACCTGTGCAAATGCTTTTAGGATGTATATTGTCTTTGCTGCCTTTTATTTTGTAACCAAAGTTATATAAAAATTTGTTAAGTTCTTCTATTTTTTCTATATCTGGTGCCTCATGAACACGATAAATAAAAGGTGCTTCTAACCAATAAAACTTTTCTGCAACAGTTTCGTTTGTAATTAACATAAATTGCTCTATTATGCTGTTCGAAATTGTAAGCTCATATTTTTTTTTACATCAATCGCAATACCATCTTCATTTAATATAATTTTACTTTCTGGAATATCTAAATCTAAACTTCCATCTCTTTTTTTTTTTTCTAATAAAATTTTAGCAAGTTCTTTCATTCTAACAAAATGTGGAATAAATTCTTTGTACTTTTTCTATAACTATATTTTCTATTTTTTTTTCATTTTCAGTATCTACTTTATTTTCAATATTGCCTTCAAAGTTTGCTTTATTTTCAATGTTAGTTTCAAAATCTACTTTACTTTCATTATTTTTTCAATTTTAATATTTTCTTTACCGTCTATTTTTTCTGCATATTCTAATAATGTTGTTACATCTTTATAATTCATTCTTCTAGTTACATTTATAACACTTTTTTTTAATATCTGATGATACAACTTTACCATCTTTATTTATTTCCATAATTACTGATATTGCAAATCTATCTTCCCCTTGATTTAGGCTACATATTCCATTAGATAATTCTCTTGGAAGCATTGGAATTACTCTATCCATCATATATATACTTGTCCCTCTTAATATTGCTTCTTTATCTAATTTTGAATTTTTTTTTTACATAGTAGCTTACATCTGCAATATGAACTCCTAGTTCATAATTTCCTGAAGTTAATTTTTTTACATAAACTGCATCATCTAAATCTTTAGCATCTTCTCCATCAATTGTAAAAATCTCCTCTTGTCTTAAATCTAATCTATTTTTTATATCTTCTTTTGATATTTCTGAATTAATTTTTTTAGCTTCTTCTACAACAGGATCTGGAAATTTATATGGTAGATTATATTCCTTTATTAAAGAAAGCATGTCTACTCCCGCTTCATTTACATTTCCTAATACCTCTATTACTTTTCCTTCTGCATTTTTTCCTCTTTCAGGATACTTAAGTATTTTAACTAATACTTTATGATTAGTTCTAGCTTTTCCAAAATTCTTTTTTTTTGATATAAATATATCTGTTCCAAAGTTTTTATCATCTGGCACAACAAATCCAAAATTTTACTTTTTGAAATAAACCAACAACAGTATCTTTTTCATGTTTTAATATTTTTACAATTTTTCCTTCTTTATGAATATTTTCAATATCTGTATCTGTTATTTCTACAAATACTTTGTCTCCATTTAGTGCATTTTTAGTATTATGTCCTGATATATATATTTCTTCATCAGAATCTTCTATTTTTACAAAACCATATCCTCTCTGATTTCCTCTAAAAATTCCTGTTAGAAATTTTGAACTATCTATTAATTTATATTTTGATTTTTTATTTTTCTCAATCTTATTTTCTGTTTCTAACTCATTTATTATTTTTCTAAAATCTTCATATTCATTTTTTAGGTACATTAAATACTACTGCTATTTCTTTTGCTTTCATTGGTACATACTGTTCGTTTTTCATAAAATCCAAAATTTTATTTTTTCTTTCTTCCTGATTTTGTATACTTTGTGATTTTTTTGTATTTCATTTACTATATTATCTTTATTATCTCTTTTTAATTTATTTTCTTTTACTTTATTTTCTGCTACCCTTAATTTATTTGTTTTTTTCTTTTTCTATTTTTTCTTTAATTTCCTTACCTTCTTTTTTTTTTTTTTTCAATTTCATTTTTTCAGCTTTTGGCAAACTTATTTTATTTTTCTCTTTTTTCATATTCGCTCCTTATAAAATAGTTAGAACAAATTTTAATTTGTTCATAATGTTTGTTTTAATATTTTTACAAATAAAACCGCATGGAAACATGCGGTTTATAATAATTTTTTACATTACAAATAATATTCCTAATACAACTGCTAATACAACAAACACTATTCCTAATATAATTGTCCATTTTTTTTAATTTTCCTTCTTTAGTTCTTCCTTTATTCTTTTCGAAGAAATTGTTTGTTGTTGAACCTGTAATAGTAGCAGATGCTCCTTGTGTTTTCTTTTGTTTGTATTGTTGCTAATACTATTAAAGCTATACAAACAATTAAATATAAACCTAATACTACATATTTTGCTATTTGCATTGTTACACTCTCCTTAACTTTAGAATAACTTAAAATCTTTGTCTATTTTAGCATATATATCTAAAAAAAGCAAACTTAAATATCAATATTTAAAATTTATGCTGTTTCTTCTCTATTGCTAGTTGACAATCTTTCTGTTCTAACTGTTTTTTTATCTCTCTATTATTATTAATAATTACTTTTGGTGCTTCACCTAATTGAACTGTTTCTTTAGTCACAATACATTTTTCAATTTTGGATTTGATGGTATTTCAAACATTATATCACGCATTATATCTTCTATAATAGAACGTAATCCTCTTGCTCCTGTTTTTCTTTCTATTGCTTTATCAACTATTAATTCTAAAGCTTCTGGTTCAAATTCTAATTCCACATTATCTAATTCCATTAACTTTTTATATTGCTTTACTAAAGCATTTTTTGGCTTTGTAACAATATCAATTAAAGCTTCTTTATCTAATTCTTTTTAAAGTTGCAATAATTGGCAATCTTCCAACAAACTCTGGAATCAATCCAAATTTTAATAAATCTTGTGGTAATAATTTTTCAAAAGATTGAATATTTGCTCATATCTTTATTACTATCAATTTGAGCACCAAATCCTATAGTTTTTTTTTCCTGTTCTATCTTTTACAATTTTTTTCTAGACCTTCAAAGCTCTCCTCCACATATAAATAAAATGTTTTCAGTATTAATTTGTAAGAATTCTTGATGTGGATGTTTTCTACCTCCTTGAGGTGGAACTGAAGCCACTGTACCTTCTATTATTTTTAATAGTGCTTGTTGTACTCCTTCACCACTTACATCTCTTGTTATAGATGGATTTTCTGATTTTCTTGAAATTTTATCTATTTCATCTATATAAATTATTCCTCTTTCTGCTTTTTTCTATATCATAATCTGCAGCTTGAATTAATTTAAGCAAAATGTTTTCAACGTCATCACCAACATATCCTGCTTCTGTTAATGTTGTCGCATCTGCTACTGCAAACGGAACATCAAGCATTTTTGCTAAAGTTTGAGCAAGTAAAGTTTTTCCACAACCTGTAGGTCCTAATAATAATACATTACTTTTTGTATTTCTACGTCATCTTTTTTATCTGTTTTATTATTTATTCTTTTATAATGGTTGTATACAGCTACTGCTAATGTTTTTTAGCCTCTTCTTGCCCTATTACATAAGAGTCTAATATTTCCTTTATTTCTTGTGGACTCAAAAGTTTGTCTTCGTCATTTATTGTATATGCAACTTCATTATTTTTATAATTATCATCTTCTAATATATTATTACAAACTTTTATACACTCATCACAAATGTATACACCTGGACCTGCAATAATTCTTTCCACAGCATTTTTTTTTTTCCACAAAATGAACATTTAATATTTTTTTTTGTTGATCGTTTTTTGCCATTATAGCACTCCTTTTAATTATATTTATTTATATATTATGCTCTTTTATCCATTATGCCATCTATTAATCCATAATTTAAGGCTTCTTGTGCTGTCATATAATTATCTCTTTCTGTATCTTTTTCAATTATTTCTAATGGTTGACCTGTTCTATCACTTAATAATTTATTTAATTTTTTTCTCTTGTCTTAACCATATGGTCAGCATGAATTTTTATTTCTGTAGTTTGTCCAGATAATCCACCACCTGCAATTAATGGTTGATGAATTAAAATTTCTGAATTTGGTGTCGCAAATCTTCTTCCTTTTTCTCCTGAAGCTAACAATACTGCTCCCATACTAGCAGCCATTCCTATACATATTGTAGATACAGGACATTTTATATAATTCATTGTATCTACTATTCCCATTCCATCTGTTATAGATCCTCCAGGGCTATTTATATATAAATGGATTTCTTTATCTGGATCTTCTGACTCTAAAAATAATAATTGTGCTATTACTAATCCAGCTGATGCTTGGTTTACATCTTCTCCTAAAAATATAATTCTATCTTTTAATAATCTAGAGAAAATATCATATGATCTTTCTCCTTTTGCTGTTTGTTCAATTACATATGGGACTAAACTATTTTTTTTCTAACATAATTTCCTCCTTATTATTCTTTCTTTTTTTTCTGAATTGTATACTATAAATTTAAATTTTTCAATACATTTATATTAATATTATTCAATTAAATTAATTTTATTTTTTATTTATTTTTCTGCTTAATTCATAAAATATCATAAATGTATTAATATAAACATTTAATAACCTTTTTTTCCAAATTTTATTTTTAATAAAAAGAAGTTAGTGGTTTTTTACATTTTATAAAAACTACCCCTAACTCTTTTTCATAATTTATACTATTAACTCTTTTATTATTTATTTAATTTTTGCGTTGTCTACTATGAATTTTATTGCTTTTTCAATCTTCATATTTTTTTCTAAATAATCTTTTTAGATTTTCATTTTGCATAAGTTCTTCTTCTTTTTTACCATAATTAGTAGCCATTTCTTTTATCTTTTCACTTAATTCTTCGTCTGTAATTTCTATTTTAGCATCATCTACTATTGCTTCTAATACTAATCTAGATTTTACAGAGTTTTGAGCTTGTTCTTCATAACCTTTTCTTAAATCTTCTTCTGTTTTTATTCATCATATGTAGATATTGATCTAAATTTAAACCTTGATATGATATTCTTGCTTCAAATTCTTTCATCATATTATCTATTTCTGATTCAATCATTCCTGATGGAATTTCTACTTCTACTGCATCGCAAACTTTCTTTATTGCTGCATCTTCTATTTCATATTTTGCTCTATTTTCGTTTTCTTTTTCTAGTTTTTTCTTTAATACTTGCTTTTAATTCTTTAATTGTATCAAATTCACTAACGTCTTTTTGCAAATTCAGCATCTATTTTAGGTAATTCTGTTTTCTTTATTTCATTTACTTTCACTTTAAATGTTGCATCTTTTCCAGCTAATTCTTTAGACATATATTCTTCTGGGAATTTTACATTTATATCTCTTTCTTCTCCTATTTTCATTCCTATAATTTGATCTTCAAATCCTGGTATAAATGTTTTACTTCAATTTCTAGTTCGTATCCTTCTGCTTTTCCTCCATTAAATGCAACTCCATCAACAAAACCTTCAAAATCTATTACTGCTATATCTTTTTTTTTCTTCAACTGGTCTATCTTCTACAGAAACTAATCTTGAATTTTTTTTTCTGCCATATGACCAATTTCATGATCTATATCTTCGTCTGTTACATTATACTCAATTTTCTTTAATTGTATACCTTTATATTTTCCAAGTTTTACTTCTGGTTTAGTTTGTACAACTGCTGTAAAGATTAAATCTTGACCTTTTCCTATTTGTGTAATTTCTATGTCAGGTCTGCTTACAGCTTCTATTTTATTTGCTTTTAATTCTTCATCATATATTGCTGGTACTATTTCGTTGAATGTATCTTCATAAAATATTTCTGAACCATATTGTCTTTCTATTATATTCATTGGAGCTTTACCTCTTCTGAATCCAGGAACATTAAAATATTTAGCTGTTTTTGCATATACTTTTTTTTCATTCCTTCATCAAATTTAGCTGCTTCAATAGTAAAAGTTAATTTTAACTCATTATTTTTTTTCTGTTTTTTTCTACTTTAATACTCATATTATTTTTCATCCTTTCCCTGCCATTTAAATAAAACTAGCTTTTTTATTATACCACAATTTGTAAATTTTGCAATAGTTTATGTTTACATTATTTATTTTTTGCGTTTATAAAGCTCATTTTACGCACATTATTTAATTTTCTTTAAATCGAATTGTAAATAGTCTGCACTTATTAAACTAAAGTTAATTCCCTGTACTTCACCTTCTACAGCATCTTTATGTGCATTTCCATGCAAATGTCCATAATAACATTTTTAACATTATACTGTTTTAAGGTTTTATAGAAATCTAAATTTGGATTTTCTAATAGATTTTTTTAGATATTAAGGGTGGATAGTGCATAAATACTATTATTTCTTTATCTGTTCCATATTCTTTTATTCCTTCTTCTATAGCTAGTTTAAGTCTTATATCTTCTCTTTTTTATCATTTTTTACTATTATCTGAATCTAGTACTGCCCATCCTCTTGTTCCTGTAAGTATTGTATTTTCATACATATATGAATTATTATATATGAAATCTATATTAGAAAAATTATTTTTCTTTAAAAATTCTCGCATTTTTTTTTAGTGTTGTCCACCAATAGTCATGATTTCCTTTTTAATAATAACTTTTTTTTTCCTGGCAAACTATTTAAATATTTAAAATCTTCATATGTATCTTCTAAGTGCATTGCCCATGAAAAATCTCCTGGCAAAACCACTAAATCTTCTTTCTTTTACTTTTTCTAACCAATTTTTTCTGATTCTCTCTGGATGGTCTGTCCAATTGTTTCCAAATATATTCATTGGTTTTGGCTCTTTAAAAGATAAATGTAAATCTGCTATTACATAAATAGACATATTTTATTTCCTTTCACTTTTTATATTAATAGTAATTATTACTTTTTATTCTTTTTTTTTTTATATTCGCTAATTATTGTTCCTTATTTCTCACTGTCATTATACTTTTTTTATTTGTTTTCCTTTTCACTTTTATTTTTTATTACTTTATTATTTAATTTATTTTGTTGCTGCTCACTACTTTTATGCTATTCTCCAATTTTCAAATTTGGAATTGCATTTAATTCTAAGTTGAAATCTTTCCATTAATATAATTATAGTATCCTGCCGAAGCTATCATTGCTGCGTTATCCGTACACAAAATTGGTTTTGGATAATATATTTGCATTTGGTTTGTTTTTTCTAATTCTATAAATTTTTTCTCTTATATAGCTATTGGCTGATACTCCTCCTGCTAGAGCAATTTTATTAATATTTAATTTTTTAGCTGCTTTTAATGTATTTTCTATTAATATTTCTGTTACAGTTTTTTCAAAACTTGCACATAAATCTGCTTTATTTATATCTGGATTTTTATGGTGCATATTTATTATTGCTGTTTTTATTCCACTAAAACTAAAGTCTAAATTATCAAAATGTGTTTTAGGAATTTTTATATTATTTTCTCCTTCTTTTGCTAATTTATCAACCTTTGGTCCTCCTGGATATCCAAGACCAATTACTCTTGCTACTTTATCAAAAGCTTCTCCTATAGCATCATCCCTTGTTTTCCCTAATATTTCAAATTCATTATAATCTTTTATATGTACTAAATGAGTATGCCCTCCAGATATTATTAAACATAAGAATGGAGGCTCTAGTTCTTTATGTGTTATATAATTTGCTGCAATGTGTCCCTCTATATGGTTTTGTACCAACTAATGGCTTATTTATGGCATAACTTAAAGCTTTTTGCATATGAAACTCCAACTAGTAAAGCTCCAACTAAACCAGGTCCATATGTACATGCAACTACATCTACATCATCAAATGTAATTTTCGCTTCTTCAAGAGCCTCTTTTACAACTCTTGAAATGACTTCAACATGGCATCTTGATGCTATTTCTGGAACTACTCCTCCAAACTTCTCATGAATTTTTATTTGAGAATTTATTACATTTGAAAGAACTTCTCTGCCATTTTTTACAATGGCACAAGAAGTTTCATCACAGCTTGATTCAATTCCTAATACTAACAATTCTTTTCTTCCATACTTTTTCCTCTTTTTTATTTTTACTTTTTATGAATTTATTTTTACTTTCTATGAATTTATTTTTTAATATTAATAATTTTTATTTGATTATTATATTATTACTAAATTAATTCCAAGCAAATTTGATACAATTAACATTATTCCTTTAGCTATAATTTGTGTTATTGGCATAGTTATACTACTTGCTAAACCTGATATCCACATTACTATAAATACATAGTAAAATATACGTTGATTTTTATCAAACCATTGTCTAGCATTTGCTGGCAAAAAATGTCTCAATACTTTTGAACCATCTAATGGAGGTACTGGTATTAAATTAAATACTCCTAGTCCAATGTTCATAAATATCACTTGAATTAAAAAGATTATAATTAGTTCAGCATATGAACTAGCTATATTATTTAATAAATTAAATTTGTATACTATACCTAGTAAAAAAGAAAATACTAAAGCTAATATAAAATTCATAAGTGGCCCTGCAAAAGCAACAATTGCTTCGCCTTTGGACATGCTAACATTCCTATTAAATCTTGTCGGATTTATCTGTACTGGTTTTCCCCATCCAAATCTTGTAAATAATAGCATAAAAAAACCAATAGGATCTATATGTTTTAGAGGATTTAATGTTACTCTTCCTTGATTTCTTGGTGTCTCATCTCCTAATTTGTCTGCTGCAAAAGCATGTGCAAATTCATGAAATGTCATTGCAATAATAACAGCTGGAAGAGCTAATATTAATCCTATTAATTTAGATGGTTGATACATGTAGCTTACTGAAGCTAATATAAGTACAATTGTAATAAATATATATATATATCTTTTATCAATTTCCAATATTAAAATTCCTTACTTTAAATAAATTTAGATTTTTTAAGGATTTACCTATAAACCTCATAATTTTATTATAATATTTTTAACATTTACTATTTACCATTTTTATACTTTTATTTTTTATTTATCTTACTTTGTTATATAAGCTTTTGTTCTCTTAACAATTATTCTGCTAAGAGAACAAATTTATTAACTAAATTTAGTGTTCTGCAAGTGGCTTCATTGTAGGGAATAGTAATACATCTCTTATTGATGCAGCATCTGTTAATAACATTATAAGTCTATCTACTCCTATTCCTAATCCTCCTGTTGGAGGCATTCCATATTCAAGAGCTTGAATAAAGTCTTCATCCATCATACCAGCTTCTTCATCTCCGGCATTTCTTGCTTCTACTTGTTTTTTTAAATCTTTCATATTGATCAATTGGATCATTTAATTCTGAGAACGCATTTCCATATTCTCTTCCACCAATAAATATTTCAAATCTTTCTGTTAATCTTGGATCTTTTGAACTTCTTTTTGCAAGTGGTGAAATTTCTACTGGATAATCATATATGAATGTTGGTTGTATTAATGTTTTTTCTACATATTCGTCAAAGAATAAACTAATTACATCTCCTCTTGTTTCTTTTTAGTTGGGTCTGGAATTTCAATTCCTCTTTCTTTAGCTAAAGCAACTGCTTCTTCATCTGAATTAATTTCATTAAAATCAACTCCACATGCTTCTTTGATGCTATCTATCATAGTAATTCTTTTCCATCCTGGTGTTAAATCTATATCTTGTCCTTGATATGTTATTTTTGTTGTTCCAAGAACTTTCATAGCACATTTTGTAAATAATTCTTCTGTTATATCCATCATATCATTGTAATCTTGATATGCTGCATATAATTCTATTGATGTAAACTCTGGATTATGTCTAACATCCATTCCTTCGTTTCTAAAAATTCTTCCCATTTCATATACTTTGTCATAGCCACCAACAATTAGTCTTTTTAAATTTAACTCTGTTGCTATTCTTAAATACATTGTTAAATCTAATGCATTATGATGTGTAATAAATGGTTTTGCAGTAGCTCCTCCAGATATAGTATTTAGTATTGGTGTATCTACTTCTAAGTAACCTTTTTCATCTAATATTCTTCTAATTTCTGTTATTTTTTCCTCTTGTTTCAAAAGTTTTCTTTACTTCTGGATTCATTATTAAATCTACATATCTTTGTCTATATCTTAAATCTGGATCTTTTAGTCCATGGAATTTTTCTGGTAGTGGTCTTAAAAGATTTTGAAAGCAATGTTACTTCTTTAGCATGAACAGATATCTCCTCTGTTCTTGTTTTAAATACAAAACCTGTTATTCCTATAATATCTCCTATATCAAATGTTTTAAAAGCTTTGTAACTTTCTTCTCCTAAATCATTTATACTTACATAACTTTGTATTTTTTTTCATCACTATCTTGTATAGTACAAAAAAGATGCTTTTCCCATTATTCTTTTAGCTATAATTCTACCTGCTACAGTAACATCTTTTTTCTGCAAATTTATCATAATTAGCCTTTATTTCTCCTGCTGTATTTGTTCTATTAAATTTTGTTATTTCATAAGGATTTTTTCCTTCTTCTTTTAAGTTTTCTAATTTATCTCTTCTTACTTTCATTAGTTGGTTTAAATCTAATTCTTGCTCTTGATTATTTTCCATAAAAAAACCTCTTTCCTGCATATTTTGTTTGGATGATTATATAACAGTTTATGGGATTTGTAAAGGCTTTTTCTATACTGCTTTTCTCATCTCTTTAGCATGATTTATAGCGGTTTGTGTAATATCTCCACTTGATATTCTGGCAATTTCATTTATCACTTCATCTTCTGATAACAATTTAACACTAGTAACTGTATTTTCTCCTTGTACATTTTTTTGCTAATATAGTAATTATAGTCACCTTTTGCGGCAATATTAGCTTGATGTGTTATACATAATACTTGGTGTTTTTGGCTATTATTTTCATTTTTTTCTGCTACTGATTTTGCAGCTTTTCCACTAATTCCTGTATCTATTTCATCAAATATCATTACTGGCACTTTATCTGTATCTGCTAATACTGTTTTTATGGCAAGCATTATTCTTGATACTTCTCCTCCTGATGCTATTTTTATTAATGCCTTTTCTTCATCTCCAATATTAGTACGTATCATAAATTCTATGTCATCTATACCATTTTCTAAAAAGTCATTATTTTTTTCATTAATACATTAAATTTTGCATTTTTTCATTTCTAAATCATGTAATTGTTCATTTATTTTTTCAGTTAATTCTATAGATTTATCTTTTCTAATTTTTGTCATCTCTTCTGCTAATATTCGCATTTTTTCTTCTATGGATTTTAATTTTTCTCTTAACTTTTCATTTATTTCTTCTGCATTTTCTATATTTTCTATTTCTCGCTGAACATCTTTTTTATACTCTAATATTTCCTTTATACTATTTCCATATTTTCTTTTTTAATGAAAATATTAAATCTAACCTTTCTTCTATTTCATTTCTTTGTGATTCATCAAATATATTTTCATCTCTAAGATGTGAAATTTCTCTTGTTATTTCTTGAACATCATAATAAACATTTTTCAATTCAGATAATTTTTTCTTTATATTCTGAATTAAAGTCTTCTATTTTTTTCTAATGACCTAATAGCTACATTTAGTGCATCTATTACATTATTGTTTAAACTATTGTCTGCCTCTATTAAATTTTTGCTGATTTTTTCACTATTTAATATGATTTTTCTTTGAGAATCAATTTTTCTTCTTCGCCATCTTTTAATTCTGCTTCGTCTATTTCTCTAAATTGGTATTGTAACAAATCTAACTTTCTTTGTTTTTCTTTCTCATCTCCATAATTTTCTTTTAAAGACTTCTTCACTTCATTAAATTCTAAATATAAATTCTTATATTCTTTTTTTATTTTTAATATTTTTTCACCTATAAAGTGATCTAAATAATTAATATGTTCTTGTTTGCTCATTATCTTTTGTGTATCATTTTGCCCATGAATATCTATTATTTCTCTCATGAATTGTTTTAATTCGTTAACTGTTACTAACCTTCCATTTATTTTGCATGAATTTTTTTCCATTAGTATATATTTCCCTTGAAACTGTAATATTACCATCTATTGCTTTTTCGTGTTGTGGTAAATATAAATTTAATTCTATAAAAGAATGATTTTCTCCTCTTCGTATCATCTCTTTTGAAAACCTCTCCCCTGATATAATTCCGAAGAGAATCTATTATTAAAGTTTTTCCTGCACCAGTCTCTCCTGTAAGCACATTAAAACCATTATTCAAATCTATCGTTAAATCATCAATAATACCTATATTTTTTATATGTAAAGTAGAAATCATATTTTACGAACCTCCGTTTTGTAGAACTTATGTTTTGTATTTTAGTCCCTATTTTTTATTTTGTCAATACTTTTTTACAAGTATTTATAATATATATTTTATAAACGCCAAGTAGATAAATATAAAAATAGAGTATCAAGTTTTTCTTTTAATCCTTGATACTCTATCATTTTAATATTTGGTGACCCCTACGGGAATCGAACCCATGATTCAGCCTTGAGAGGGCTGCGTCTTAACCGCTTGACCAAGGGGCCATGAATGTGTTACTTAATATTTATAACACATTTTCTATAATTTCGTCAATATTTTATATGCACATATTTAAAATTTCTTTTAATCTTTCATTTTTTTTGTTAGATATAAATACCCAATCAGTGCTTCAAAAGCTGTAGAATACATATATTCTTCTACGTTTGCGTTTTTTGGTAAGTGATGATTTTCTGCATTTCTTCCTCTTCTTACTATATCTTTTTCTTCTTCTGTTAAATTTGGCTCAATTTTTTTTAATATTTCTGCTTGTGCTTTAGCTTTTTACATATTTAATAGCTTCAATATGCAATTTATGTGGTTTTAACTTTGTTTTATTTATTAAATGAGTTCGTATAAATAATTCATATACACTATCTCCTACATATGCCCAAGTAAGTGGCGATAATAAATTAACATCTACTTCTTTTTTTCTCTTTCTATTAATTCTATCAATTTTTCCTCCTATATATTAGCTTTTTCTAAAGTTATTTTTTCCTAATTTTCCGCTTCTAAATTCGTCTAATATTATTCCAGATATTTTTTCATCATCAATTCTTCCTCCTGAAAGAATTGCTCCTCTTTTTTAGCAATAATTTGCATTATAGTATATATTTTGTCATTTTCTTCTATATCTTTTTCCATTATACTATCTATTTCTTGCTTATCTAATTTATATCTTTCTATAATATTTTCTTCATAATTCTCTATTAAATATTTAAGAAGTTCATAAGCTATTTCTACTTTTTTTCTAGTATATCATCTTTTATTGTTCCTGTAAAAGCTAAGTTATGTGCTATCTCATTTGATTCAAATTTAGGCCAAAGTACACCTGGAGTATCCATTAGTTCTATTCCTTCTTCTAACCTTATCCATTGTTTTTGTCTTGTAACTCCTGGCTTGTTTCCAACTTGTGCTGTAGATTTTTAGTTATTCTATTAATAAAAGATGATTTACCTACATTAGGTATACCAAGTATTAAAACTCTAACAGATTTGCCAATTCTTCCCTTGTTTATGTATTTGTCTTGATTTTCTCTAGATATTCTTTTTATTTCTGTTATTACATCATTTATTCCTTTTCCTGCATTTGCGTCTGTTATTACTGCTGATACTCCTTGTTTATTAAAATACTTAATCCACTTTTTTGTTTCTTTTTCATCTGCCAAGTCACTTTTATTTAGTACCATTATCTTTCTTTTTTCCTTTTGTATATTCTTTTACATCTGGATTTTGACTAGCTAGTGGTATTCTCGCATCTAATATCTCTACCACTATATCTATTAGTTTTAAATCTTCAATTATTTGTTTTTGGTTTTTGCCATGTGACCAGGATACCAATTGATACTTGTACTTGCACAACTTTTTTTTTCATTATTATTTTCCTTATTATTATTCATAAATTAACTCACTTCCTTTTTGGCTATAATATTATAAAAATGCCACTTTTTATTATCTGACTCTCTAACATATTCTATCTCATCTAGTTTCAAAATTTTGTATCTTTTTAAATATGCCTTTGCTTCTTCAATTGTAAATGTATTAATTAATTCATTATCTTTCCATTCATCTCTATCTCCAAATAATTGTCCCACAAAATATCCATTTACATTTATCGATTCATATATCTTATCCCACAATTCATTAAAATGCTCAGGATTGCAAATGGTATACTGAAAAAAGCTGTTACTGCATCTGTACTTTCTAGACGGACTGTTTCAAAATCTTGCTCAGAAAAAGATATCTTTTCTTTTTCTTTATCATTTAATCTATTTAAAATAAAATCTTTATTCAGTTGTCTATCTATTGCAGTTACTTCTATTCCGTTTTTTAACATATATACTGTTTCATTTCCGCTTCCACATCCTAAATCAATAGCATCTTTAATTTTATAGTTGTTTAAAAAATAAATTAATAATTTGCACACATCATTGTTATATGTTCTATTTTGATAATTTGTCCAATCTTTCATTATTCGCACCTTATTTCTTCTTATATTCTATTTTTATCGAACCATCTTGATTTAAATATATCATATTTATTAAATCAAAAATATACTTTCTATTCAATTTATCTATTTTTTTAGCTTGTCTATTATTTATTTCTGTAATAACTTTTTTTCTTCTAAAATATCTTTTCTTATAGTATGTTTGTTATTGCATCCTCTTTTCCTTACATGTGATGAGCATGCATAATATGTATATTCTTTGCTCTTTCTAATAGTCAAATTACTATCACATTCTTTGCATTTCAAATATCCTGAAAAAATATCATATTCATTATTTGAATTTACTTTTTACTGAATGTTTAATTATATCTTGCACTCTTGCAAATTGCTCTTTTGCTTATTATCTCCATATGATTATTCTTTGTAATTATTAACTCGTCTTCTTTTGTCTTTATTAATTTATGATTTTTAAAACTAATTCGTTTTCGCTTTTGTTGAATTAAGTCTCCAGTATATACTTTATTTTTTATAATTCCAGTAATCATACTGACATTCCACTTTTTGCCTTCATTAGTGTTTTTAATATGTTCCATTGAGTTTTGAATTTTTTATTATTTAAAATATCTACTATTTCTTTCTTACTTAAGCCTTTTTTCTATACTGTCAAATATCATCTTTACAGTTTTTGCTGCTTCTGTATCAATAGTTATTTTATTTTTTTTCATATCTTGATTTTTATATCCATATGGTGCATAAGAAGTTACAAATTCACCATTTATCTTTTTAGTAGTTAATGCTGTTTTAACTTTATTAGATATATCTCTTGGATAGTTCTCGTTATAAATATTAAGTAAGCCTTTTTAATAAATAACTATCTTCTTCATCATTTAATCCATCTATATTATCATTAATTGAAATAAGTTTTACATCATATAATGGTAATAACGAGTCAAGTAATTCTCCTACTTCAATATAATTTCTACCTAATCTTGATAAATCCTTAACAATTACTATATCAACCTTTTTATTTGATATATCTTTTAACATTCTTTTTAGCTCTGGTCTATCAAAGTTTGTCCCACTATAGCCATTATCTACATAGTAGTTATATATCTTCATATCTTCTTTATCTTTAATGTAATAATCTATTAAATCTTTTTTGATTTGATATGCTATTTACTTCTTTTTCTTTCTTTGAAATTTTATATATGCAGCTACCCTTAATTTTAATATTTTAAATTCCTCCTACCAAATTTTTTAGTATAGTAAATTAGAAAGTTATTTCTTCTAAGCTATTATTGGCATATGTATCCTTAAATCTATTGTAAAAAATTTCTACCATACTATTAATTTCCTTAATTAATAAAAAATTTGTCTTTATTATATTTTCGTTGATAATTTAAATCAATGCCCTCATTTATATGCTCTGCATATTCGCATATTGTCCCAGCATCTGTATGTGTATAGTCACAGTTTATTTTATATATGTTTAAATATAAATTATAAATTTCTGGCACTGTTTCCGAAACATTATCAACTCTTTCCTTTATTGATAATCACACCAATTAGACAGTTTTCTTTTTATCTTTTGGATTAATATTATATTTTTCTAAAAACAAATTATAATTTTTTAATGTAACATTTTCATATTTATCTTTATCTACTTTTTTCTTGTATATCACTTGAAACAGAATTATATAATAATACACGATTTATATCTTGATATTCTCCAAATCTTAAATATAAATTTTTTTTCTGTCTGTTTCACAATATAGAAAATCAATTAATAGTTCAAACATACTTCTGACTATTATATTTCCTGCTACCACCATGTGATTATTATCTAAAATAGCGACACCTCTAAGTAAATCTATAAAAGAAAATAATAAAAACATGGTGCTAAGCGAAATTGTTCATAATTGCCTTTTATAGTAACACTTTTCAACAGGTCTTCTAAACTAGTTATATGCTCATTATACTTGTTCAATTTTATTCTATCTTCATTAATAATATTTTCAGCCATATTATTTACCTTTTTTTTTTCTTCAATTTGTTTTTGTTCTTCTATATATTTATAATTTAAACTATTATCTTTTAGATATGGCAGATTTTTTAGTTTCCTTCTCATATAAATCTTTTTTGCTCCTTTTGCAACTCCTCCACCACGCTTAGCAACATTTAAATTTTCTTTTTAATCCCTGTGGATGTTCTTCTCTTGCTATATCTCTTGTTGCGATCTCTCCTATATTAGTAAGTGCCACTTCTATATCTGTCATATTATCTCTTAAAGATTCCTTCCTAAGTCCTTTTAACTTTTTATACTCACTAGCTTTCATTCCAGACCATCCTTTATATATTTCATTTGTTAAAAGTGCATATTCAATTGGCTTAGTTATTCCTCCATCTTTCCAAACATCAGTAAGTTTAAATCTATCTACAATACCATTTAATCTTGCTTTTATCCATTCATCATTATATCCTTTATTACGATAATATTGCACTGCTCTATTAACTGCAATTTCTGGATCAAATACTTCATCAATTCTCTCACTACCTAAATTTGCAAGCCAAACTTTAAAAGGTTCTGCTTTGCTACTTGGAACAGATTCAATAAGTCTAAAAATTCCTTTTGTATCCAAAGTGTCTGTTTCTCTCATTTTTCCATCTTGTGCTTTTTCATTTTCAACTGCACGATATTTTCGTGCAGTTCAGTTCCTTCCTTCAGATTTTAACTTTCTTTTCAAATCACTCCAATAATTTCTTGGAATATTACTATCTCTTAATGCACTTATAACATCTACGACACTAAAAAAATATTCTTCTTTTTTCAGAATCCCATACACTTCTAATTTCCTTATCTTCAAAGAGATTTGAAATCGTTTCTATTTTGTTATTATCCATAAAATTCCTCGTTCCTAATTTATTCATTACGCGTATCCCGTCGAATTCGACGGATTTATATTAATCTTAAGCATTCTTTCTCTAATTTTGTTTTCAAAGGTCTCGGATTCGATACCTTTAAAATTTATAATATGTTTTTATCTATCCAATCAAAAAACTCTTTACTTGCATTTTTTATTTCATAATATGATATTTCTGCAACTTCATAGTCATGTATTTGTTTAATTTCATTTTCTATTTCATTGAATATAGTCTCTTTTGTTCTAAATTCTAATTTGTATTCATCACATTCTTCTAATTTATTATTCCACCAATATTTTGAATGAACTTTAGTCACTTGGCTTCCAACTATAAGTTTCTTTTTCCAATAATGTATCTATAATCTTATTTTGCTATTTCTTCCTTATTGCAAAGTGTCGTTACTATAATATATTTATCCATTATAATTACCTCTCAATTTTTCTATTAGAATTTTTGCATCACAATATGTTTTTGATTCTTCTCCATATCTATTTTTTATATCTTCTAGTCTTTTATCATATCCAACATCATTACCATATTTATCAATTTGCATATCTGCTTTATTTAAAATCTCTAAAAACATTGATGTATATTCTGAAATGATATCTCCATGATAATAAACTTCTTTCCAATATTTATAATTATTTCTTTTTAATATTTCTCCACCTATATGTGCATGATTTGAATTATCTCCATATTCATATCCAATATCATGATTAAATCCTAATACAAATAATTTTGTAATTCAAATTCATTCAAATTATATCTTCTTCCAATTTCTATCATTTTTCTAGCAACGGCTATCGAATGTTTTAGTCTATCTTCATCCATATATTCTCTCCAATATTAAAGTTTTATCAAAATATGTAATATATTTAAAGTAAGAATGTCTGTATTTTCAATGCTTTTAGGAAGTTTTCCATAAATCCGTCTCACCCACGAAATGTTGACTTTTGAAAAACTTTCTTGACTATTATTTTTTTGTTTTCAGCTCTGATTTTTCTTTTTTGGTACATATCCATAATACTATTCGCCTTCTTTCCTTATATCAATTTGTGTTTTGGTATTAATAATTTCACTTTTTATATTTACGATTGTTTCTTTAAAGTCTTTTTCAAGCATCTATATCCTCTCCTTAATGTTATAATCAACAAAAGTTAAATAAAATATGATTATTTATTTTTTAAAATCATTCCTGAACCTAATCCAGCATCAATCCTTGTTATAAATCCAAACTTTTCATAAAATTTTTTCTTTTCCTTTTGAAGCACCTAAATAAGTTCTCATATCTGAATTACGCTCTTGCATTTTATTTATTTTTGAAATTAACTTTTCCATAATTAGTGTCCCGATTTTTCTGTTTTGATATTCTGGTATAACCATTACATCTTGAATATACATAAAACAAATGCCATCACCAATAAGTCTACCATACCCAATTATTTTTTATCATCATATATACTTACAGAATAATAAGTATTTTCCATTGCTTTTTTGTTATTTTTTTTATCATATGCTCCCCAGCCAACCGAATCATATAATAAATTAAACTCAGCTACATCATTTATGTTCTCTCTAATTTGAATCATAGTTTACTCCTTTCAAATTTTATTTATGATTTTTAATAAGCTCTACACATTTATTTTAAGTGTTTTTTGAAAAGAATGCTTAAAATTTTATTTTTCCTTTATTTCAAAGGGTTTAATAGTGTTTTTTCATTTTTTTATCATTCTTAGCTCTTATTCCTTCTGATTTAATAAATCCTTCTTCATCACTATATTTAATCATTTCCATAAGTCTGTTCCTCTCATTCCAGTAAATCACGATTCATTTGTTTGCTTTCTCAAAAAATCAAAATTTGATTCATATAATCTATTTTGTTAAATCTATATTTTTTAAATTATTAATTATATCAAATTTAGATTTTTTTTTTTTTTTCTCTCTATCCATTAGTTTAACTTTTAATCCTTTGCTTTTTGCTATCTCTAGTAACTTTTCACTATCATCTATAAAAACTGCCTCTCCATCTATAATTTTAAAGTCATTTATCGGATTATCAAAGAAGTCTCCATCTTTCTTTAACTGTCCATATATTGATGAAACATAAATTTTTTCAAACAAATTATATATTTCATATTCTTTCAATGAATTAATTACATCTGGCCAATTATCTGATAATAGTAATAATTTATATTTTAATGATAATTCCTTTAATTCTTCTTTTATACCATTGTATGGTTTGTATTTATCATTTTCATATGTTCTGTTATATGCAATTTTTTTACATATTTCTATATTATAATCAGGATATTTTACTTCCAATAATATTTTACTATAAAATTCCAGAAACATATTATATTCTTCTTCAAGATTTAATATTTTTCTATTTAAGATCTCTTTATTTTCCCTAATAGCTCTTTTTAACCTTTCAACATCTATTTTATTCACATCTATAAGTTCTAAAAATTTAGGTGTTATATGCCAATTTCCTGTAGTTGGATATGCTAACACCATTCCGAAAATCTAGTATTATATATTTAATCATTTCTATTGCTCCTCTTATCTTTATTACTATTTATAATTAAATATTAGCTGTTTTCTTTTTATTTCATTTTCGATTATCCATTTAATATCTTCTATTGATTTATCAATATTAAAAATTCCATTTCCAACTGGATAATAAACGGGATATACTTTATATTCGTTTTTATTAATTTGTATTTTGTGACATTTTTTTCTATTTTCAGATACAGATATCTTTTTATTTAAAATAATCGAACTAACTTGGTTTCCAAAAGTAATAATTATTTTTGGTTTAATTATGTTTATTTCTTTAGATAATAAATCAAGATATTTTTTAAAACTTCATTAGGAAGTGGTCTAGCGTCAATTTGAGTACATTTTCCTAAATTAGTAATAAATACTTTGTTTTTACTAATTTCATCGTAAACATAATCACAAAATTGATAATCCCAATCTTTTAGGTTTTTTCTCATTTATTTGATTTAATATATCTTCATTTAGTAAATTTACTTTATAAAATAGTTTCCATATATTCTTTGTTCCAAGCCAAGGTGATTTTCTACCTTTCCAAGATTTATCACTGGCAATATTTTTTACCGGTAGGATTCATAAAAACAAAACATATATCAGGATTTTTTTCACATCCACCATTATATATAGAATCTAACTGTTTAGCACCATATTTTATTTGCAATTTATCATATTCTTTCTTTAATTCTTCTATTTTCATTTTATTAGTACTAATTTTATCTGCATCGCGTTCAATAAATTTGCTCAACATATCTTCTTCTTTTCTCCTCTTTGTTTTTTAAGCTTAAAAATTATTAAGCATTTAAATATTTAAATACGTCCTCTGGATATAACTTTAATTCTTTGTTTATAAATTTATCAACATCAATCCATATTGCATCACTTTCACTATTATCATCAATTATATGATATTTTTCTTTGTAATCTGAATCATTTATATAAACATTGTAAAATAATATAAGTTCATGTGCATTTTTTTCCATTGTAGGTAAATATATTTTCAGATATACCTAAAAATTCTCCTACATTAATTTCTATATTAAGTTCTTCTTTAAACTCTCTTTTTAATGCATCTTTACTATTTTCTAAAAATTCGATACCTCCACCAATACTTCTATAAAATATTTCATTTTTTGCCTTGTCATACCCTTTACTAACTAAAATTTTATTTTTCCTTTTACTATACCTAAAACAATTGGTCTTATTTCCTTAAATTTATCCATAACTTTAATCCTCCTTATTAATTTTCGTTATATTTTATCTTCACTTAATTTTATTATGCAAAACATCTAATTGTATTGTAACTTTTTAAAAATATTTAACTAAAAAATATTTATTAAGTTTAGGATTTTTTTATTTTCTCTTACAAATTCCACTTCAAATCCGCATTTTTTTATAAAACTCTGGAGCCTGAAAACCATAAGTTGTTAAATTTATATTTTCAAAATCTTTATCTTTATAATATTTTTCAACAGTTTCAATTAATTTACTTCAATTCGTTTATTTCGATATTCCTCTACAATAATAAGATCACTTATATGAACTTCTTTATAATATGATTTTCCTGTTATTATACCTAATATTTTGCTATCTTCTTTTGCCACAAAAGCAAATGATTTATAATTACAATTCACACCATTTTTTTTAGCATATTTATTAAATTCGCTATTTATTATATCATCAAATTTGTCTAAATTATCTGTATATTCAATTTCTATCATTTTCATCCTCCCTTACATTACTTATTAATTTTATAACTAACTTTATTTTTATCATCATAATAACACAAAAAGAGAGATTTTTCTATCCCTCTTTTATTATAAAAATATTATTATCTACTATTAATAACTAATCTCTTCATTCATCTAGTCTTTTATTATATTATAAATTTGTACATACTAATATTAAATTTAAAAACTGTGTTTATCTTAAATAAGATTATTTTTTTATATAAAAAGCATTCTTTATCATGTGAATAAATAATACCTATTGCCTGCAAATATGAATATATGATTGTACTTCCTACAAATTTCATTCCTCTTTTTTGTAAATCTTTTGACAAATCATCTGATAATTGATTTGTCGTTTTATCTATTTCATAAATAACTTTATCTTTTTGTAAATATTTTTTTAAATAATTGTAAAATGAACCATATTCACTTTTTATTTCTTTTAAAAATTTTACTATTATTTATAGTAGCATTTATTTTTAATTTATTTCTTATGATTTTTTCATTTTTTAATAATTCATGAATTTTTTCATCATTGTAATTACATATCTTCTCTATATCAAAATTATCAAATGCTTTTCTAAAATCCTCCCTTTTATTTAAAACACATTCCCAAGAAAGCCCTGCTTGAAAAGATTCTAGTATTAGCATTTCAAATAAATATTTATCATCAAAATTTGGTTTGCACCATTCATTATCATGATATTTTATATATTTTTGATTATTTAAATTGCACCATTTACATCTTATCATAAAGTTTACCTCTTTTTTTTGAATAAAATATTTTCTTATATTATTAAGCATTTTACTCCCAAACTTTAATATATTTTTTATATAAAATCTTTTATTATTGGGTATATTTTTCACTATGTACTATATAACTAAAATGATTTTCTTTAGGAATTATTACTAATTTACTATTTTTTATATTTTTAGCAATTAGTTTAGTATGTTCTTCTTTTTATAACATCTTTTTGTCCTGCTAAAATATATGCTGGTATTTCTATTTTGCCTAAATCTTCTATAGTTATATTTGGTTCTTTTATCATCATTTTTAAAAATTTATTTTTAGTAAAAAAATATCCTATTTTTGACACTAATAACATAGATTTTTTTCATTCCTTTAGGATTTAAATTAGCTCCACTTATAATTATTTTAGATAATAATTTTGGTTCTTTTATTGCTATTAATAATCCTACTATTCCACCATCACTAAATCCATAAAATACAGGTTTACTAATATTTAATTTTTTTATAAATTCAATCATATCTTCTGCCATTAAATCATATGATATTTTATTTGTATTTTGACTTTTTCCATGACATCTACTATCAAGTGCATATACTTTATAATTTTCTTTTAGATTTTCTATAAGAACATCAAATATTTCATGTGTCTCACTATTTCCATGTACTAATATAATTGGTTTCCCTTGTCCATAAATTTCATAATACAACTTTACATTATTTACATTAATAATCATTTTATTTTTTATTCCTTTTTTTATATGTTATTTTAAACTGGATTTACATGTATTACTGTTAAATATATTTCTTCTATCTCATTATCAATTTCTTTTTCTAAATTATTTGCAATTTCGTGGCTTTGATATGTGCTTAAATTTCCATCTACATATATCGTAAAAGAGATTTGATATTTGTATCCTACAGGTGTTGAATTAAAATGTTGAATTTTTTTTATTTCTGGATGCCTCTTTATTAATTCTAAAACTTTTGCTTTATCTTTTTCATTTATAGATTTATCCATTAAAACATTATAACTTTCTATAAATATTTTTACTCCAGTATAACAAATCCATAATGAAATTCCCTATTCCTACAGCCCCATCAAACCATAATATATGTTTTAAACTTAATATTGCTGCTATTAAGTTAAACATAGTAACTACACAGTCATTTCTATGATCATTTGCATTTGCTTCAATTAGCAAATTGTTATATTTTTAGATAATGAATGTGTATATATATACAAAAGAAAATTTTGTTACTATTGTTACAATACATACAACAATAAGCAACCACGAAAAAGTATACCCTTCTGGATTAATTAATGATTCTACTGAATCTATTAGCAATTTTACCGAAACAAAAATCATAGATAGACTTATTAGTAAAGAAAAAATATATTCTGCTTTTCCATGTCCCAAATTATGTGATTCATCACTTGGTTTTACTTGCTATTTTATTTCCAATAAATGTCATTACTGATGAAAATATATCTCCTGCGCTATTGAAACTATCGGCAATCATAGCTTGACTATTAGTCAAAAGTCCTATAGTTCCTTTTATTAGTAACAAAAATATATTTCCAATTATCCCTAAAATACTTGCTCTTTTTGTAGACTTATATCTATCCATTTTGTTATTCCCTCTTATTTTTTGAATTTTATTAAAATTCTGTATTTTTATTTTAAAAAACTTCTTATCTTATTTTAGAGTGTTACTATTTTAGTAGCCTATTCTTAAATAAGAGCAGATGTCACATGAAATACATCAGCTTTATTTTGTAACATATCTATTGATTTTCTTAGTATTTTATGATCATCATCAAGCAATATTACATGATCATATTCGTTTAATTTTTCTTGCATTTTACTTGGTTTTATAAAATCTCTATTTTCACTATTATATCCTCCGGTTTCTTTTTGTAAGTACAAGCCAATTTTCTCTTGGAATAAAACTTACATATTTTGAAAGCCACTTATATTTTTCTTCTGTAATTTTTACACTTTTAGATAAAGATAAAATATATAAACTTATATTTGGGATTTTAGATATTTCTTCTAATGTTTCTATTACACTTAAAATTGGCTCTGTACTACTATAATTATCACTCATTTTTTTTAATATTGTCGCATCAGAATATAATGTATACTCATTTATTGTTCCATCCATATCAATAAACATCCCTACTTTATTATTTTTCTTCACATATTTTTTTATTTTTTCTACAAATTTTTTCATATTATACTCTCCTATCTTATATTTAATTTATTATTTACAACCTATATATGGCATATTTCTATAAAATCCATTTTCATCATCAAACCCATATCCTACTACAAATTTATTTGGAATTTCAAATCTAAGTAATCTATATTAACTTCAATTTCTCTTCTACTTGGCTTACTTAATAGCACACATAATTTTATATCTTTTGGTTTTTTTCTTTTTAAATGTTTTACTAGATAATCCATGCTTCTTCCTGTATCAACTATGTCTTCTATTATTAATATATTTTTACCAGAAATTTTTGATTCATCTATATCTAAATATTGATTTACATTTCCTGTACTTTCTGTTCCCTCATAACTTGATATTTTTACAAATTCCATTTGCATTTTTACATTCATATTTAATGTTAATTCTGTTGCAAAAAATACTGCACCATTTAGTACACATATTGCAAGAACTTCTTCACCTTTATAATTTTTTCTATTTGATTTGCTAATTCTTTTATTCTTTTATTTAATTTTTCTTTTCAATCAACTCTTTTAATTCCATTTTTTTCTCCTTTTAATTTTATTTATTTTCATATACTGCTATAAAAATTCTCTCACTCTCATTTTTGCACTTTAGCTATATTTTATACTAAATGACATTTATCTTAAACAACTGCTCATTTTTTTCCTATATTCTTTATATATTTTGCGCCAAACTTTTCATAATAATTTATTAATTCTGTTTTTAAATACAATGTTTTTATATTTCTTTTTTTTTGCTTCTTTTAAAATTGCATCATTAAGTATTTTAGAGTATCCTTTTCCCCTATATTCTTTCTTTACATACATAGTTGCATACCAAGGAGTTAAATTTATTTCTTCTCCATCATGTGGAAAAATTGAAATAAAACCTATTAAAGTATTATTATCTAATAAAACTAATTTACAAAAATATAAATCATTAATATTTTCCTCATATTTTTTAATTTTTTATCGATTCTTTTATCAAAATTTACTTCTGGATTTTCTCCCCATTCATTGTGTTCCAAAATCATTACTTCTTTTTATATATTCTTTTTTATCTTTTAAATCAAATACTTGCATATCTTTTTCCTTTATTTTTATGTTTTAATTATTTTATCTTAATTTTTTACTAAATGTACAGCACTTATTTATTAATTACTAAAATTCAATATTTGATTGACTAACCTAATTTTTATTCGTATAATATTTTTATGAAAATTTTAGTTGTTGAAGAAAAAATTTAATGAAAAAAAAATTGAATACTTTTTTACTTAATAAATTTAGTGGTTTAAGTTCTAACACTATTTATAAAGCTTTAAGAAAAAAAAAGACATTAGAATTAATAATGTAAAAGTTAATGAAAATGTAATTCTACATACAGGAGATGAAGTAAAGATTTTTATTGTAGATGAACTTTTTATTTAATTCTAATTCAAAATCTTTTGAATTAATATATGAAGATGAAAATATTGTTTTAGTTAATAAACCAATTAACATAGAAGTAACTGGTAGTAATTCTCTTACTTCTTATTTAGAAAGTAATTATAAAGAAAAAGGATTAAATTTTATAAAACCTTGCCACCGATTAGATAGAAATACTAGTGGTCTTATTCTATATGCGAAAAATGAAGATTCTTTATCAGATGCTTTAACAATGTTTAAAGAAAGTAAAATTGAAAAACATTATCGCGCAATTACATATGGTATTCCCAAAATAAAATATCAATATATGACTGCTTATTTATTTAAGGATCAAAAAAAAATCTCTTGTATATATTTCCGATGAAAAGAAAAGGGATATCAAGAAATAAAAACATCTTATAATGTAATATCTTTAGATAAAAGAAAATAATTTGGCACTTTTAGATGTTACTCTACACACTGGTAGAACTCATCAAATTAGAGCACATCTTGCTCATATTGGATATCAATTTTAGGTGATGGAAAATATGGATTAAATAAAATAAACAAAAAGTTTCATTGTTCTACACAGCAACTATGTAGTTACAGCATTACTTTTCCACACTTTGCCACAAACAAAGAAATTAAAATACTTAAACTCTCAAACTTTTGTTTATCTAAATTACCTTTTAATTTGAAGGAGGTAAACTTTAATGTTTAGTAGTTTTACTTTAAAAATAATTGCTATTATATTTATGCTGTGTGACCATTTTGGAGATGCTATTTTAAAACCATTCTCTTTTTTTAATGTACTTGGTAGAATAGCCTTTCCTATTTTTGCATTTCAGCTAACAGAAGGATATATTCATACTAAAAACTTAAAAAAATATTTTAAAAGACTTATTATTTTTGCTATCATATCTCAAATACCTTTTATGCTTTTTTTTTCATCTACCTTCACATCACGTTTTAGCTTAAATATATTTTTTACACTTTTTATCGGACTTTTTGCAATATATATTTATGATAAGTCACATAATAAATTTTTAGGTATTTTAGTAACAATTTTTCTTTGTGCATTAGCCCAATTAATCAAAACTGATTATGGTGCTTGGGGAGTTTGTATTATAATGATTTTTACATTTTTAAAGATAAAAAAAATTTGGATGTGCTTATTATATCTTTTATCTTGCCTTTTAAAATACTTACCCTATTTATTAGCATATAATTTTCACTATATTTATATGCTTCTTTTACTTGGTACCGCTTCTAGCATATTTTTTATTATTCTTTATAATGGCAAACAAGGAAAAAAAAGTAAAATATCTCCTTTATGCTTTTTACCCTTTGCACATGCTTGCTTTATATTTTATAAACGTTGCTATTTCTTAAGTAACGTTTATAAAATAAATTACTACTTCACTTCTTACTAATTTATACTAAAGTTAATTCCTCTTGCGACAACACTCCATATTTTCAATTAAATCATCAATTTTTTTTTTTGGTGTTACAATTAGATTATAATCACTTGGCATCAATGCTTCTTTTATTTCTTCATAATTATCCTTTTCTTTTTAAATTATTTAAATAGTCATTAGATTTTGCTTCTTGCTGTAATTTTGTTATAAATATGTTTAAACAATCATCTGTAATTGTTGCCAAATCTACAACCATTGGTACTCCTATTGCTATTACTGGAATTCCTAATGTAGTTTTTTGACTTATTTCATTTCGTGCATTTCCAACACCTGCTCCTGGTACTATACCTGTATCAGCAATTTGAATTGTACTACTAATTCTTTCTATACTTTTGGATGCTAAACTATCTATTACTATTATAAGTTTTGGCTTTATATTCTCAACTATTCCTTTAATTATTTCCATTGTTTCAATTCCTGTTGTTCCAAGTACACCGTGGTGAAACTGCACTAACAGACCTTGTCCCTTCCTTTAGATACTGTGGTGCATATGTTAATAGGTGTCTTGTTATATCCACTTCTGAAACTACTTTTTGGTCCCAATGCATCTGGTGTTACTTCTGCATTTCCAAGCCCTACTATTAATATTCCATCTTCTTTTTTGTATATGCTTATCTATTAATCTTTTTAATTCTCTTGTTACACTTTCTGATGCTTTTTGTATCTCATCTTCTGTTGCTACTTTTAAATTTTTAATATCTATAGTAATATATTCTCCTTGTGGTTTTCCAATTGCATCCTCTCCTCTTTGTCTAAAACGTTAACTTTCGAAATTTTTATATTATCTCCATCTTGCCAATTATTAACTTCTATTCCTGGAACTTCATTTTCTATATTATTTGCTTTTTTATAAATATCTCTTCTTTCATCAGCCATATCAGTTCTAAAATTATACATAAAAAAACCTCTCTTTCTTCTTTTTATTTTTAGAAAAATGAGAGATTTTATTCGTATTTTTATTTTTTTATATCTATTAATTTATAATATTAATTATTTTTTTTGCTTTATATTAATATATGTTGATAATTAAATTAGTATATTATTAATATATAATTTATATTAATAAAGATTTTTACACTTTTTAAAACATCTTAATTACTTACTACAATATTTGCATAATATTGCTTCTAGTCCTATATTAATATCTATTAATCCTATTTTATAATTAGAGTCTAAATCAATTAATTCTTCAATTATTTTTCTTAATTCTTCCTCTTTAAAATAATCAGCTTGTCTTTTTATATTTATTTACTAAAAACATTTGATTTGGTTTTAATTTCATACTTTCTGCCAAATTTCTATTGTACTTTTCTGCAACTTTAGTAAATATAATTTTTTAAAATGATTATATAAAGTAATTAATATTTTTGTATAGGTTCTCTTTATTATATATAAGGCCTTTTAATGTTTCCATTGCAGATGGTATATCCTTTTTTTCCCTAAGTGAGTCTGTCAAATCAAATATAACACTATCTATTTGTTTTATTGCAAGTTTATATTTCATTTATTAAATCTTGCATATTAGTTCCACAGCATTCAATTAAATATTTTATAGTGTTTGATCTAATATTAACTTTGGTAAGCATTGCAAATTCCTTTTTAATCTTTGTTCTATTTGTAATGGCTTTTAGTTTTTCAAAATTGCAAACTTATACCGTTTTTATCTATTGTTTTATATAATTCTTGTTTTACATCTACATCTTCTTCAACAAATACTAATATAACACTTTCTTTTACTATATCAATGTTTTCATTTAAATAATTAGAAAGTCTATCTCTTAATTTAGCTAATTTTGCATTTTTTTTTCTTCCCTCTTTTTTAAAAATTCCTGTATTTTTGCTATAATTAATTTTTTTTTTCATAGCCAAAACTTGGTGTTTCTATATCAGAAATTATTTTCCTACATTTTGTTCATCAATCAAAATGTAATTTATTCCTTTACACATTCTCCAAAAAGATTTTTATTTTTTTTACATTATTTTCTAGTAAATATAGTTCTTCTCCATAAAACAGATAAATACTATCTAATTGTTTGCTATTTAGTTGTTTTTTCTAATGCTTCTATTGTCATTTCTGAACCATTCCTTTCTTAGCAATAGATAATTTAACTTTTGTTGGAGAAAATTTCAACTTTATTTACAATCAAATTTTGTCTTTTAATTTTTTCCTATTACCTATTTCCATTCAAGATTCTAATAATTTCTGCCACACTCCATGCCTGTGAAATTGCCCCTTTAGGTTCTTGTGGCTTTTTTGAATCATACATTTCTGATATACTTCCAATGCAACCTCTTTCTTCTATTTCTTTTTCAAATGTAGTTTTGTTATATTTATAAATTTGCATTAATTTTGCTTCTACTTCTGCCTTTTTTTTTTTCTTTTTTTAGTTTTGTATTTATAATATTTTTCAAGTGAATTATAGTATAATCCTAAAAGCCATGGCCATGTTGTTCCTTGATGATAGCTGCATATCTCTTTTAACACTGTTGCCTTCATATACATCTACATAATTTTCTCCATTTTTTTTGCTAGTGTTTTTAGTCCATATGGATTTAATAGTTTCTTTTTGCTGTTACAACGTCAATGATGTTGTATGCTATTTCTGAATTTGGTTCTATCACAGGATATGTTAAGCTTAAACTAAATAATTGATTAGGTCTTACTTTATTATCTCCTAATACATCATACAAACATTTTCTTCTTGAATTATAAAATTTGTCATTAAATGATTTTTACATTTTTTTGCTAACTTCTATATTGTTTTGCTTCTGTTTCATTTTCGAATTTTTCTGCTAGGTCACTCCAATAATCATTAATCCATTGTACCATAAACTATTTATTTCAACTGCTTTTCCATTTCTTGGTGTTGCTGCAATACCTTCACATTTTGCATCCATCCAAGTATTTTGGGTTGCGTTGTTCCTGATGATATTAAATAATCAGTATCTAGATAAATATTATTTTTTGGTCTACATCAATCCTTTTTGATATGCTTTTCTATTATTTTTTTAATTTATCATATATTTTTTCTTTTATAAATTCGTAATCATTTGTATATTCAATATATTTTTGTATTTGTTCAAAATAATAATAGTGAACTGTCTGCACTGTTGTATAATGGTCTATTATCAAACCCTGAATATCCATTTGGAACCAAACCATATTTTACATCTCTTACCATTGTTAGTAATACGTCTTTTGCTATTTTATATCTTTTGGAATTAAAGTTAATCCCTCAAATGATATTAAAGCATCACGTCCCCAATCCAAAAACCAAGGATAGCCTGCTATAATTGTATGATATCCAAAACATGGTCTATACACTATAAAATTATCTGATGCTATAATATACTCTTTTTAGATTTTTCTTTATAAAATTTTTATTTTCATCTATTTCTGATTGTTTTACTAATTTTTTATTCTTTCAATTTCTTTTTTATTACTTTTTTACATTTATTTCTTCTATATTTTCTTCAAATGAACATACAAAAGATATTTCTTTTTCTTCATTTGGTTGTATTTCTATTTCATATACGCCTGTTACATAGTGATTTTCTTTTGGGTAAAAGCCTCTTTTTCTTCTTCAATATAAAACATATTTTAAATTTATCATTATAATGTTCTATATATTTTCCTTCTGAAAGTATTAATATATATTGGAAAAGTCCGAATGTCCATCTATACAAATTTTAATTTTTTCTTATTTATCTCTTTGTCTTAATGTAAATTATGGTTTGTACTCATTACAGTGAAAATCTCTAAAATTTATAATTGGTGCTAATTGTTAATTTTACAAGGATAATCACGTTTTTTTATTTCATAATAAATTATTACTGTATTTTTTCCATATTCCATACAAATTACTTTTTTTTAATAACAGTATCTTCTATTTTATAACTAAATGTTGGAATAATATCTTTTTCAAAATTTTTCTAAATATTTATATCCATCTGATATATAATTTTTCCATATATTTGTAAAAAGGTATTTTTTTTTTATTTCTATTGCTTCATCTAATTTTGATAATATTAGATATCTTCTTGCTGGTGGAGTTAATGGAGCTATTAATAACCCATGATATTTTCTAGTATTTGCTCCTATTATTGTAGAACTTGCATATCCTCCAATACCATTAGTAATAATCCACTCTTTTTTTAATCCCTTTTCTAAATTAATATATTTCTTTCCATATTTCATCTTTCTAGTTTCCTCCATCTATTTTATAGATTTTATCTTCTAAGTTTATTAATTGTATCTATAATTTTTTTTTTTCTTTCGTTTTCATCTAGTTGATCTATTTTATTTGGCATTTGAACATTTATCTCTTCTTTTTTTACTTCTTTTTTTCTTTTTGTTATTTTTGCCTGTTGCTTTTTTTCTTAATTTTTCTTGCATCTTATTTAGCTTTTTCTTTTTTCTTTAAGTTTTATACTTTCTTGTATAGAACTTATTCTATCTTGATATTTTTCAAAAAATTTACTTTTCTCCTTGTAGTTGTTTTTTGTTTTTTCTTTTCTCTATTTCTTTTTTATCCTTTTGTTATGTTTTTTACTTGATTTTAATCTATCATTTAATAACATATATTTCATATCATTTTGTTTATCTTTAAATTTTAGATCTTCACATACAAGTTCTATAATTGCTTGTGCTACTGCATCTGGATCATGTCTTATATATTCATCTTGCACTGTTGCTATATTCCTTTGCATAACTTTAACTCCAAGATTTTTTACTTTTTTGTATATCTTGTTCTATTAATTCATATCCTTGCATATTATATTTTCTTATATATTCTGGAACAATTTCTGATGTGTCATAAATACAATAATCTATTATTGGTCCACCTGCATGTGCATTAATTGCACTAATATGATCTGATAAACTATAATTATATGTCTGACCAGGCTCTGTCATTAAATTTTACATATATTTTAAAAGCTTTGCTCTCTCTAATTGCTTTTGTTACACCTTTTACTAATAAGTTTGGTATTATATTTGTATATAAACTTCCTGGTGCTATAACAACTGCATCTGCTTCCATTATAGCTTCTATTACTCCGTGGTGCTGGTTTACAGCTATATGGCGTAATATATATTCTATTTATTTTACTTGTTTTACTATTTACTACATCTGGAATGTTTGCTTTTCCTTCAATTGTTGTACCGTCTTCTAATTCTGCACATACTTTTATTTCATCTAATGTAACGGGTAATACTTTTCCAGTCATATTTAAAATATCTTTTGTTTTTTCTATTGATTGTGTAAAATCTTTACAATATTCATTCATTGCATATAATAATATATCTCCAAAAAGCCAATGATTGTAATCTTCCTTCTGTAAATTTTAAGTCTATAATTCCTTTCATTGTTTCTTCATCAGTTGCTAATGAAATAATACTATCTTTTACATCATCTAGTGGCATTGTTGCTAAAATTCTTCTAGAATCTGATAAATTAAAACCATAATCTGAAATAGCGACAATGGCAGTTATATTATCTGTGTAATTTTTAAACCTCTTAAAACACTATTTAATCCTGTTCCTCCACCTATTACAACAATTCTTGGACCTTGATTATATACTTTTTTATTAAAAATCAAAGATTTAACATCTACATTTTTTCTTGAATCTGTATTTTCTATTAATAATTCTAGAGTTCTTTTTTGAATACAAACTATACCTATAACTATAGCTACAAACCCCAAAATAAAAGTAATTACAATTTTTCCTACCTGGTTAAAATCTAGTTCTTTTACCACTAATATATTAGATATTGAAAATAATAATAGTATAATTCCTAATAATATTAAAAATATCCATCTTTTCATTTTTGTATTTGATTTAAACCATTTAAAAAAGCCGTTCATTTATATTCTCAAACCTTTCTTCTATTTATTCTCCTATAACCTCTATTTCTAGCTCAATGTTTTTGTTAGTTTTTTCATATACTACTTTTTTTACATATTCAACTAAATTTAAAACATCTGCTGCTGTAGCTTCTCCTTTGTTTACAACAAATCCTGCATGTTTATTAGAAACTTCTGCTCCACCAATAGAAAAACCTTTTAAACCGCATTCATCAATTATTTTAGCTGTTATAAAATCAGAACCTCTTTTAAATGTACTTCCAGCACTTGGCATATTTAATGGTTGTTTTTCTTTTCTAAAATTAGCATACTCTTGCATTTTTCTTTTTATATTTGTTTTATTTCCATATTTTAATTTTAGTTTAGCAGAAACTATTATATATTTTTCTGTACTAAAAATGCTATTTCTATATGAAAATTTTTGCTCTTCATTATTTATTTTATGTAGATTTCCATTTAAATCCATATACGTAGTTTCTAAAACAATATCTTTAAATTCTCCTCCGATGTGCTCCTGCATTCATTCTTATTGCTCCGCCAATAGTTCCTGGTATTCCTGATGCGAATTCAAATCCTTCAATCTCTTCTTTTAATAATTTTTGAGCTAATAAAGCAAGTTTCACACCAGCTCCTACATCTACTATTACATTTTTATAATTATAAACTTCTTCCTCTTCTGCTACCTTATCATAACACACTTGCATTTCTACGTCTTGTTTTTCTTTTTGTATTTTTATATTTTGTAAATCTATTTTTAAAACAATTCCTCTTATTCCATTGTCTTTAACTAATATATTAGTACCATTTCCTATAATTGTTAATGGTACATTAAATTCCTTTGCAATTTTTAATACGTGTTTTATTTCGTCTACTTTCTGTGCAATAACTAATATATCTGCACATCCTCCTATTTTGAATGAAGTATGTTTTTTCATTTCTTCATTTACTTTTATATTAGATAGTGGTATTTCTTTTTTCTAATTGATTATATATTTCTTTTTACGTCCATTTAATCACCTTCCTATTTTCTAATATATTTTGTTTTTTAACATTCTAAATTCTATCATCTTTTTGCTAATATTACAATAAAAAGTTCTATAAAAAGTACCATGTTATTAGAATTTTTATGATTTTCTTGCATACAATTACTTCAAAGAACAAATTTATTATTTATATATTTATACATAAGTTTATTGCAATTACATATAAAATAAAAAACTTTTCATATAATATACTTGAAAATCATGTAGAATAATGTATAATATATTTATATTATTTTAGAAAGGGAAATTTAGATATGTTCTGTAAAATGTGTGGAAAAAGAAATTCCAGATGGAAAAAGAATTATGTGATGAATGTGCTACAAAAAGCTCAAAATGTTACAGCTACTGAAACTACAGCAAACAATGCAGCTCAAAATCAAACTGTAAATAATAATCAAAACACAACATATTCAAACCCACAAAATGCTACAGTTATAAATAATGGTCAAGTTAATAATAATCCTCAAGCAAAATCTAAATTATGTGCTGGTTTACTTGGTATATTTTTAGGAGCTTTTGGTATTCACAACTTTTATTTAGGATATACTACTAAAGCTGTTGTACAACTATTAGTTTCTATAATAGGTGGATTAATTACTTGTGGTATAGCTACAGTAGCAATTGAAATATGGGGACTTGTTGAAGGTATTATGATTCTTACTGGATCTATTGCAACAGATGCAAATGGTGTTCCTTTAAAAGATTAATAAAAAAAAAATATAGGCTATTTTTATTTGCCTATATTTTTTTTTTTTTTATAACATAAATTCTATTTTTTTAGTTTTATTTATTATTGTTTAACTAATCCTGCAGCTTTACATGCATAATATTTAAGGATTTGCTGTGCATCTTCTGCTGTTACATCTCCATCCTCATTTACATCAAATACTTTATAAAAATCATCCGAATTTTTTATTCCTTTATTTTCTTTTTATTTTATTATCTTTTACTAATCCAACATAAGTAACATAAGCACTATCATTTTCTGTTGTTTCATAGTTTCCTGCCATATAATTTGCAACTACATTTAATGTAATTACCGCATCTTCCACAGATATATTTCCTGTAGCTTCTGTTTGCATGTCTCCATCTGCATCACCTACATAATAATCTTTTCCTTCTACTTTTAAACCTATATTTTTTTAAATAGTTAGAATCTTCTGTTTCTGTTTGATTATTTCCCTCTGTTCCAGTACTTGTTGCAAAAAAAATAACATTATGTAATAATATCGCTGTAATAAATATTACCACTATTAAACTTATTCTTAATATTGTTCTTTTCATATAGTCTCTCCTTCCGTTAAATCTTGCTTTTTTTCTATATTTTATTATTGTATAAATTGAAAATACAATTATTGCAATAATACTAACAATCAATATATAACTCTCACCTGTTTTAGGTAATATTCTGTTTTTTTTTATTATATGTGCTATTATCTTGTATATTTTGATTCTTTTTTTTTCTTTTACTTGTACTTGTTGCTTTTTGTTATTTATTGAACTTATACCACTATTATTTTTCTTTACTACTATTTTCTGTATTATCTTTTTTTTCATCAGATATTATATTCTGATCTTCTTTATTTTCACCATCTGGTTCTACAGGAACTACTATAGCACTATTGATATCTGAGCGTGGTATCGTTATATTGGTTAATACATAAGTACCTTTTTGATTTTTCTCTTTCCAAGTAATAACTACATTTTTTTTCCATTGATCCAATAACTTTAAATTTTAGCGTTAATATTTTTTAGTTCCAGTTACTGCAGAATCTTTTTCCTCCACTAGAATTTTTAGCAAATCCAAATCCTACTTTATTATTTCTTCCTAACGCAATTTGAGACAAATCTGAATTATTTACATCATAAAAATCTCCATATTCATAAAAATTTTTTTTCGTCTACTAATTCAACATCATCACTATACTCTATTCTTCCTTGTATTGATGTTGTAGGTTCATTTAGATCAGCTATTAATGTTACTGTAAATTGATCATTTAATTTTAAAGATTTTGCATTAGACTCTATTCTATAATTATTATTTTTTTCCAAACACTGAAATTCCTATTAATAAAGTATTAATGCAAAGAATTGTTATTACTATATTTATTATCTTTTGTTTTTTTTGTCATTTTTTCTCCCCCTTGTTTTTATGATAACTTTCTTTTTCTATTTTGTCAATATATGCTTTTTAGGATTTTTTACTTATATAACAATGCTTTAAAATTTTTTCAAAATGTTTTTATTATAAATTTTTTTATTTTCTATATCTTTTATTTTTTCCTTTTTTATTTTTGTTATTTTTATTTTACTTTTCTTTACTTTATCTGCTATTTTATTATTTTTATTACTCTTTTTATTTAAATTTTTACCTATCACCTTTTCATTTTTACTGTTTTTTGTACTTTCTTTTTTTGTACAGAAAATCCAAATTTTCCAATTTTTTTTCCTAATGCATAATATCCTCCATTTGAATATGCTATTAAATGACATTTAGAAATATCAAAAGCTCCATTATCGTCTATATATTCTTCGCTAGCATGAATTGCTAAAATTTCTGCAACAAACATATGGTGACTTCCCAGTTCTTTTATTTCTTTTACTTTACATTCTATTGATACAGGACTTTCTTTTATCATTGGACAAGACACAAAATTAGCTTTTTTTTTTTTGTTAATCTCATCTCTTCAAATTTATTTACCTTTGCTCCTGTTTTTACTCCACACCAATCCGTTATATATGCTAGCTTTTTCATTTGTTAAATTTATAACAAATTCCATATTTTCTTTTATTAAGTTGTACGAATAACGCTCTGGTCTTACTGATATATAACACATAGCAGGATTAGTATTTAAAATTCCTGTCCATGCTACTGTTATTATATTTGATTTTTCCATAGTTCCACAACTTACCATTACAGCTGGTAATGGATATAAAAAGGTTCCTGGCTTCCACATTATTTTTGACATTTTATTTTCTCCTTATAATTTATAATTTAAATAAAATAATTCTAATCAAATAAGATTATTCTATTTAATTAGAATTATAACATATTTTATAGAATTTTACCGAAAATAAGACATAAATTAAAAAATAATTAATTTATATTTCTAATTTATGTCTTATTAAAATAAATAAAAAAAACCTGGCGACGACCTATTTTCTCAGCAGGGTATCCCACAAATATCTTCGGCACATTGGTGCTTGACTTCTGTGTTCGGTATGGGAACAGGTATTTCCTCCATGTAATAATCACCAGAAATTCTTAGTATACTTTTCTTAATTAACTACTTCTAATATATCACATCTTCTTCTTCTTGTAAATATATTTTTTCATTAATTTTTTAAGCACACTCAAAAATATATAGTTAGAAATAAGCTAAACTTAATCGTTACCTTTTCTTATTTATTCGTGGTTAAGCCCTCGAATTATTAGTATTGGTCAGCTTAATACATTACTGTACTTACACCTCCAACCTATCAACCACATAGTCTACGTGGATTCTTACTATCTTACGATATGAGATATCTTATCTTAGGGTGGGCTTCACACTTAGATGCTTTCAGCGTTTATCCTTCCATACTTAGCTACTCAGCCGTGCCACTGGTGTGACAACTGATACACCATCGGTATGTCCATCCTGGTC